>MAAB01029596.1_pt1 | contig 90425 bp, 74 predicted proteins | sample 1115991 | NCBI WGS metagenome assembly MAAB01 (sample SAMN04961124, study PRJNA320927) | seawater metagenome | isolation source: sample BD02T18 sea water enriched with oil for 18 days | place: USA:Gulf of Mexico | collected 2013-07-27
CTTCTCTAATTGAATTTTATATTAATGAAATAAGCTTGTTTGTATTATCCTTTTACAAGAGCAATGCCAATAATAAATAGCATTTAAAATCAATAGGTTAATGGTCACCATTGATAAAGTTAAAACTTGTAAAACTAAAAATTAGTGAATATAACTAATTAATGGCTAATAGTTAAACTTTGCATTTCAATTAAACGGGATTGGCAGCGAGCAAATTCAAAACTTAATTGCTCGCCCTGGTACAGTTCAATAATGTCTACTTCTGCATTGATAATGAGACGAACGTTGCGATCATAAAACTCATCCACCAGAGCGATAAATCGCCTAGCTTCATCATCTAAATGACGAAGTTGCTCCAAGATCTTACCCTGACGTTGGTAACCATCTTCAACACCTGCAGCAACAGAGTTGATTTTGTTACCAGAAAATTGTGGCACTCTATCGAGAAAAACGATTTTAAAATTGTCTGCTAAATTGATGTAATCGCGTTGGCTTCTAGGTCCTGCACAAAGAGCATAAAAATCAAAATATATAATTTTATGATGTTTAGCTTGATAGGGGATTGCTCGATTATTGACGGTTAACCAACCCGATTTGCAGCATTCCCCGGTAAACGCCTTGAAACGATCGGTTAACTCATTTTCATTATTTAAAAAAGGATAAGAATAATCCCGATAAATCTGCGCTACTTGATAGTGCTCTAATCGATGATCTACTTCGCCATCAACAGGTAATACTTGGCAATGCTGGTTGATCAGATCAATAGTTGGTAGAAATCTTTCTCTCTGTAAACCATTACGATAAAGCTGTTCTGGCTGACAATTAGAGGTTGCAATTAAAATTACACCTTGTTTAAAAAGCTCATCAAATAAGCCGGATAACAACATTGCGTCGCCAATATCTGAGACAAAAAACTCATCAAAACATAATACCTTAACTTTTTTCACCCAAGATTTAGCGACAAACTTTAATGGCTCACTTTGTCCGGAGCAAGCATAAAGTTGTTGGTGCACTTCTTCCATAAAACGATGAAAATGAATACGTTTCTTCTTTTTTATCGCTAAGTTTTGATAAAAAAGATCCATCAGCATGGTTTTTCCACGCCCTACCCGACCATAGAAATAAAGTCCGGAGACTGCAGAAGGTTTTCTTAGGAAATGTGCATACCATGCTATGTTTTCTTGCTGGTATATCGATGCAGATAGTTCGGCTAATTTGGCAACAGCATGTACTTGTGCATGATCATATTGAAAATTATTTTGATAAAATAATTCTTGGTAGGCTTTTAACATAATAAACAGTAAATTTTTCCCACAAAAAAAGGGTGAGACCTAAGTCTTACCCTTTTTAGCACTTTTTTTGTTTTGAGTTAAATTATAAATTCAACTCAAAAAACAAAATTAAAGAGCTTGAATGTTCTCAGCTTGAGGACCTTTCTGACCTTGAGTTACAGTAAACTGTACTTTTTGGCCTTCAGCTAGAGTTTTAAAACCGTCGCCAGAGATTGCAGAGAAATGTGCGAAAACATCAGGACCAGATTCTTGCTCGATGAAACCAAAACCTTTTGCTTCGTTAAACCATTTTACTGTACCAGTAGTTGTAGACATAATTGTATCCTATTTGTTTAATATGATTTAAATCGAATTTAAATCGTAATTTTGCGTTTTACTAATTATAAAATAATTATTAAAACAATGATGCTGAGAGTGTTGCTATTACTTATTAAACAGGACGAGCTACTAACATAACGTCGAAACTTGGTACATAAATATAGGTATTACTTTCTAGCTGCGAGCATTATATATATTCCATTTATAGAGTCAAGGTTTTTATCTACTTCCTTACAATAGATCGGTCACTTTATATACAGCTCATTATTCCGTGAGGGCTCCACTTTTTACCTTGACCGTATTATTGGTGTCACGGCTTTTGCGAATAAGCGCATTATCCCCTATTGGTGTAACCGATTTAGCAAGGCGGTCATACAGTAAAACATTTACCGTTGCCGCTAAATTCATGCAACCATGAGTTGGGATGTAAACTACAGCATCAGCTTTATCAATAACTGCTTGGCTAATCGTGCCGTCTTCAGGCCCAAAGATATACATAGCATTTTTAGGGTGAGTAAACGCAGGTAATGGTATAGCACCTTCAATTAAGTCAACACAAACCAGTTGACTGCCTTCGGGTAAACTTTCTACTAATGACTCTACGCCAATTAACGGTATTTTTTTACTGGCACTTTGGGTATCCGTATTAAATTTTGCCGCTCGAGCATAACGCTTACCGCTATAAAGTACTTTATCAACATGGTAACAACCTGCAGCCCGCATAACCGCACCAACATTACTCGGACTTTTGGGATCGGTTAAACCTAAAGTAATTTCAGCTGCATCCGCGATTTTTTGTTTCAATGGAACTTTTATCTTCTTAGTCATTTTTATCAAATATTAAACCTAAACATCGTGGGGGATCTTCCTTAGCTTTGAAGTAAAATTCAAGCTAATTATAGAATAATATTTTTTCATGAAATTATATATCAACTTTCAGACTCTTATCTTTTACTGAATTTACATTTTATAAAAAGGTCATGGATAGAAATGAAAAAATCTTTATTTAACTTATCGATTACAGCATTTGTACTTGCACAAGCTTTTGCTAGCCAAGCTGCGCAAAACAACTTAAAAGACAGCATTAATTCCGCCATGAAAATGGAATATCGCACGGAAGCTGATACTAAAAGAGATCGTAATCGTTCTCCTGCTCAAGCATTATCATTTTTCGGCTTTGAACAAAATATGAAAGTCATTGAGTTTGCTCCTGGCAATGGGTGGTATACAAAAATTCTTGCGCCCCTGCTTGCCAAAGAAGGTGAACTACATTTAGCGTATAAGAAAGAATGGCTAAATGGTATGGATAATTTACTCAGCCATGACGCTTTCAAGTCAACGCATAAACTGCCAATTGAATTATCCTGGAACAGTAAAGATTATCGCTACGATTTAGGGAAATTGTCTTTTGGAATGAATGATGCGGATATGGTATTAAATATTCGTGAATACCATAACTTTAACGATGAAGACAAAGCAAAACTTAATAATGCAGCTTTTGCGGCATTAAAGTCTGGCGGTACCTATGTGATAGTAGATCACTCTCGTCGTCATATGGCCGTTGAGACTCGGGAGTTAGCTCGTCGAGAAGATCCTGTAAATGTCATTATTGATGTGCAAAAAGCTGGTTTTACCTTAGAGAAGTCGTCAGACATGTTTTATCGCCCTGATGACGAGCTACGTTATGAAGTCGGTCGAAAAACAGTTTCAGGCAATACCGACCGCTTTACTTTAGTCTTTAAAAAGCCTTAAGCCTTTCACTCTTTAGGTTTGTTGAACTTTCCCACTCAACAAACCTTATTTATCATCACCGACTTCCGATTAAAGACATAGGTGATTTTTTGAAATCATCGCTAGTCATATTAAGTTACATTTCCTTAATAGAAAACGAGGAACCATTCCTCACTTGTTCAATCAAAGCTTAGGTATTAAAAATAATCTTCTAAAGGAATGTTCATGAAAAAAATGTTATTGAAATTATGGAAAGAAAATAAAGCATTACTCGTTTTTATTAGTTTAATGCTCGTTTTTCGTAGTGCTGTCGCTGACTGGAACGATGTACCTACAGGTTCAATGAAACCCACTATTGTTGAAGGAGATAGAATTTTCATTAATAAAATGGCTTATGACATTCGGGTTCCTTTTACTCATATATCTTTGGTAAAGCTTGCCGAGCCTCAACCTAACGATATCATTATTTTTGACTCTGTCGCATCAGACAAACGCTTAGTAAAACGTGTTATAGGTGTACCCGGTGACAAAGTTTCAATGAAGAACAACCGATTATTTATTAATGGACAAGCTATTGCTTATAAAGCAAAAGAGCTTGGCATTAAATCTCATCACAAGAGCATTGAAACAATTAATGGCCAATCTCATACTATTCGTCTAAATAATGTAGCTTCACAGCTCGCAAATTTTTCTGCGGTAACTGTACCGGCAGATAAGTATTTAGTCCTTGGAGATAATCGTGACAACAGTGCCGATTCGCGCGTAATAGGCTTTGTTCCAAGAGATGAGATTATAGGTAGGTCAAGCAAAGTTGCTTTTTCTTTAAATTACGACAATTATTTTTTGCCTCGTAGTGAGCGATTTTTCCATCAATTATAAATTGTAATACACTCAATAATTCATACCTTCAAAGACTTTACAGCGGGCTATATTCAGTTCGCTGTAATTTTTCCAAATCATACATAAAAACCCTTTTAATCAATACTCGCTAATTTTATAATTTGATTTAACCTTAAATTAATACAAATGTTTAATTTGAATAATAAGGTATATAAATCATCTCGCTATTTCAATCTGTGATAAAAAACATTTTTCCATCGATGTCTTCGGACGAGGTCAGTCCTAATTATGAATACTTTCAGAGAACTAACGCAAGTCAATCTGATGACGCAAAACCGTCAGATATAAGTTATGTCGACAGCAACTCGACCATAATCGATGAAAGTACTAAAAAAGAAAATAGTTATGAAAAACTTTTTTATGATTTGTTGTTCGGTGATGATGTTGAACATAATAACCTTACCAATGACCCTCTCAGTGACTATGTATCTAAGCAAATAAATGACTTATTACTTAGCCCGAAAAACTTAATAACTGAGCTGCCCATTATGCCCGCGTCAGTCGATACCGTATTAACAGCTTTAAACAATGACAGTTTTAATGTTGAAGAAATAATTGCCATCATTGAGAAAGAACCAAGTATGGCGGCAAACACTATAAAACTGGCCAACAGCGTTAAATACTGTCGCAGTAAAACACCTATTATGAACTTGAAGTCTGCCTTCATGAATATGGGTTCACAAGGGATAATGGAAGGGGTAGTTTATGTTTTCCTTGATAATTTTACTCCAAAGAACAGCCCATACTTCAAACATTTTGGTAATAAAATTTGGCAACATAACTTACAAACGGCGGTTATATCACAAGCCTTAGCGGAAAAGAATAACAATATTGCCAACCCTGCTGTCGCTTATTTAATCGGCTTATTGAGAAATTTAGGAGAGATGATTATTTTTGATTTGATGGTTGAAGCATTTAACCATGTAGACCCTTGTGCGACGCCTAACTCAAAAGCGTTCAAAGTATTAATCGCCAGGCACGCTATAAACTTAACCGTAGCGATTATTTCAAAATGGAATATGCCTCCTTTAATTATTGAAACAATCAACCAACAAAATAACAAATTAATTACGAAGTCGCCATTGAGTGAACTTATAGAGCAGGCAAACTTTATAAGTGAACTACAAAGCCTTTATGAGAATAATAAAGTTAGCAAACAAGAATATAAGATCGCTTGTGAAGAAAACTTAGCTTGCGAACAAGCTTTAACGTACGCATTACATTTGTTAGTAGAGGAAAAAGAGTAATATTTCCCCGGAACTGTATATTTACTACAGCAGTGCTTGCCATTTTCTAATGGCTTTTGCATGACCATTTTTAGATTTTATATAAAGGTTAAGTCACTTAAATTCATTACATTGCCTCTCTTAAATCGGCTTTGCTAAAACTTCAATCAAGCCAAATAAAAATGAAGATTCGGATCAAGATCATAGGTTTGAATTTTCACAAATAGAGAAGGAAGTTCGAGTTGTCAGCTAATATTTACAGCCAACGTGCACTTGTATTAATAAATTTCAGAAGCTTATTTTTAATGACTCGTGAATAGACATGTCCGAAAATGATCTTTTTAGTAACAATCAAGAAAAGCCCTTGTTGTTTACGGCTAATGGTCTTAATATCGAGAACTATTCGGTTTACGCACTCATTTTGTAAAGGTTATTATGTCAAAAGCAGTATTCAAATCCCTAGCACTTGCTAGCACACTTTCTATTACTACACTTTTATCTTTGTCATGTCATGCAACCATTGTTGACGTTGAAACCTCTCATGGAAATTTCAAAATAAATTTACATGATCAAACAACACCGAAAACAGTAGAGAATTTCTTAAAATACGTAACTGATAAAGATTATGACAATACAGTTGTTCATCGTTTAGTGCCCGGTTTTATAATGCAAGCCGGTGGATTTTCATTTGAGGGGGACTTTCCATTAACATCTATAAGCGATGGGGCACCAACGGTAATAAATGAGCCGGTTTATTCAAGTGTACAAGGCACTATTGCGATGGCAAAACCCGGCAACAATTCCAATGGGGCAACGAGCCAATGGTTCATTAATTATAAAAACAATAGCTCCATTTTAGACACACAAAATGGTGGTTTTACCGTGTTTGGTGAAGTTATTGAAGGTATGGATAAAATAAACGCCATGGCAAATTTAGATATTTGTACAGCTGTAAGTGCTTGGCCAGGTTATGGAGATGTACCTATGCCTGGTTATACAAGTGATAATTGTGCTGATAGTAACTATGTGCCTGGAGTAGAAAACTTTATAACTATTCATAGCATTACTATTATAGATGCCACGGTCGTAACAGATGCTAATTTATCATCGGTGAAAAACACTTTACTTTCACCAACTGATTCATCAGGTAGTAGTGGCGGCGGTTCATTATCTTATTTTGCTTTATTATCTTTAGCTTTATTTGGTTTAAGACGAAAAGTGAAAAGCGCTTAATATAAATAAAAAAGCTAATCGGCAACCTTACCGCGTAATGCTTTAACATTACTGCGGTGAGACTTCCCAGCCAAACGCCTTAATTTAGAATTTCTTGTTGGTTTCGTTGTTCGACGTGCCTTTTGAACAACCACTGCAGACTTTATCAAGTCGATTAAACGCGTTAATGCCGATTCTCGGTTTTTCTCTTGCGTTCTAAATTGTTGTGATTTAATAATTAAAACACCATCTTTAGTGATGCGTTTGTCTTTTAACGCAAGCAAGCGTTCCTTATAAAATTCTGGTAAAGATGAGGCTTTGATGTCGAAGCGCAAATGAATGGCTGACGATACTTTATTAACATTTTGCCCTCCAGCTCCTTGCGAACGAACAGCCGTTAACTCTAGCTCACTTTCATCTAAAGAAACATTATTTGATAGGACTAACATACTTAATATCTACGGCTGAGTGATTTTTCCCAGTATAACACTGTAAATAAAAAGAATATTTAGAAAACAAAACGGGAGCTAAAAGCTCCCGTAAATTTTTGACTAAATTTTTTGCTGAAAATTAACCTAGGTTCATCTCTTGAACTTTCTCATGAGCTATTTCAGGAGTAACAGAATTTGGTTTACTGTGTAAATTTGCCTTTAGTTGGCCTTTTCTATGTTTAAGGGCTGCGTCAAGTTTTTTGGCTACGCCAGCAATAGTAGGATACATAACATCATCTTTTGCTGAAACGGAAATACGGCTCCCTTCATAATTTGTCGTTATTTCAGCGCTATGTTTACCATGCTCTTTAGAAAGAATTATGTCTAATGCAATAAGTGTTGGGAAGTGATTAGAAATTTTTAAAAATTTTTCATCTATATGTTCTTTTATACCATTTGTAACATCTACGTGGTGACCGGAAAGATTTATTTTCATAGGTATTCCTTTTTATTTATTACTCTACTTTAAGACTTATGGGTTAAGTCAAAAAACACAAGCCTTTACATGAAAATAAAACTTATTCACGTAAAGCTTACTCATTAACTGTAGCAAAATTTAATTATTTTTTTTTGATTTAGCGTAATATTTTTCATTATTTTTATTTTTTAGCGTTAAGTAAATGAAATAGCTTCGTTTACCCAGTACTTAAAAAGTAAAAATAAAACAAAACAAGTCTTTTTATTTTAAAATCGGTTATAATATCGACCAATTTTTTTATTGTATAAATCGCTGTTTAACAGCAAAAGAGATCCTTAAATGTTTGATGATATTCGCCCTTATCGTGATGATGAGGTTGCTGTTGTGATCCAAAAACTGATTCATGATCAAGGTCTGCTCTCTTCAATTGCGAGCTTTAAACTACCTCGCTTATATAAGACGCTACCTAAACTTTGCTGCACTTTAGTAAAATGGACATTAAAACTACGCTCAAGTAGGTTTCATAATATTGAAGAAATTCAAAGTGAAGTTGCTAAGTACTTACACCATTTAGTGAAAAAAAGTACCGACGGTTTTAGTTTTAATGGCTTAGACAAAATAGATACCACCAAGCCGATGCTGTTTATTAGTAATCATCGAGATATTGTCTTAGATGTCGCTCTGATAAACTGGGCACTCTATAAAAGTGATATTAATACGGTAGAAGCAGCCGTTGGCGATAACTTGTTGCAACAACCTTGGGTTGCCGATTTAATGCGTATTAATAAAAGTTTTATTGTTAAACGTAGCGAAAAAACAAAACGAGCCATGCTGAACGCATCAAAACAATTGTCTGCTTATATTCATCATACTGTGCACGAAAGACAACAAAATATTTGGATAGCCCAACGTGAAGGCCGCGCCAAAGACGGAATTGATAAAACCAACTCAGCTTTAATATCTATGTTATTGCTTAATAAAGATAAACAGGTTTCTATCGCGGATTATTTGTCTGAAATTAATATTGTGCCTGTATCTATCTCATATGAGTTTGATCCCTGTGATCGCGACAAAGCAATTGAACTTGCTGAACGTGATGCAACGGGCTGTTATCAGAAAAAAGAAAATGAAGACTTAAACAGTATTACTCAAGGGCTGAATGGTAAAAAAGGCCGGGTTCATGTTGAGTTTTGTCATGCTATTAAAGGTGAGTTTTCTGATAGTAAAGCGGTGGCTAAAGCCATCGATCAAGAAATTATTGCTAACTACAAGCTGTATGACAGTAACTTAACCGCTTATGCACAACTTCACCAAAAAGACGATATTAAGCAGAATGTATTGGCTCAACTCAATAGTCGTATGGCAGAGCTTACCCAAGAACAACAACAATGGTTGCTAACAATGTATGCAAACCCCGTGAGCGCAAAACAAATGCTTGATTAAGTATTTATGCATAAAAAAGGCGCTAGTAAGCGCCTTTATATTTAATGAGTACCGCAATAATTAATCGGTAATTATTTGATAGCTTTTCAAGTTAGTTTTAAACGCCATATCTAGATTGTTCTGATAGAAACTAATATAGTCATTGTAGGTATTTGAACTCGCACTTTGGATAACCTCATTATCAATTCGAAAGTGGGTTTGTTCATCAATTAAGTACTCATATCCCGGTAATATTGCTTTAATCGGCACAATCCCTTCAATGGGTCCGTAAGTTATCCAGCTAACCGGCATAAGACTATTAGTGTCTGGGCTTATCGCTTGAAAGTCTATTTTAACAATAGCCATTGGAAAATCTGCTAGAGAAGTAAAATCATAACTTCCATCTGACTTTATCGCTAACTCATTCCTACTTTGATCATCTTTGAATGCATCTGGGACACTAGATTCTGCTTTAACTAATAAGCTAGCGGTATAAATTTCAGATGTGATTATCTGCTTACTGGATGTTCTTAAATAATCATTAAGGTTAGGTCTTTCTTCGAAGATGTTTTGCGCTTCAGAGCGAAAAAGATCGACAATATCATGTGATCTAAATATTTGAATACTCGTATCACTTTCTTGTACTTCAATCATAAAGTGGCGATTTCCGTTGATTATCTGCTCATTAGAAAAGGCTTGATGGTTGTTTTCTAAACTTTCCGTTGTTGATGATTCAAATGCTGAAACCTGCCATATCTCATTACCAAAATCCTCTTCAATAAATACTCCACTGCCAATAATTTCTTCATTATTATCTTTTCCTACAAGAGAAAAAGAATGCAGTGGCCAATTACTCCCTGTTATGCGGCAAACTTCGACGTTGTTAAAAATGCTATTACGGCTATCCGTAAAAGTTACATCTTGAAAGCTTGCTGAACTTGTAACTTCATTAATATTCGTGATCGTTGCATGAGCAACAGAAACATTTTTTGTAATACATTCACAATTAGAATTATCTATGGTTTCATCATGTTGTGCTTGATATGTAGCGGGTGTTGTCGTTCTAGCTTGGTAAAAACTAGTCAACTGAACCCCTTCAGCTTTATCATCTTTTTGATGTTTAGCCACCAGGGTATAATTTATCGTTTCATTTTCAGTCGAAAAACTAAAAACACCACTTTCATCAGGATGATATTTTTCAATCGTCGACCAATTTTCATTTTGAAGGAAAAGTTCAACATCAGCAAAGGGCAATTTTTCACCACATTTATTGGTCAATGTAGATGTTAATGAGAAAGCATAACTTTTAGGCGTTGTGGGTGTTGAATCTGATTCACTGCCCCCTCCACCACAACCTTGAAGACTAATTAACAATGATAACAATAAAACTGGTTTTTTATGATCTAAGCAAGAAAAGGACGTGGTAGCGTGTTTTTTTATTGAGGATAACTTATTCATCATAATAAAGTGTTTATCTAAGTTTAAGATAGAGTAATAAGATTATAGGGTAAACTATACCTAGACTAAATGCATTACCAAGATAAATGGCCGATAAATTGTAAGCAATAATGGCAACTATATTGGTTAAGTATAAATAACACTAATTAAATTTTTTTGATATATAACAAGTTTTTACTCTAAAAAAATATCATAAAATAACCTATAACTTTTTCTTTCCATGTACTTATTTATGTTCTACTCTTATTGTGAGTTTATTTATATCATTAATTTTGAAGGAATATAAAATGAATAAGAATGTGATGATGTCATCTCTAATTTCAGTAACATTGCTTGCTGCTGGTTGTGATAGCGGCAGTAGTCCTGTCCCACCAGTAAAGGTAGAAGCTCCGGAAACGAAAACAGGAACGGCTACATTTAATATTGGTTTAACTGGAATGGCCGTTAAAGGTACAATGGCTAATGCAACAATTTCTGTTCAACAAATTGATGCAACTACAGGCCTTAAAACCCCGATTAGTTTCCGTGTAGCTGGTTCTGCTGAACCTGAAAGCTATACAGTAGAAGCACCCGCAGGCACATCAGATGCAGCGCTTGATGCATTGATTGCTGCCAGAGTACTTGCAGCAAACCCAGAAAACCCTCCTACAGATGAGAATGGACTCTTAAGTGTTTATCTAGAAGATAACTTTTCAGGTGCTGTCCTTATAAGTGTTGCAAGTGATTCATCGGTAGAAAATCATTGGGTACGATGTGACTCTTATAGCAATTGTGGCGATTATGCAGATACAGCTTCAACCGTTGTGCCTAATGACGGTGACTTAGCAATCGAATTTGGCGAATGGTATAAAGAAGACTTAACCTTAAGCACAATAAAATACATAGCGGCATCAGATACTCCTGATATGTCAAGAAACTACACTGCAAATGTAACGGTATTTTCTGAAATTGTAGCGACAATTTTACAAGACAATATAGGTACTGCTGCAATTAGCCAACAAGCAATATCTGATGCTTCAGTTCAAACGGTTATGCAGTTATTTGGCCCAGATGGCCTTATAGAAAACGGTAGTTTACTTGCAGATATCTCAACTGGCGTTGGTTTCGACCTGAGCGATATTGACGGTGATACGTCCTTAAATACAGGTAATACTGCTCTTGCTCAATTTGCAGCAAGTTTGCAAACTGTCGCTGCAGCTGGTGACAACGGCTCGCTAGCAGAAATAATCGCGGAATTGGCAAGTTCTGTATCTGATGGAACTTTAAATGCAGCAGCAGAAGAAGCTGCGACCTCTTCTGGAATCACACGTTCATCTTCAGCACAAGCATCGCCATTATTTGATGCGATACAAAGTGAAGCTACAACGATTGCTGCTATTTACGTGGCGGTTGTTACGGGTGACACTGCTGCACTAGAAGCACTTGGTGTTGATGCAGCCGTTGCAACCTCAATCACTACATCAGTTGAAATGGCTGTAGAAAGTGGCGCTATTACACAACAAGAGCTTGTTAACCAAGCAGTCGAAATTGTAGCACTAGTTGAAGAATTAGGCTGTAGTGGCGATGAATGTACTATAGGCGATGATTTATATTCAGATCTAGCCGCAGAGGTTACCTCTGAGTTGGCAATGTTAGATACTGACATCGCTAGCCTTGCTGAAGATATTGACGCTGCAAAAGCTGCAATTGAAGCCTCTTCAGTTGTAGGAGAAAGTGTTGAAGATGCTGCTACAGCTGTAACCTATTATGAATCAGCACTTGCCGCTTATGCTATGGTTTTTGATAGCAGTGATGTAAACATGTTAGGTAATAAAGCCAATACTTATGACAATAGCGCGAGTGCTTGGGTTGATACCGCGACATTCTTAGTTGCTTCAAGTTCTGAATACCAGAGCTTACTTGATAGTGCTACAGATACTGCTTTATTAGCACATTCAGAAGCAATGCAGGTCAATGGCGATGAAGGTGCACATGTCGATGCTCAAGCATTACTAGCTGATGCAGAAGCAAAACTTATTACCTTTGATGCTGTAGTAGCGGCAGCAAAATCTAAAGCTGAGTCGTCTAATGATATGGCAATGGCTAAGCAAGGTATGACAACAACCGCGCAAACCACAGCAACGGCTAGTCATGATGCTGCAATGATGTTAGTTGACCCTCAAAGTGTTGAAGCTGCTGCAGCCTATGTTATGGCCACAGAGCAAGCTCTTGCTGATAAGTTAGCCTTTATTGCAATGGCGGACGTTTACGTAACATATGCAGGCATGGCACATGAAGATGCTACAGCTTATGCTGCGGCAGCGGTAACTGATGATGATATAGCAGCATCTGGTGTTTTAGTCGATTCATCTACTGCAATGAAAACCGAAGCCGCGGAATTAGCTGTTGCAGCTGAAGAAGGTTTAAGTCATATCACTGATATGGTTGCAGACGCTAAAGCTCAGCAGGTTATTCTAGATAAACTGCCTATGGTAAAAGCAACTACACAATCATTTGCCGATATTAATGTTATTACAACTTCTGGTCGTGATGCATTAGGTGATCTTGGTGAAATTATGTTTGATGTACTTGATGAAGCTAATCAAGAAACAGGCGATGTTACCGATAAAGACTCTACGACTCATGACGGTTGGAAGTACAGCTACAACGAAACTAACATGACAATAGCAGCAAGTCATGAAACTCAAGGTTCGTTCCAAGGTGTTGCCGAGTTAAGTAATGATGGCAGTGAAACAGAATTATTACTTGAATGGTCTGCGACTTTAAATGAAGTTAGCGGCAGTGGTGAAGCAGGTATTGCTTTTGAGTTTTCTTCAAGCGCAACAACGTTAACTTTTGATGGTGTATTCACTTCTTTAGAAGACTTAGATGACGAAGATCCTACTTCTACGGTAGTTTCAACAGCTCTTTCGATAATGGATGGTGATGCCGACTTTATGGGTACTTTGATGTTAAGTAATCATGACCTAACTGAAGTAGATGGCCCAGATGTTTTTGAGTCTGAAGTTGTTATGGATGGCATGTCTGGAGATGTTGCTTTCACATTAACGTTTGCCATTGATGAAATGGGTGATGATGAAACCCTTGATGTAACATTAATGATTGGCGATAGTTATATGATGAAAGGTAGTGCTGAGAATGGCGCTGACATCATGGGCTCTGTCTGGTTAGATGATTATAACTATGGTGACTTTATGGAATTGTCTAATGGCGTTGTTGTAACGTACATTGATGATGATGAAGTTGAATATGTAGATTTATCTTTCACAATTGATGAGTAAGTAACTCTGTTTGCGGGGGAGATATTCTCTCCCGCACTTTTATCACTTTACAGCTATTCAAGGATGTACATTGAAAATAAAGCTAATTTTATACGTATGTTTATTTATACATTTCAACACTTTTGCGACCACCTCTCCTATTACTATTTTTTCCTCTCTTAATTCCGAAGTTTATGCTGAATCACAACCGATAAAGTCTTTTATTGATAAGTTCGATCAGCCGGTAACCAAAGGTGATAGTGCCTTCACCTATAACCAATTCGAGATGGGAGCTAAGTATGCCAACTTTTCTTTCGGCATACAGAGCCGTTATGATTATGTGATGGAGTTCGACCCAGATACCGCACTTTATACCTACACCGAAAAAAACGACCTTGAGTTCGAAGACCGTTATTATACTTATAAGCTCAATGCAAAAAATGCGACCAGTCATGGCATGTTCTTTTCTTATCAAATGGACTTCACTGATCCCAAAATCACTTTAACCCCTAAAATCTCCATATTTAGCAGTAAACATTTTCAAGATGGTAATATCAACGGCGAGGTTTTTGCTGATGAGCCGCAGGGGAATTTTATGATAGATTATTATTTTTCCAAGGATAGGCTATTCAAGTCATTTTCCCCGCAAGTAAGACCCAAAGGCGTTGGCGTTAGTTTAGATATTGCATTTGATTGGCAAGTATCAAAACAATTAAAGCTTGGTTTATCAGTGAAAGACTTATATTACAAAAATAAGTATTCTGATGTTGGTTATGCTGTCGGCTCTATTCAAGACATCCCTTTTCAAGAAGACAATGAAGGCAACGTCTATTCAGAGCCAGCCATTAGCCTTAAAACGTCAGGAAATAATCAAACGAAAGATCATACCTTAACGATGCCAGCACGATATTATGGTTACGCTAATTATCAAATTTCACCAGATTTTTCCGCACAATTATCTTTTCGTTCAATAAATAAAGACAGGTTCACCTCAATATTAGGTCGGTGGCACTTCGCTAATAATTGGGCTGTTAAGGCCGGGTATGAAGATAAAAGCGAAGCATGGCAAATTGGTATTGGCTCGCAATCAATTGGCATTAATTTCAAAACTGACTCATTAGACTTTGACAAAGCTTATTACCTTCACTTCAACACATATATGTCTATTTCATTTTAAGGAAGAGAATGTGAAAAACTTTTATCTAACCACCCTAGTTTTTATTGTCGCTTTACTCACTGCATGTGGTGGAGGTTCTGAAGGTACCACTGAAGGAAAAACCTCCGAAATCCCCCCAGCCCAAAGCCAGTTATCATTTTACCTGCCGACTTGGTTTAACCACAGCGGAGAAATAATAATTAGATCACAAGATGGCGATATCATCACGTCGCATAATACATCATCGTTAAATGAAGAACAGATCACTCTAAATGCTAATCAAGTTATCGTTATTGAATATATGCCAACATCGACCAATGTCACCTGTCCGGTATCGACAGGCTGTGGTAATTCATATGATTACTATCACGAAGACAATAATGATAACGATATTATTGATCAAGGTGAAATATTCTCAATAAACAACACTTTTGCGGCACAAGTTTTTTTAAGCCCTGGCACCAATAAGGTATATTTCTCATTAGTCTCGCTTATAGAGTCATCGAATACGGTGAACAGTCATTTAAAAAGTTTATCTATTACGCCCAATTATCATCAAACTTATGTCGATGAAGCACATACTCAGCGTTATCAATTTCTAGCAAATGGTAGTTATTATTCATTATTTAGTGCCTCTAATGATACCGATGCAATTGAGCAAATAAGAGACTCTATAACCTCATTTATTAAAAGTAATGAAATATCAGACATTGCCACTCATTATTTTACTAACATTGACCAATACTTATCGCAGCAAGAAGTTGATAATGAACTAGCCAATAGTTATTTAATTGAAGAAAAATTTAAATTAAACAGGTTACTCGCTAGCCCAGAAGAAAACCCAACGATTATCCACTCAAGTGATTTAAATGACAGAATATTACTGAAACAGGTAAGGAATATACTCGCCTTCGTTAATATACAAGAACTTAAATATAACGATGAAGTGAGTGATAAAATAGCTGAGTTATCCACTGTTGTTACCGATGACTCAGAAAAAACCACCGCTATATTCAGTGAGGTACTTGCTGAAATACTAAATTTATACTCACCTATAAACGATACTCCCGCGGGCCTGTATAATTATCAAGGCTTAGATATAAATTACCGAGGTTCTCCTTACACTTGGATAATATCAGGCGTTTATAAAGACAATGAAATAAACCTCGAATTAGTCATTCCACAATGGAGAATAAGTGCAGCACGCGGAGACTTCTTTGAAGCAACGATTGCAGGTAGTGTAAAAAGTGCTGATACGACTCTAACGATTAGTACTAATAAGTTGCTGCTCAAGTTTGACGGTATAGACGATGTTTTTAATGATGATAAAGCTAAAACGGCAATATTCACGCTAATCACTAAGGTTTCAATGGCCACTGAACACGGAGAAGTAGATGGACGAATTCATATTGAAGCTGCAAGGGTCGAAAACGAAATTGGACAATTATTTACTATTCTAAAACAATTTTCATTTTCAGGTTTGTTAACCACTGCAAACCAAACAACGAATATTTCTATCATGGCAGCTAAAAATTCAACGTCGTTAGAACAAACTGAAAATGACTTTACCTATGACATTTTATTAGACCTACCATCTTCAGGAAGCTCTGACTTTAGGTTATCCCTATCAGGGTTAAATACAGGTTTTGAACTATTGGATAATGTGAAATTAGCATTAAAAATGCAAGGGCATGTATTAGAGCTAAATTTAGAACAAATTGGTAATACTAAAAATATAATCGTTAAAGGACTTGATGGACGTTGGTTAACATTGAAGAAAAATAAGAAGGTCTATTCTGGAGAATTATACTTTGGCGACATGACCATAGGAGAAGTGATCACCGTTAGAGGATTACCTGGTATCTTATTTCCAAATGGAGATTTCCAGTCATTACTTTAATGCTGATTTTATGAAGTTGCGCAGGCTTTAAATTAAACCTGCGCTAAATAATATTAATAGTGCCAAGAAACGACACATTAATTATATTTACTTTTGCTGATAAAAAGCTGACATCGCTTTATACAATGAATACAAATCAACTTTTGAACCTACAGCATAAGGCGAGTGAATTGACAAAATTGGCACGCCAAAGTCAATAACCTCCATATTGTCATTCGACAAATCACTACCAATAGTACCGCCAGACGCTTTACCTTTATAAGTAGAAGTTTGCCATTTTATTTTGCTGTTATCTAAATAATTGCGTGTCCACGCCATGTATTCAGAGTTTGCATTAAATCCACCACCGTATAGCTTTAAGTTTATGCCATTACCTAAACGCGGTGCGTTGCCCAGTTCCCATACGCCAGCCCAGTTTGGATTAACACCGGGATTTACATCAGCCGAAATAACTTTCGTATTGCGTAATACTTTACGTAATTGATAGTCGTTGTATTTTGCACCTTTTTGGTTATATAACAAACCACTTATCATATCGACAAGATACGAAGAACTTGCGCCAGTATTGTTAATATTACCCACTTCTTCATTATCAACTAAGAAAGCAATTGAGGTGTATTCTGGAATTTTTTGTTCAAATATGGCATTTACAGCCGCTATTGAACTAGCTTTGTCATCTTGACCATAAGCAGCAATTAAACTGCGATCAAATCCAACATCACGCGGCTTGGTTGCTGGTACTAATGCTAATTCAGCTGATACTAGGTCATCAACCAAAATATCATATTCCGTTGCCAAGAAATCTGATATTAGTTCTTTTACTGATTTATCTAAATCGGGTTTAGCGGCAATGATAACATCAAGCTCTTCTTTCTTGATTACGTCACGGCTTTTCCGATCTCTATTAGGATGGTCAACATGTGGTGCTAAATCTGGCACCATAAAAATAGGATCACTTTCATCAAAGCCTACGGAAATATTAATAACCGAACCGTCTTTTTTATCAACACGACCTACTAAAGCTAAAGGAATATTCACCCATTGATAGGTTTTTATGCCACCATGAACATATGTTTGTAACATCGCAAATTTTTGCTTTTCGTAAAGCGGACGACCTTTAAGTTCTAAGCGAGGCGAGTCGATGTGTGCTCCAACAATACGCGTGCCTTGCTCAAGGCCCTTTTTACCCATAACAATTAATGAAATTGTGCGATCTCGGTTTACGTCATAAAAACGAGCTCCGGGTTTTAATTTACTTTGCTCAGTTAAACGTTTGAAGCCTTGTTTTTCTGCTCGCTTAATCGTTTCAGTAACAAAGGTTAATTCTGTTGGAGTCTTATATATATAAGTTTTGTAATCTGTGGCGTATTTTTCAACGGCAACTAATTCACTTTTAGACAGGTTAAGCCAACTTGAAGCTGACTTCTTTTTTTCTTTCGTCTCTTTTGAGGCTTCTGCGTAACTATTACCAGAAAGAGCAATCGCACCAATAATAGCGAGACTGGTTAGGGATATTTTTATTTTCATTATTGTTTCTTTTAATTGACGGTTCGACCAATAATAAAAAGAAACAACAGTCAATGACAAGCATTATTCGTTCGAAACTAAAGATATTAAGGTGAATCCCCGTCTTTAACCTATATATTAACGAACTAAAGTCTGTTTATACATTTATGAGAAAAAAAGAGCAGAAGTTTAACCCTCCTACTCTTTTATATATTAGTGCTAATCTTTCAAGTTACACTATTTTTGCAAGCACAGGTCATACCTTTCATTAATAAACTTAAAATGAATAAGCGACTGAAATAGCAATGATATTATGTAACACGATATTTACAATAAATTTCAATAAACAAAACATTACCTACTGCCAACTTATCAACCAACCAACTGTTTTAACTCAATATTATTGAATTCAACAAGAATTCTGATGATTATTCAGCTTATCTCACGCTATCGATGAAGTTCGAAAAATCGTTTAATGGTTAGGTTTGTAAGACGGGTAAAGGTTATTCATTCCAATTCTATGATATAACATCATCGTTTTTTTCATTTAAAGAATTTCCAACAAGGAAATCTTAAACAATAAAGTAGGATCAGGGAAAATGGCACTTAATAAATCTCAAATAGCAAAGGCATTGTCTTTTGCTATTGTCGGCTCAAGCATGGCACTTATGGGTTGTGAAAAAGCTGAAACACCGAATAATTCGACCACAGTTGAAGCGCCTCAACAACAAATGAACTTAGTAAGAACAGCGAGTGAGTCACTTGAAGCTGTTTATGCTGAAATGCGTGCTAAACAAGTCAGCAACGTGAGTTATAAACTAAGCGTCACTATTGATAACAAAAGTGAAAGTTTTTCTGGCTCTACCGAGTTGATGTTTGATTTAGCCAAAAATAATCAAAACGACCTAACGATTGATTTTGATGAAGGCACCGTAAAGTCATTAACAGTAAACGGTAAAACCGTTAACTTTAGTTATGAAAAATGGTTTATTACGATTCCAGCTAAAGAACTAACGGCGGGTAAGCAAAGTATTGTTATTGATTATGAACGCCCTTATTCTACTGATGGTTCTGGGTTTCATCGCTTTGTCGATCCAAAAAATGGCGAAGTTTACTTATACACAGATTTCGAACCCTATGATGCAAATCGATTATTTCCTCATTTTGACCAACCTGATCTAAAAGCCAGCTACGAAATTGATGTAACTGCCCCTGCCCATTGGCAAATAATTAGTGCAACTCGCGAAACTGAAATCACTGAAAATGGCGACACAAAAGTTTGGTCATTCCCTGCATCGGCTAAATTTTCATCTTATGTATTCTCTCTTCATGCGGGTAATTATGCTGTTTGGGAAGATGACTTTGAAGGTATGACTTTACGTTTATTCGCACGTCAAAGTTTAGCGGAATATGTAAAAACGGATGAATGGTTTATTCCAACGAAACAAAGTTTTGCTTTTTTCAATAAGTACTTTGAAGTGAAATACCCGTTTGGAAAATATGATCAAATAGTTGCACCTGACTTTAACGCTGGAGCGATGGAAAACGTTGCAGCAGTTACGTTCAACGAAGGCTATATTGCTCGTGGTGAAAAATCGACTAGTGCTCGCATGAGCTTAGCCAATGTTATTGCTCATGAAATGGCGCACATGTGGTTTGGTGACTTAGTGACTATGCGTTGGTGGAATGGTTTATGGTTAAACGAAAGTTTTGCTACCTATATGGCCAACTTAGCGATTGCAGAAGCAAGTGATTTTGAAAATAACTGGGATGTATTCTACTCAGGGACTAAACAATGGGCTTATCGCACAGATGATTCTGTAAACACTCATGCAATTGAGTTACCTGTTGCATCTACAGGTGTCGCTTTGTCAAACTTTGACGGTATTACCTATGGTAAAGGTGCTTCAGTTTTAAAACAGTTACCTTTTTACTTAGGTGAAGAAAACTTCCGTGTTGGTGTCAGTAATTACTTGAAAAAGTTCTCCTACCAAAACACTGATCTTGATGATTTTATTGGTGAATTAGGTAAAGCTGCGGATAAGGACATGACTCAGTGGACACAAGACTGGTTATTTAACGCTGGTTTAAATACCATTAAAGTTAACTACCAATGTAGCGATGGCAAGATCAGTGAATTTGCTATAAACCAAACCGCTCCTGAAGGCTATCCAACGTTACGAGAGCAACGAGTACAAATTGGCTTATATAATATTAATGCCGATGGTAATGCGATGAGCTTAACTTCAGCAACGCCAATTATGTATAAAGGTGCCACAACTGAAATTAAAGAAGTGATTGGCCAAACCTGTCCTGACTTGGTTTATCCAAACGAAGCTGACTGGGGTTATGTGAAAGTTGATCTTGACGAAAAATCATTAGCTTCTGCTCAAAAGCACATTAACGCCATCGATAATGCAACGATGCGTTTAATGTTATGGCAGAGTTTATCGGACAGTGTTCGTGATGCAAATTTAGCAGCGGATCAGTTAGTGCATTTTGCTATGGCAAACTTAGAAGGCGAAACCGATTATAACGTAACACGTAAAATCGCCAGTACCTTAACTTCAGCACTAGGTTACTTAACAGTAGCCACACGTTTAGAGCAAAAGGATTACTCTGCGCTTTATATGGAAGTTGAAGATTTATACTTACGTTTAGCAGAAAAAGCAGAAGCTGGATCTGATTTCCAAAAACTTTGGTATAGCCGTTACGTAAGTGTGAGTAAAACAGCTAAACATTTAGCCAATTTACAGAACATTTTAAATGGCGAAAAAACGTTTGACGGTATTACTATCGATCAAGATAAACGTTGGACATTAGTCGCTAAAATGAACCGTTACCAATATGGTAACTACCAAGCATTATTAACCTCAGAAACAGCTAAAGATAATACTGATTCAGGCGTTAAAAGTGCTATTTACTCAGAAGTATTACGTCCAGAAGCAGAAGTGAAAGAAAAATGGTTTAACGTGGTTATTAATAATCCTGACAAACTAAAACTTTCAACTTTGCGTTATATCATGTGGGGTTTATTCCCTTCAGAGCAGCAAGCTTTAGAAGCGCCTTATAAAGCTAAAATATTAGCGCATATTCCTAAGCTAAATGAAGGAAGTGACTTGGGCTTATTAGAGTCTTTTGCCGGTAGTATGTTGCCAACACAATGTACAACTGCAAGTGAAACTGAATTAGCACAACTGATTAAAGACTACAGTGGTATGAAACCACAAGTATTGAAATCGGTTAAATCAAGCCATCAACAAATTGGCCGCTGTGTTAAAGCACTTAAATTATTAAAATAATTTTTACTATGCTTAATCGTCACTCCTTCACATCGACGTACAAGGAAGCACTAATGCCGTGATGACATGGATGTCAAAAAACTGCGATGTGGTGACTTAACGTTCATCTACGTGCATGGATGCACTAATATCTTGAAAGGCAGGATGTCTGAGAAAGATCTGAACGTAAAATGGCCTTATGTGAAAACATAAGGCCATTTTTTATAGCTATGATATGAAGGTTATAACGTTAAAGCGTAAGCTCTTGCTTTTTCGAGATCTTCCGGTGTATCGACACCCTCAACCTCTAAACGTGTTTCTGCAACAGCCACATGAATTTTTTCGCCTTGCCATAACACTCTAAGCTGTTCTAAAGACTCTATTTGCTCTAATTGACTCGCCGGCCATTGCACGTAATCTTTTATAAACCCAGCACGGTATGCGTAAATACCAATGTGTCGTAAATAAAAGTCACCAATTGCTGAAATACTGCCTTCATTGAGAAAACGTGCACGATCATAAGGAATGGTTGAACGGCTAAAGTACATTGCATAACCATCTTTATCGGTTAGTACTTTTACCGCATTAGGATTGAACGCTTCTTCTACGTCATGAATGTGTACGGCAAGTGTCGCCATTCTCGCCTGCTGCTGGCTGGTTCTTTGCTGGTTTGCTAAATTTCGAGCAACTTGAGTAATATTTTCAGCGGGTATAAAAGGTTCATCACCTTGCACATTCACAATCACTTGATCATCATCAAAATCATAGATTTCCATAACTTCAGCTAAGCGCTCGGTACCCGATTGATGATCGGAACGAGTTTTACACACTTCCCCACCAAAAGCCGTCACGACATCTGCAACTTGCGCATTATCAGTGGCTACAATAACTTGACTAGCGCCACTTTGCTTAGCTTTTTCAACAACCCATTGGATCATCGGTTTTCCACAAATATCCGCCAGTACTTTACCCGGTAGGCGTGAAGACTCAAACCGAGCAGGAATAACAACAACAAAAGACATCTTATTCTCCTAATGATTTAATAAGACAAGAACCATTAATCACTTTCAGTAATTCGGCGCGCTTCAGTTTCTAATAATACCGGGATATCTTTTTCAATCGCATAAGCTAAACGGTCAAAATTACAAACGAGTTCTTGCTGCTCTTTGTTGTAATCAAGTTTGCCTTTACATACTGGGCAAGCCAATATTTCCATTAATTTCACATCAAATGCCATGATTATTCTCTTGTTTGTTTATGTAATGAGTTAGGTTTTTGTTTATTATTTTCTATTTCTGATGGCTTTTACTTTATCAAAAATCCTTGTTAACAATGGTAATATTTGTTGCTGCTGTATTTGCGCATCAACAGGTAAATACCAGTAGTTTTCTTTCGCAAGATTTTTGCATTTTACCGCATCTTTTTCAGTCATTAAAAGTGGTATTTCATCGGAAAAGTCAGTAAATTGATTTTCATTATATTCTTGGTGATCAACAAAACCTACCGTTTTATGCAAACTAAAACCAATATCGGTTAAGGTTTTAAAAAAACGTGAAGGGTCGCCAATACCAGCCATTGCATTAATGTATTGATTATTTTCACTCAAATATGTTTGTTGGAAGTCGGTTATCGTTAAACACTGATCGGTTTTTAAATTGACCACTTTAGATGCAGCCAATATCATATTTATCTTGAGGATGTTTTCTATTTTTAAAGACTTTATTTCAGTATTCATTTCGCCATTAAAAATTAAGGCATCAACAGTTTTTAGTCGCCATAAACTTTCTCGTAATGGACCGGCTGGTAATAACAACCCATTTCCAAATTGTCGCTTACTGTCAATAACAATCAATTCAAGGTCACGTCTTAATCGATAATGCTGCAAGCCGTCATCAGTAAGAATAAGTTCACAACCTTGCTCAACAAGCAGCTTGGCACTCGCAACACGGTCACTACCGACAACAATAGGTATGTTATGGCGCTGATAAATTAAAAAGGGTTCATCACCGGCTTCTTTAGCCGTACTATTTTCGTTTAATAAGTAGGGATAGTGTGGTGCTTCACCGCCATATCCTCGACTAATCACGCCTACTTTCACACCTTGTGCTAAACATTGCTCAACAAGGTATAAAACTACAGGGGTTTTACCGTTACCGCCGATGCCAATATTACCCACGACAATAATAGGCACGTCGATTGCGTATGAGTTAAATAGCCCTAATTGAAAACAGAGTCTTCGAGCAGCGGATAACAGCCAAAAGATCGCCGTTAACGGTAATAATAACGGTACTAAAAGCCACTTTGCCGAATGCTGGAAAAACCAAACCTTTTCAATTAAGCGCATCTAAATCCTTTATTCATTATTCATTATTCATCGAATTGAAAGTTATGTAATTTCGCATAAGCACCACCTTTCGTGAGCAAGGTTTTATGATCGCCCTGCTCCAAAATTTCGCCTTGTTCCATTACAATAATTTTATCCGCATTTTCAATGGTCGATAAACGGTGGGCAATGACAATACAGGTACGATTTTTTTGCAAAATCTGTAATGCGTCTTGAATATGACGCTCAGACTCTGTGTCTAATGCACTAGTTGCTTCATCTAAAATTAAGAAAGGCGCGTCACATAATAGTGCTCGAGCAATAGCAACACGCTGACGTTGACCGCCTGATAGAAGCGCACCATTCTCACCTATATTGGTATCGATTCCCTCTGGCATATTATTGGCAAATTCGCTGACATGTGCACTTTTAGCCGCAGCAATGATTTCTTCACGACTAGCTTCTGGCTTACCATAAGCAATGTTATTCGCAATAGTGTCATTGAATAAGACAACCTGCTGAGAAACATAAGCAAACTGGTTACGTAAATCTTTCAACTTATATGAATTGATGTCTTTATCATCAATCAATATCTTACCTGAGCTTGCCCCATAAAAACGTAATAACATCGCACTGGCGGTAGACTTTCCGCTGCCCGAACGACCGACTAGAGCAATAGTTTCACCTGCTTCAGCTTTGAATGATAATTTTTTTAAAGCCAGGACTTCATCATTTTTGTATGAAAAATCAACCTGTTCAAAAGCAAAGGTCCCCTTGGCTTTGCTTAGTGAACAATCACCTAAGTCTTGCTCTTTTTCTTGATCTAATACCGCAAAAATACTAACACAAGCCGCCATACCGTTTTGAAAGTCACTATTGACTGTCGTTAATAATTTAAGCGGTCTTAATAACATCGTCATACAAGTGATCACCGTGATAAAAACCCCCGGAGTCAGGCTTTCCTTCATGGAGTCTAGATTGGCGACATACAAAACAAACGCTAAAGCAAAAGAAGCAATAATTTGAATGAGTGGCACACTTACCGATTTAGTCCCCACCATTTTCATGCGCTGTTGGCGATTATGTTTATTAATTTTACCAAAGCGCTCAAACTCACGTTGCTGACCGTCAAAAGTTAACACCACTTTATGGGCATTAAACGTTTGCTCAGCAGCAGAAGTAACTTCCCCCATAGCATTTTGAATTTTCTTGCTAACATCGCGAAAACGTTTAGAAACAACAGTAACAATAACAGCAATAATAGGGGTAATAAGTAGAAATATAGCCGAGAGCTGCCAGCTGTTGTAAAACATTACCGCCAGAAACCCGATAACCATAGCCCCTTGCTGCACCAAGGTCAGTAGCGCTTTACTGGTCGCTTGCAATACCTGTTCAGTATCAAAGGTTAATTTTGAGATCAAGGTTCCTGTCGACTCTTTATCATGGTAGGTCACAGGGAGCGCCATAATATGTTCGAATAAGTTTTGCCTTAAGTCAGCAACAACATTATTACCCACCCAAGCCAAGCAATAATTACCAAAAAAGTGACAAATACCACGAATTACAAAACAGACAATGACAAACAATGGCGCCCATTTCATAAAGTTTGGATTGGCATTAGTTAAGCCATCGTCAATAAGAGGCTGCAATTGCGAAAAGAATAGCGTGTCAATGCCCGCATAACCTAGCATACCTAAAATGGCGACAACAAAACCTGCTTTATAAGATTTCGCGTAACTCATCAGACGTGCAAAGTTTTGCCAAGTAGTGGCTTCTATCACGGTATTACTATTATTTTCTGGCATTTAGTCTCTCAATGACTTTACTATTCATGTCGATATATTCTACGTCAGCTATTTTAACGCTATTTTTCGGCTGTCACCAACTAATCATCAATTAATATAACTAATTAGCAAACCAGTAAGCTTTTATATGCTCACGATAACTTTGAATTTCAAGTCTGTGATCGCTTATTTCGATACGAATCATGCCTTGGTCTGCGGTGTTGTATGGGGTTACATTAAATAACTTATAACGCTCAAGCACCGAGGTATGGGGCATACGCCAACGATTTAAAAATCCGGTACTAAAAATAACAGCCCTTGGAGAAACAGCATGAATAAAGGCTAAGCTTGACGACGTTTTAGAGCCGTGATGAGGCGCGACAATAATGTCGGCATCGAGCTGTTTAACTAGTTCACTATCACCGATTAATGTACTTTCTACTTTATGAGAAATATCACCGGTTAATAATATGCTATTTTTACCATCTGATATTTTGATCATACAAGAATCATCATTCTCTTCTCCTTGTGGTAAAATGGGCCAAAGTACTGAAAACGTTAATCCTTGCCATATAAATTCATTGCCCTGCTCGCAAGTTTTTTTAACAGCAAAACTATAGCCATCGACCGCTTCTATATTGGTATTAATTTCACGAATTCTTAACTGGTTTATTGCTGCTTGCTCAGAAAAATAAGATAAACCACCTGCGTGGTCATTGTCGCTATGGCTAATAATTAAATGATCGATGACATTGATCCCTTTGTATCGTAGATAGGGCGAAATAACACTTTGTGCTAAATTAAAGCCACTGGGGTAACGTGCGCCTGTGTCATATAAAACAATATGGCCATTTCGTTCAATAATAACCGCAAGTCCATGTCCAACATCAAGTACATTAACTTGCCAATCTTTGTTTTTATGCTGAGATAAGCTACTAGTCACCAAACCCAAAGAGAGAGCCGTTAGCAGTAAAACAAGCACCTTTTTTCGAAAGGTAAAAAATACACTAATAAAGAGTAGGCCAATAAACGCTAACAACATTATCAACTTGTCATGACTAACCTTCACTATTAATTCTGGCTTACTTGCTAAATAACTCAGCCATTGCCAAATAAGCTCTAAACTTAAGAGTGATAGTTCGAGAAAAACATTCGCTAGTGTTTCACTAAAATGCATCACAACAACTGATAACAAGCACAGTGGAATAGCCGTAAAACTCATCCAAGGTACGGCAATAATATTTGCCAAAAATGCTGACAATGGCAGTTCATAATTGAGTAACGCTGCAACGGGCAACATAAAAAGAGACAAACCTAACTGCACAATAAATAAAGAATATAACCAAGCTTGAGTTTTACTAAAACGACTGTTTTCACGATGATTAAACTGCTTACGACAACGCCATATAATTAATAATATGAGCGTCACAGCATAAAGACTTAACCAAAAACTAGCGCTAAAGATACTGAAAGGATTCAAGAGAATAATAATAACAATACTAAGGAGTAACCAGCGAACAATACTCAATTTTACCGCTAATATTTTCGCACTAATAAAAAGTAACAACATCACCATAGCGCGAACCGTTGGTAGAGAAAATCCAGCAAGGTACGCATAAAAAACAGCAAGGCCTCCGCTGAAGATAAAAGCAAATAGCCTGCTATTTTTCATCAGCAACCAAGTATTCACTTGAACGGGAAACATAAAACGTAAAGGTAATAATCGCATTAGCCATAACATAAAGAAATAACCACCACTGGCGATTAAGCCTAGGTGCAAACCTGAAATAGCCATTAAATGTTGCGTCCCTGTAGCTTGTAGTACTTGCCATTGCCCTAAGGAAATATGGCTACGTTCACCAAAAGTAAGTGGATAGATAAAGTGATACACATCACGATAACTTGGCACTACAGACAATAATTTATCTAGCTGAAGATAAAGTTTTTGTCGATAACGGGTATTAACATCAAGTAAAGTATTTTGCTTAGACTTCCTAACATAACCTGTGGCATGCATGTTTTTTTGTCTTAACCAAGTTTGATAACTAAAGCCGCCAACATTGGCAAAACCGTGCGCGGGTTTTAGCCGTATATGAAGTTGCCACTGCTGACCTTGCTGCAGGGATAAAGAGGAAGAGTTGCTACGAAAAAACTGAGTTTTATTATCCCAACGAAGCCTTATCTTAATTTTTTGAGACAGTTTTTTCTGATTAAATTCTTCAATAATGAAATTAAAACGTGTCGCTTCTTTCTGCTGTGCAGGAATATTATCTATAGTGCCTTTAATCACAACGGTTTTCCCGACAAGTTCTTCAATATCGAGTTTATTAACCAACCAAATATTTTCATAGGAAATAGCGGCAATCAATAACCAAGAGCAGCCAAAAAACAAACCACTATAATTCCGTAGGCACTTTATTAAGCTAAAAAATAGTGCCAGACTTAAGCTGATAAAAAGTTGAAAAAAATCTGGTACTATTGGTAAGAATAGTGACAGAATAGCACCAAGAAAAAATGTAAATAGCCACCTATCCATAGTGATTAATTTCCGTATTTAATTATTCTGTTAGTAATAAGTACCGTTAACAAAAGTAAAGTATATGCCTAAAAAACTCATCAAGCGTTATATGCCCGATCACAACACCATCAAAAATAATAAGCACTTGCAAATTTTTGGAGATTTATTGCACAACCCAAATTTATGGCATTTAAACCGCAGATCCGTCGCTAAAGCTTTTGCTGTAGGGCTGTTTTTTGCATTTATTCCAGTGCCTTTCCAAATGGTACTAGCAGCTGGCTTTGCTATTATAGTACATTCAAATTTACCCCTGTCAGTGGCGCTAGTATGGATAACTAACCCTCTCACCATGCCAGCAATTTTCTATGGTTGTTATGCTGTGGGTACTTGGATATTAGGAGGAAATGAAAAAGAGTTTGTATTTGAAGCTAGCTGGCAATGGGTGCTAGATAGTCTATCAACGATTGGACCGGCATTTTTATTAGGCTGTGGAATTTTAGCGGTGCTGTTTTCTCTTCTTGGTTATTTCACTATTCACGGCTTATGGCGTTATTCTGTGGTAAAAGAATGGCAGAAACGAAAAAATAGGTAATTTCATCTGATGTTAATCGAAAATGAATACTAAAAAAGGCATGTTGAATAACATGCCTTTTTTAGTTTTGTTGGTTATTAGAAGTTACATTTGTCCAAGTACTTTCGCAGGTTCCACTTTCGTTGCTTGCCAAGCAGGATATAAGGTCGCAAGTAAACTCATCACCAAAGCGGTAACAACGGTCGCGATCACATCAGCTTGGCGTAAATGTGTTGGCAGGAAATCAATAAAATACACATCTCCCGAGATCACCTTTACATTGAACAATGTTTCTAATGAAATAACAATATCGGTTAGATTGAGGGAAATAATAATACCTAATACCATGCCTGCCAAACAGCCAATCACACCATTTACAATGCCTTGAAACATAAAGGTTGCCATAATAACGGGCGTTTGTGCTCCCATGGTTTTTAAAATAGCGATATCACCTTTTTTCTCATTAACTGCCATGATCAAAGTAGAAACGATATTAAAGCTCGCTACCGCAATCACTAACACTAAGACAATAAACATCACCAAACGCACTAATTGAATGTCATTGAAAATATGACCTTGAGTACGAGTCCAGAAGTGAATTGCTACATAGGTATCAAAGTTAGTCGCAACATCATGAACAATCTGTGGAGCTTGAAAAACATTCGCGACTTTTAAACGGATCCCTTGTACTTGCCCTGTTTGTAAATTTGCCATTTTCTCAGCATGGTTAAGCGACATATAAACAGAACTGTTATCAATTTCTCCGCCAAACTTAAAGATACCGACCACGTGCACTTGATGTTTAACTGGCACAGGAAATTTAGTATTTATTTGATTACTCGTATTGTTATCGACTGCACTCGATAATAAAAGCTGAAGTGAGTCACCCAGTTTTAGTTGTAACTTTTTCGCTATACCCGCACCAATAACGACGCCAATCTCGGCCTTTTTCTTTTCATCACTTTCTTCTAATGCTTGCCATTTACCTGTAATCATATAATCAGCAATCGTTGAAACTTGCTGTTCCAACTTTGCATCGACACCACGTACGTTAACCGCTTTTAGCTCACTGCCGTGTTGCATCATGCCGGCAAGTTTGATGACAGGTGCTGCGGCAATAATTTGGGGGTGCTGCTGAACTTTAGCTATTTTTTCTTGCCATTTTTCAATGGGATCATTAACCGCAATGAGCTCACCATGTGGGATCACCGACAATAAGCTCTGTGCCAATGCCCGTTCAAAACCATTCATTGCTGATAAAACGACAATAAGCACCATTACGCCAAGGGCGATACCTATGGTAGAAGAAGCAGAAATGAAGGAAGAAAAGCCATTACTATTCCTACTACGTACATAACGCAGTCCTAAAAATAAACTCAAAGATTTGTTCATCAAATAAGTCCTAACTTTCCAATGGTGCTAAACGACCATGTTGTAAACATAACTGACGGTCCATTCTTGCGGCAAGCGTTAAGTCATGCGTTACAATCACAAAACTGGTATTTACCGTTTTATTAAGCGCTCTTAATAACTGATAAATTTGCTCAGCGGTATCAAAGTCTAAATTTCCGGTTGGTTCATCCGCTAAAATCAATGATGGCTTAGTGACAAGTGCTCGAGCAATGGCTACCCGTTGACGCTCGCCTCCCGATAATTCAGATGGCAGATGTTCAAAACGATGACTCAAGCCTACTTGGATTAACATATCTTGCGCAGCTTTCAAGGCATTTTTCGGTGAATCGCCACGAATAAGTAACGGCATAGCGACATTTTCTTCTGCTGAGAATTCCATCATTAAATGATGGAATTGATAAATAAAGCCGATATGTTTATTTCTAAATTTAGCGCGCTGCTTTTCAGTTAATTGGTGAATATCAACACCTCCAATAAAAACTTGACCTGAAGAGGGCGAGTCTAGCGCGCCAGCGATGTGCAAAAAGGTACTTTTACCACAACCTGATGTCCCGACAATGGCCACTAACTCACCTTCATCTACCGACAAATCGAGTCCATTTAATACTTTGGTTTCAATACTTCCTTGGAAATATGATTTAGATAATTGCTGACAAAGTAAACCTTTACTCATTTCGTAAAACCTCTGCGGGCTGTGTTAATGAAGCTTGATAAGCGGGATATAAAGTAGCAAGAAAGCTCATTGCTAATGCGGAAAAAACAATATTCAAGACATTATGAATTGATAGCTCGACAGGTAAAGATTGACCTGCCCCAAGTAAACTTACTCCTATCAACATAAATAGACTGTTCAGGTTCAAGGTAATGATTGAACCAATGGCGGTGCCAATAGTTACGCCCCAAAAGCCATTAATTAACCCTTGAGTAATGAATATTTTAACAACGCCACTACGGTCCAAACCTAAGGTTTGTAAAATACTAATTTCACCTTGTTTTTCAATGACCACCATTACCAAAGCAGAAACGATATTAAAAGCAGCTACAGCAATGATTAAACTTAGCATTAACCACATTAAGTTCTTCTCCATTCGTACCGCTGAAAATAGCACGCCTTGAGTATCTTTCCATGTAGTCACTGAATATTGATTTAAGTCGATTTTAAGCGCTGTTACCACTTGGTCTGATGAAAAAGCGTCATCGAGATATAACCGCAATTTTTCAACACCATCGCCTTTTTGGCGGTGTAACTTTGCGCCATCTCTATTGTGAATATAAACCATGGCTTCATCAACGGCTGAACCGACATTGAAAACGCCCGATACAGTAAAAGTACGTTGTACAGGAATTCGGCCCATAGGTGTGAAAACGGTTTGATTAGGTAAGGTCAAACGAATTTTTTCGCCAATACTGACATTAAGTTGTCGGGCGAGCGCTCGCCCGATGACAACAGAAAAAGGTTGGTGAGATAAACTGTCAAAACTGCCGGCGATCATATTACGATTAATAATATTATGCTGTTCAAATTCAGGCATGACTCCTTGTATTAATACGAAACCTAGCGCACCAGAGTTTGATTGTATCAATGCCTCACTTTCTAATAAGGGAGTTACATATTTTACTTTTGAGTGCAGTAATAACTGCTCACGTATCGTTTGCCAATCCACTAAAGGTGATTGCTTTTTCGTTTGACTTTTTTGAATGTTATTTGCGATAACTATATGAGGCACTAAGCCTAAAGTACGACGTTTTTGCTCTCCTTCTAGGCCATCCATTACTGAAACAACCGTGATCAATGATGCTACTCCCAGTACAATACCGACAATAGAAAAAAAGGTAATAAAGGAAATAAATCCAGTGCGTTGACGACTACGACTATAGCGTAGCCCAATGAAAAAACTGACGGGTTGGAACATTAAGTTGACTTCATTTTAATTTAGTTGAGAAACAAAAATATTAGTTTAATTATGCCTATACAGCATATCACAGCAAACATTTCAGAGAACAGAAAAACTTGTAATGCATAATAGAGGCAATACTGCTGGTAAATTTTCAAGTTAAATCAGTCGATTATAAGGGTCCCTCAACCTGAATAGCATTAATGTACAAAATAACGTACAGGATTACCAAGTGGATATGTAAAATAATGTGTATTAGCCTAGCAAAAATCTCTCCAAGTCTTTAGTATCAATGCGTTTACCCTTTTATAATAAAAAATTTCACTAAAAAATGAGACGATAATGAAAACTATAATTACAAGTGCAGTATGTTCTTCACTTTTGTTACTTAGTGCTTGCAACAACAATACCGAAAGCACTGAAACAAGTAAGCAAGAAATGCCAGCCATGCAAAAAACAGCATTAGCATCAGGCATAGACAAAGCCAACATGGATTTATCTGTTCGCCCACAAGACAATTTTTACCGTTATGTAAATGGCGCATGGTTGAACTCTAGTGAAATCCCTGGTGACAAAACGTCTATTGGTTCATTTTATGACTTGCGTGACGAAGCTGACGATAACGTAAAAGCAATTATTGAAGAGCTAGCAGCAACCAAAAATTTAGAAATGGGTAGCGATGAACAAAAAGTAGCAGACTTATTTCGCTCATACATGGATACAGATGCTCGTAATGCAGCAGGTATTGCGCCAATTCAACCTATTTTCGATAACATATCTGCTTTAAAAGATAAAAACGAACTAGCCACCTTTTTTGGTGAGAATCAAAAAATTGGTGTCGGCAGCCCGTTAGCATTTTACATTAGCGTTGACGCTAAAGACTCAACCCGTTACGCCACGCACGTATGGCAATCAGGTTTAGGTTTACCAGATAGAGATTATTACTTTAATGAAGCGGATCGCTTTGTTGCCTTGCGTGACGGTTACGTTACTCACATTGAAAATATGTTCAACCTAGCTGGTTTGAAAGACGGTAAAGCTGCCGCTGAAACCGTTATGGCTATTGAAACTAAATTGGCGGGCTTTCATTGGACACAAGTTGAATCTCGCGATAGCAGTAAGCGTTATAACAAATTCAATGTTGCTGACTTAAATACAGTAACCGACGCGTTCAACTGGAATGCTTTTCTTGAAGCACAAGGTGTAGCGACTCAAAAAGACTTGATTATTAACCAGCCTTCATTCGTTAAAGGTTTTGGCGAAACATTCGCAGCAACTTCATTAGCCGATTGGAAAACATATTTAACCTTCCATACGTTAAGTAACTTCGCTGGCTCTTTAACCGCTGACTTAGATAAAGAAAACTTTGATTTTTACTCAAAGCAATTAAGTGGCCGTAAAGAGCAACGCCCTATGTGGAAACGTGGTGTTGCTGTAGTGAACCGTAACTTGGGTGAAGTTATTGGTAAAGTTTATGTCGGTCGTCATTTTGTACCTGAAGCTAAAACACGCATGACTCAACTTGTAGAAAATTTACGTGGTGCTTACGGCGCAAGTATCGACGAATTAGAGTGGATGTCTGAGCCAACGAAAAAAGCAGCACATGTTAAGTTAGCAAGTTTTGACCCTAAAATTGGTTACCCTAACAAATGGAAAGACTATTCTAAACTTGTTATTAAAAGTGACGATTTAGTGGGTAATGGCATGCGTTCTGGTATTGTCTCTCATCAAAAAGAAGTTGCTAAGCTTGGCGGACCAATAGACAAGCAAGAATGGGGCATGACTCCTCAAACGGTTAATGCTTATTACAACCCCACTAAAAATGAAATTGTATTTCCTGCTGCAATTTTACAACCTCCATTTTTCAACTTAGCTGCAGACGATGCAGTTAACTATGGTGGTATTGGTGCAGTTATTGGCCATGAAATGGGCCACGGCTTTGATGACCAAGGGAGTAAATATGATGGCGACGGTAACATGCGCAACTGGTGGACAGAAGAAGATTTAGCGGCCTTTAAAGTCCGTGCCGATAACTTAGTTGCACAATACGACGATTATGCAGTTTTTGATGACTTGAATGTAAATGGCTCTTTAACTTTAGGCGAAAATATCGGTGATTTATCTGGTGTAACTATCGCGTATAAAGCTTACAAAACATCATTAAATGGTAAAGAAGCTCCAGTTATTGACGGTTTAACCGGCGAGCAACGCTTCTTTATGGGTTACGCACAAGTATGGCGTGGAAAGATGGTTGAAAAATCATTACGTAACCGCGTAGCAACTGACTCGCATTCGCCAGGTGAATTCCGTGCATTAGGTTCTTTATCTAACATGCCTGAATTCTACAAAGCCTTTAACGTTAAAGAAGGTGACGCTATGTACATAGCACCTGAAAAACGTGTAAAAATTTGGTAAGCAAAACGCTTAGTTAAATAATGTTCAAACTAAAATGCCAACAAAACTTGTTGGCATTTTTTATGATATCAGCAACAACAAAAATTAATTCAAATCTTAAATGGTTACGGTATAAGAGCCTAAGCTTTACCTTAATCAAGGCCCTGATGTTATTCAAAACTTTAATAATGCTTGTATTGTAAATAATTGAAAACCTCGTAGACTATACCATCATAGATAAATGAAATTCTGGGAACAAGGTGAAATACCTTGACTGTACCCGCAACTGTGAATTGCTTGCACTAAGTTAATCTAAATAAACAAAAGCAATAAGTCAGCATACCGAATGTTTATCTGAAACATCAATAAAATCGTGCGGGAACACACGGTAACTTGCTATCTAATAAGGAATCCCCTTACCGTTAGCCTTGCCTTTTCTCCTATTTTTACATCACTTTAATTATCATCAGGATCAATCATGGTTGACGAAACACAGAAAAACGAAAAACACCAAGCTCGTATGCAAAAAGTTAAAGATAAAGTCGATGCCAGAGTCGATGCGGCAACGGACGAACGTGGCATAATAATCGTTATTACCGGTAACGGTAAAGGCAAATCTACATCTGGCTTTGGCACATTAACTCGCGCGGTAGGCCACGGTCTTAACGCGGCTGCAATTCAGTTCATTAAAGGAACTTGGGCCTGCGGCGAGCGAAATGTCCTAGAAAAACTCGGCGTACCATTTCATGTCATGGCGACAGGGTTTACTTGGAATACCCAAGATAAGTCTGCTGATATTGCCGCGGCAAAAATTGTATGGGAAGAAGCGAAAAAATTACTCGCTGACGAAACCGTAGATGTAGTTCTACTTGATGAGTTAACTTATATGTTGTCATATAAGTATTTAGATCTTGATGAAGTATTAGATGCTATTGCTAACAGACCACCGATGCAACACGTTATCGCTACGGGTCGTGGTGCCCATCGTTCATTAATTGAAATGGCAGATACGGTAAGTGAAGTACAATCAATTAAGCATGCTTTTGACAATAAAATTAAAGCACAGAAAGGCATTGATTGGTAAGTAGGTTTGAGTTTGATACTTTGACGTGAATAATATAAACCCCATGCAAAACATGGGGTTTATTTTGGAAGTTTATAAATGCTTACACGCAAATTCGGTTGAGTGTGGTATCAACATCATTTGATGTATTTTGTTGCTGTTCAGCATGTTGTGCAACAGAGCTTAAACCATCAGTTATTTCTCTACTTAGGGATACAACTGTTGCCATGTTAGCATTCACCGATGCTGTTGATTGTTGCTGCTCTTCGGTACCGCTAGCTATTTGAGACGTTAAAGCATTCACTTCTGTAAATACCTGTCCAATTTGCTCTAAGGCTTCAACCACTTCTCCTGAGTGCGTTAAACTGTCTTGCGTTAGCTCTTGACCGCGAGAAATAGCATTTACCGCATTCGTTGATTTTTCTTGCAAGCCTTCAACCATTGACTGAATTTCAACAGTCGCCTCTTGAGTACGATGTGCAAGTGCCCTTACTTCATCTGCAACTACCGCAAAACCACGACCTTGCTCACCAGCACGAGCAGCTTCTATCGCGGCATTTAAGGCTAATAAATTAGTTTGATCTGCAATACCTCGAATAACATCAAGCACTGAGCCAATGTTTGAACATTCTGTTTGGAGTAATGCCAAATCAGTCGCCATTTCAGTAACTTCTTGTGAAAATGCTTCAATAGTTTTCTGACTGGTATTTGACGAAGAGGTTCCTTGTGACAAAATAGATAATACTTGGTTAGTTGTTTCGCTAACCTGTGAAGCACTTTCTGTTAACGTGCTTGACGTTGACGCAACTTCATCAATTGAATGTGCCATTAACTCTATTTGGCGTGCTGAGTCGTCAACCGAACGCACTGAATCATTCATTTGTGAAGCAAGTAAGCTTGAACCTTCTTTCAACGATTCAGTTTCTGTCCTTAATTCAGCAATAACATCTGATAAATTATCTATAAACGTACTCAATTCGTTAGTTGCATTAGCAAGTTCGTCACCACTGTCATCAACTAAAGGTCCCGGAGGCGCTTGTTCAGTACTAACAACTAAAACTAAATATTGTTGTAATTTGACCAAACGTGCAGACAAGGAGTTTTCAAAGTATATAAAGCCAACTATCATTTGCACGATAACCAAGCCGGACAATATCCCAAGAATGGCTGATTTACTTAATTCATCTACCAAAAGTAAAACCAATAAAATAGTTAACAGGCCAACTACAACTGTAGGTATTAGTAATTTCACGCTTAAGCGAGTAAACATATATTATCCATCACATTAAAGTTATGATTAAATTGCTTAATTATTTAAACAATTGGTTTTATACAATTACAAATTACCTACTATTTAGCGGTTTGGCTAATGATATTTGCAAATATTATAAATTGGACAAACATATCATTTAATACTAGTGAAAAAATAAATTTAAAATAACCCTAAGGATTCACCTGCCATGTCATTTTCTGCGATGTTAATTATTTTCATCACCTTAGCAATTATTGTGGGTGGCATTATGGTGCTGAAGAAGTCGGCAAAAAAATTCAACTTAACTAACGAACAGATCAGGGATATAAAAAAACGTAATAAAGAGCAAAATGAGAAAGACAATCAAAGTAAGTGATAATACATACGCTAATTTGCTATAAATCGTTTAAATTAAATGAAAACCAAATTTAGTTTTTACTGGGCCATATGTCTAATGCATTTAATTTAAAACTACATCACAGAAAGCTTTAGCATTTGTCCTTTTCACACTCACCTAAATCGCCGTCTTTTTTATGCTGACGAACACGTTGAATTTTCTTTGCTATTTGAACAAAATCAGCACCTTTTGCTATTTAGTTTTTAACGTTAATGCTGTTTTCAATAAAATATGCCATGTACATGTCGTAGCCATAACATTATCTTTTTACGTTTTATTAATTGAAATTATGTCTAAGCTGACGACTAAAGGAATATACATCAGAAGCAATTGTTCTGACTTTTTTCTTCCACTTCATCCACTATTCTCATAAAATAAATCTACAGATAATTTATCAAGGTATTTCATGTCTTCAATCAAGCATTTGTTCGAGAATAACCAGCAATGGTCCGACAAAATTAAAAAAGAAGATCCACATTTTTTTCAACGTTTGTCTGAGCAACAAAATCCTGAATACTTATGGATAGGCTGTTCAGATTCAAGAGTACCTGCTAACGATTTATTAGGAATGGCCCCAGGTGAAGTATTTGTTCATCGAAACATTGCCAATCAAGTTATTCATACCGACTTAAACTGCCTTTCTGTTATACAATTTGCCGTAGAAAACCTAAAAGTAAAACATATAATAGTATGTGGTCACTATGGTTGTGGCGGCATTATTGCCTCGATTGACAACAAGCGCCATGGCTTAATTGATAACTGGTTAGGACATATTAAAGATGTCTATCGTTTTCACAATGAGAAGCTGGACGCAATTACTGATCATAAGACAAAAATTGATTTATTGTGCGAATTAAATGTTATTGAGCAGGTGGCAAATGTTTGCAATACCACCACACTAGTCAATGCATGGAAAGCCGATCAAAATGTGACAGTCCATGGTTTTGTTTATAATTTACAAGACGGTATTTTAAAAGATCTTGACGTTTCTTGTCGTGGTAAATAATGACTTTATCTATATCCAAAGCCATGCATGCGCTTAAGCAACCGTTTTCTAGCGGTGAAGTGGCACTCGTTGGAGCGGGTCCTGGGGATCCTGACTTACTTACCTTACAAGCTTATCGTTTTATCACACAAGCTGAAGTTGTTATATATGATCGCTTAGTGAGTGATGCAATATTAGCCTTATTACCCGAACACTGTGAAAAAGTTTATGTAGGAAAGAAGCAAGCTGACCATCGCGTCCCACAAGATGGCATCAACCAATTATTAGTTGATCATGCTAAAAAAAATAAAAAAGTATTACGGTTAAAAGGTGGCGATCCCTTTGTTTTTGGCCGTGGTGGTGAAGAAGCGCAATTTGTACTCAAACATGGTGTAGCTTGCCATATTGTTCCCGGTATGACCGCGGCTTCTGCCTGTACAAGTTATGTTGGTATTCCTTTAACACATCGACAAGTGGCACAAAGCTGCACCTTTATTACTGGCAATGTGCAAGCAAACGGAGAATTAGCACTGCCTTGGCATACGCTTACTGACAATAAGCAAACGGTGGTATTTTATATGGGTATAAAAAGTTTACCTATTATTAGCCAACAATTAATGGCAGCCGGTCGTCAGGGTTCTACACCTGCAGCATTGATTCATAAAGGCACTAATCCTCAACAACAGGTTTATCGTGGCACATTAGAGAAACTCAATGACTTGGTAGAATTACATAATATTAAACCACCAACATTAGTTGTTATTGGCGATGTAATTAATACTTTTGATGAAAAGAGCTTAACTAATTTAGGGTATTTATCACCCGACAAATAACAATGAGCACTCTTCATTGTAAATAATAAATATAATAAATATTAAGGAAATAAAATTATGCAGGGAACTGTAGCTTTCACCAATGAATCAGTTAGCAATACTGAGCTTCCTCAGTTAGCAGATTTAAAATTCGAGTTGCTGTCTCCTGCATATGCACAAGCAAATCGTTATATTGATTTATTTTCAACTCTCTTGGTCATCAGTCTTTTATATATAATTCAACTTCAAAATATCTCTCCCTTGTCTGAAGAAGTGATTAATGTTTTTCGATATATTATATGGGCTGTAGCGTTTATTGGTGCATTGAGCATTACTTACACCATTCTTTCTGATAAAAGAAAGTCTTATGCACTTAGAGAACAAGACCTTAGCTATAGAAGTGGCCTTATTTTTCGCAAAACTGTAAGCCAGCCTATGCTACGTATTCAGCATGTTGAATTAAAGCGTGGACCGATAGACCGAAGAGTTGGCTTGGCCAAGTTACAAGTCTTTAGTGCGGGTGGTGCTCTGCATACGTTTGAAATTCCAGGCTTACCTTTAGAAACAGCTGAAAATATTCGACAATTCATTCTCGATCACAAAGATGTTAATCATCATGGATAAGTCTGCTGAAGCGCTAAACAATGAATTAGAAGTAAACACCACTCAATCTGTTGAGGATTCACAAAATACGCAAGACTGGCAGCGTATTTCACCGATCGCTATATTGTATTTTTTGGTTAAATTTATCACGGGTATTTTAAGCAACATTGTCGTACTTTTACCTATGTTATACCTAGGTTATGATAATTTCATGGCGCACCCTCATCTTTTTGCCCCTGTAACATTAGGCCTATTAGCCTTAATTATAACGTCAACCTTTCTAAGTTTTTACTTTTTCCAATATCGATTGAACCAAGATCACATAGAAATTCGCTCAGGCGTGATCTCTAAAAAATATGTCAACTTACCTTTTGCAAAAATTCAGAACGTAAAACTTGAACAACCTGTGTATTACCGACCTTTTGGTTTTACCTGTTTACAACTTGATACCGCAGGTTCCGCTAAGCAAGAAGCGAAAGTGGTCGCTTTAAAAATTGACTTCGCTGAACAACTGAAAAAAGAAATATTAGCTCAACATAAAATAATAAGTACTGCCCAGACAAATAAGAATGACGAAACTGATAATCACTCAACACCTGATGAGCACGTAGATGAAGTCATTTTAAATACTCGAAGTATTCCAGATCTAATCATTCATGGCTTAACCAATAACAGGATTTGGATATTTTTGGGCGGTTTGGCACCTTTCTTCGATGATTTTGGCAACTATATTATAGAGTTTTTCAAAGGCATAGGTATCGACCTAGAAAAAGTACTGACTTTCGCAGACAAACCCATGTGGCAAATTGGGCTTTATGCACTTACCCTTACTTTTATTATTTTATTACCTTTTACGCTATTTTCTATCGCCGGTTCAATTATAACCTTTTATAACTATACCTTAAGTAAAGTTGGCGATCGTTACATTCGTCGTAGCGGATTATTAACCAAATATGAAGTAATCATGCGCTTAGCACGTTTGCAAATGGTAGTACGTCAGCAGGACTGGCTTGACGTTTTACTCAAACGTATTAATCTAAAATTTGAGCAAAGTAATAGTGCCGTTAATCAATATCAAGCGGGTGCGCAAAATAACCGTATTATTGTGCCATCTATAAACGCTGATGAATGTTTAGCATTAGTTGGTGATGTCTACCCTGAAAATAGAATGATGGATATTGATTATCAACGCATCAGTAAACGTTTTCTCTTGCGAAATTTAGGCTATATTTTAGCGCCTCTTTTTATATTGGTGTCGATATTATCGGTTACGGTCGATAAGGCTAATGCTCTGTTGGCAATAGTCCCTGTTTTTCTATTTCTTAGTTTATTAATCTATATGCGTTGGATTCGATGGGGCTTCGCCAAAGATGATAAGTTTATTTATATTCGTAAAGGGTATTTCGGTGTCGACTATTACTGTTTCCCCATCTATAAAACTCAACAAGTACAATTTAAGCAAAGCTGGTTTCAAAAACGCCATCAACTCTGCTCAATACGGATCGTTTTAGCGGCTGGCGCACAAGATATTCCCTTTATCGTACAGGTTGACGGGTATCAACTACTCGACAATGCACTCTATCAGGTAGAAAGTAGCCGACAGTCTTGGATGTAGTATTGAAAGGTGAATGTATTGAAGAGTTCTAGAATTTTTATTATTGGCCTGCCACGTACTGGCACCACAAGTATTTGTGCAGCCATGCTAGAACTTGGCTTTACGGTTGCACATACGGCCTATACACAGAAAACTTTTGATAACGCAGAGGTTATTGCTGACACACCTATTTTTTGTGATTATAAGCGACTCGATAGTTTTTATCCGGGTAGTAAGTTTATCTATTTAACACGGCAGTCAGAGAACTGGCTGCCGTCAATTAAACAATTGCTCCAACGTATGTTTGTCAATGTCAGCCGAAAAGATGGCGGATTTAATACCATTATTAAACGTTGTTATCAAAAGACCTTTGCACCTTTTACGCTGGAAAATATTGAACGAAACGAGTTTCTCGCGGATTGCTATAAAAAGCATAATCAAGAGATCAATCTGTACTTTGCTACACGATCATCTGACCTGCTCACCATTGATATCAGCAAGCCGACAAGTTTTCAGCAACTGCTCTCGTTTTTATCATATGATAAAAACGGTAATTTTTGTGATTTTGAAAAGCTTAATTGTGGTGGAAAAGTGACTGCTTGGAAGGACTTAATACACGAAAGAAAAATAGAGTCGACTAAAAATGGTCGAATAAGTTTATTAGATTATTTTACATCTTCTGATAAATAGTTTAGTAGATCAAACTTCTAAAAATTTAATCTACTGAATACTCAATAAAAGCTATAACACTTCTATTTCAGCAAGCGACTGGCTAAAGTCTGCTAAGTCGAGTTCAAAATATTCATTTTCTATCTTACTAGTATCATCTGAATCAGCAGCTTCTTCCTGCCAATTAAGACCAACAATTACCCCGTCTTCACTTAGGTCTTCTAACCAAAACTCTAGCCAATCACTTAACGTTATTTTAGTGGGTACATAATCTTCCCATTCATCTACGCAATGTAACTGAGCAAGCTCTTCTGTTGACCACAACGGCATAACATCCGTGTTTTCAAAATTGATTGAATCGAGTACCACCCAATCTTCACCTGACTTTTCTTGTAATGCCCAAAAAGACTGCTTGTTTTTTACATCGGCTAAAAAGGTTGTTAATGCTGTCGTGTTCATGGAGGTTTCCATTAATGAATAAATGAGACTGACGTAATTATGTCATATTCTCTAACCTTCGAAAATAACATTTCATTGTAAAGTCAGTAGAAGTGCGTAAATATAACGCTATAACCAATAATCACAATAGTATGCTCCTTTAATGACTGAAGCTGTGAAGTTAAAAACATTATCCATCACTGATTTAAAAATCGGCATGTTTGTAACCACCGTTATTCTTAACGACAGTAAAAATAAAGTAAAAAATCAAGGAAGAGTGAACTCTCAACGTACCATAGAATCATTAATAAAGCAGGGGGTAACTCAAGTCATCATCAAATGTGAACATGACGAGAACAATGAAGCACCTCAAGCAGATATTGCAGAGAAGAAACCGACCTCTGCTGAGCTTCAATCAAATACTGCATCATGCTCACTTGAAGAAGAATTTGCTCGTTCATGTCAAATCTATGACAATACCACTCAGTGCATTCAAGACTTACTTAACAGAGCACAAAATCAACAAAACTTATCTCCTGAAGCAATTAGCCTGCTTGCCGGTGAAATCACAAATTCTGTGATACGTAATGAATATGCAATAACTATTTTAACCCGTATCAGACATCACTCAACTTATCAGTGGGAGCATGCAACAAACTGTGCCATTTTAGTGTGTGGATTTGCACTTTTCCTTGGTTTAAATAAAAAGACCGCTCAGCAAATGACCTTAGGTGCACTGTTACATGATATTGGCTTAGCAAAAGTCCCCAAAGGCATTATTGATAAACCAACAAAACTCACCAGTAATGAAATGAACGTAGTTAAAAAGCACCTATTATGGGGACATCAACTTTGCAAGCGAGACGGTTTTACTGATCCCATCATTATGGATATGCTTATTAATCACCACGAACGTTTAGATGGTTCAGGGTACCCTAGAGGCATGAAACAAGAAAAGCTTTCTAAGCTTGCTCGTATCACCGCTATTATCGATGTTTACGATGCTATGACAGGTGATAAAACCTATAAAAAAAGTCAACAACCTATTAATGCGTTACGTTATCTATTAAGCAACAAAGATAAGTTTGATCAAAATCTCGTTCAACAATTCATTAAATATTTAGGCGTACACCCTGTTGGCTCGTTAGTTCAATTATCTGATGATAAGCTAGCCGTTATTGTTGAAGGTAATCGCTCTGAACCATTAAAGCCTAAAGTTAAGATATTCTATAGCCTGAAGTTACAACAGTACGTAAAAGCTAAAGATTGCGATCTTACGACTTCCCTTGAAACTATAATTGCATCTGTACGTGCTGAAGATTTTAATATTAATAGTGCTAAAGTGATCCGCGATACAGTTATCTAGTTTTTCTAGCTTTTCTAATTTTTTTAATTTTTTTTAAGGCAAAAAAAAGCCACGTGAATCACGTGGCATAAAAATATTTGTAAGGGAGTTACAAAAAATTTGGGGAAGAGCAAAGCTCTCAAAAACTAGAGCAATTATACTAATAACTTAACCAATGTAAAGAGAATGTGTAATTTAATTACATAATAGCGAATTTTAGCCGTTATTATCGAGGTTTTACACGCCATATCAGTTATTAACTTTCAAAACCACTATAAATCGAAATAAGTAATACTATAGAGCTTTAAGCAGTCCCCTTAAATTTTAGGCAATAAAAAACCGAGTATATAAATACACTCGGTTTCTAGCTTTAAAGAAAAGAATAACTTAAGGAGTCATTTGTTCCTGATCAGCGCCTTCAACTTCAATAACTTCTGGTATTAAATCTTCTTTCGAAATACCAAACGCTAAGGCTACAGAGCTTGCTACATAAATGGATGAATAAGTTCCGACAAATACACCAAACAATAATGCTGTTGCAAAACCATGAATTAGCTCGCCACCTCTAAAAAATAACGCAGCTAATACCAATAAAGTCGTTATCGACGTAATGAAAGTACGACTAAGCGTTTGCGTCAACGAAACATTGATAATGTCAGCTGGGCCGCCTTCTCGCAATTTCCGAAAGTTCTCTCGAATACGATCGGAGACAACAATAGTATCATTGAGTGAATAACCGATAACCGCTAATATTGCAGCAAGCACCGTTAAATCAAACTCTAGATTTAACGCTGAAAATAAACCCAGTGTTAGCAATACATCGTGAAATAACGCAAATACGGAACCTAGCGCAAAGCGCCATTCAAAACGAAATGCCACGTATATCAGAATACAGATTAATGCGGTTAACATTGCTAAGCCGCCCTGCTCAGCTAATTCATCACCGACACTACCACCAACAAACTCAATACGGCGCATTTCCATTTTTTGACCCGTGCCTTTTTCTAAAGCACTGATCACTTGATTGCCTAGCATTTCAACATTTAAGCCTTCGCGTTCAGCTAAACGAATAACGACGTCGCGGCTGCTGCCATATAACTGTACAACAGCATCTCCATAACCATTACTGTCCATTATTTCGCGGATTTTACCTAAATCAGCAGCATCTTCAAAACCTACTTCAATTAAGGTACCACCTGTAAAGTCTAAACCTAAACTTAACTTATTTGTCGCTAATGAAAATACAGAAGCGAGCATTAATATAATACTTAATATCATGGCTCCCTTGCGGTAACTCATAAAATTGACAGTTTCTTTTAATTTTAAAATTTGCATAATAACCTACACCCTAAATTGAAATTTTGTCGAGACGTTTTCCGCCCCAAACAGCATTCACGACAGTACGAGTACCAACAACAGCGGTGAACATTGACGTAAGAATACCAATAGATAAAGTTATAGCGAAGCCCTTAATAGGACCTGTACCGACAGCAAACAAAATAAGAGCAGCAATTAGCGTGGTAATATTAGCATCGATAATCGTTGAAAATGCTGCATCATACCCTTGATGAATAGCTTGTTGAATCGACTTACCTCCACGGATTTCTTCACGAATACGTTCAAATATAAGTACGTTTGCATCTACCGCCATACCAACCGTTAAGACAATACCCGCCATACCAGGTAACGATAAAGCTGCCCCTGGAATTAACGACATTACACCCACAATCAGTATTAGGTTAGCACCAAGTGCCAAGTTTGCTACTATACCAAAGGCACGATAGTAAATAATCATGAAGATAAAGACTAAACCAAAGCCCATTAATATAGCTTGAAAGCCTAACTTAACGTTTTCAGCACCTAATGTCGGTCCAACGGTACGTTCTTCAACAATTTGAATCGGCGCCACTAATGCACCTGCACGTAATAACAAAGCCAAGTTAGTCGCTTCACTTTGGCTTCCAGCTCCTGTAATTCGGAAACTTTTACCTAAACGCGCTTGAATGGTGGCAACTGAGATAACTTCTTCTATTTTCTCAAAAATTGTATTACCTTTAGCGTCAACACGATCGGTAGGTTTGTATTCAATAAAGACAGTAGCCATTGGCTTGCCAATATTACTTTTTGTGCCACTTGACATTTTTCCGCCACCAGCAGAGTCAAGAGAAATATTAACTTCAGGACGATTGTATTCGTCAAAACCTGAGCCTGCATCAACAATATGATCACCCGTTAACATCACACGCTTTTTCAATAAAACAGGTGTTCCGTCACGTTCATATAATAATTTTGAACTTGCAGGAACTCGACCATTTAAAGCAGCACTTAAATCGCCTTCAGTATCAACTAACCTAAATTCAATTGTCGCTGTAGCATTCAGAATTTCTTTTGCTTTAGCTGTATCTTGAACACCAGGTAATTCGATAATAATGTGCTTTTTACCTTGACGCTGAACGAGTGGCTCAGCAACACCAAGCTCATTAACACGGTTACGAATGATGGTAATGTTTTGCTGAAGAGCATATTCGCGAACTTCTTTAAGCTTTTGATCTGTCATTTTTGCAGATAAGGTTAGATTATCTGTATTTTCTGTCATCAAGAAATCACGATAGCGTTTTTTCAAAAAATCATGAGCGGCCGTTAAATCTTCTGCATTGCGAAATTGCACATTGATTGAATCATTTGCTTTTTTCACACTACGATAACGAATTTTTTCTCCACGTAAATCCGTACGAAAATCGCCAACTAAAGCGTCTTGTGCTTTAACAATGGCTTCGGTCATATTAACTTCCATTAGGAAACTAACACCACCACTTAAATCTAAACCTAACTTCATTGGCGTACCACCAACACTTGCTAACCAATCTGGTGTTGCAGGTGTTAGATTCAATGCAACCGAGTATTTGTCACCAAGGTTTTCATCAAGTAAATCACGGGCACGAAGTTGTTGCTCAGTATCAGTAAAACGTACTAATAACTGGTTATTCTCGAGTACTAGACTCAAATATGAGATATTGCCGGCACTCAATTGATTTTTTACGTTATCAAGTGATGCAAGATTGACTTCCACCCCACGTAAGCCTGAGATTTGTACCGCTGGATCTTTACCGTATATATTAGGTAAAGCATATAAAGCACCAAAGGCTACTATAAATAGCACCATCAGTGTTTTCCATAAGGGGTATTTGTTTAACACAAGTTCATCCTTTTTATTAACTTTATTTTAAGTTGCTGTAGGTCAGAAACGATACAAAATTTCTTAAGCGAATAACCGACCTACAAGTACTTACAATTATAATGACTTCATTGTGCCTTTAGGCAAAACAGCATTAATCGCCGCTTTTTGAAGAACTACTTCAGTACCTTCAGCAACACTTACTACGATAAAATCTTTTTCATCGGAAACTTTAACTATTTTACCGACAATGCCACCTTGGGTTAAAACTTCATCACCTTTTGATAAATCAGACATTAAACCTTTATGCTCTTTCACACGCTTAGCTTGTGGACGATAGATCATAAAGTAAAAAACTAAACCGAATACGGCTAACATGATCAACATTGAAGTGCCATCTGCACCTTGTGCTGGGCCGGCTGCTGCGTGTGCTTCACTGATAAATAAACTCATAATTTCCTCTGATTTTTATTGTTAATAAATGGATAAATTTCTATTTTAATTCTGGAACAGGTAAATCGCGTAGTGCGTAAAACTCACTTACAAAGTCGTCTAATTTACCTTGCTCGATGGCTTCACGCAAACCTTTCATAACACGTTGGTAAAAGTGTAAGTTATGTAGGGTATTTAATTGTGAACCAAGTATTTCATTACACTTATCTAAATGATGTAAATAAGCACGTGAATAATTTTTACAGGTGTAACAGTCACATTCACTGTCTAATGGACCCGTATCTGTTTTATGGCTAGCATTACGAATTTTTATAACGCCGTTAGTCACGAATAAGTGCCCATTACGTGCGTTTCGAGTAGGCATAACGCAATCGAACATATCGATACCGCGTCGAACACCTTCAACTAAGTCTTCAGGTTTACCAACCCCCATCAGATATCGGGGCTTGTTATCAGGAATCAAGGGAGCAGTATGATCTAGAATACGAATCATGTCTTCTTTGGGCTCTCCGACCGATAAGCCACCAATAGCATAACCGTCAAACTCTATGGCTTTTAAGCCTTTGATAGAGACTTCACGTAAATCTTCATACATGCCGCCTTGCACGATACCAAAAAGTGCAGAAGGGTTGTCACCATGCGCGTCTTTTGAACGCTGTGCCCAACGTAATGATAATTCCATTGAACTTTGCGATTCTTCGTGTGAGGCAGGGTAAGGCGTACATTCGTCAAAAATCATCACTACATCAGAGCCTAAGCTACGTTGTACTTCCATTGAGCGTTCTGGAGTAAGCATGATTTTGTCACCGTTTATCGGTGAGCTGAATTTCACACCTTCTTCGGTAATTTTACGCATCTTACCTAAACTGAATACTTGGAAACCACCAGAGTCAGTAAGAATAGGTTTTTGCCAGTTAATAAAGTCATGTAAACCACCAAACTGTTCAACGACTTCAGTACCAGGACGAAGCATCAAATGGAAAGTATTACCTAAAATTATTTCAGCGCCTGTCGCTTCAACTTCTTCAGTCTTCATACCTTTCACGGTACCGTAAGTTCCTACGGGCATAAAAGCGGGTGTTTCTACCGTGCCACGATCAAACGTTAAGCGACCACGACGTGCTTTGCCATCGGTATTAAGCAAAGTATATGTCATTTTCTTTTTTGCTATTTTTGTTAGGTTTTCTGTCATTTTTGTTTTCTCCAATCCAGCTAGCGAAACAGGCTAGCGGATATTAATTTACAATTTATTATATTTTCAAGCTGTGAAAGAAGGATAAACCTCACTCACAACTTTATTCAGTTAATGTTTTCTTAGTAAGAAACATTGCATCACCATAACTAAAAAATCGATATTTTTCGTTAACGGCATGTTGGTACGCCGCCATCATGTGTTCATAGCCAGAAAAGGCACTAACTAACATCAGTAAAGTCGACTCTGATAAGTGAAAATTAGTGAGCAATGCATCGATGACCTGAAAATCATAACCTGGCGTAATGAAAATATCAGTATCACCATAAAATTCAGTTAACACAGTGCCCTTTTCTTTCGCTGATTTGGCTGCGCTTTCAATAGAACGAACTGAAGTGGTACCTACCGCAATAACGCGACCGCCATTAGCTTTTGTTTTAGCTATTTGTTGAACAACCTCATCGGAAACTTCAACATATTCTGCATGCATAATATGGTCTGCAATCTCATCCACTTTTACTGGCTGAAAAGTTCCAGCACCTACGTGTAAAGTAACAAAGGCTAGTTCAACATCCTTTGCTTTTATTTGTTCTAATAAGTTTTCATCGAAATGTAAGCCAGCCGTTGGCGCGGCAACAGCTCCGGGTTTTTCATTATAAACTGTCTGGTACCTTTCTCGATCGCTTTCCTCATCTGGACGATCAATATAAGGGGGAAGCGGCATATGGCCAATATCATCAAGTATAGATAATACGGAATCTTCACCCTGTACTTCTACCTCAAATAATGCACCATGGCGTGCCAACATAGTGGCGGACACCTTACCTTCTAAAATTAATTTATTGCCGACCTTCGGTGATTTACTCGCGCGGATATGGGCAAGAAATCGCTTATCGTCAATCAACCTCTCAACCAATACTTCTATTTTTCCGCCACTCTCTTTTTGTCCAAACATACGGGCGGGAATTACACGGGTATTGTTAAAAATTAATAAATCGCCGGCATTAAGTTGTTCAAGAATATCGGTAAAGCCGAGATCAGTAATCTCACCACTGTTACCATTAACCGACATTAACCGGCTTGAAGTACGATCTGACTTCGGATATCGAGCAATAAGCTCTTCGGGTAAATCAAAAGAAAAATCGGCTACACGCATGACAAACCATCATAAATTAAGAGATTAAAAAGCGCGTAATTTTAGAGCCCAACGCCAACAATAGCAAGTAATACCGATAACAAGACAAGAAGTAATCAGTAAATATAAACTTGATGATTATTAAGCTGGGTGATAATCATCATATTCGTAACTTTATCACCCCATTATCTAAATATGTCGTATGCTGAAATCATTAGAAAATTAATAACTGAAAATACTTATGAAAAAATTTTCCCATGCAATCGCACGTACTATTCTTGAGGGTTTTAATCACCACATTGATTTGTTTAGTGAGATAACTCAGTCAGCTAAGCATCGTTTTGAACAATGCCAATGGGCTGATGTACAAGAGGCAGCCAAAAAACGCACTGACTTTTATGAACTTCGTGTATCTGAAACATTAAAAACACTCAATCAGAATTACGAGCTAAAGACACTTGATGATGCCCTGTGGTTCAATGTAAAAATGGCTTACATGGGGATTCTAACGTCACATAAACAACCTGAATTAGCAGAAACATTCTATAATTCAGTGTTTTGTAATTTGTTTTCACAGAAGTATTATCATAACGATTATATTTTTGTTGAAAGTACTGCTAATCGCCTTGATGGCTCCCCAACACCGGTTATTTATACGCGTTATCACCCTGCCGAAAAAGGCGTATTTCAAACTATTAAAGATATGATCACCTCTCCAGATTTCAATGTGCCCTACGTTGATATTGAGAATGATGTTAATCAATTAATTCAAGTTTTTCGCCAAAATGCGAAAAAAACGATGTTCCAATTAGAAACAATGCAATTTGATATTCTCAACTTTGTTTTCTATCGCAACAAAGGCGCGTATATCATTGGCCGCGTTATATCTCCTGCAGGAGTTACCCCTTTTATATTTTCGATATTAAATGATAATGAGAAAGGTCTATCGATAGACGCTGTTTTGACTGATGATGAAAATATGGCCGTAGTTTTTGGTTTTGCCCGCGCTTACTTTTTTGTAAATTGCCAACATCCCCATGCATTGATCAATTTTCTGCAAACATTAATTCCTCATAAAACACGTGCAGACTTATATTCAGCTATCGGGTTTCACAAGCAAGGTAAAACCCAATTCTATCGGGATTTTCTCAATCACTTATCTAAGAGCAATGATAAATTAGTACTCGCTGCAGGCATCAAGGGCATGGTGATGTCAGTGTTCACTCTGCCCTCGTATCCTTATGTGTTTAAAATTATTAAAGATAAGTTCTCGCCAAGTAAAAACATGACCAAGCAAGATGTTAAAGGGAAGTATCTTTTGGTTAAGCGTCACGATAGAGTTGGGCGAATGGCTGATACTATGGAATATTCAGAAGTCGCTTTTCCTATCAAACGTTTTTCAAAGGAATTATTAGAAGAGTTAAATAAAGTCGCATCTTCAATCATTCGCTACGAAGGTGACATGATAATTATTCAACACCTTTATATTGAACGCAGAATGATCCCATTGAACATTTATTTGTCAGAAGCAAATGACGATGAAATAAATGAAGCGATGTATGGATATGGTCAAGCTATTAAACAATTAATTGCCGCCAATATATTTCCTGGCGATATGTTACTGAAAAATTTTGGCGTAACGCGCCATGGCCGAGTGATTTTTTATGATTACGATGAAATCACTTATATGGATGAAGTAAACTTTAGAGTGAAACCTGAAGCTATTACTGAAGAGCAAATATATGCGGCTGAACCTTGGTATTCTGTAGCACCTGGAGATATGTTCCCTGAAGAGTTAGCTACCTTTGCTTTGGCAAATGCAAAATATAGAAATGCATTTTTACTTCATCATGCTGATTTACTAGAAGCAAGTTTTTGGCAAGCTTGCCAGGAAAATGTTGCGGCAGGTAAATTTGAAGATGTATTTCCTTACCCCGAAGAACTGCGTTTTTGTAATAACGAAAGTTAATTGACTTTAAAATCAGCGCAATGTAGATAATTTAAGCGAACAAGCGGTTTATTTCATTTTTTTGCACATTAGCGCTTTACCTTTGTAATTGCATGGGTATAATTCGAATCCGTTGCAGGGGTGTAGTTCCAATTGGTAGAACAGCGGTCTCCAAAACCGACGGTTGGGAGTTCGAATCTCTCCACCCCTGCCATTTTACTTTATGACATGACAATAAAGTGAAAACATTCATTTCATATTTTCAAACAATTTCAAATATCTATTTATACCCACTCCAAAACTGACTTCATCTTCTGAAATAACAAAAGTAATTTCGCATTAATCTATTATTAAGTTTTTCAGCCCCCAGAACTGAAAAAACTAAAAGAACGGAGAGTTTTCAATCGATTGATTTGGTATTCCCTTAAAACTCTGTCATCATATATTTTCATTATTCGTACGACTATTTCTGTATAAACTTATGACCATTACCAAAAGACAATTCTCACAACTGCAAGCAATGGGTATTGACCTTTGGCAGTTAAAAAAAAACGGTAATGAAGTTAATACGGCTACAGCGAACCACCTTGATATAGAGTTAGTTTCCTTACTGAAAATCCCTTTATTTCTTGATGTTATCACTAGCTTAGAGCTATCTGTTGGGGAAATTAGTTGTCACGACAATAAATTATCACTTGGTTTACTGACTTGGTACTTTAGTACTAATGAAGAAATATTAATTGATGAACATAATCACTTAGTAACACCATCACTAAGTACCTTAAAAAATTCGCCGTTACTTAAACGTACCTTATGGCAAAAACTGCAAGAGCTTTCTCCTTCATGACTTTCAGCTTTCATAAAATATCTACAAAAGACATAAATACGCTAATGCCCATTGAAAATGCTTGCCATTCTCACCCATGGAATGAGAAAACATTTACTAGTTGTATTGGTGGCCGATATTTTGGCGATGCTTTAAAGGTGGATAATAAACTGGTTGGCTTTTACATTGGCGAACATGTTGTTGGTGAAGCAACCTTGATGGATATTTGTGTTTCACCAGATCAGCAAGGTAATAGTTATGGTAAGGCGTTACTTGAACATTTTTTTGAACAAGCAAAATCGTTAAATAATAACGTTATTTGGCTAGAAGTTAGAGCGAAAAATATCAGTGCTCAAATGATGTATATTAACAGCGGATTTGTCGAGACGGGTCGTCGTACCGGTTATTACCCAAGCGCAAATGGCTTTGGTTACGAAGACGCTATTGTGATGAAAAAAACATTTTAAGTTTACTTTAGTTTTCCTCTGCGCCGATTACATTTATAAACATACTGTTACTTGATACGACTAGTTATTGAAAGTTCTCTTATCTACTATCTAACCTCGCATTAACTATTAAGCAAGGATTAGGAATATGTTACAAAGTAAAAAATTAATAACTGACAGTCACGTGAACAATGAAGACTTAGTTAATGCAGTGATGAACCAAGCATTGGAACAAATAATTAAACTAACAGGCGTAAATAAAACGCATGCATTGGCCTTAATGACAGAAAAGTTATCTCCTGAACACTCACATCAAGTCACGTTATACCAACCAATTATCGAGCAAGAAGAAAGTTTATTTATTCAGCGCCTCTTTAATTAGGTCTGCATTACTTTTTTTTAATATTCAAAAAATTTATCCTTTTCGCCATTATTATCCACAATAAAAAACCTCTTCAATCGTACAAGAAGAAAGTCTATTTATTCATCACCTCTTTAATTAGGTCTGCGCTGCTCTTTCTTAATGTTGAGAAATTTTGTCCTTTTCGCCATTATTATCCACATTTCTTAATGTTGAGAAATTTTGTCCTTTTCGCCATTATTATCCACAACAAAAAAACCTCTTCAATCGTAAAATCAAAGAGGCCTTAATGTTTAGCTTACCGGTTAAAATAACCCAGTGAACTTTATTACCAGTTATCGACGCCTTTCATATCGGGTAATTCATGCGCAATACCTTTATGGCAATCAATACAGGTTTTTTCACCTGAAGCTAAAGCACTTGAGTGCATTTTCACACTTCGGTTGCCTTGTTCAGAGAAGTCCATATACTCAAAGTTATGGCAATTACGACACTCCAACGAGTCATTGTCTTTCATACGTTTCCATTCACGTTCAGCCAACTCTCGACGGTGTTCCTTAAATTTTTCTCTGGTATTAATCAAACCAGTAAGCATACCCCAAACTTCCTTACTTGCTGCAATTTTACGTACGATTTTATGTGTCCATTTCTTTGGAACATGGCAATCAGGACAAGTTGCCCTAACGCCGGATCGGTTTGAGTAATGAATGGTTTCTTTGTATTCTTCATACACGTTATCTTCCATTTCGTGACAGCTAATACAAAACTCTTCAGTGTTAGTAACTTCTAGGGCGGTATTAAATCCCCCCCAAAAGATAATACCACCAGTAAAGCCAATAGCTAAAATAAACCATAAAGCAGCACTGCTTGGGGATTTTAGATACCCCCATAAGCTTTTTATTTTTGATTCTTTTGACATTTTCATCCCCTTAATTACGCTTCGATAAAATCATTATTCATACCAATTTGATTAGGTATGTGCTCTACTTTTTCATGAGAAAAATGAATAAACACAAGGCATAAAATTTGTCAGTAGTTATGCTACTTATCAATTTTATAACGCAGTATTTAAACGTTTTAGCCATTAAAAATGAGCAGATATATAATCAACTTGGTATTACTCATTTCCTAACGATTCAACCGGCTTAAAGGTGTTGTCAACCAACTCGGGTGCATCTGCTTGAGTCACATGGCATTGAGAGCAAAAGTAGCGACGTGGTGACACTTCCGACAGTGTTTTTCCGTCACGGGTTTCAAAGTGCGTTAAGCTAATTTTGGTAGCACCTGTTTCTCTCGCATATTTCCAGCTATGACAGGTTAAACACTTATTGCTGTCTTTATTGACCCTATACCCCCGAATTTGATGAGGTATAACAGGTGGTTGATGAACGTAGTTACGCTTAATTGGGTTTTTATCCTTAATCACACGTTTAAGCGCTTCTGCACTTTTTGTTTCATTAACTTTAGTTAAACCGCGAATAGTATCTAAACCACCCGTAGTTACTTCTTGATTGGCTATCACAGTTGCTGAAATGGCTAAAGCAGCCGTTATCATTATTAATGGTAATATTTTCATTTTTTACCTCATCCCAAAAGGTTACATAAATTTAATCAGTGCTAAGCAACTACTTTCTTTACTTTAACTGCACATTTTTTGAAGTCAGTTTGTTTAGATAAAGGATCTGTCGCATCTAGGGTTAATTTATTAACCAATTGTTTTGCATCAAACCAAGGCATAAATACCAAGCCTTTCGGTGGTCTATTACGCCCTCGAGTTTCCACGCGCGACTTAACTTCACCACGACGAGACTCTATTATTACTTCATCACCACGTCGTAAACCTCTTGATTTAGCATCATCTGGATGAATAAATAACACCGCATCAGGGAATGCTTTATGAAGTTCAGGTACACGAGCTGTCATAGATCCAGAGTGCCAATGCTCAAGTACACGACCGGTACTTAACCATAAGTCGTATTCTTTATCAGGCGACTCAGCAGCAGGCTCATAAGGTAGGGCAAATATAATCGCTTTTTTGTCTTTTTTACCGTAGAACTGGACTTCGCTACCTTTCTCTACATAAGGATCGTGTCCTTCGCGGTAACGCCATTTAGTTTCTACGCCATTTACGACCGGCCAGCGTAGACCTCGCACTTCGTGGTAACGATCAAACGGAGCTAAATCATGGCCATGACCTCGACCAAAAGCAGCGTACTCTTCAAACAAACCTTTTTGAATATAGAAACCAAAATAATCACCTTCAAAGTTGGTATCCCCCTTAGATTCACTCATTGGGAATTTGTCTACGTTGCCATTTTTGTAAAGCACGTCAAACATCGTTTTGCCACGAAACTCAGGGTTCTTAGCAAGCAGCTCTTCTGGCCATACTTCTTCAATGTTAAAGCGCTTAGAAAATTCAACTATTTGCCATAAATCTGAACGAGCCTCACCTGGCGCATTGACTTGTTGATGCCAAAATTGCGTACGTCGTTCAGCATTACCATAAGCGCCTTCTTTCTCTACCCACATTGCGGTGGGTAAGATCAAGTCAGCCGCTTGTGCCGTTACGGTTGGATACGGGTCAGAAACAACAACAAAGTTTTCAGGATTACGATAACCAGGAATAGCTTCTTCGTTAATATTGGGTGCCGCCTGCATGTTGTTATTACACATCACCCAATAGGCATTCAACTTACCGTCTTTAAGCATGCGGTTTTGCAAAACCGCATGAAAACCGGGTTTAGGCGGAATAGTACCCTCAGGTAGTTTCCAAATTTTCTCAGCGATTGCTCTATGCTTTGGGTTTTTGACAACTAAATCAGCAGGTAATCTATGAGAGAAAGTACCTACTTCACGGGCTGTGCCACATGCTGACGGTTGGCCCGTCAATGAAAAAGGACTATTACCTGGTTCAGAAATCTTACCAGTCAATAAATGTACGTTGTACATTAAGTTGTTTGCCCAAACACCACGAGTATGTTGGTTAAAGCCCATGGTCCAGAATGAAGTCACCTTCACTTTTGGATCAGCATAAAGTTTAGCGAGTGTTAATAATTTAGCTTCGGGAACGCCTGAAAGTTTCGATGTATGTTCAATAGTATAAGTACTAACGAATTTAGCAAAATCGTCAAAACTCATTGGTTTTGAAGCGCCGCTATCAGGGTTTTTAGCCGCCTTTTGTAATGGATGAGACTCGCGTAAGCCATAACCAATATCAGTAACACCTTCACGAATATTAACGTGTTTTTTCAAGAAGTCTTCGTTAACAGCATCATTTTGAATAATATAATTAGCAATAAAGTTTAATATCGCTAAATCAGTTTGTGGCGTAAATATCATGCCGTTATCTGCAAGCTCGAAGCTTCGATGTTTATAGGTTGATAAGACATTTACTTTTACATGAGGATTACTTAAACGTCGGTCGGTCAGACGCGACCATAAAATAGGGTGCATTTCCGCCATGTTAGAACCCCAAAGGACAAACGCATCGGCAGCTTCTAAATCATCGTAACAACCCATTGGCTCGTCAATTCCAAAGGTACGCATAAAACCACCTACCGCTGACGCCATACAGTGACGAGCATTTGGATCTAGGTTATTGGTTAAGAAACCTGCTTTCATTAATTTTGAAGCAGCATAACCTTCCCAAACAGTCCATTGACCAGAGCCAAACATACCCACAGAAGTAGGCCCTTTCTTCTTTAAAGCGGTCTTGAATTTTTCAGCCATAACATCAAAGGCAGTGTCCCAACTGACCGGCGTGAACTCACCTTCTTTAGCGTAAACACCATCTTTCATTCTCAATAAAGGCTGAGTTAGCCTGTCTTTACCGTACATAATTTTAGATAAAAAGTAACCCTTGATACAGTTTAGCCCTTTATTGACTTCTGCTTGCGGGTCGCCTTGAGTCGCAACGACTTTACCGTCTTGCGTACCAACTAAAACACTACAACCTGTGCCACAAAAACGGCAAGGGGCTTTATCCCACTTAATGGTGGTATCCGATGATTTAGTGATCAAGTTTGAAGCAGAAGTTGGCACTGCAATGCCAGCAGCTACCGCAGTTGCTGCAACCGCATTTGCTTTTATAAAATCACGTCTTGTTAATGTCATACCTTTATCCCCTGATGTTGTGGTAGCCCGTAATCATTATGGTGAAAAATTAATGACGATGAGATCACACCCGGTAAATTGCTCATATCAGTAATGGTGTTAATAAGGCCTTTGCCTTTTTCACCTCTATTTAAATCATTTTCTTCTACGGTAACGACCATAGTTCCGCTGTCTGCAATTTCATGCACTTCAGCGCCAGGGAACTCCCCTAGTTGTTTAGCAATATTTGTTGTATTACTTGGCTGGGCGACAAAAAGTACACCCGCAATATTGATGGGTTCTTCTTCTAATAGGTTTATCACTATTATTCTCCTAAAGGTTTAACACCTAACATTTTTAAAATGGCGATAGCGACTAACGCGGTACCGGCAAAGCCAGCTAAAAAAATAACAGGCATAGATGAATAACCTAGTATGTTCCAAATCATTTGCTCAAGAGCACTCATGTAACTCTCCTAGTAGTATTTGTAGGTTGTTCACCCACAGTATTTTGGGGTTTTAATTGAATGGATGATTGCGGACAAACAGCAACACAAGCACCACAACTAGTGCAATCACTTAACGTAATATGAGGTTGCGCTACAGATGACTTTATATACTTAAAAGAAATAGCTTCAGCTTCACAACTATCTTGACAACTTTGGCAAACAATATTGTTAGCAGCTAAACAATCGCCTTTAATTGAAATGTCACTATCCCAAGCATTATCTACAGCAGTTTCTCCAGCTTTAACAAAAAGGGGTTGTTCACAGCTTTCTACGCATTTTTGACAAAATGTACATTCCCCTTGCAAGAAATCAACTTCAGGGAAACCACCATCACCTTTTATAATAATATTTTCAGGACATGACGCTAAACAGTCTCCGCATTGTGTGCAGCCATCGATAAATGTGGTTTCATCGATCACCCAAGGCAATCTTATTGCGGGGGCTGCTGTTAATTTCTTTGCTTTAAAAAAATTTCTTCTGGCTAAATCAACCATGTTGGCCTGTTATTTTTTATCATATTGTAGAGTGATTTCTTAATGCGTAATTTACCGTATACGCTATGACGGAATATTGATTTCGATCACATTTTTTAAATAACATTACATTTTATATGTCTATTCATGATGAAAACGAACTGTACATTATTCAGCCAACCGAAAATGGTAAGAGTAGACCATAAAAAATTTATTCCATTATCAGAATGCGAGATTTCGTCTTGATTACTAAAGAGTCACTTGGTGTTTATTTTTGTCATTTGAATATAAATAGTGATTGCAAAATTAAGTAATATCTCAGGTATCACTTGTCAATTAAGAAAATAGTGAAAAAAACACATTGAGAAGTTAAATTCTCGTTAAAAATAATCATTTATAGCCAGTCCCCTAATGCGGCTTTTTATATTTATGGTACAATGCGCACAAAATTAGGATTATCAAAATATCCTATGAAAATTTAAGAAAAGAATTTTATGTGCATCAGCATGTACACCAAAGAGAACTTTTAAAAAATGACAACGCTACAGGCTAATGAAGTCAATCTAAGACGTACTTTCGCAATTATCTCTCACCCTGATGCGGGTAAAACCACCATCACTGAAAAAGTATTACTTTTTGGTCAAGCTCTACAAAGAGCAGGAACCGTTAAAGGTAAAAAGTCAGGTCAACATGCTAAGTCTGACTGGATGGAGATGGAAAAAGAACGTGGTATTTCTATTACCACTTCTGTGATGCAATTTCCTTACAACAACTGTTTAGTTAATTTACTCGATACGCCTGGTCATGAAGATTTCTCAGAAGATACTTACCGTACGCTAACGGCTGTAGATTCGTGTTTAATGGTTATCGACGTTGCAAAAGGTGTTGAAGCGCGTACGGTTAAATTAATGGAAGTTACTCGTTTACGTGATACGCCAATTGTCACTTTCATGAATAAAATGGACCGTGATGTACGCGACCCAATGGAAGTCATGGATGAAGTTGAAGACGTCTTAAAAATAAAATGTGCTGCGATTACTTGGCCCATTGGTATGGGTAAAGAGTTTAAAGGTGTCTATAACATTTTAACTGACGAAATATTTTTATATCAGTCAGGTCTTGGGCATATGATTCAAGAAGAAAAGGTTATCAAAGGGCTAGATAATCCAGAGTTAGACAAAGTCATTGGCACTTACGCTGACGATTTACGTGAAGAGTTAGAGCTCGTTGCCGGTGCATCTCATGAGTTCAACTTAGAAGAATTTTTAAGTGGCGAGCTAACTCCGGTATTTTTTGGTACCGCTTTGGGTAACTTTGGTGTCGACCATATGCTTAATGGCTTAACCGAATGGGCACCAAAACCCTTGCCTCGTTTAACGGATGTCAGAGAGGTTATTGCTCAAGAAGAAAAGTTCACTGGTTTTGTCTTTAAAATTCAAGCCAATATGGATCCAAAACATCGAGACCGTATAGCCTTTATGCGTATTTGCTCAGGTAAATATGAAAAAGGCATGAAAATGCGTCAAGTACGTATTAACAAAGACGTAAAAATTGCCGATGCGGTAACCTTTATGGCTGGCGACCGAGCACATGTTGAAGAAGCCTACGCCGGAGATATCATAGGTTTACATAATCATGGCAGTATTCAAATCGGTGATACCTTTACTTCAGGTGAAATGATGAAGTTTAGTGGTATTCCAAACTTTGCCCCAGAAATGTTCCGTCGTATCCGCTTACGTGATCCATTAAAAGCGAAGCAATTACAAAAAGGCTTAATCCAACTTTCAGAAGAAGGTGCAGTACAAGTATTTAGACCGTTAAACTCAAACGAGATGATCGTTGGCGCAGTCGGTGTATTGCAGTTTGAAGTTGTTGTACAGCGTTTAAAAACTGAATATAAAGTCGATGCTATATACGAACCGATAAGTGTGGCAACTGCACGCTGGTGTACTTGTGATGATGAAAGAACATTAGAGCAATTTCGTAAAAAAGCCCACGATAACTTAGCATTAGATGGTGGTGATAACTTAACGTATATTGCACCGACTATGGTGAACTTAAGTTTGTCACAAGAGCGTCATCCCGACATCGAATTCCACCAAACCAGAGAACACTAATTTTTGCTGCGTAGTTGGCATTTTTGCTGCGTTGCTTAATCTATTTTATTTTGTCATTTAGTACACTAAACTCTCAAATAAAATAGATGAAGCGCCTTGCTAAAATACCAGCTACTTGCAAAAACTGAGTATATAATTTCTTATTAAAGAAGACAGAGATCTACATGAACATTAAACAACTATTAAGTGAAAAAGTATCAGCGGCTATGGTGCTTGCTGGTTTACCTGAAGGTACAAACCCTGCAGTTAGCCTTTCAAATCGTCCAAACTTTGGTGATTATCAAGCCAATGGTGTAATGGGGGCTGCGAAGAAACTTAAAACAAATCCACGCGAATTAGCGACAAAAGTTGTTGAACATTTAGATTTAGCAGGCATTGCAGACAATATTGAATTGGCTGGCCCTGGCTTTATTAATATTCATTTAGATAAGACATGGTTAGCGGCCCAACTCGCTAAAACGTCTAACGATGAAAAGCTTGGCGTAACACAACGCGGAGCGACACAAGAAGATAGATCACAAATCGTTGTAGTCGATTATTCAGCGCCGAATCTTGCCAAAGAAATGCATGTTGGCCATTTACGTTCAACCATTATTGGTGACGCGGTAGTACGTGCTTTAGAGTTTCGTGGTGACAAAGTTATTCGCCAGAACCATATGGGTGATTGGGGCACCCAGTTCGGTATGTTACTGGCACATTTAAGCGATAAATTAAATGCCAATGAAGTCGCTGAAACAGCTCTTTCTGATTTAGAAAACTTTTACCGTGAAGCAAAAATACGTTTTGATGACGAAGAAGGCTTTGCCGACCGTGCTCGTGATTACGTGGTAAAATTGCAAGGCGGCGACAAAGATTGTTTAGTGCTATGGAAACTATTTATCGATATCTCTATTGCGCACAGTGAAGATATTTATAAAAAACTAAATGTTACCTTAACTCGTGACGATATCATGGGCGAAAGTTCATATAACTCAGACTTACCGACGGTTGTTGATGAATTGATGACGAAAGGTATTGCTGAGGTTAGTGAAGGCGCTAAAGTCGTTTTTATTAATGAAATGGCGAATAAAGATGGCGAAGCTCCAGTATTTATCATACAAAAAACCGGTGGCGGTTATTTATATGCAACAACGGATTTATCCGCTTGTCGTTATCGTACTAATGAACTAAATGCCGATCGCATCATTATTTTCACCGATGCTCGTCAAAGTTTACATTTTAAACAAGTCGAAATTGTTGCCCGAAAAGCAGACTTGTTACCAGAACACGTTGGTTATGATCATTGCCCATTTGGCATGATGATGGGCGATGATGGCAAGCCATTTAAAACCCGTACCGGCGGCACAATAAAATTAGCAGAGCTACTTGATGAAGCCGTAACTCGCGCAAAAGCAGTGATCAAAGAGAAAAACCCTGATTACTCAGAAGATAAGCTGAATGAAATAGCCACTAAAGTAGGCATTGGCGCAGTTAAATTTGCAGATTTATCGAAAAACCGTACGAGTGATTACATTTTTAATTGGAAAACCATGTTGAGCTTTGAAGGCGCTACGGCCCCTTATTTACAGTATGCATATTCTCGTATTCAAAGTATCTTCAACAAAGCAAATGTTAATGCTGAAAGCCTTAATGCCAACATAGCTATTATTGAACCACAAGAAAAAGCGCTCGCTTTAAAGTTATTACAACTTGAAGATGTTTTAGATGCAGTAATTAGCGAGTCTATGCCTAACTTGTTATGTAACTACCTTTATGAATTAGCGAGTTTATACATGAGTTTTTACGAAGCATGCCCAATCCTTAAAGAGGGTATCAGCGAAGAAGTGAAACAGTCTCGATTAGCTCTATGTTTGAATATTTCAAATACCTTACAACAAGGTTTAGATATTCTCGGCATTGAAGTAATGGAACGCATGTAGTTTTTGTCAAGAAAGCTACAACTACTCAGTACCAAACCCAATATCTCATTACTTAATATGTACACGGAAGTTCAAATAAATGAAAGTGCTAATCGTTGATAATTCAGAGCAAACGCTATTAGCACTTAAACAAACCTTTTATGATGGCCCTTGCCAAACCGCTTATGTTGATAATGGAAAACATGCATTAAAGGCATTAAGCCAGCATAAGTTTGACGTTATTATTAGTGTGTTAGCCTTAGGTAAAGTCAGTGGCGTTGAGCTTTTAAAAGCTATTTCAGCTAAATACCCTGCGATGATCAGAGTCGCTATTACTAATGAAGATGATGTTGTACGTAAGTTAACTAATCAGGCGAGTAATATATGCCATTATACCTTTGCACATCCTCTTAATATTGGCCATATTCACCAAACAATTTCATCGATTAGTGATAATAATAAAGCCATAACTAAAGATCATATTATTAAAGCGGTAGCAAAAGTTAAAACACTACCAAGTCCACCTAAAGTCTATTTACAACTGAATGCTATTCTCGAAGAAAGTAATACAGATGCAAGCAAAATATCAGAGATTATCGTTCAAGATCCAGCGCTTGCTGCAAAAGTTCTACAGTTTTCAAATAGTTCATTTATGAACCAAGGGAAACCAATTAATAATATTACTGAAGCAATTACTCGCATGGGTTTAGAGACTTTGTGTTGTATAGTTATGACCGCTGAATTGTTCTCTTACGAGCCTGATATACCAGGGTTTTCCGTGACAAAAGAGCAACAACACTGTTTATCTACTGCTCGTTTAGCCGCCTCTATGGTAAAAGCTGAGCTTAAACGTGACGCATTGCTTGCTGGATTATTGCATGACATAGGTAAAATTGTTTTGTTTGAAATGGATGCGAACTTAACGAATAAATATTTTAAATATCGCGTTGAAAATGCCGATAATAATGCGTTAGAACAAAAGGTTTTTGCGACTGATCATAACCATGTTGGCGGGTATTTATTACATATGTGGAGCTTTTCTTACCATTTAATTGAAGCTGTAGTGATGCATCATCATCCAGAAAAGTTATTAAAAAGATCCTTTGGCATTGCGCAGGCTGTTTATCTAGCTGATGTATTATTAAGAGAACAACTACCAGCTCCTGAATTTATTAAACACTATAAATTAGAAAGTGTCCTAGATGCCTTAGAAAAAAGAGCCGCTAGATTAAGATAAAACCCATTATATAACGACAAGGTTGACATGAAACTCACTGATACTCATTGTCATTTAGATTTCAAAGAGTTAGCGCCTGAACAGAGCAATATGCCTGATACGTTGTTAGCACAATGTATGAAGCAACATATTCACCAAATTATTGTTCCTGCTACTTCACCTGATAATTGGCAAAATGTTTTAAATTTAACCCACTTCAATCAAGAGCTAACCAATGATAAATGTAAAGTTTTTGCTTGTTTGGGGATTCACCCTTGGTTTTTAGATAATCTAGAACAACAACACCTAACCTTACTGGCTGAAAAAGTTACAGAGAATAGAGCTGATATTATTGCCATAGGCGAAACGGGGCTTGATGCCGTAATAGCGAAACAACAAAATAACTTAAATAAACAATTAGAGTTCTTTGAATATCAATTACAGTTAGCTAAACAGCAACAACTACCGGTAATCGTCCACCATAGAGGTACACATAACGAAACAATAACATTGTTGAAACAGGTAAAAGTCCCCCATGCGGGCATAGTTCATGCTTTTTCAGGTAGTTATCAGCAAGCTTGTCAGTATATAGATTTAGGGTTTAAATTAGGTATTGGCGGCACAATCACTTACCCACGAGCAAAAAAAACCATTAATGCAATCAAACGTTTACCCTTAAGCAGTTTAGTTATGGAGACTGATGCGCCGGCCATGCCACTTTATGGTTTTCAAGGGAAGAGTAATTCGCCGCTGCGGCTCATTAATGTATTTAAAAGGTTAATATCATTAAGAGATGAAACTCCACAGGTTATTGCTGAAACAATGGAGAATAATATTTCAGCGCTGTTCAAATTAACAGCAAACGAATAAAAACAATTACAGACTATTTTTAGCCGAGTCTGCTAATCTAAAGCCCTGGCGACTAAAGCGGTTCAAACCGCGCGTAAGTAGAAATCCGACGATTCCAGCAATGATCATCATTAAGCGTAATAAGGTGAATTGTTCATGGCTATTAGTGAGTAGTTTTTCAGTTAAGTGTTTTTTATCGAGTGTTAAGCGTATATAACCTATCAGTGATTCTTGCCTAAGTTCACCAATAAAAGGTGGGAAATTTTCACTTTTATTTAATTCGTTTTTTGATAAACCATAAAGTGCTTTTACACTTTTAGCTCCTTTACTTGAGATTAATAGTTGCCCGGTTATATCATATAAATGAATTTCTTTTATAGCTTGCGCCTGTTGTAATTCATCAACATAGTTTTGCATTAATGCCCGACTTTGCTTTGTTTTAATTTCAGTCGTAAAAACAGAAACACCCGCAGACGTTTGCTGCAAATATTGTTCACCTACATCATAAAAGTGTTGGTTTATGGTTTCTTCTGTTTGCGTTTGACTGTAGATCCATAAATTCATCAATAAAACGATAAAAGCAATCGCTATAGCTAATTGCATTATTTTATTATAAATAGATGATAATTTAGGGTATAAAGGCTTTTCTATTTGTGTCATAAGCACTACACGTTTACTAATTTCATTTTACGTTCATTTTTATATTGTAGCATTAATCACTTTAAATAATGCTAAAACTATAAACCAGATAAAAAGGCAATACTGTGTCAATGACAACCCAACGCTTTTCCCTTGAGCATATTCAACAACTTAGCTTGGCTGAGTTTATTATTCCTGAACAAGCAATCAATAGTTTACCCGGTTTTGTATCTTTCGAAAAAAACAGCTGGCAGATAAATGACAACTTAATAACGCTTACTGGCGACGCGACAAACTTAGCAGATTCTCCAAAAAGCCAATCAGCGATTGAATTAATCGTCTTTAGTGATATTACGGTGAATTTACTGAGTGAACTCATTACTCATTGCCAATTAGCGCTACAGGCTTTAAATGCCATTAATCATCGAAATAAACTGATCAGCTATCGCTTTAGTGTCGATTGCTTACAGTTGACCCGTGCAAGAGAATGTTTAGTCGAATTTACGTTGGCCAATAATATTGAAGCTGCACTGATTGAAAATGCGCCTGTATTGTCACAGCCAGGTATTTTGGTTATGGATATGGACTCAACTACGATTGAAATTGAATGCATTGATGAAATTGCTATATTAGCCGGCGTTGGTGAGCAAGTATCAGCAGTGACCGAGCAAGCAATGCTGGGTGAGTTAGACTTCGCACAGAGCTTGCATCAACGTGTCGCAACGTTGAAAGACTCTTCAGAATCTATTCTCGCCGAAGTGGCAGAAAATATTCCTCTGATGAATGGTTTACAGATACTGATCAAAGAATTAAAAAAGCATAACTGGAAGATTGCCATTGCTTCAGGTGGTTTTACTTATTTTTCTGACCATCTAAAAGCATTGTTATCACTCGATGCCGCCCATGCAAATACCTTAGAGATTATTGATGGTACGCTTACCGGTAAAGTTTTAGGGGATGTGGTCGATGCACAAGCCAAAGCAGATTGCTTAATTGATTTGCAAAAGGCATATCAATTACCGAGCCAACAAACCGTGGCTATGGGCGATGGCGCAAACGATTTAGTCATGATGGCCGCAGCACACTTAGGAGTAGCGTTTCATGCGAAACCTTTGGTATTAGCAAAAGCTGACAGTGCTATAAATAACGCAGGGCTAGACTGTCTTATTCATTGGTTAGCTTAAGCTAATAACTCATGACGAATTAATGTTTCTTGGGTGATATCTAGTAGTTGTATCACCCCTGAAACACTCCAAATATCTTGTTCTATTTGCTTCCCCCTGTGTATAGCATACGAACTTATATAGCTGAGTTCTGGGTTTAAATGATCCATATCAGGCTCAGCTGTACGCGATAACTTCACTTGCACACAAAAGAAAAAACCACGCTTTAATGCCCGAGAAATAAACATTTTTTGTAAGGTTGTTGACTCAAGCTCTCTCGAGAGCTTAGTTGTTACCGCTTGGTCAACCATTTCATTATCTAAATTAATGGCAATATATAAGGTTTCTGAAATCGGTGAATCATCGACTTGCATTTTTTTCAATGAAGAAGTCATTAAATTGGTAGCTTGTAAATTATTCAATAATGGAAAAAGATTATAAAAAGAACTTCTATCACTCAACTCCTTCATAACAGGTAGTAACTTGCCTTGTAATTCACCGGAAACAAGTGCTTCTAATTTATAACGGCTGCCACTCGTTTGTACCATTAAAGATGGAATAGTTAAACTGCGGCTATAAATATTACGTAATGCTTTAGCAAGCCCGGGGATCATTAAGGCATATTCATCAGGTGTTAATTTATCTCGATTTTTGTCAATTAATGCTTTAAAAAATGCCCTGCCCATATGCTGATGTTTCTCAACATAAACACGTAAATTAAGAACAGTTTTCTGCTTATTGATGCGTATTACCTCATAGGGCAATGCTTTAAGTTGAAACGCAGAAGTGATTTTTTGTAGAGCTGGAAAGGTTAAATAAACAACATCGCCTTTATTTAATACTGAGGATTTATCGAGCTCTAACTTTAATCCCAAAATAGAGAAATCATGCGACTTTCCGGTGCACTTAATACCATCAATTTCGAGTTCAGCAGGGGTTTTATATTTAAAACGCGGTTCTTGCCGTTGATTTTTATAATTTATACCAACATCATCAATAACTAATGGTGATGTTAAACGTTTATGGCCAAAGTTTTTTAATCGCGTTGTTTCTATTTTATCAAATGGGAGAAGCTGATACTGACTTACCGCTGCTTTACTTGTAATGTCGTTAGCGACAACTATAAAAGGTAAATTATGTAATGTTTCAATAGCATCTGAGGGTGCAGCTAAATTCAGATACTGATTTTTTTTAGTTAAGGTATTCGACAGTGTAAAAGGTGATTCGCTTTTTTCAACATCAACATCAATAAGTGACAATTGGGTTATTGCGAAATTTATTTTTGATGAAGCAAAACCTAGAAATTGCTCTTTAAAAACAGGGTCATTATTAAGTTGTTGATCGTCAGCGGTATAAAAATAGTGCTTGCCTTGGCTTTTATGAACAAAACTATAAACCAATAGGTCTTTACCTAGGGTCTTAGCTTTATTCATACGGGTAATTCTGTCTTTAGTGATCAAACAATATAGGGCTGAATGCCGATTTTCATATTGCCAATATTGATAGATCGATTGGTTATTATTACAAGTTAATGCATAGCGAGGTAGAAGCTCCCCACCGTTATCTTCAATAAATATCGGTAATTCGTTCAATTTTGGTAAAGAAAATTGTTCAAAACTCCGAGACTGAATGGCATTAATAGTATTGTCTAAATTAACTTTGTAGCGGCGTTTATTCCCTTGAATAAATCCTTGCAAGAACTGTTTAAAGCCATGGCCGCCCTGACCATCGGTTTCAACTCTCAGACAACCAACAAGTTGAGTTTTATCAACCTGTTGTAAATTTTTTATTTCAAAAGAAAAAATGTTCTCTTTGCCAAATTGAAACTCTTCTTCTAAACCATTAAATCTAACGTTAAGTATTTGTCCAACGTGGAGTTTATTGGCTTTATTAAATCGAAATTTACAACCATTAACACTAATATCGGAACTAGTGCATGCGTATTCTTTTTTATCGTTTTCCAAGAATACACCGATTGAAATAGCAAAGTTCATGCGTTCTTCACTTCGATTATGATAGGGCCCAAAGGTAAATAACTTAGCTGGATACTGTGTTTTTTCAAAGACCTTAGTCGGCTCTACTTTGATTGGCTTACCGATATTGCTTTTTTCGTTTTGATAAATTACACGGAAATTATTTTCGGTATTCATCACGGCTTCATACACACCGAAGGTATAACCCTTATAATAAACGATATTTTCTTCAAATGCTCTAATTGCGGTATCATCAAGAAAGTGCGTTCTTTCACTATGCTCATAAGCCCGACATTCGCCATCAACATGACCACGCAAATCAACTAAACGTGTGCAAGGAGCAGCTAAACGCTTCAATTCCATTTTCAACAGAAAGCGTTCAGTTTTTGGGATGTGTTGAGTCATGGCAGCAAAGTTTGTTTCAAAGTCATTCTTTAAAACATTACCTCGAAACTGTTCAACTATCTTTTTATATTTTGAAAAGTCTGTAGTCATTTCCGCTATTATTTCTTTGTAGTAATTATTACAAGCAGTAAAATGAAAGCAATAAGCGGTCATTTCGGTTAATTAAATTTACTATAAATAGATTAACAATAAAATGATAATGATAAAAAATAGGTTGTTACCTATATATAAATCACTTTAATTGTGTTTATTGGAAAACAAAGCAAAAAATATGCCCAAACAAGCTAAGCAATGACGAAAAACACATCAAGCTATGTGTTCACAGGCTGTAGAACTGAGTATTCAACGTTAGTTGAGTCAATGCTCCGGCTGTAGAGCAGGCAATTTCATTTCTGAGTTCAAACAAAACAAATCCCCACTCGTAATGGTTATTAGTTTGGTTTTGCCGAGGCAACGAAGAATCCCCCCTTATAAGTTCAAAATCTTGACGCTCTCGACCTTAGCGACCCACCACGATTATCTGCAGGCCTCGCTAAAATAATAAAATATCAAATTATAGTTATCGATTGAATGCATGGAAGTTATTGCTGTGACAAAGTTAAGTGATGCGTTAACAGTTACATAATCAAATTTGATTATTTCTCGCCTGCATCATCAGTAATCGATGTAGGCGAGACTTAGCAGACAGAAACTTAAGCGTAAATGAAGGCTAGATTACTCCGGTTCATAATCTAAATTAGCCGACAACCAGCGTTCCGCTTGAGGCAAGGTCATCTCTTTACGCGTTGCATAATCAATGACTTGATCTTTAGCTAGCTTGGCAACAGCAAAGTATTTTGATTCAGGATGAGCAAAATACCAACCACTTACCGCGGCTCCCGGCCACATTGCAAAACTTGACGTTAGCTCTAAGCCAATATTTTCATCAACATTAAGCATTTCCCACAGCAAACCTTTCTCGGTATGTTCAGGACAAGCCGGATAACCAGGTGCAGGTCTTATGCCTTGGTACTTTTCACGAATTAAATCATCATTTTCAAAAGATTCGTCGGCTGCATAACCCCAGTATTCTTTACGAATTTTCTCATGAAGATATTCAGCACTTGCCTCGGCAAGCCTATCAGCCACGGCTTTAATTAAAATACTATTGTAATCATCATGTTGGGCATCAAATTCTTTTACTAATTCATCACAACCAAACCCCGCAGAAACAGCAAATGCCCCAACGTAATCTTTGATGCCAGATGCTTCATCAGCAACATAGTCAGCCAAACAACGATTAAACTGCCCTGTTGGCTTTTTGCTCTGCTGACGTAATTGATGCAATTTCATTAATTGCTTTTCGCGATTATCATCTTCAAAAACAATTAAGTCATCTTGTTGTCGATGCGCAGGAAATAAACCGAAGACCGCTTTTGCTTGTAACTTTTTGTTGTTAATAACATCGTCTAACAATGCATTAGCATCATTAAATAACTTAGTAGCTTCGACACCAACCACTTCATGGCGCAAAATAAGTGGGTATTTTCCAGATAACTGCCACGTCATAAAAAATGGCGTCCAATCAATGTATTTTCGAACCACGTTAAGGTCTATGTCTTCAAGAACAGTCACGCCTAATTTATTGGGTACTTTAGGTGTGTAGTTATCAAAACTAATCGGTGTAGCATTTTTACGTGCATCTTCCAAAGAAATTAAACTAGAACGGGGCCCTTTTTTATAATGGCGTTCACGAACGCGGTCATACTCAAGATTTTGACGTTCAAGAAATGCATTACGTTTGTCATTATCATCAGACAATAACGTGCTTACCACCGACACTGAACGTGAAGCATTGGGTACATAAATAACAGGATGCTCATATTGAGGTTCAATCTTAACCGCGGTATGGGCTTTAGAGGTAGTCGCGCCGCCAATAAGTAAGGGTAAGTTTAAATCAAGACGTTTCATTTCTTTGGCAACATGCACCATTTCGTCAAGCGATGGTGTTATCAAGCCAGATAAACCAATAACATCAACCTTTTCTTCTTTCGCAACACGTAAAATATCATCACAAGAAACCATGACACCTAAATCTATAATGTCATAGTTATTACATTGTAAGACCACGCCAACAATATTTTTGCCAATATCGTGAACATCACCCTTTACTGTAGCAAGTAATATCTTGCCGTTAGATTTTATTTCAGTTTTTTCAGCTTCAATAAATGGATTTAAGTGCGCAACCGCTTGTTTCATCACCCGTGCTGATTTTACAACTTGTGGTAAAAACATTTCACCTGCACCAAACAGATCACCCACAGTATTCATTCCATCCATTAATGGACCTTCAATAACATCAAGTGGCCTAACAGCTTCTAGACGCGCAGCTTCAGTATCTTCGACAATAAATTCATTTATGCCTTTAACCAAAGAGTATTCTAAACGTTCTTTTATCGGCAGTTCACGCCACGTTAAATCAGCTTTACTATTCTTACTACCAGCTTGTCCACGATACGACTCAGCAACATCGAGTAAACGCTCTGTCGCATCGTCATCACTGTTTTGGATAACGTCTTCAACAGCAAGGCGTAAGTCGTCAGGAATACTTGAATAAATAGCCAACTGACCCGCATTCACAATCCCCATATCCATGCCATTTTTTATTGCATGATATAAAAACACCGCGTGAATAGCTTCACGTACGGGGTTATTACCACGAAATGAAAATGATACGTTTGAAACGCCACCAGAAATCATCGCATGAGGAAGGTTTTCTTTGATATCAGCAACCGCTTCGATAAAGTCAACGGCATAATTATTATGCTCTTCAATACCTGTGGCTACCGCAAAAATATTAGGATCGAAGATAATATCTTCCGCTGGATAACCGATTTCATGTACTAAGATGTCGTAGGCACGTTTACATATTTCATATTTACGCACGCGAGTATCTGCTTGACCTTGTTCGTCAAACGCCATCACGATAACTGCCGCCCCATAACGGCGTAGCAATTCTGCCTGTTTGCGGAAGTTTTCTTCGCCTTCTTTCAAACTAATCGAATTGACAACACCTTTACCTTGGATACACTTTAAGCCTTCTTCTAAAATATCCCATTTAGAAGAATCCAGCATAATTGGCACTTTAGCGATATCAGGCTCGCCGGCAATTAAATTCAAATAACGGATCATCGCCGCTTTTGAATCAAGCATGCCCTCATCCATATTTATATCGATAATTTGTGCACCATTTTCGACTTGTTGTAAAGCAACCGCGATAGCTTTATCGTAATTCTCTTCCGTGATCAAACGTTTAAAAATAGCAGAGCCTGTCACATTAGTACGTTCACCGACATTAACAAATAATGATTCACTCGTTATTGTTAATGCTTCAAGTCCTGATAAACGACAAGCAATTTCACGCGGTTTAACTGTCCTAGGTTTTACCTTTGCAACGGCGTCAGCCATGCCTTTGATATGTTCGGGTGTCGTACCACAACAACCGCCAATAATGTTTAAAAAACCTGACTCTGCCCATTCATTGACATGAACATTCATATCTTCAACACTAAAGTCATACTCACCAAAGGCATTAGGTAAACCTGCATTCGGGTGAGCAGAAACAGCAAAGTCTGAAATCCGGCTTAACTCAGCGACATATTGTCTTAATTCAACCGGACCTAAAGCACAGTTCAAGCCAAAAGAAATGGGTTTTGCATGACGAAGTGAATTATAAAAAGCTTCCGTTGTTTGTCCTGATAACGTTCGACCTGAGGCATCGGTTATCGTACCCGAAATCATTACCGGTAAACGTAGTTGTAATTCATCAAATACCGTTTCTACGGCAAAAATTGCCGCTTTAGCATTTAAGGTATCAAAAATTGTTTCGATAAGAATAAGATCTGAGCCACCTTCGATAAGCGCTTTAGTTGATTCTATATAAGCATCTTTTAATTGATCAAAAGTTACATTGCGAAAGGCAGGATCGTTTACATCAGGAGAAATAGAACAGGTACGGTTTGTTGGCCCTAATACACCTGCAACAAAGCGTGGTTTATTGGGGTTTTTCGCCGTATATTCATCCGCAGCTTCGCGGGCTATTTTCGCAGCGGCAAAGTTAATTTCAGCACTGTACGACTCCATATCGTAATCAGCCATGGCAATAGTGGTTGCATTAAAAGTATTAGTTTCGAGAATATCAGCACCCGCTTCTAGATATTCATTATGTATAGCCTTAATGACATCAGGTTGTGACAGCACTAACATGTCGTTATTGCCTTTCACATCAAGATGCCAATCGGCAAAACGATCACCACGGTAGTCTTGCTCTTCAAATTTATACGCTTGGATCATAGTCCCCATAGCGCCATCTAAAATAAGAATGCGTTGTTCTAATTGTTGTTCAAACTGACTATATGCTGCTGACTTTTTCATACGGCTTCTCTATCTGTACTTCTTAACTTTATTTAAAAACTTATCTGCATGCTCTGAATGTTTATATGGAGGATTAACCTCTGCACTATTCAGTGTTGCTAATTATTGATTACTCTAATAATCAATAATTAAACTATGCTACGTTAGTATCGATCTTTTTACTTTTTAATCGCGGGCTAAATTTGGGTATCAGGATGTATCGCTTGAATGTTTGTTGCATCCAATTTATATGGCGTAATTTGATAAACATAATAATTCAGCCAATTGGTAAATAATAAACTGCCATGACTTCGCCATGAACTATGCGGTACTTTTTGCACATCATTATCAATATAGTAGTTTTCTGGTTGAGGTGCATTTTCATCTACGGTTAAATCACGTTGAAACTCTTCATCCAACGTTGTCGCGTCATATTCCGGATGCCCAGTTAAATAAACTTGCTGTTTATTTTTACTCGCCACCACATAAACTCCAGCTTGAGCAGACTCTGCAATTATTTTTAAGCCCGGTACTGACAAATAATCAGACTTTTCAATATAACCATAACGAGAATGCGGTACATTGAAGAACTCTTCAAAACCACGTGTAAGTTGCTCTTTAGGATCTACCGGGCTATGTTGAAAGACACCGGACAGCTTTTTTTTACGTAAATGGCGGTTTAACCCATAATGGTGATAAAGCGCTGCATGAGCCGCCCAGCATGAGAACATTGTTGAGGTCACATTTTTTTCTGCCCAGTCAAACACTTCACATATTTTGTCCCAGAAAGTTACTTTTTCGTAATCCATTAAAGCCAATGGTGCGCCAGTAATGATTAAACCGTCATATTGAGTATCTTTTATGTCTTCAAATAAGCGGTAGAAATTGTCTAAATGCTCTTTCGGAGTATGTTTTGATTCGTTGGCATGAATGCGAACAAAATCAACATTTACTTGTAATGGCGTATTCGAGAGTACACGTAATATTTGTACTTCTGTTTCAATTTTATTTGGCATTAAGTTAAGGATAGCAACTTTCATCGGACGAATTTCTTGATTCGCAGCACGATGCTCAGACATCACAAAAATGTTCTCTTGGTCTAAAATAGACAAAGCAGGTAATTTATCTGGAATTTTAATGGGCATATCTGCTACCTAATCGCCAAAACAGTAAAATTAAGATCATGCTTAATCTTAATTTTATGTAGGAACTTATATATAAATAATAGCATTGAATATTACTTGTATTTTTGGCTATGTCAACATCTAAACGTATAGACGTCTATACCTTTTTATGGCTTTAAATTTAATTTATAATATAAGGTGTGACTTTCATTTTCCTTACAGTTTTTATATTGCCCTTCCCAAAAGGCTGATACGCCTAGTAAATTCTGAACATAAAAAAGCCACTGTAAATACAGTGGCTTAATAATTTAACTGAGCTTTATAGCGCTATTCAGTAACAGCTTCTTCTTTAGATGGTTTTTCATCCGTTTTAACGTTTTTCGTTAGTAATAATTCGCGTAAACGTTTATCAAGTTCTTTAGCCATTTTAGGGTGTTCAGCTAAATATTTAGTTGCATTAGCTTTACCTTGACCAATACGTTCGCCACTGTAGCTATACCAAGAACCCGCTTTTTCTACCATTTTATGATGTACACCTAGGTCAATTAACTCACCTAGACTATTAATGCCTTCGCCATACAAAATTTGAAACTCTGCTTGTTTGAAAGGTGGTGCTATTTTATTTTTAACCACTTTTACTCGTGTTTCATTACCAATAATTTCATCACCGGCTTTAACTGCACCAATGCGGCGAATATCCAAACGAACAGAGGCATAGAATTTAAGAGCATTACCACCAGTAGTTGTTTCAGGAGAACCAAACATTACACCAATTTTCATTCGAATTTGGTTAATGAAAATGATCATGGTATTTGATTTTTTCAAGTTACCGGTTAATTTACGCATTGCTTGCGATAACATACGTGCTTGTAACCCCATATGAGAATCACCCATATCACCTTCGATTTCAGCTCTAGGTGTTAGTGCAGCAACGGAGTCAACTACGATAATATCAATAGCACCAGAACGCGTTAACATGTCGCAAATTTCTAAAGCTTGCTCCCCTGTATCAGGTTGAGAAACTAATAAATCATTAATATTAACGCCTAACTTTTCTGCGTAAATAGGGTCAAGTGCATGCTCGGCATCAACAAAGGCACATACTTTACCGTTACGTTGTGCTTCAGCAATAACCTCAAGTGTTAAGGTTGTTTTACCACTGGACTCAGGACCATAAATTTCAACAACACGACCTAACGGCAAACCTCCAGCACCTAAGGCAACATCAAGCGCTAATGAACCGGTAGAAATTGTTTCAACATCCATAGTGTTGTTATCACCAAGTTTCATAATTGAGCCTTTGCCAAATTGTCTTTCTATCTGACTTAATGCTGCTGATAATGCTTTTTCTTTGTCGTCTTTCATGTTTTTCTCCGCCGATATTGCTAAGATTTCGTTTTGATGAAGCTAGTATACTGTACGACCATACAGTATCAAGCTTTTTCACAACTTTTTTTTATTCACATAGAAAAAGAAAGAGACATGACTTTCAATACACTGATTACAAACAAGAAAATCACACAATATAACTTTTATTGTTTTACGGTGAAAAAGTTACACCCTGCTGTGCTGACGTGTAATTATTATTATAACAGGTAAAGTACTGGATAAATCTTGTTGAAATAAGTAAGACCTATATAAAGGGGTATGGCATACTTAGCGCTTACCTATATTTTAGCATCCTATGAGTTACCGCATTTCAATGACTACACCAACCCAAGACTTATCATCGCATACCCCTATGATGCGACAGTACCTAACAATAAAAGCTGAATTCCCCCATATTTTAATTTTTTATCGCATGGGTGACTTTTACGAATTATTTTTTGATGACGCTAGAAAAGCTTCTGATTTACTCGATATTTCTCTTACGGCTCGTGGTAAAACGGGTGGTAATGCTATTCCTATGGCTGGTGTTCCATATCATGCCGTCGAAAATTATTTAGCTAAATTAGTTCAACTTGGTGAATCGGTTGCAATTTGTGAACAAATTGGCGATCCGGCAACCAGTAAGGGGCCTGTTGAAAGAAAAGTTGTACGAGTAATAACCCCTGGCACAGTCAGTGACGAGGCATTATTGCTTGATAAGCATGACAACTTAATTGTTGCAGTCAGTGAAGTTAATAATAAATCTTCCCAAGGTTTTGGTTTATCGTACCTTGATATGACCAGCGGCCGCTTTGTATTAACGGAGCCACAGACAAAAGAGCAATTACAAGCTGAGCTACAGCGTTTATCACCGGCAGAATTATTGTATAGCGAATCTTTTTCAGCACCTGAGTTATTAAAAGGCTGTCAAGGATTACGTCGTAGACCTGAATGGGAATTCGATCTAGATACTGCCGTTAATTTGCTTAATAAACAATTTGGTACTAAAGAACTGTCAGGATTTGGCGTTCACGATAAACCTCTAGGCCTAATGGCTGCAGGTTGTTTATTTCAATATGTCAAAGAATGTCAGCGAAGTGCACTTCCTCATATCCGTGCAATTATTTGTGAATCATCAGCGTCTGGCGTTATTTTAGATGCCGCTACTCGTCGTAATTTAGAGTTAACCCAAAATTTACAGGGCGGCTTTGAGAATACCCTAGCTTCGGTATTAGATAAATCGGCAACACCGATGGGATCACGTTTATTAAAACGCTGGTTGCATTTTCCGCTTCGAGATTTATCGATATTATCAGCACGCCAAAGTGCGGTCAGTGATCTGATATCACATGATATTGTCAACGATTTATTCAACCAATTAAAAACCTTTGGTGACATAGAACGTATCGTTTCTCGTGTTGCTCTGCGATCTGCTCGTCCAAGAGATTTTGCCCGCATACGAAATGCTCTTAGTCAACTTCCCGAACTGCAGCAACAATTACAGCCTTGTACTCAAACGCATATTAGTCAGTTAGCGTCTCAAACTACTCCCATGCCTGAACTATATAGTCTTCTCCAACATGCTTTAGTTGAAAACCCTCCGGTTCTTATTCGTGATGGTGGTGTTATTGCCAAAGGTTATCATGAAGAACTCGATGTTTTACGAGACTTAAGTGATGGCGCAACAGAGTTTCTTGCTCAGCTAGAAGCTCGGGAGAAAGAGCGTACAGGTATTTCCTCTCTTAAGGTTGGTTACAATAAAGTACATGGCTTTTTCATTGAGATCAGTCGTAGTGCCGCAGGTGATGTTCCCGATGATTACGTTCGCCGCCAAACGCTAAAAAACAATGAACGTTTTATTACTAATGAATTAAAACAGCATGAAGAAAAAGTACTCAGTGCACAAAGTAAGTTTCTTGCGTTAGAGAAACGCCTGTACGACGAACTATTCGACCTTGTTCTGCCAGATTTAGAAAAATTACAATTGCTTGCTCAAGCGATTGCCGAGTTAGATGTATTAAATACATTTGCTGAGCGCGCTGAGAGTTTGCATTATATAAAACCAAACATAACACAGGCAAGTGGCATAGAAATAAGTGGTGGCCGTCATCCGGTTGTTGAGCTGATGACCAGTGAGCCGTTCATTGCCAACCCTGTAGTTTTAAATGATCAACGTGAAATGTTAATTATTACCGGACCTAATATGGGCGGTAAGTCTACATATATGCGTCAAACTGCGTTGATAGTATTACTGGCTCATGTGGGTTGCTATGTGCCTGCAGATTCTGCAAAAATTGGTATCGTTGATCGAATATTTACCCGTATAGGCGCATCTGATGATTTAGCGAGTGGTCGTTCAACCTTTATGGTTGAAATGACAGAAACTGCAAATATCTTACATAATGCAACACCTAAAAGTTTGATTTTACTTGACGAGATTGGACGTGGAACAAGCACATATGACGGCTTATCACTCGCTTGGGCTTGTGCTGAAATGTTAGCATTAAAGACCAAAGCCTTTACTTTGTTTGCGAGTCATTATTTCGAATTAACTCTATTAGCTGAACAAATCCCAACTCTTGCCAATGTGCATTTAGATGCTATAGAGCATGGCGATACCATAGTGTTTATGCACACTGTACAAGAAGGGGCTGCGAGTAAAAGCTTTGGCTTACAAGTCGCGCAGCTTGCAGGGGTTCCTAAAACAGTAATACAACGTGCTAAGCAGCGGCTAGCAGAGCTTGAAGCCAAACAAGATCCTTCCGTTATCGACATTGAGCAACAGCCTTTTGAACAACTTTCTTTGAATGAAAGTAATCATCCGGTTCTAGAGTCACTCGCTGAAATTGACGTTAACGAGTTAACACCAAAGCAAGCATTAGATTTACTTTATGAATTTAAAGGTCAAATGTAAATTTATTTAGGCTTTATATAAAAAAAACCAGCAATTGCTGGTTTTTCTTTAATATGTTTATGCTGATATAAACCAATAACTACGCCTGAAAGAGTGCTTCTATTGACAAGTCTTGCTGGCTTAAAATATCACGTAAACGTTTTAATGCTTCGACTTGAATTTGACGAACACGTTCGCGTGTTAAACCAATTTCAACACCTACATCTTCTAGCGTTGCGGCTTCATAGCCCAAGAGGCCAAAGCGACGAGCAAGAACTTCACGCTGTTTAGAGTTCAATTCGTTTAACCAATGAATAATATTATTTTTAATGTCCGTTGTTTGCAAACTACCTTCTGGGCCGTCACATTTTTCATCAGGGATAACATCTAGTAATACTTTGTCGTTTTCACCACCAAAAGGTGAATCAACTGAGGTCATGCGTTCGTTTAAACGTAACATTTTAGTGACGTTTGCAACTGGAACATCAAGTGCTTCTGCTATATCTTCTGCTGTGGGTTCATGATCAAGCTTTTGCACCAATTCACGTGAGGTACGTAAGTATATATTAAGCTCTTTGACGACATGGATAGGAAGACGAATAGTGCGAGTTTGATTCATTATGGCGCGTTCGATGGTTTGACGAATCCACCATGTCGCGTATGTTGAGAAGCGGAAACCACGTTCAGGGTCGAATTTTTCGACGGCGCGGATTAAACCTAAATTTCCTTCTTCAATTAAATCTAATAAGGGTAAACCACGGTTATTATAACGACGGGCAATTTTGACCACTAAACGCAAATTACTTTCTATCATGCGTTTTCTTGATGGTTCGTCACCTTTTAATGCAAGGCGAGAAAAGTAGACTTCTTCTTCAGCACTTAATAGCGGCGAAAATCCTATTTCGCTTAAATACAACTGAGTTGCATCTAAATTAGATGGTGCATCATCTTTATCAATAGTAGATGTTTTAGCTGGCTCTTGTTTTTCTATCACAGTATCCGTTGTTTCTTTTTCTATGCCCATGCTGTATCTCCCAATATTTCGCAAAGCTTATTATTAATGATTAAATATTCACGTTAACTCCAATATATATTTCTTAAATTTATTATTATTTCGACAAGTACTTCATTGGGTTTACTGATTTTCCGCGAAAGCGAACTTCAAAATGAAGCATAACTCTTTCAGCGTCAGTATCGCCCATTTTTGCGATAACTTGACCCGCTTTAATCAACTGCTGTTCTTTAACCAAAATGCGATCGTTGTGAGCATAAGCGCTAAGATAATCATCGTTGTGTTTAACAATAATTAATTGCCCGTATCCTCGTAACGCATTACCGGCATAAACAACCTTGCCGTCAGCAGTAGATTTTATCGGATCACCGCGTCGACCTGCGATGTTAATTCCTTTATTACCTTGCTTTGCAGTAGAGAAGCCTTCAATAGTTTTCCCTTTTGCTGGCCACAACCAATTTCTTATTTTTTGTGAAAAGTTTGTGCCTTTTGTAGTGGCTTTCTCGTTAGCTTTTTTGCTTACTTTTTCGCCGCTTACATTTTTACCATACGCCTGCTTTTTATTTGATGCAACAGGTTTTTTTACCCTTTTTTGTTTCTCGTTTTGTGTACTTTCAGCTCGCGCTACATTCTTACTGGCTTTAGCTGTATTTTTAACCAAAAATAATTTTTGCCCGGGAAATATTTGATAAGGTGAGGATAATTTATTGAACGTTGCGAGCGTGCTTACATCAATATTAGCTCGCCATGAAATTGAATATAAAGTTTCGCCTTTTTTAACTATATATTCACGTCCATGTAAACTACTTTTAACACGTTTGCTTAAAGGTACTGAACCTTGAACATCAACCACAGGGGCAGGTTTATGGTTAGAAGAGCAACTAACGATAAAAAAAGATAGCAATAACAAACCCACAGATGCCAGTTTGTTCGTTTGCGAAGATTTTTGTTGGAATACATTAAAAGTCAAAAAGGTAGTTTCCTATCATCCATAATCCATATTCGTTAACGTAATATAAAATAAGCAGCAATAATTAACCCGACAATAATCCAGCCTAGTGTATCAACCCATTGACGAATTTTCTGTTCCATTGCCGCACCACCCCAACGAATGATACCTGCTACTAAGAAAAATCTCATACCTCGTCCAATGGCTGAAGCAATAAAAAAGGGCAAGAAAGCCATCTGTAAAAAACCTGCGCTCACTGTAAACAGCTTATATGGAATAGGTGAAAAACCTGCAATAAATATCACCCAAATTCCCCATTGCTCAAACCATAGAACCACAGCATCAAAACCTTCCTGCTTATTCATTGCTGTAATTGCCGGCTGTATCCAGGGTTCGAACATAAAATAACCCAGTAAATAACCAACAGAGCCACCCAGAATAGACGCTATTGTTGTCAATGTTGCATAAGACCATGCTTTTTCAGGTTTAGCTAGCACCATAGGTGCAAGGAGTACATCTGGAGGAATAGGAAAAAACACGGATTCAGCAAAGGTTAATATTGCTAACATTCTTGGTGCAAACTTATGTTCAGCCCAGCGCATCGTCCATTCATACATCTTTGAAAATATTTTCACGTAAATCTTTACCTTTAAAACTATTAAATTACCGAACCAGGAACAAGCGGAACAAACTTTACCATTTCAACTTGTTGTTCTTTATATTCATCGCCATGACGAGTTATAACTTTTAAAACTTGTGTATCCAAGCCGACAGGTATAACTAAACGTCCTCCTTCAGCGAGTTGTTCTAACAATGCTTTAGGCACTTCTGTGGGCGCGGCGGTAACGATAATAGCTTGAAATGGCGACTTACTGTGCCATCCTTTCCAACCATCGCCATGTTTCATTGCCACATTATGTAAGTCCATAGATTGCAAACGACGCTTAGCCTGCCATTGTAATGCTTTGATCCGCTCTACAGAAAAAACTTTGGGTACCAGCTGCGCAAGAATTGACGTTTGATAACCTGAGCCGGTACCTATTTCTAAAATACTCTCGGGCATGCCGTCAGCTAATAACAGCTCAGACATTTTAGCGACGATATAAGGCTGTGATATAGTTTGTCCTTGACCAATCGGTAATGCCGTATTGTCATAAGCCTTATGCGCTAGTATTTCAGGTACAAAAATATGACGGGGTGATTGTGCAATCGCTTGTAAGACACGTTGGTCACGTATACCTTCACCATGTAATTTTTGTGCTAATATTTCACCACTACGACGTGATTTACCGCTAACACGGCTATCTACCCTAACATTCATAACTTGCTCTTTTCGATTTTGTTATTTTTATTTTAAAATTAATGTTTCTGCTGCTAAATGGCTAAATCATCAACCCAAGCAGTCATCGCTTCTAAGCTTTTATACGCGGTCATATCAACCGTTAATGGCGTGATGGAAGCATAGCCATTAGCTACGGCGTTAAAGTCTGTGCCCTCACCGCCGTCTTGTTCAGGTCCTAACCGACCATACCAATAGATATCACGTTGCCAGGGATCTTGAGTTTTCTCCATCACCTCTGCTTTATGTCTGCTGCCTAAGCGAGTTACTTTCACACCTTTTAACTCATCAAGTGGAAGATCAGGTACATTGATGTTGATAATTTGGTCAGCGGCTAATGGATGAGATTGTAAACGTTGAATAAACTTTGCCGTAACGACCGCCGCCGTTTTGTAATGTTGCTCATGTTTACCTACTAACGATACCGCAATCGCAGGCATGCCCATATGGCGCCCTTCTGTTGCTGCAGCTACCGTACCAGAATAGAGTGTGTCGTCACCTAAGTTTGCGCCACAGTTAATGCCGGCAACGACAAGATCAGGTGTAACTAATTGGCTAATAGCTAAATGTACTGAATCCGTTGGTGTACCATTTACCGAAATAAAGCCATTCTCAAGGGTATGCGTTCGTAAAGGGTTAAGCAAAGTTAATGAATTACTTGCGCCACTACAGTTTCTATCAGGTGCAACAACAGTTACCTCTGCCATTTTTGCTAGCTCTTCATAAAGCACTTTAATACCTAGTGCATGAACACCGTCATCGTTACTTAATAAAATTTTCATTATATTAGTTTACCGCTCGCTCGGTCATGTCTTGATAGTGAATTAATTCACGTAAAATGGTGGTAGCATAACAACCGGAAGGTAAAAAGAAGCTTAACGTTACCGTGTCATTTTCTGATTTTATTTGTCCTGCTGATAACGACAATCGAATTTTACGGCGCTCTTGCTTTAAGCCAAACTTAGCTAAACCTTGACAAAATTCAGGAAAACCGTCAGCAACAGTTTGCTCAAAAGCTTGTGAAGCACCCTGTGGCATTAATTCACCTGCTCCCCATAGTGCGGCAGTTAAATCAATATCTTTTTCTTGGAATCGTTGTTTTATTTCTTCATTAATTTCGTCCGCTAAGAAGACAGATTGCGTACCATTTAGCATGAAAACGTCACCCACTTGCAGCGATTCAAATTGGTCGTCTTCAATACGTTTATTGACTATTTGATTAAAAATTTCTGAACGTGCCGCCGATAAATACAAACCTCGCTTCTTTTTATCTTTTACTTTCTTACCTTGAAATAGCTCAGAGGCTCTTTCAAGGTTGCCGCCATTTATACCAAAGCGTTGCTCACCAAAATAATTTGGTACGCCAAACTGGCTAACCGCAGCCCACCGTCGTAAAACGTCATCAGCATTGGTAACATTGCGCAAGACTAATTCAAAGGTATTACCGAGTAAGGCGCCAATACGCAATTTTTTGTTATGTCGTTTTGAAGAGAGTATCTCAACGCCATCAATTCTTAAGTCACTTAAATCATAAACGGTTTTACCGGGAACGTGAACACCAAACCATTGTTGGGTAACCGCAAAACGATCTTTTAGCCCCGCATAAGAAACAAGCATTTCTTTTACTTTAAAATATTTCGCCAGTTCACGAGCAACGACTATGGTATTAGCGCCGGTTTTTCGAACATGAATAAATAAGTGTTCACCTTCACCGCAAGGTTCAAAGGGTAATTTTTCAACCACTTTGAAATCGCTCATTTGTGAGCGTAACTGCCCAGTGGCTAGTGGTTTTCCATATAGATAATTTAATGGTTTAGACATTTTATGTGTTTTTCTCTAAAACAGAACGGGAAATTTTTGCTAATAGCACAACAGCATGTACAGCAACACCTTCTTTTCTTCCGGCATAACCTAACTTTTCGGTCGTTGTAGCTTTAACATTAACTTGATCAATATCAGCTTGCAGGTCTTCACTTAAACAAGTGCGCATCGCAATTAAATGGGGGGATATTTTAGGTGCTTGAGCAACAATAGTGATATCGGCATTAGCCAGTTCATAACCTTTCTCTGTCATCAGTTCAACCACATGGCGTAAGAGAATTCGACTAGAAATATTTTCATATTGTCCGTCGGTATCAGGAAAATGATTACCGATATCAGCTAAACAAAGCGCGCCTAAAATGGCGTCACATAAGGCATGAATCGCCACATCACCATCAGAGTGAGCAATAAAACCTTGCGGGTAATCTATTTCTACCCCAGCTAAAACTACCGGGCCTTCACCACCAAATTTATGTACATCGAAGCCGTGACCTATTCTCATTTTTTTTCCTGTAACTTTTCATTTTTTTGTTTATTTAAATAGAAAGCAGCTAACGCTAGGTCGTCAGGGTGAGTGATTTTTATATTTTCACTACTTGCTGGCACTAACAGGCTAGAAAAGCCAGCAAGTTCAACCGCAGAAGATTCATCCGTTAAAGCGACATTATTGTTAAGCCCTGAAATAATTGCGTCTTTTAATTCATTAACCAAATACATTTGTGGTGTTAACGCATGCCATAGCTTTTCACGTTCAACCGTCGCTAACACTTGATTTTCATCTAGTGCTGTTACTGTTGTGCGTTTCATAGTATCGCGCACAGGTGCAGCAAGAAGCCCACCAGATTTTTTAGCTAAGCAATGAGATATTAATGCTGAAATATCGTCTGAGCTAACACAAGGCCGCGCCGCGTCATGTACTAAAACCCAAGGGTATTGCTGCTGGTCTATAGCGTTTAATCCGGCTAATACTGAATCAACCCGCTCTTTACCACCGATAACTGTTTTCACTTGCGTGTGATTTACCAATGATGTTTGTGCAAAATACTCATCGTGTTCACCTAAAGCAATAATCACTTTATTAATCGCCTTGTGGCTTAATAAGCGTTCGACGGTATGTTCTAAAATGGTTTTATTTTCAATCGTTAAATACTGCTTCGGACAATGAGCTAACATGCGTTTACCTACGCCAGCGGCGGGGACAACAGCAATAAATTGAAAAGGAAACTCAGTACAGCTTTTTGACATGTTTATATTATTCCATACCTGATTGCAGTTTGCTTTTTTCTGATGGGATCAATCGGAAGAAGGTTTCACCTTCTTTTATCATGCCTAATTCATTTCGAGCGCGTTCTTCGATGGCTTCAACACCTGACTTTAAATCATCGGTGTCAGCATAAAGTAACTTATTACGATGTTTTAACTTGTTATTATCAAGTTGCTGCCGCTGTACCTCTGCTTCTAATGCTAAATAGTCAGGCACACTATTTTTACCGAACCAAAGTCGATATTGTAATAACACTAAAAAAACTAGCAAAAGTATTGTTATTGCTCGCATAAAAACCTAAAAAGAAGCTGAATATTGCTCATAAAAAACGCCAAGGTAACTCGCTATTATAAATGGGTCCTTGCGAGTGTAAACACCCTGTACACATTTTTATGATAAAAAACTAAATAGCTAAAGGTTGTTTGAAATTACGCCAATTAATTGCGCACGAAAGCAGTAGCTCTCGCAAACTAGGAATGGAGGGATTAGCACGATGATTATTCAGCCAACTATGACCACAACAAGCTGCGGTCATTACTTTTTTATTCGGTTTTAGTAACTGGATATTTGTTTGATTTTTGTCATTTTGTTCTAGATAAAACCAACCGTGAGCGTTAGTTCTAAATCGCTGCTTATCATTATCAACGCGGTCAATTGAATCTAATAATATCGTTGAAGCTGTCGCTATCGGCACGACTAATCCATGGTTTAAACGAATTGATTGATACCATTTATTTACAGAGTCTAGTTCTTGACCACTTAACGGCACCTGTAAACTTTGCTTCGCCGACCAACTAGCATTTTGCACATCAAGTGCAAGAGGCGTTTGTGCTTGCAGCATAGAATAGGCGGTACGTTTAATGTAGTGAGGCAGGCTTTTTATACGGCCTTGAATAGCTTGAACAGATGAAACAGGTAATACACTTAATTGACGTAATTCTCTTTCGTATAACGCATTACAAAGCTCAGCAAAGTCAGCTGACTGGTAGTCCCCTTGCCATAATGAAGTTTGTTCATTCATGAATAATTGAGTGCTTTTTAGTGCATTACTGAGTAGAATTCAACCTGAATTTAAGCATAACCTATTGTGAGAAAAAGATAAAATAAAGCTATATTCTTTATTTACGCCGAGTGGCGAAAAAATCCCACATTAAAACACATCAAAACTCATGGAACTAATATGTTTGAAAAAGTAGAACCAACTGCACCAGAAACTGAAGAAACGCTCTCTTTAGCGGCGACGGAATTATTGCAACAAGAAATTGATCAAGTGAGCTATGTTTATAATATTATCATTGATTTTTTTGCTAATTATACTTTTCAATTAATTGGTGCACTTATTATTTTCTTTGTAGGTTATATACTTGCTGGGAAAATATCTAATATGGTTTTAAAGTTATGTACCAGACATAAACTTGATATCACTCTCAGCCAGTTTTTGGCTAATACCAGTAAAATGCTCATTGTTATTATGATCGCGATAATATCTTTAAGTAAGCTGGGCATTAGCGTAACACCATTTATTGCCGCCATCGGGGCAATATCTCTTGGTGCGGGTTTAGCCCTGCAAGGTCTATTAGCAAACTATGCAGCGGGTTTTAATATAATTATTATTCGCCCCTTTGTTGTCGGCGATACCATTACAGTGCAAGGCGTAACAGGTGTTGTCAAAGAAGTTTTACTCGCTTATACCATTATTAGCGATCAAGACGATGTTTGTATTACCATTCCAAATAAACATATTGTCGGTGAAGTACTGCACAATTCCAAAAATGACTCATTATTAGAACTTACCGTTGGCATTGCCTACAAAGAAGACCCACTAAAAGTTATCAGCTTATTGGAAAATGTGATCAACGATATTGGTATTGTTGGCAAGTCACGCGAAGCACAAATTGGTATTGGCGAATTTGCTGACAGCTCAATTAATATCTCAATTCGCTTATGGACACCAACAATTAATTTATATGCGGCAAAGTTCAAAGCATATAAAGCAATTTATTTAACCTTGAAAGAAAATAATATTGAGATCCCATTTCCACAACGCGATGTTCATTTGATTACAGATAATAAAGCGGTAAGTTAGTTTATTTTCATTCTAAAGATACTCTGTTCAACCAAAAGCTATACCTTGACAACCGTTAATCAGAGCTTTTAGTGGATTAAAAAAACCTAATCATGATAATGCTTAGGTTTTTTATTTTTTTAAATCAAATAGCTTTTCTACCTTAAGGTGGGATGCCTTAGATCGGCTTGAATAACTGATAAGTTTTTTATCGCTAACAATGATCAAAATATATTCTATAGGTTGATGACCAGATAGGGTAATCAACTTCCATTAAATAACAAACAAAGTCTTGTCTATTTAGCTGAGCATAATTAAACATGTAATTTGTATATTCAATTATCTCTGGAGAAATATTTTCCCTTGCCATGGGTGAGTCCAAATTGACAATTTTTAAATCTGGAACACTCGGTAAATGTTCAGTCCAAGCATCAGAATCTCTGAGAGTTTTATTTTCCACTTTTTCGGTACTATGGTAACAGCCAATATTTACTGAGCTACGAATATCAATTTTTCTCTCAAGAAAAACCGCCATGGTTAATTTCTTGGTCGGACTTTTAATAGAAATAAACGTTGAACTGCATGTGCTTTTCTCGACAAGCGGATTACTAATCTCATCAGGATTACTAAACAAAAAAGTCGCATCAAAGGGATTTTTATCCGGTATATCGTTAAAAACCAACCCTAAGTTACTCGGGGAGAAGCTTGCATAAAAGTCTATTAAATTATCCGTAGAATATTCACTTACAATGCCAATTTGAAACTCATTATTTTGCACAACTGAATTTTTTGTGACAACACTAGGTTTGTTGAAGTTATCAGGCTGAGGATGTGTATAAAACAGCACACAAGGTGCTGATTTTTTTTCTCGAAAAACACCTAATTTAGAAATCATAGCGATTTCATGTAAAAAGTTTTTGTCTTTAGTATTTTCAGATAAAATATGACCACTAAACAACTCATCAACGGATGCGCCCAGTAATTGTTTGGCCGAATTAAAGAAATCATGTCTTTTAGCTAACGCCGTAATAACAGGCGTCTGTTGTTGCTCTAATTCATCATCTAAAATTAATCTTTTTAACTTCGCATGACTACTAAAACTTTGTTTAATGATAACGGCAAGGTTCTCAATTGATTGAGAAGCTTTTTGGAATTCATCATTCCCTATAAAGGGCTTTGTTTTTAGAATAAATTCATTTAAAGCAGAAATACCCGGAATAAAACAAATGATAGATAAACCACTACCTTGATGATTTATTGTTTTAAGCACTCTTTGGCAGTTTGAATTATTATAATTTAAAAACGCCCCCATTCCTCTGATTGTATTTACTTCAGCAGGAAGCTCTTCAATAATGTCAGCTAAACTGCGCTTTATTTGATCACCTAACTTGGTCAGAGTTTGTAAGTCTTTTTTGGATAATGGCATATTACTTCAGATTATTAATTCGATAGTGTTGAATGTAGTTCTCAGTAAACAACTTTCCAAAAGCTATTTATTTTTGAATTCATTGATAGATGGTAACTAAAACCTACCAAGCGAATATAGTACAAGAAGATATTAATAATGCAATTAGATGCTTAAAGTAAAACGCCACTATTAATAAATAGTGGCGTTTGCTGTTCAGGTCTTAATCATTCACCTTTTATTAACGAACTATATAAGATTTCACATGATTAAAAGTCTGACTAAAAGTCGTAAGTTGCTCCTAAGTAAAATGAACGACCAATAGCATCATAAATATTTGATCCCATTTGAATACTTGGTAATTTTTGAGGGCCTTTGTCCATTAGGTTACTAACGCCAGCATAAAATTCAATATTGTCATCAAAGGAATAGGCTGTTCGTAAATTAACATAAACGACAGAATCTACATGATTGCGCGGATAAACAGGATCCGCAGAATTAGTTTCTGCAATTTTACTGCTGCCTAAATAATTAAAAGATAGGTTAGCATTCCAATCCTCTTGTCTGTATGTCGTACTAAAATACCCTCTCGCTTTAGGGTTATTTAATATACCTACTTGTTCCAATACTTCATCCGGTTTATTTGCATTTAACAATTGATCTCTTTGATCATAATAACTACCGACCAAGTTAAACAATAATGAGCCACCAGCAACATCTACTTGATAGTTAACTTCTACGTCGTAACCTTTTGCAGCAAGAGCAGCAACATTGATCTTTTTATTTTTGACTCCTGTGATCTCATGAGTAGTACCATCACGGCCCGATAAATTACAAAATGGGTTACTCGCCATATCAGCAAAGTCATAACAATTGTTTAGTATCTCGCTAGTGCTCGGAGATGATATTGCTTCATCAATTTCAATATCCCAATAATCTATTGCAATAGAGAAGTCGGCCGTTGGGGTGAATACGATACCAAAACTTGACGTTGTTGATTCTTCAGCTTTAAGTTCGATATTTCCTGAGTTGAAAACAGCAGCTTCACCACCTTCAGTAAACGCGGTCCATCCATCTGGAATACCAAAAGCTGCACAATTGGCTTTACGAACAGCGGTATTTGGTCCGGTATTAATATAGCTCGACGAACAAGGATCGTTTATTTTCACAAAGGTCACAGATTCAGGCTGAAAAAGCTCGCCTATATTGGGTGCTCTAACGGCGAGGCCGTGTGAAGCACGAACACGAACTTCATCCGTTAATACCCAGTCTACACCAAATTTATATGCTGTCTGACCACCAACAGTACTGTAATCGGAATAGCGAACAGCCGCTTCAACGGATAGGTCTTGAATGAAATTAACATCACTAATTAACGGGACTAATACTTCAGCAAAAACCTCTGATACGTCGTAATCACCAGATACCGCTTGCATTTTGCCGCCATAAGTCAAACCAACCAAACCATGGCCATCGGCAGTTTCTTGCGTTAACTCTTTATCAGGGGTTGATTCACTTTCTTCTTTGCGGTATTCAACACCTGCGGCAAACTGTACTGTGCCGGCTTCTAACTCATATAAATCACCATTAATACTGAAATTGGCAACAAATTGAGTCAATTCGCCATTTTGAGCTAAATCGTCACGAAGCCATGCAGCAGCTTCTGAAGACATAGATTTATAACCAAAAGGGTTTATCGGCTGACAACCACCACTTGGATCTGCACAAACGGCGTTACCATTAGCGTCGGCAACGACGTTTACGCCTTGAATGAACCTATCGACATAAAAACTATGTTGTTTTAATGAGACATCCGTTTGGCCATATTGGACAGTAAAGTCATAACCTACTTCATCGGATAAATCCCCTTTCGAGCCAAAGACCATCTGAATGGTTTCAAAAGTATTTTCAATAGTATTATCTAAGCTATCATAAGCTTTATTAACAAATACGCTGGTGATTCCGGCATCGTCCATGGCGCTGGTAATATCTGTATATTGAGTAAGGTAAGGGTTATTTCTATGTATTTCGGCTAACGGCCCATAAAATCCCTCTGCAAGTCCACCTTGATAGGTATTATTGCCCGTAGTACTTGAATACTTGATATCTGCAAATAATTCATGACTATCGCCAATTTCATAACTTGCGACAATGCTCGCCACTATGCGTTCTGTCGGTACACTTAAATTATCGTAAGGGTGAGTTTTATAAGAGTCCCCGCCTTCACAAACGATACCACCTCCAGCACAAGCCCCTGGATCGAAGTCTCGGTTTGAACCATCAGGATTAAAGGTTTG
>MAAB01028906.1_pt1 | contig 90163 bp, 84 predicted proteins | sample 1115991 | NCBI WGS metagenome assembly MAAB01 (sample SAMN04961124, study PRJNA320927) | seawater metagenome | isolation source: sample BD02T18 sea water enriched with oil for 18 days | place: USA:Gulf of Mexico | collected 2013-07-27
TAAAGAAATTGCATCAAGTTTAAATTCTTTGGTATATTTTTTACGTTTTGTCATTTGATTCTCCAGTTAAGCTTATTATGTCTTAACTGGGGTAGTCGAATCCATTAAACCACGTCATATAACTAAAATTTGAGTTAGGTGGAAGCTTATAATATTTAGCTTGTAAAAAAGTATCTGAAACACTTTGAGAGACTTTATCATCAACAAAGTTCTTAATTAAATTTGCTTCTTTAATCTTTCCTTTAATTTTAATTCCTATTGACTCAATAGTTACTTCACCGCTATTTATTACAGTTAGTTGCTGAACACTCTCTAAAACTTCCCCATTACTAAGTAACAAGGGAATAGGCTCAGTCAAATAGTATTGTAGTTCTACTTTATCTTGGCTAAAAAAATAAGCTGAGTAACTACCAATAATTACCACCACAATCGGCCAAAATATATTAAAAAACTTACCTGTCAAAATAATCTCCAAAAAACATAATACTATGAGAAACAATAAAAATATGAAGATATAGAATACATGAACACTTCCAATTTAAAAACCGCCCCTTTATTTTTTCTTATAACAATCAACGAAAAATACACACTTCAAACAAGCTCCGCTTGTTCCAGAGAGCGAAGCGATTACAAACAATCTTTGATTTTTAAAAAATGTATTCGTTATATTGTGAGATCTCATATCATTTGAATACTATCTAAAATTATAGATTTTCTTATCCTAGTATAAGACTTAAGAAAGGGGTTACTTGCAGCTCCCATTCTTAAAGGATCGATTTTTCTATTTTGTATACTGACAGTATACAAACTAACAACTAACAGTCTCATTTTTTCTTTATTTTTGAGACTGTCATTATTTTTTTAGATAATAAGCGTCTCATTATTTAGATTTAAAATGAAACTCCCCCACTTACTCCCTATTCAAAAATTATTTACGTTTGACACTTGACAAATCATTTTCAACTGGCATTTTGAAATCATAACAACCAAAAAGAGGAATGATTATGAGTGAAAAAAGTTCAGTGAAATTAACAAGATATAAAATAAATCCATTTGTTAAGGATTTAGAAATTTCAGTAAGAAATAAAAATATTCGAATATCTAAAACGGGTAAAAAAGATAATGTTGCATTAGTAGATATGGACTCAGGAGATAAAAAAGGAACATATATTAGTACTAAAAAACTAGTTGATAGTGAGAGTTTTTTAAAACTTTTTACTGGGAATATAGCGCTAACTTTTGATTTAAAATCAGCAGGAATAAAAGCATTCAATGTCGTGTGCTGGGTAATGCAAAATTCTTCAATAGACAAAGATCTCATAATTATTGATAAATATACAGTAGAAGATTTTAACGAAATCCATAAGAAAAAATTATCAAAACCTGTTCTATATCGAGGTTTAAAAGAATTAATAATTAATAAAATAATAGCAAGATCACAAAGAGAAGGTGACTATTTTATAAATCCAGCAATTGTTTTTAACGGTGACAGATTAGTTTTCACAACCATTATCGGTAGGTAATGAAAAGATCATAGAAGTTGCGTAATTACTTACTCCTCCCCCTTTAAGACCATTTTCTTTACGAAAAACTCTTCTATCGTCAATTGATTTTAAAATAGTAGCCGCGCCATTTTCTAAAACAGTAATTACACTATGTTCATGCGAAGCTCGATTAGTATCTTTTAAATAATTAACGTGATTTAAAAAACCATTCTTAACTTTTCTACCTGACCCCGATATTTTTGTATATGTGGTTTTTCCAGTTTTTTTATTAATGTTTTTCTTATGTTTAAATTTTGTGCCGTGGTCGAAAATCTGTTTAGTTTTTACAGTCCAATTCTTTATCATTATTATAAATCCGCTCTATATAATAATGTCTTAACACATCTATTTTTATATCAAAATTTTTATTGAAAAAAGATCTTATTTTCAAGATAGGGGGATTAAATGTGCTGCGCTTTTTAAACCTCCCTACTTGCCAAAGGGTAAACCCCTTGGAACCCAAAATCGCAAGCGATTTTCAAAAGCTAAAAGCACTGTATAAAGACTGTTCATAGCAATTAGAGCCCCTAAGGCTAACTTAAAGAGGTGTATCGCCATATATAACATAAACTATAGTATGGTAAATAAAATCGAATCTGATGGCTTTTAGAGGGGTTTAATGAATTAAACTTTTTACTTCTGTTTGAACTGTGGTAATATATGTATTGTGAAAGGCAAAAAAAAACCACCCTGCAAGGTGGTTTCATTTTAAATTGATATTTTTTCAATTTAATTGCTAAATTCACAAAGAACGGCAATCAAGTAAAAATAATTTCAATGTTTAGAGACTGCGAATTATAGTTATTTACACTTGTTTGTCAATTAAAACTGAACACAAGGAAAAATAATATGGCAGCAGCCAAACGCGCACGTGATGCAAAAAACGGTCAATTCATTCCATTAAAAGTAGCAAAGAGAAGACCAGCTACAACAGTGGTTGAAACTGTTAAACCAAGAAAGAAGAAGTAATAACCTTTTAAACTTGGTATTAATAAAGGGTGTAGAAATACACCCTTTTAATTTTTCAACCCGTTACATTTTACAGAATAGCTAATAATCAACTTCCTCAATTACACCTTTCAAAGATGACATTTTGGTCGAAGCTTTAGCACCATATTTATCATAAGTAACGTCAACAGACGAGTGTCCAATTATTTGCCTGGTTAAATAATCATTAATACCTTTAACTTTTAAAATAGAAACAAATGAGGTTCGAAATGCGTGAAAGTCTAGCATTGTATTTCCTGCCGCTTCTTCTGTTTTATCTACGCCAATATTGCGTAATAAAGTGCGGTTAAACCATTTTGATATAGGCTCAGCCCAACCGTCTTTGCTTGACTCACTTTTCCCCTCACGAATTTGTGAAAACAGTATTTTTTCACCTGTCCCACGTTTATTTTTAACAAACTCCAACAGACCAATGCTAATAAGTTTAGAGTGAACAGGAACAACACGCTTAGACGTTGAGGTTTTTAAATTTTTATCGGTTAAATTGATAAAATCAATACCATCCTGTATTTGAAAGTCGTCAACCGTTAAAAGTGCTATTTCATTTAACCTCATACCTGTATACAGTGCAATTTTAGGAAACCAAAAGATATCATTACGAATATTTTTAGCCTCACGTTTGTCTTTTGGCTCATAAGTCATAATCGCATTAATTTCTTCCTGCGTATAAGACCTACGTTGAGCTGTATTTTTATCCGTTTCTTTAATTTTCATGTCTTCAAACAGCCCTTTTTCATTAATAAAATCGTGAGAGCAACACCAATTTAGAAATGTTCCATAATTCGATAAATACTTATTAATAGTGGCAACTGAAACAGTTTCTTTATTGCATCCTTTTTCACTATTAGACTGTTTAGCCATAACCGCTTCTTTTATCTCAAACGATTTTTTCCTATCAAATAGGGTTAAGTCGAAATCGTCACCAATAATTGTATATAAAAAATTAAATGCTATCTGATACTGCCTTACGGTATCAGGCTCTGTAGAAATACTTTTTTCTGCCATAAATTTTTCAGCGATTGGTTTAATAGGCACGGCATTGCGTTGTTTCTCTTTTAAGACTTCACTTTCCTTAAAACCTTGAATCGTTTTCAATGTTTCATTTAATGTATCAAACATTTGTTCAAATGAATTAAGCTGTGTTGGTGATAAGCTAGTCTTTTCAAAGTCACTATTATCAAATGAATTGTAACTTTCTTCATATTTTTTGAGCTCTTTCACCAATGATTTTTTAAAGTCAAACTCTAAGGATGCGTGCCGAGCAATAAAGCGTTTAACAGCCTCTGCGTCAGGTTCTTCTGCATAAATTTCAAACGGGTATGCTCGAAAGTAATCCACCCCAAAACCTGTCTCAGCAAAGTCTTTTTCGGGGGCGGTAGATTGTGAAAAAGGAATATTTATATTTTGGGGCTTGTTTGCTCGTTGGAAGAGTGTTGAACGAGTGAATTCTTGGTAATCTTCTAAATAGCTAAGTAAATAGCCTTTATTAGCAATTAAATCGATACTCTTAGCCATATCATTGTTATCAATCGAAGACTGTAAATACTGGCTAAATAAGGCGTTTTCTTGTGGTGATACTTCTTTAAGTTCTGAAAGATTATCTGTAAGTGACGTTTCAGCAATTATCATTTGCTTACCCCAAGAAAGATACTCATTAAAACGACTTTTTAGATAGGCTCTAAAATCCCACTTATCACCTGTCTTGTTTTGTTCATATTGGGCTTCTCTGAATTCTTGAAGATCTTGAAGTGCTTCCGAATAATCATAATCCATACAACTGAGTTCCTTATCAAAATTGGACTTAATAATTAATGCCAAGCGTTGCGCATTATTTTTGTTTGAAGTTCTTAGACTACTGATAAAAAACGGATTTACAAGAGAGTATTTCTGTATTAATTGATTTGGTATGCGAATTTTGAAATAAAAATTATTGGAATGAGGATATTTATATAGATATTGAGGTAACCGAACCATAACTTTGCCTTTTGTGACTAAGTTATGTGGCTAAGTTGAAAAACCCTCAAAAAACAGACTTGTAAACAGTTGTTTTTCAAGGGGTTTTACAGAATATGGCGGTGAGCGAGAGATTCGAACTCTCGTTAGGGATAAACCTAAACACACTTTCCAGGCGTGCGCCTTCAGCCACTCAGCCAGCTCACCATTTTACTTTAATTTTAAAGCTGCGCTATGGTAGAGAAAAAGCCCATAACACGCAAGTCTAAATAAATAATAAGTTAATAAAACCAAGCTATTGCTTAAAATAGAAGCTATTTAACTTACTTAAGCATTGCCTTTAACTTTTAACTTATTTTCTGCAGCAAAACTTAACATTCTATGCAATGGAATTAAGGCTCTTGCCGCAAGTTGTTCATCAACAAAAATTTCTTTACCTAATGGGCTTTCTAACGCGTCAGCGATAGATTTCAAGCCGTTCATTGCCATCCAAGGGCAATTAGCACAACTACGACAAGTTGCGCCGTTGCCACCCGTTGGCGCGGCAACAAAGGTTTTATTAGGGCTAGCTTGTTCCATCTTGTAGAAAATACCTTTATCGGTAGCAACAATAAAATGTTGATTAGGCATTTCTTGGCTAGCTTTTATCAATTGACTCGTTGAGCCAACCGCATCAGCCATTGCTACCACATTAGCGGGTGATTCTGGATGAACCAATACAGCCGCTTCTGGATATTGAATTTTTAAATCGTGTAAGGCTTTGGCTTTAAATTCATCATGAACGATACAAGCCCCTTGCCACATTAGCATTTCTGCGCCGGTTTCCTTTTCAATATAAGCGCCCAAATGACGATCTGGCCCCCATAAAATAGGCTTACCTTCACTCTCAAGCATATCAACAATTTCTAAGGCTATGCTTGACGTTACCACCCAATCGGCACGCGCTTTAACGGCTGCTGAGGTATTAGCATAAACAACAACGGTATGATCTGGGTGTTGATCACAAAACGCAGAGAATTCTTCAATAGGACAACCTAAATCAAGCGAGCAAGTTGCTTCAAGTTCAGGCATTAATACGGTTTTTTCAGGCGTTAATATTTTTGCCGTTTCACCCATAAATTTCACACCCGCGACGATCAATGTATCTGCTGGGTGCTGATTACCAAAACGTGCCATTTCTAATGAGTCAGCAACACAGCCACCGGTTTCTTCAGCCAATGCTTGAATTTCAGGGTCAGTATAGTAGTGAGCCACTAATACGGCATTTTTTTCAATTAACAGCGCTTTTATTTTTGCTATGTATTGCGATTTTTCATCAACACTCAATAGTGCTGGTTTAGCTGGAAATTGAAAGTCAAAATCAACAGCGGCATTAGATTGGCTCATTTTTTATCTCTGTATCTCAGGGTAACGAAATGTATTTAAACGCGGTGATTATAAAGTAATGGACAATAAATGTGTACTATAGAATGCTTGGTACGAAAGCAACGCTAAACATGACGAGATAAAAAACTGTTCTAAATGAAAATATACAGGAGGGAATAGTTGTTCTGATAGTTATTACTAGAAATGGTCGGCCGTGAACCTTCGACTAACTTGGATGAACTGGTTAAAAACCTTGGCTTTTTATTTGTAGCGATGACTAGAAGTGGTCGGCCGTGAAGGATTTGAACCTTCGACTAACTCGGATGAACTGGTTAAAAGCCTTGGTTGTTTTTTGTTCTATAGCGATGACTAGAAGTGGTCGGCCGTGAAGAATTTGAACCTTCGACTAACTCGGATTAACGGGTTAAAAGCCTTAGCTCTTTATTTGTAGCGATGACTAGAAGTGGTCGGCCGTGAAGGATTTGAACCTTCGACAAATTGGTTAAAAGCCAACTGCTCTACCAACTGAGCTAACGGCCGTTTCTAGTTTTACTGACTATTATAATTTCTTGAATTGGTCGGCCGTGAAGGATTTGAACCTTCGACAAATTGGTTAAAAGCCAACTGCTCTACCAACTGAGCTAACGGCCGTTTCAAGATTTATAATTTACTACATTTAATTTATCGTTTAAAAAACAATAAATAAAATTTGTTATCGATGAAGAATTCGAATCTTCGACCAACTCGGATTGACTGCTTAAAAGCCTTGGCTTTCATACAACACAATTAAATCCAAAAACATATTCAAAAACATATTTTAAATAAAAGTGGTCGGCCGTGAAGGATTTGAACCTTCGACAAATTGGTTAAAAGCCAACTGCTCTACCAACTGAGCTAACGGCCGACATTGCGATAACGTTGGTGCCTTAACGCGCCGCATATAATACTGATATAAAAATTTAGTGCAACAACAAATTCCACTTTTTTAACTATTATTTTTTTGTTTGCCTAAAAACACAGCAAAGCGCTACATTTGTCGGCAATAAAAAATTAAACATTACTGTGTTAGACTTTCTAAACGAGGTTTTGCTAATTGTGCTGATGTTGAATCTGGGTATTCACTCAATAATTGACGGTATAAATTCACCGCTTTAACCGTATTATTTTGCTGTTGAGCTACCATCGCTAGTTTCAATAAGGCATCAGGTCTTTTGCTAGTTTCTTTAAATTTATCAACAACGATAGAAAACTCTTGCTCTGCTGCCGCTATTTCGCCTTTATTAAACAATAATTGCCCTAGCCAATAATGGGCATTAGGTGCATAAGACGATTGCGGATAAGTTTGATTAAAATGACGAAAAGCAGGAATAGCTTCTTCGTAACGCTTATCTTTAAGGACAAGATTAAGCGCTTTGTCATAAGCTTCATTTTCAGTTAAATCGTTACTGTAATTTTGTGGGGCTGTAGTCGTGTTAACCGCTATAGCCGCAGGCACTTGCGCTGGCCTTAATGCCTCGCTTACACGTCGGTCAAGCTCTTGATAAAGCTCTCGCTGACGTTCAAGCACTTGAGATAGCTGATGCGTGTGTAACTCAGTAACACCGCGTAATTCATTGACCTGAGTTTGCATGTCATCCAGCTGACGCTGAATATTAACTTGCGCTCGGTTACGAGAATCTAGCTTGCGTTCTACGCTAGCTAATTGTTCGGCTAATGAGCCGGTAACTTGTGAGGTTTGATTCGATGAACTAACGTCTATAACTGGCGCTTGGGCTGCTAGCACAACAGGTGCGCTAGCAGTTAATATAATGCCAAATAAAGCCGTTCTGTTTGGAAAGGCTAGTTTCATTTATTGACCTATCTATAACTAAGACTATTAGTAAACAATAACAGCACGACGGTTTTTAGCGAACGCATCTTCTGAGCGGTCTTTAACCATAGGCTTTTCTTCACCGTAGCTAACAACAGATAATTGCTCAGTTGCTACACCCATATTTTCTAAATAAGTCACTACGGCTTTAGCACGACGCTCACCTAAGGCAATGTTGTACTCAGGCGTACCACGTTCATCCGCATGGCCTTCAATTAATACTTTAACGTTAGTATTAGCGGTTAAAAATTTAGCATGTGCGTCTAAAACACCCGCAAAATGGTCACTAACATCTGATACATCAAAATCGAAATAAACAATATGTTCAGAACGTAATTTAGCAAGCTCTTGACGTTTTTGCTCTTCAATTTCTGCGGCACGTTTTGCGGCAGTAACTTGTACGCTATCTTCAGCAACTTGTTGTGTTACTTCGGTGTTAGCATTTGTACCAACAGAGCTTTGCTCATCACTGTTGTCATTAGAGCTACAAGCTGCTAATGCTAAAAGTGGTAAAGCAATAGCTGCATTTTTAAGTGTTTTGTTCAAGCGCATGTTATTTTCCTTATTTGCAAAATAGTAATTTAAAATTGTTTTCATTTAAGTTTTTACTCGCTTTATCAAGCTTTATCAAAAATAAGAGTAAAAACTGTATTTTTTGTTATAACTACAAAAATGGTGACCAAGCTGGAGATTTCACTTGCCCATCCAGTGCAGGTAAACGTGCTTTAAAACGCCCATCTACCGACACTAACCCCAGCACTTGTCTTTTATTATGCAAGGTTGAGTATATTATCATTCCGCCATTGGGTGAAACACTAGGCGATTCATCTAAACGAGTTTTGGTCAACACCTGAAATAAACCTGAGTCCAATTCTTGCTTGGCAAGACGGTACTGACCACGTGTTCTATTAACCATAATAAGCTGTTTACCATCTGGGGTAACTGAACCACCTAGGTTCACTTCACCATCAAACGTTAACCGCTTAACTTTACCGTCGAGTAAATTTACGCGATATAGTTGCGGTTTACCACCCCGTTCTGAACTAAATACTAAAGAATTACCGTCAGGTGACCAACTTGGTTCAGTATCTATGGCTCGGTTACGGGTTACTCGGCGTAATTTTTTACTGGCCAACGTCATTACATATAAGTCGGGGTTACCATCTTTTGATAACACCATCGCCATTTTTTTACCGTCTGGTGAGAATCTCGGTGCACTATTAATACCGTTAAAAGAACTGACCAATTTTCGCTGACCAGTATATATATTCATGGTATGAATTTGTGCCTGACGATTTTCAAATGAAACATAAGCCAGTTGCTCGCCGTCAGGGTGCCATGATGGTGACATTAACGGTTCATTAGAACTTAACAATACTTGTTCGTTAAAGCCATCATAATCAGCAAAAGCGAGTTGATACGGGTACTTTCCTTGATCACGAACAATAACATAAGCAATTTGGGTCAAAAACGCGCCTTTACTTCCTGTTAATGACTCGTATACCGCATTACTGATTGTATGAGCATAACGGCGAAATTGCTTACTACCTATTTGCGCACTACTTTGACTTAATAGGTGATCTCTGGTTTTCACCAATTCACCGTTACTCAGCATTGATGTTTGACCACCCGTGATTTGACCACGAATAACATCCACTAATTGATAGCTAACTTGATACTTATCTAAGGTAGTTTCTTGAATTTGCCCAATCAGCACGGCTTCCACACCTATGCTAGCCCAAGCACTGTAATCTATGTTGGCAGCCGATGTCGGTGATTGAGGAAACTTATCTGCCTTAACCGGGCTAAATTTGCCACTACGCAATAGATCATCGCTGATCACTTTTGATATTTGCTCTGGTAATTCACCACTACCTTGCCATTGGAACGGTAATACAGCAATAGGGCGAGCACTATCAATACCACCCGTTATCACTATTTCTAGTGTTGCCATGGCAGAGGTAGAAAGTAAGGTTATAAAAAGTCCAAGGAGTAATTTAATTTTCATTGTTCACTTATTTATTCTATTTAGGTTTAATTAAACTAGTTAAAAATCTGGCACTACCGAAACATCAATCTTACTCATTTCTTTAAAGACTTCAGGATCTTGAGATACAGGTAATATGCCCGCTTTATATATCGCTTTTTTCGCTGCATCACAAACAATACGATCGCCCGTGCCATTGGTAACAAACTGCACATTGCCCGATGGTGCAAGACTTATCGTTAATTTACAAGACTTTCCTTCCATAGTGGAACGATCTTTTATCATTCGCTGGTCAATCACATTAGTGATAAGCGCAGCGAAACGTTGTATTTCCGACATCATTTGTTGTTTACGTGCTTTATTTCGAGTCGCCATTTCAGCAGCCATTTGCTCTGCTAATAGTTTTTCACCCGCCGCCTTGTTTGCCGCTTCTTGCTCTTTACGTTTACGCTCAGCTATTTGCTTTTTGCGAACGTCATCGGCTTTTTTCGCCGCTGCTTCTGCTTTTAATCGTTTGGAGCGTGCTTGCGCTGCTGCATCTTCTGCTTTTTGCTGCTCTTGCACTTTTTGTTTTCTTATTTTTTCAGCTTTCGCCGCTTTGGCTGATGACTCTTTTGCCGCTTTGTCTGCTCGTTTTTTCTCTTGCTCTTTTTGCTTACGCTGTTTTTCTAATTTCTTAATACGTGCTTCTTCTTTCGCGCGACGTTTTTTTGCTGCATTAGCGCGCTTTTCAATATCTTTAAGGTGTTTTTTCTCCGCCGCTTTATCATCAGCTTTTTGCTTTTTGATTTTATTGATAGCTTTTTGTAATTTATTGGCATCAACAACGGTGGCTTGTATCGGCTTAACTTGCTCGGCAACAGCTGAACTTTTCTTTGGTTTAGTCTCGGTACTAAAATCCCCGATAAACAATATGGCCACTAACGCTACATGTAAAACAACACTTAACCAAATAGCCTTAATAAATGTGCCGCGATCATACATCTGACTCACCTTATTGCTCCACTGAATCAGTCATTAAGCCCACCGATGGTACGCCAGCAACTGTTTGCAATAACACCATCAATTGGATTACTGCATCATAAGAGACCGCACCATCGCCATTAACCACCACGGGAGTGTCAGGGTTTACAGCTAAGTGTGCTTTAACCAAAGTTGCCACTTCTTCAGCCGACAAAGGCTCTTTATCATTAGCGCCTAGGGTAATATAGTACCGCCCTTGAGCATCTACAGAGGCGACCAACGGCGGTTTAGTGTCTTTATCTAACGGCTCAGCTTCTGCTTTAGGCAAGTCAACTTTAACCCCTTGAGTAATCAGAGGCGCGGTAACCATAAAAATAATAAGTAGTACTAACATAACATCAATGTAAGGAACGACATTGATTTCAGCAACTTTACGGCGTCTAACTCTTTGATACATAATTTTCGCCCTTTATTATGCTTGCGGCTCAATAACTGATTGACGTTGTAATATGCTAGAAAACTCTTCCATGAAATTACCGTAGCTATTCTCAAGTTTTTCAACTTTATGGCTAAAACGGTTAAATGCCATAACCGCTGGAATAGCCGCAAATAAACCCATGGCTGTTGCAATAAGTGCTTCGGCAATGCCAGGTGCTACCATAGATAAAGTTGCTTGCTGCACCGAGCCTAAACCAATAAAAGAGTTCATGATGCCCCAAACAGTACCAAACAAACCAATATAAGGACTAATAGAGCCGACAGTAGCCATGAAAGGCAGGTGAACTTCTAAATTATCAACTTCACGTGACAATGCCACACGCATGGCGCGGTGAGTACCATCAACAATGATATGGGGATCAGTAATTTTACTTTTACGTAAACGGGCAAATTCTTTAAAACCAGCAACAAATAAACTCTCAATGCCTTGTATCTGATTTTTCGTTGAAATTTCACTATACAACTTGCTTAAATCAGTGCCACTCCAAAACTTATCCTCAAACTGCTTCAGTTGTATTTTCGCAAGGTTTAATGCTTGTCGGCGTTGAAAAATCATCGCCCAACAGGCAATAGAAAAGCCAAGTAATACCAACATAACAAATTTCACCAATAAGCTGGCTTCTAAAACAAGTTCAAAAATTGAAAATTCAGCAGACACGTTTAAACGCTCCTAATATAGATTCGGGAATAGCCACAGGTTTTGCTCTTTGCCCGTTATGACTTTGAAAATCAACACAAGCAACCTGTACTGTTGCAGTACATATTATGTGTTGTGCTTGGTTGGTTATTTGTTGATGAAAAACTAAACTGGCGCGTTTAAGCGTAACAATAGTGGAGTTTACATTAAGTAGGTCATCTAACTTTGCCGAAGCAACATTATTCATTTCAACCTTTCTGACCACAAAACCTATGTTTTGTTCTAAAAACTTTGCTTGGCTTATATCCAGTGATCGTAACCACTCTGTTCTTGCCCGTTCAAAAAATTTCAAATAATTGGCATAATAAACGATGCCACCAGCGTCGGTGTCTTCATAATAAACTCTTACAGAGTAATCTTGGCTTGTCTTTGGCATTTTCTTTGGCACTTACAGCAGTAATTTAAACGAATAAAAAAAGTGAATCTATAATAATAGATAACCTAACAGACAAACAAGGCGTTGAAGATAATAATTACACTTTGCTACAAAAAATAAATCATTCATAAAAACTTAACTGAACAAACAGTAAGAATAACTAATCGTTAAACCATTTATTTACCGATAAAATATTCATATAACAAACTAAAAAGAAAAACCATTATAGAAAAGCTTCAGTGCATAATTACTCACATAACTTCACACTAAAGCCCTCAAACAAATACATTAGTTTTTCTAATGCGAAAAGGTATTTTTTTTAGTTTGTCAAAAAAGCTATCAGCGCCTAAACTAGCTTTGTTTTCTGGTTTAGCTTCTAAAGCTAGTGCACCGATGAATTTACTCTCCCCGTAGAAACATCTTTATCCAGAAAACTTTTGATTAGATACTGTTGTTATCTTTTCTCTCTGACATGTTTCTCGAAGCTTTCTCTTTGAAAAAGACTTCCTTCTATCAACTTGAAATTTAAGTTGGCCCGCAAAATTTTTGCGGGCTTTTTTTTGTCTGTTTTTTGCCTATTCCTTGCCTATTCCTTGCCTATTTTCAACTTTAGTTGCGCGCCATGCCGGGTAAATAGTCGCTAACAAAGACATAATAAGTGCGGTAATCACGGTGATATAAACATCAGACATAATTAATTGACTGGGAATATGGTCGATAAAATAAACATCGGCAGATAATAACTGCATAGCAAACAGTTGCTCAAAAAACATCACTATCGCGGCAAGGTTTTCAGCTAAATAAACACCGAGTAAACCACCTATTAAACTGCCTAAAATACCATTCACTAAGCCCTGATAAATAAAAGTTAGCATAATAACGCTGGCAGGTGTCCCCATGGTTTTTAAAATCGCAATGTCGCCTTGTTTTTCATTCACTGCCATGATCAAAGTAGAGACAATATTAAAACTTGCTACGGCAATCACTAACACCAACACAATAAACATCACCATGCGTACTAATTGAATATCATTAAACAAATGCCCTTGGCTGCGAGTCCAATCCATAATATAAACGTAGTGATTGAAGTTGTAAGCTACTTCTCTGGCAATATTGGGCGCGGCAAACACATCATTAACTTTTAATCGAATACCTTGCGCCTCACCCGCCTGATAGCCTTTAATTTCTGACGCTTGCTCTAAAGAGATATAGGCTAAGGTTTCATCGATAGTGCCGCCAAATTTGAAAATAGCCACTATTTGCACATGACGCTTGATCGGCGCTGCAAAAATTTGCTGACTATCACTACCCCCGGTAGCTTTTGATAAAGAAGCCGATGACGAAGGCAGTAACAATTGCACAGTATCCCCCAGCTTTACCGACAGTTTTTTGGCTACGCCGGCACCAATAATGATCCCTTGAGCTTGTTGCTTAACACCTGTTTTAGCAAGTGCTTGCCAACTACCTGCAATAATATAGCGTTCAATGTCTGACACGAGTGTTTCAAGATTAGCTTCAACACCTCTAATTTCTAAAGCTTTTAAGCGAGTTTTATGTTGCATCATGCCCGTTAGGCTAATAACAGGAGCGGCGGCAACAATTTGCTGGTTTGCTTGTACTTGCTTAACACTAGCAGGCCAATTACTAATGGGTTTATTCACCGACATTAATTCAGCATGGGGCACAATAGACAGTAGTCTTTGTGCTAACTCACGCTCGAAACCATTCATGGTACTTAGAGCAACAATAAGTACTAAAGTGCCTAACGCGATGCCAATGGTTGAGGAAGCAGAAATAAAACTAGCAAAGCCATTGCCATGTCGACTGCGCACATAACGTAGTGCTAAAAAAACACTTAAAGGCTTAAACATGCGTGCTTTGTTGCTCTTTAGCAGAGTTACCATCTGTATTTTGCTCAACACTGGTGTCAATATAAGCTTGAGCAGGTATAAATGGTGCTAATTTACCGTGATCAAGTTTCAGTTGTCTGTCCATACGCATTGCTAAGGCAATGTCATGAGTGACCACCACAAAACTAGTTTGCACGTTTTCATTTAGTGCCCTAATGAGTTGATAGATTTGCTCGGCGGTGTCGCCATCTAAATTCCCCGTCGGCTCATCGGCTAAAATAAGCGCAGGTTTAGTGACTAATGCCCGTGCAATGGCGGTTCGTTGCCGCTCACCACCAGATAATTCACTAGGTCGATGGCCACTACGGTGCGCTAAGCCTACCTGCGCTAACACTTCACTGGCTGCTTTCATTGCTTGTTTAGGACTATCACCACGGATCATCAATGGCATAGCAACATTTTCAAGCGCGGTAAATTCCATCATTAAGTGATGAAATTGATAAATAAAGCCAATATGTTGATTACGAAAAGCCGCTCTTTGCTTGTCTGATAACGTTAAAATATTGGTGCCATTAATAAAAACTTCGCCTGAGCTAGGTAAATCTAAAGCACCTGCAAGGTGTAAAAAAGTGCTTTTACCACAGCCTGAGCTACCAATAATGGCTAACAACTCACCTTTTTCTACACTCAATTCCAACTTATCTAATACCGGTGTTGCTATTTTGCCTTGAAAATATGACTTAGATAATTGACTACAATGTAAAACCTTACTCATTACGTAATACCTCTGCCGGTTGAGTATTTGATGCTTGAAAAGCTGGATATAATGTTGCTATAAAACTCATGACTAGTGCAGAGACGGCAATAACAATGACATTCATCATGTCTAATTGCATAGGTAATTGCTGCATAGCATAACCAGCACCGAAAATATTAACGCCGAAAAAAGCAAGAAAACCGTTTAAATATTGGCTTAATAACACACCTAAAAGACTACCCAAACTAACTCCCCAAAAACCATTCACCATGCCTTGAGTAATAAATATTTTAACCACGCCCATTTTCGATAAGCCTAAGGTTTGTAAAATACCTATTTCACCTTGCTTTTCAACGACCACCATAACGAGGGCTGAAACAATGTTAAAGGCGGCGACAGCAACAATTAAACTCAGCATTAGCCACATCATTTTTTTCTCCATATTTACGGCAGAAAAAAGTGCCCCTTGACTGTCATTCCAAGTGGTATAGGCTAACTCTTGCTTGCTATCAGCGCTTGCTTTTAGGCGGGTGCTTTGCATCAATTCTTGTACTACCGTATTAGCATTAAAGGCATCATCTAAATACAAGCGTAACTGCCCAATACCATCGCCTTTGCGTCTTAATAATTTAGCGCCGTAGTTACTATGCACATAGACCATAGCATCATCAACTTGTGAGCCAACATCAAAAATACCCGTAACGGTAAAAGTACGTTGCACAGGAATACGCCCCATAGGGGTAAAGATGGTTTTATTAGGTAAGACAATGCGGATAGTGTCATTTAAAGATATTTTCAATTGATTAGCCAATGAGCGACCTAAAACTATGGCATACGCTTGCTCAGACAAACTTGATAAAGAGCCGGCAACCATGTATTCACTAATAATGTTTTCTTGCTCAAACTCGGGGATAATACCTTGCAGCAGCACTCCCTGTAAATTATCAGGAGATTGAATAAGCGCCTCACTACTTAGAAAAGGGGTAACTTGTTTAACATGATTTTGTGCTAACAACTGCGCTCTTATTTTTCGCCATTGTGGCAATTTACCCTGCCCTGTAGCAGAGTTACTGGTCACAACGACATGAGGGACAATACCTAAGATTCTTTTCTTTAACTCCCCTTCAAAACCATTCATCACAGAGACCACGGTAATTAATGAGGCAACACCAAGCAAGATGCCGACCGTAGAGAAAAAAGTGATAAAAGAGATAAAACCAGTGCGATTTTTACTGCGGCTATAGCGTAAACCAATGAATAAACTAATGGGTTGAAACATTTGATATTATTCTTGAAAATTTTTCATGATGACTAGTAGAAACCAGCTTAACACAGCCACAACTATTTAACGCTATAGTTAAATGTAAAAATAAAAAAAGTGTTTTGATTGGCCATTATCTGCTATAAATTTGTTATTAATGATTTTTCATCCAGTGATGTAACGCAAAGGTAAAAATGACGACTAATAAAGAAACTATTGAGCAAAAACTAACAAAATATCATGAATTTTTTTCTATCAGTCATGAATTTAGCATCAATATATTACCCGTTGATGCCAACAAAGTGACCAATTTTGAACAATTTATAGCCGCTATGCCCGCCCCTTTTAAAATGGCGAGTGAAATAACGACCATAGATCAAGCGGCACTGCGTCCTTTGCAGGGTTTATCTGGGGTAGCCAGCCAACTCGTTGATTTTTTAAATCATCAAAGTGAAAAAATAAATTTATTGATGGGCTATATTTTAAGCCAACAAGACGAAGAGCAACATCGCTATCAAGGGGTTAAATTTGGTGGTGGCGGGCTACTATTTGTCGCTGATAACACCTTTGAAGTTGGTCAACTAATAGAAATGAAGGTTTTTTTGTTAGCCGAAAGTTGTGCCGTTTATTGTTACGGTGAAGTCATTGAGATAACAAAAAAAGAAGATGGTAATCATCATAAAACCATTTTTCATTTTATTCGTGAAGACGACAGAGAAGTGCTTGTTCGTACTAGTTTGCATGAGCAATCTCGACAATTGCAATTGTTAGCTAAACAAAGAGATCAAGACACGCAAACATAAAAACACTAAACACTAAACACAAATTCTATTTAGCGTGACATCAACATCAGCCGACGTTTGTTGCTGCTGTTGGGCATGATCAGCAACGGCAGCTAAACCCGCATTGATTTCTCTACTTAAAGAGACCACTACCATCATATTATCATTAATTGACGCCGTAGCACTTTGTTGTTCTTGTGTGCCATTAGCAATTTGAGATGTTAAGGTGTCAACTTCTTGAAACGCTAATCCTATTTGCTCAAGGGCAGCAACAACCTCAGCAGACTGAGACAAACTAGTTTCTGATAAGCCCTGCCCTCTAGAGACTGCCGCAACAGCATTTGATGTTTTAGCTTGCAAGCCTTCAACCATAGATTGAATTTCCACCGTTGCCTCTTGTGTTCGGTGGGCTAACGCCCGTACTTCATCTGCAACAACAGCAAAACCGCGACCTTGCTCTCCGGCACGCGCCGCTTCAATAGCGGCATTCAACGCCAATAAATTGGTTTGATCCGCAATGCCTCGTATCACATCTAATACCGAGCCAATACGAGCACTCTCTTCTTGTAAGAGCGCTAAATCATTAGCCATACTTTCAACTTCACTGGCAAAAGAGGTGATAGTTTTTTGACTGGTATTAGAAGATTCTACACCATGATTTAAGGTGCTCATCACCACACTGGTTGTTTCGCTCACCTGCATAGCACTATCTGATAAAGCAGCTGACGTACTGGCCACATTTTCTATTGATTGTGCCATCTGCTCCACTTGGTTGACAGACTCATTCACAGAGCCTACAGACTCTTTCATTTGCTCAGCTAGGCTATTCGAGCCTTGACTAAGCATTTCAGATTCACTGCGAATTTCACTAATGACATCGGCTAAACCGATAACAAAACCACTTAACTCGTTAATAACCTCCCCAAGATCATCGCCACTAGTATCACTTAAAGGTTTCGATGGTGCTTGTTCAGTGCTGACCACTTGTTCTAAATAACTTTTAAGAGCACTTATTCGTTGAGTTAAGCGTTTTGAAGAAAATAAATAGCTTGCTATGACTTGTATCGATACCAGCATAAAAATTATCGCTAAAACATTATATTTACTCAAACTATCGGGAGCAAATAAGAGTGCTAACATAAAAGTAATGCCGACAACCAATAGTGGTGTAAGCAGTTTAATACCTAAACGATTATTCATAGCTTTATCCGAAAAGAGTTATAATGTTTTTCAACTTTGTTACAATAACTTACCTGTAAACAAATAATTTAGCTATTGTTATTTGAATCAAAGTAATACAAAAACATCAAAACAGGATGGAGATCATTTATGGCAATTATTGTCACGGTTTTAGCATTAGGAATGATTATTGGCGGTGTTTTGTTGTTAAAAAAATCAGCAAAAAAATTTAATTTAACTCCTGAGCAGCTAGAAAAAATTAAACAACGTAATCAAGCATTAGATGACGAAGACTCCGACGAGTAATGTTTAATTACCTGACTTTAGTGACGATACTTTTAATGTCGATTTTTTAATGTCGATAAAGCGTTTTAATCAAATGATAACCGAATTTAGTTTTTATCGGCCCATGTACTTTTAATAACTCTTTTTTAAAAACAACATCATCAAAAGCTTTCACCATTTGCCCACGACGAAACTCACCTAAATCACCACCCTTTTTCTTTGACGGGCAAATAGAAAACTTTCTTGCTAACTGAGCAAAATCTGCCCCTTTATCTAACTTAACCTTTAGTTCTAACGCTTGTTTTTCAGTTTTAACCAAAATATGAATTGCCGCTGCACTTGCCATAAGAATACTTATTTACTGTCAATTAAATTTTAATTATTATAACCAAGAATTAATTTACAAGTAATAGCATATTTTACTTTTACTAATGTTTATCTTGACATAAAATGTCATTTAATTATCTCAATCACAGTGTGATAATCGTTATCATCTAGGTCAAAATCATGAGCACAATAAAGCATTTATTTGAAAACAATAAACAGTGGGCAGATAAAATCACCGCAGAAAACCCTAATTTTTTCAAAAATCTCTCTGAGCAGCAGTCGCCACAATATTTATGGATAGGCTGTTCAGACTCACGCGTACCCGCCAATGAATTATTGGGTATGCAACCTGGTGAAGTTTTTGTGCACCGCAATATTGCCAATCAAGTCATTCATACTGATCTTAATTGCTTGTCCGTAATACAATTTGCTGTCGATATTTTGAAAGTAAAAGACATTATTGTCTGTGGTCATTACTGCTGTGGTGGCGTCAATGCGGCTTTTCACAATGAAAGTCATGGCTTAATCGATAATTGGCTACGACATATCCAAGACGTCTATCGTTTCAACCAACAAAAATTAGACGCGGTTATAGATGAAACAGAACGAATGAATCTGTTTTGTGAATTGAATGTTATTGAGCAGGTAGCAAACGTTTGTAACACCACGGTACTTCGTAATGCTTGGTTGGCTAAACAAAATGTAACCGTACATGGCTTAGTGTACAACATACATGATGGTATTTTAAAAGACTTAGATGTATCAGTTAATAGTAACCAATAAACAAAAAAGTTACGGTCGCGAATTGCTAAACAAACGTGCTTAGCAAACCGCTTTCGTAACTCATAACGCTCAACTAATAGTTATCAGCTCGTAACTACCAACAGATAATTATCAACTTAAAGTTAAAGTACACCACGCTCCATTTGGTTTAGTTCAATAGACTTAAATAACGTTGAGAAATTACCTTCACCAAAGCCTTGATCGTTTACTCTTTGGATCATTTCAATAAAAATAGGTCCAAATAAGTTTTTAGTGAATATTTGCAATAAATAAGCATTTTCAGCTTGGCTATCCACTAAAATTTGATGCTCTCTAATTTTATCTTTATCTTCTTTAACCCAAGGTACGCGATCAAAAATTTCATCATAATATTCAGGTACTATATTAAGCGTGTCAACAATATCTCGGTCTAACTTATCTAAAGAGCCAACTAAATCATCGGTGATAAATGCTAAATGCTGAACACCAGGACCATTATATTCAGTTAAATACTCATCAATTTGATTGTCTTTACTGCCTTTACCTTCATTGATAGGGATACAAAATTTTCCGCAAGGTGATTGTAGTGCATAAGAAATTAAAGCTGTTTTAACACCTTTAATGTCAAAATAACGTACTTCAGTAAAGCCAAACACGTCTTTATAAAAATCAGCCCACTTGTGCATAGTGCCTTGATAAACATTGTTCGTTAAGTGATCTACCGCTAAAAAGCCCTTATCAGCAACATTCACCGGCGTATCATGAGCAACAAAGTCAGTATCATAAATAACGCCTTTATTTTTACCTTCATTTCCCTGATCAGGTGCAAAGTGTTCAATAAAGTAAATTAAACTATCACCAATACCGAAAATGGCTGGATAAGGTAATTTATTTTCTGCATTTTCTGCTGATTTAGCACCACGCTTAATCGCTTCTTCAAAAGCAAAGTTTGCATCTTCAACACGCCAACCCATAGAGCAAATAGCAGGCCCGTGACTTTTAGCAAATTCTTTTGAAAACCCCGTTGTTTCTCGATTAAGTAAAAAGTGAATGTCGTTTTGGTTAAAGTAATCAATATCACGACCCTTAAACTTTTTAGTTTTTGAAAAACCAAAACCATAAAAAGCCTTTTCCATATAATCGGAATCAGGGCTAGCATATTCAGTAAACTCTATGCCGCATAGTTTTAGTGGGTTTTTATTTGAATCAGTCATATCTCTATCTCTTTTTCTGAAATTATCACACTCAATATTATTAAGCGCGTTATCAACTTTATTAATGGTATAACGTCATTATCTAGAGGAATTCGCTTAAGCGAAAGCCCAATACAAACAGAGCTTAAAGCGGATATGTAAATGAAAATGTACGAGATAAAATGACGAAAAATAGTTTAAGGCTAGACAGACTAGATAAGCATTGGCAGAGACCTGTATTCTTTTGTTTACATTATAAAAAACGGCGAGCCAACAAGGTGTTTTTTAAAGCAGATTCATTGAACATCACTTTGCAGTAGTCAGTATTATTGTCAGTTTATTGAAGGTATTTCTGTCATTATGAGCTGCTTACTGTATTAATGGTTTCACTTAGCTTCAGTGAATTCTAAAATATGCAGCCTGCAACTTTAGGTAAAAAATACGACAAAATTGATTTTATAGTGGCGTAGCTCAAAAATACTAATAAAAAGTCGGTGTTATTTCAAAAATGATAATGCACGCCCTTATTAAGGTTAAAAAAAAGACGCTAAAAAGCGTCTTTTTTATTGGTCAATTCAACACAATGATTAGTTATTACGTGCTGGACGCTCACTACGACGAGGACGTTGGCTAGCAACTTGCTCATCAGAGGCTGTAATTGCAAGTGGTTGACGACGTACACGCACACCTTTTAACTGCTTAAATAAATCAGCAGGAATACCTTTAGGTAACTGTACAAAGCTGTGTTTTTCATGCAAGTTAATAGCACCGATATAACTACTGTCTAATGATATTTCATTGGCAATAGCGCCAACAATATCACCTGGACGAGCACCATGCTCTTTACCCACTTCTAGGCGGTAAGTCTGCCAATCGACATCATTACGATTTACTTTCGCTTTACGTGGTTTGTCATCACGAGAACCACGTTGACCATTTCTATCACCTCGGCTATCTGCACGAGAGTCACGACGAGAATCTCTACCGCGATCATTACGATCACGGCCATTACGCTCACGGCTATCTCTTTCACGAGAATCACGACGCGGCTTAGGATCTTCTTTTGGTTGTAATGGTTGCTTAAGTTGTTTTTGGAATAACAACGCGGCAGCTAAATCAACCATAGACAGTTCAGACTCACTCGCCATCGCTTCAATAATTTCGCGCATGCTAGTTAAATCTTTTGCGGCAACAATACCGGCTATTTCATCACGAGCACGTTCAATACGTTTTTTACCAAGTTCTTCAATGTTTGGTAATTCATACATATTCACTGTGCCAGATGTTAAGCGTTCATAGTGACGTATTGAATACATTTCACGTGGGCGAACAAAAGCAATTGACATGCCTTCACGACCAGCACGACCTGTACGGCCAATACGATGCACATAAGCTTCGTTATCACCCGGTAAGTCATAGTTAATAACTAATGAAATACGCGGAATATCTAAGCCACGAGCAACAACATCGGTTGCTACTAAAATAGATGATTTACCTGATTTCATTTGATCAATACAACGCTCACGTTGTGCTTGGTTCAAATCACCATTAAGTGCTAATGCCGGGTATCCAGCACGTTCTAATTTTTCAGCAACATCAACAGTATCATTACGAGTACGCACAAAAATAATCATGGCATCATAATCTACAATTTCAGCAATACGCTCTAAAGCGGTCATTTTAGTAATGCCACCTACTTTCCATGCATATTGAGTAATATTAGCTTTTGCTTGTTTAACGGCGGCTATTTTAATGTGCTCAGGATCTTTTAAGAAACGATTAGCAATTTTACGAATGGCTGGCGGCATAGTTGCAGAAAACAAGCACATTTGCGTAGTTTTTGGTAAATGATCCAAAATCCATTGAATATCTTCTAAAAAGCCCATGTTTAACATTTCGTCAGCTTCATCAAGTACGCATACTCTTAAATCAGCTAATTTTAGGCTCTTACGACGTAAGTGATCCATTAGGCGACCTGGCGTACCCACAACAACTTGTGCACCACGTTCTAACTGTTGAAATTGTGGACCATAAGATTGACCACCGTACAATGTAGCAACACGTAAACCTTTCATGTCTTTACCGAAAGATTCGATTGCCTCAGCCACTTGCATAGCCAATTCACGCGTTGGTGCTAACACCATTAGTTGTGGTTTTTTGATAGAAGTATCAATTTTTGCTAAAGCGGGTAAACCAAAGGCTGCAGTTTTACCTGTACCTGTTTGTGCTTCACCTAAAACATCCTTGCCTGCTAACAACGGCGGAATGGTTTGTGCTTGAATAGCGGTAGCTGAGCTAAAACCAATATTAGTTATAGCCGTTAATAAATTTTCAGGTAAGCCTAAAGAATCAAAGCCAACTTCATCGTTGCTTTGAGTGTTAATTTGATCAGTCATTTAATATGTCATCTTCTCGAGGCAGGTATAGCTCGCAGCTTTAAATTTTTTGACAAAAGAGGTTCACCTTCATACGCAACTATGATCACGGAAGCTGATTGAACGGTCTAAATTTTAAATTGCTAAGTCTTTAACCTGCGTACATCATACGAGGAAACCACCAGGAAGACTTAAAGCGCATAGCGTATTATCACGCTATATTTCTGCTGAAAACGAAATGTTCAGCTGGGCAAGTCTATTGGGCGGAAAACCCCTACTCATTTTTCGATGGGCTTATTTATTATGTTATTCACTAACTATAAATAAGCAGCTACCTAATTAAATATTAGGCGTTTATTGTGGTTTTGTTGAAAAAACCAACATCCCTTCACCGAGGCGCGCATTATACACAAACTAGGCGAAACAACAAGTAAAAAAACTCCCTGCATTTTTTTAAAAATGGTTAAACTTACTTAACAGCGAACAATTCACTTAAGGTATCAGGCAATACCCCCCAAAAAACACCCAGAAATATAAGCGTGATAACCGTAAGTTTCTGCATAAATTTTAGTGCCGGTAAAGGCAATATATGCTCCTTGCTATTACTGTTTGTCTCTTGACCAGTATGAAAGACGATAAAAATAATATTTAGATAATAAAATAACCCAATGCCACTGCCAATGATTAACGCACCAATTAGCCACCACTGTTGCGCCTGTACTGCAATATTAAGCAGATAAAACTTACCAATAAAGCCCATGGTGAGAGGAATACCCGCCAAACTAAGCACCGCAACAATAATAAGTAAAGCCAATGAACGGTGCTGCCAAAATAATCCTTGCCAATCTTTTATTTGCATCATTGCACTATCATTTTTAGCCTGTGTTAGCACCAGTGCAGTGAAAATGGATATTGTTGCTAACACATAAGCTGACAAATAAAACAGTGCACCTTGCCAAGCTAGTTCAATGCTTTGTGGTGAAACAATTAGCAGCACAATTAATAAATAACCTATATGTGCAATTGAAGAATATGCCAATAAACGCTTAATGTTTTGCTGTTTCAGTGCTAAAGCATTACCCACCAACATAGAAGTAATGGCCAATAAACTGATAATTAATAACATTTTTTCGCCGCCATTATGTTCTGAAAATATATAGCTTTGACTAAACCAATATTTCATCAACACAATAAACATCGCAACTTTTGAAACTGAAGCTAACAACAAAGTTATTGGTACTGGTGAGCCTTGATAAACATCTGGCGTCCAAAAATGAAATGGCGCTAACGACAACTTAAAAGCAATTCCTACCAAGAAAAGCAACATGCCCGCTTGATAAAATAGCCCATAATCGCTATCAATATTGGCAGGTGCAAAACTTAATGAGCCCGTTTGGCTATAAATAAAAGCAATGCCAAGCAGCATAAAGCTTGAGGCACTGGCGCTTAAAATTAGGTATTTAAATGAAGATTCAACACTAAACTGACAGTTTTTGCCATAACCCACTAAACCAACTAGCGCGATACTTAGTAATTCGAAGCCTAAAAATAAGGCGGCAAAATGGTCGCTCATCACTAAAATGCCAGCACCTAATACAACCAATTGTATTAAGACAAAATATTCGTCATGCACCTCAAGGCTATTTGTTAACCACTTTGAGCTTAACAAACTAACAGCCATACTCGCTAAAAGCACCAAAATAACAGCAAAATTTCCATAGCCATCTACCTTTAATAGTGCTGTTACCTGCACACTTTCATTAATGTTAATGGGCAGTGAAATACTTGCCAATAAGGCACACGCAAAAATAAGTAAGGTAAAAATTAAAATAATTTTTTGTGAACGATGCCACGCAATCAATAACAGGGATAAAACAATACCAAAAGCAACAATCAAAAGCGGTAATAAATTGTGAAGCATCATCAGAGTCATTGTACTGCTCCGGCAAGATTATGATTCACCAACGCAATATCAGCCGTTTGAAAAAATGTTAAGACTAGATTTGGATAAAAGCCAATAACGACCAATAACGAAACTAACGCAGAGCACACCAATAATTCTCGTGTTGAAAGATCCTTAAATAGGCTTTTTTCTGGTGCTGGCAAACTAGCTTGAAAACGCCCCTGAAAACTATTTTGAAATAACACCATGCCGTAGATAGCTGAGCCAATAAGACCTAACGCTGCAAATATAGTTAACAACGGATAAACTTGGTACGCTCCCACTAAAGATAAAAATTCCGCAACAAAATTTGCTAAGCCCGGCAAACCAAATGCCGCTGCGGCAAAAACTAAAGCAAAACCGCCCATACGTGGTGCGTTTTGCCAAAAGCCGCCCATATTCATTAAGTTACGTGAATGAATACGGCTATAAATCATACCGGCAAGTGAAAACAAGGCCGCGCTACTCAAACCATGTGCCACTAACGTTAATATCGCGCCTTGATAAGCAATGGCATTAAAAGAAAATAGCGCCAGCATAACGAACCCCATGTGACTAATGCTGCTATAAGCCACCAAACGTTTAAGGTCTTGTTGAGCAAAAGCCATTTTTGCTCCATATAAAATACTCACCACACCTAATGTGGCAGCAAAAGGGGCAAAATTTAGACTCGCTTCCGGGAACAGTTGCAGTACAAAACGAATAAGGCCGTAAGCTCCTGTTTTTAATAACACCCCGGCCAGTAAAACGCTACCAGCCGTCGGTGCTTGAGTATGGGCATCAGGTAACCAAGAATGTACAGGCACGCTAGGTAGCTTAACCGCAAAAGCAATAAAGAAACCCAGCATTAAATATTGAGCCAAAGATAACGGTAGATCTAACGCCAACCAGTCTTGATAGAAGAAGCTCAACTGCCCTGTTTGTTTAAAGTGCACCGCTGCCATGGCAATAATAGCGACTAGCATTAATAAGCTGCTTACTTGGGTAAAAATAAAAAATTTAATGGCAGCAAAATGTTTATTTTCATGACCCCAAATCGCAATTAATGCGGTCATAGGCAACAGCATGACTTCCCAAAAAAAGAAAAACAAAAACATATCAACCGCGGTAAAAACGCCAATAATACCGGCTATTGAGGCGAGTAAATTAAAGTAATAAAAACCCACTTTTTCTTTAATTTCATGCCAAGAAACTAAAATACATATAAGTGATAAAAAGAGTGTTAATGACACTAAAACAATACTTAAATAATCAATAGCCAACGCATACTCAATGTTAAAACGGTTAATCCAAGCAACACGCACTAACAGATGCAATTGGTTATAATCTGCACTTGAATTAGTCATTATCAAGGCAAAAACAAAATAAACACTGATGATTAATACCAACAACAAGGCTACATAACGAGCACTGTTTGCTTTAACTCCTTCAGCAAACCAAGCAAGCCCGCCCGCAATAAGTAACGAGCACATCACAAAAGTAATACTCATCAGCTGGCCTCCATGCTAACTTCGCCAACATTTACAGTTAAAAGTAACGTTAACAATAACAACAATGTTGTTAAACCGATTGCCGCAACGTACCAACGCAATTTGCCATTTTGACTACTGGTCAAAACATCGTGACAGAGGGATACATACCACGCATTAAGCATCAGCAGCTGATCAAAAATATCTTTACGGTTCAGTTTAGCCAACGCGCAATAAGGTTTAACCAAAAGCCAAGTATATAAACTGTCAAAGCCAAGTCCTTGTCGACAAAAACGGGCTAAGCCACTAGAGTTTTCAACAATTTTCACATCACTAACAACTCTATATTTAGCAAAATAAAACCAAGAAAAAAGAATACCCACAAAAGGAGTAGCAATAGCCACGCTATGTAACCAAGTAGGCTCATTAAGTATTTCAATAACCGGCGCTGCAATGAATACAGGGGCTAGGCTTACCATTAATACATTCTCGAAAACGCCACCAATAATGGATAATATAGCCAATGCAACAAGAGAAAACCTCAGCAATTTACTCGATGATGGCTGTAAACTTGTTTCAAATCTAGCATTGCCCATAAAGGCAAGAAAAAATAAGCGGCAACTATAAATACTAGTTAACAATGCACCAACAATAGCGCAAAACCAAAGTAATGGACCCGCCGTAGTTGACGAGAAAAGCTGAGCAATAATAGCCTCTTTAGAGAAAAACCCAGAACTGCCCGGTAAAGCCATCAAGCACACTAAACCTATACTAAATAATGTCGTTTCCAATGGTAATCGTTTTAGCAAACCACCCATTTTGAAAAGATTCTGCTGATGGTGCAAGGCTAGAATAATGGCTCCCGCTGTTAAAAATAATAGCGCTTTAAAAAAAGCATGAGTCATTAAGTGAAAAACGCCCGCAGAAAAGGCGCCCGCCCCTAATGACAACATCATGTAACCAATTTGACTCATAGTAGAGTATGCCAGCACCCGCTTAATATCTGTTTGTGTTAGTGCTGCCACACCAGCAAGCAATAAAGTTAATGCGCCCAGCCAAGCAACATACGTCATCACTTCTGGTGCTAATAAAAAGATACCGTGCATGCGAGCAATCAAATACACGCCTGCCGTTACCATGGTGGCGGCATGAATTAAAGCACTGACTGGTGTTGGTCCAGCCATAGCATCAGGTAACCAAGTTTGTAAGGGTAATTGTGCTGACTTACCCACCGCACCGCCTAACAATAATAAGGCTATCCAATAAGGCTGACTATCGCCGACTACCCATAAAGCCCTAGCACTTTCATTAACATCTATAATGGTTAATTGGCCTATTTCTTTAAAAATCATAAACAAGCCAATAGCCATAGCGGTATCGCCAACTCGCGTGACAATAAAGGCCTTTCTGGCGGCTAAAACATTGGCTTTTTCGTGATACCAAAAACCAATCAGCAAGAAGCTGCACAAGCCAACACCTTCCCAACCTAAATAAAGTAGCACTAAATTATCTGCTAACACTAAAATCAGCATTGCGACAATAAATAGATTCATATACGCCATAAAGCGGGTAAAGTTTGCATCCTCTCTCATATAGGCCGCAGCAAAAATATGAATCAACAAGCCGATGCCTGTCACTACACAAATCATCACCGCAGCAAGACCGTCTAAGTAAAAACTAATATTGACTTGTTCACTAGAAGATAAAGTAAACCAAAGCCATAAATGTGCGGTGATCACGGGGACATCAACTGATAATTGTTCAATAACAACAAAACTAGACAAGGCACTTAACACCATAGCGCCAACACTTATTGTTGCCGCGACATGCCAAGACAAGCGTTTAGCAAAACTAATTAATAGCACAAAGCTCACTAGAGGATAAACAGGTAATAAGGCGAGTAAAGTTACGGTTATGCTTTCAGACATACATCACCCCTTCAACTTACTGAGCAAGTCAATATCAAGAGATTTAAATCGTCTTTGCATTTGAATTAATAGTGCCAATCCGACAGCAACTTCGGCAGCAGCAAGTGTCAAAATTAAAATAAACATCACTTGCCCATCTGCTTGTTGCCAGGCACTACCGGCACCGATAAACGCAATGCCAACCGCATTAAGCATCACCTCTAAACTCATCAGCATAAACAAGGTATTTTTACGCACCACCACACCCATAAAACCAATGACAAACAAAATACTGGCAAGTATTAACACATGACTTAAAGGAATTGCGCTCATGACTACTCTCCCTTTTCATTGCTTGGTTGATGCAAGCGTAAATGATCATCTTGACCATCAGGTTTAGCAAAATGATAACCCGCAATTAAACCTGCCAGTAATAAAAAAGACGCGATTTCAACGGCCAATAAATAAGGTCCATAAAGCAATGCCCCGACTTGCTTAGCACTGATAATATTAACTGTTAGTTTTTCTTGCAGCTCACTACTGTCAATAACAAACACTAACTGTGCAAGTAGTATAATGGCGATACAGCTTGGTCCTATCCAAATACTTAATGAAGCAATTTTTGGCGTATATAATGTTTCATCTTGCCCTAAACCAAACATCATAATGGCAAAAACGAATAACACTAAAATCGCCCCTGCATATACAATCACTTCTAAACCCGCAGCAAAAGGTGCCCCCATTAAATAGAAACATACCGCTACCGCCAATAATGACACCACTAAATAAAGTAATGAGTGCACGGAATTTTTACCGCTAATAACCTTCAAGCTAGCGATAATGGCAAGCAGTGCCGCAAGATAAAACATCAATTGTAATGGCGATAACATCATCATGGCATTAACCCCTTGATATCAACAGGTGGTTTCTCATTAGTGGCCTGTCCTTTGCTCTTTCGTTGACCATTAATATCCACTGCAACACCGCTGTGACGATAAAAACTATAATCAGGATACTTCCCTACCCCTTTGATTAGTAAATGTTCTTTTTCATAAACCAAGTTTTGTCGTTCGTATTCTGCCAATTCAATATCGGGGGTTAGTTGAATAGCATAAGTTGGGCAGGCCTCCTCGCAAAAACCGCACAGGATACAACGAGAAAAGTTAATACGGAAAAAATCAGCGCGTTTTCGGCCATCATCATCAACTGTTTGTTGTAGGGCGATACAATCAACAGGACAAGCAGCAGCACATAAATTACAGCCGACACAGCGCTCTTCGCCATCAGGATCGCGCGTTAAAACAATACGACCTCGATATCGTGGCGCTAAATAAGGTTTTTGTTCAGGGTATTCAACCGTATCTGCTTTAGTGAAAGTGTGTTTAAGCACTAAGCCCATGGTTCTTAATTGACTAGTGAACATATCAAGGGCTGACTTAATAGCGCCGACTTTTGGACTTGCTTTAGCCATAAAATCCCCCGGTTAATTTAAATGCCGCCGTAACCAATAAATTAAGCAAAGCTAAAGGCAGCATGTACTTCCAACCAAAACTGAGTAGTTGATCAAAGCGTGGCCTAGGTAGCGATGTTCGTAACAAAATAAAAAACAAAACAAAAACAAAAACTTTTAAAATAAACCACACCAATGGCGGTAACCAAGAATCCAAAGGCTCAGGCATAAGCCAACCGCCAAAAAACAACACCACAGACATTGATGAAATTAAAGTGACACTCAAATATTCTCCTAAAAAGAATAAAGCAAATTTCAAACCTGAGTATTCCGTATGAAAACCTGCGGTAAGCTCTGTTTCAGCTTCTGGTAAATCAAAAGGTAAACGGTGGCTTTCTGCAATACCGGCAATTAAAAAGATAATAAAACCCACAAACTGCGTTTGGATAAGCCAACCACTTTCTTGCGCCAACACTATTTCTCTTAAATTAAAAGTACCTGTTAACAGCACGACTCCCATCACAGATATTCCCATAAACACTTCATAACTTACGGTTTGTGCTGCCGCGCGCATTCCACCTAATAAAGCATATTTAGAGTTAGACGCCCAACCTGCTAACACTACGCTGTAAACAGCAAGTGAGGCCATAGCAAGAAAAAAAAGCAAACCAATATTTAAGTCTGATACGCCAATAGAAGGTGAAAAGGGGATTACCGCAAAACTCATTAATACACACACGGCGCCAATCACAGGCGCGAGTACGAACACTAAACGGTCGCTAAAAGGCGGTATCCAATCTTCTTTACCTAATATTTTCAATAAGTCTGCTACTGACTGTAAAATACCGATAGGACCAACACGATTTGGGCCCAATCGGTCTTGCCAAATACCTATCATACGGCGCTCCACCCAAACTAACATAGCAGCAATGGGGATAAGCAATGCGATAACTATAATTATTTCTAACAGCTTAAACAGTATGTCAATCATATTGCTCTCCTTCGTTATTCAAGAAGGAAATAGGAATAGTTTGATCTTGCGCTTTAAGCCTAACTAGCGTGTCAGCTTTTTCTTTGCTGGCTGTCGCTATGCGTGACTTTTCAGCTTGCGCATGGGTAGCCGCTTCATCTTGATTAGCTTTAGTTATTTGTGCTAATTCAATCTGGCAATTATTAACAGCCATATCTAGTTCAAAAACACTCACCAATACAACATCATCAGACAGTTTTTCATCTATATTAAGTTGAGCAAAAAAATGTTGTTTATTTAAGACTAGTTTAGCTATATCACCAGCATTACAGCCACATTGCTCAGCTAAATCAGTAGACATTGTTATACTATTGCCTGTAAACATTAAGGTGAATTCAGGTAATTTTTTACTTTGTTGCTCGACTAAAAACCAAGGGAGGTTTTGAATTAATACCACTGCATGATTTTGACTTGTTTGCTGAGCAATATTTGGACATAGTTGATTTGGCCCGAGTTGATTTGGCCACAGTTGCTCAAGCTTATCGCTGAGTGAAATACTTGGCGTTTCATCAAAAAATGCCGAAAGGTTTAAATTTAATAAATTTTCATGTTGGCTGTGTGCTAATTCACCGTTCACTTCCTGCTGATGTTGGAGAATCGCTTGATTAGAATTCCAAGCTGGTGCCCATGTAAAAGGCATATTATGATTTGACGTTGCACTAGCCCCTTCCATGGAATAGCTGAACATTTCCTCTTTACTGTTTTTGTCCTCAAAATAAGTTTGTACTTCATGCACTGACTGATTTGCCATCATGGCAGTGCGACCACTTGCTCGATGAGTCTGCCTAACGATTCGTTGTTGCTGCTTACTTTCATCATAAGTAAGCACTTGTAATGCCCAAGGCTCTCCATGCTTAGCAAAAAAACTATACAGCTGCTTTAAACTGGTAAAATTTATTTCCGCGTGAGCAAACAAGCCTTTTGCCAACAACACCAAATATTGCCAATTTTCCATAATAGGTTTAATGGCAATGTGGGCAGGATAAAAGGCTTGTAGATTACTTTGGTAATTAACAAAGTGACCACCACTTTCACTCACAGCTGCCACAGGTAAAACAATATCGGCAAGTTGAGTTAACTTATTTTCACTGTGATCAAGCACTATCATGCTCTTGCAGTGACTACGTAATAAATTCAACTGTTCGGTACTTATTTGCGCTAAGTCTTGTTCAAGAATGACCAAACTTGTTGCTTGGCTTACCTCCTTACTTGCTTCTTTAGAGCTATTCACACTCACTAAACGAGTGAGTACTTGCTCAATAGATAGTGAATACTCAGTTAAAAAATGTAGATTGCCAACGCTATTACATTCAGGAGCAACTATCGTTAGCTCAGGCGCAATACGATGAGACTTATGACTAAGGCATGCCATTAAGTCATCAATAGCGCTAAGTAACGCAGCGCTTTTTAAACTTAAACCCGTGACGATTAACGGCGCACTTGCCTGCGATAAAGCCCTAGCCAATAACAATAAAAATTTATCGGCATTTTTATCAACATGGTGACTTTCAGAGCTCTTATCTAGCTTACTTTGCCTTACTTGATTATCCTCTGCTGCTTGTTTATTCAGCGGCACTACAGTGTCATGAGCAAAATCATCATGGAGCATTTTGGTTAGGCGCTCCACCATAGTAGTTATTTTTTCTGGCGATAACAGTAAAGCGCCATTAGCCATATCATCAAAGCTAGTATTTTGTGTTTGCAGTGAAAATAACGGTGTGCTTGTATCACTGGCATAAGTGCGTACAGCAGCATCTTGCCAGTGCTTTACGCCAATACTATCGGCTTTATCTAAGGCTGCATTCCTTAATACTTGTTTAATACTAAGCGCTAAACGCGGTGCGGTTTGCTCCAAATTTTCACCAATGATTAACACTAAATCGTGTGGTAGTTCACCATGACCTCGTCGACTCAAGTTTTCCATACCCGCCAAACTTTGTTGTGGATATTGAGCAAGTAATTGCTTATGCCTAAGCGCAAGCTGCATTTCTTCGTTGGTGTAACCTAAAGAAAAGTTTTCTCGACCGACAAGGTATTTTAATAAGCGATTACCCTCAAAAGAAGCGCGGGCGGAACCAATACCAATAAAGTTCTCGCCACTATGTTCAGCCATCGCTTTACTGAAACTTTTTTCGTTGAACATGCCCGCCAATGGTTCGCCTACTTTAGTTTTAATGCCTTTGATGGCGCGAATGCGGCTGCTAGTATTAACAAAGCCAATGCCGTATCGTCCACGATCACAAAGAAAATAACCATTAAGATCATGATTATAACGATTCATAACTCGTCTAACCGAGCCATAACGCTCCCCAATGCTGGTATTACAACCTACCGAGCAATGCGCACAAATAGAAGGTGATGATTGTAAATCCCATTTTCGGGTATAGTGAGCAGAAAAAAGTTTATTGGTGAAAACGCCTGTGGGACATACTTCCACTAAATTGCCACTAAATGGGCTCTCTAGCACGCCATCTTTTTGTCTGCCAAAGTAAACTTGATTGCGGCTACCAAAGACATCAAAATCTTTGCCGCCGGCATAGTCTTTATAAAAACGCACACAACGATAACAGGTGATGCAGCGATTCATTTCATGACCGACAAGCTCTCCTAAATATTGATTGGTAAAGGTACGTTTTTCACCACAATATTGTCGACTAGTATGCCCTGTCATGACCGTCATATCTTGTAAATGACACTCTCCACCTTCAGCACAAACAGGACAGTCATGTGGATGATTTGTCATCATGGCGGCAATCACTTGCTCTCTAAATTTAGCAGAAGCCTTATCTGTTAAGCCGATACGCATACCATCAATTACTGGCGTCATGCACGACATAATCATGCGGCCACGAGTATCATTTTCATCTTGATATTGAGTAACCGCACACTGCCTGCATGCGCCTACAGAACCCATAGACGGATGCCAACAAAAATAAGGAAGGTTAAGCTTATTCGATAGCACGCCAGCCAATAGGTTATTGTCAGCAGAGACTTGGTAAGGGTTATCATCTATAAAAATAGTGATTTTTGCGGGTTTTTTATTATCACTCATAACTCGCCCCTAGCTGATTTTGAGCTACTTTTTTATACGAACAACAACCTTGTTCAATATGCTGCTCAAAATCAGTTTTAAAATAACGCATAGCACTCTTTAACGGTTCAACGGCACCCGGAGCCAGTGCACAATGGGTTTTTCCTAGCCACATAAAGTCACACAATTCATCTAGCTGGCTTAAATCTGCGTCAGTGCCACTGCCAGCCTCAATACGCGTTAATATTTCTACCGCCCAAGCGGTACCATCACGACAAGGTGTACACCAACCACAAGATTCTTGTGCGAAAAAACTCAATAAATTTAATACCATAGCAACAGGACAATGCTGATCACCTAAAACAATCAATCCTCCTGTACCTAGTCGGCTGCCTGCTTTAGCAATAGAGTCAAAATCCATCGGTGTATCAAGGTGCTCGGCTGTTAAAAAATCGGTTGATGCGCCGCCGGGTAATAAGCCTTTTAACTGCAAACCGTCTTGCATACCGCCAGCATGATCATAGAGTAATTCTCGAATAGTCACTCCCATAGGCAACTCCCAAAGACCCGGATTTTTAACTTGCCCACAAGCCGCATATATTTTTGTACCGGGATCACTATGGGGTGATAACGCTTTAAACCACTCACTGCCATGTTTTAAAATATGCGGTAAATTACTTAAGGTTTCGACATTATTCACTACGGTAGGCTTGCCAAATAAACCACTCACTTGTGGGAATGGCGGCTTAGCCCTAGGGATGGCTCGCTTACCTTCTAAAGCATTAATTAATGCGGTTTCTTCACCGCAAATATAGCGACCTGCGCTGGTATGTAAGTACAAATCTAATTGATAGTCCGTACCTTGCACTTTCGCCCCCAACCAGTTGTTTTCATAAGCTTCATCAATGGCTTGTTGTAAACGCTGTGCTGCTACGTGATATTCGCCTCTTAAAAAAATAAAGGCTTTATTAGCACTAATGGTATAGCTGGCAATAATCATGGCTTCGATGAGCTGATGTGGTACACCTTCAAGCAAGTATCTATCTTTAAACGTGCCTGGCTCCATTTCATCACCATTACAGATCAAATAACTATTGCCCTGCTCAGTATTTACATGCGCGGGTGGTTTCTCTTGCAAAGCAGGCACACAGCTCCATTTCATTCCCGTAGGAAAACCCGCACCACCACGACCCTTCAAGCCAGAGTCGCTAACAAGAGCCAATACTTCTTTCGGGGTAAACTCTCGTAGCGCTTTAGTCGCTCCCATATAGCCACCCGCATGTACATAACTATTGAAATCAAGTGGCTGTTCAAGATTAACCAAATGGGTAAGGGGTTTTGTTAACGCTTGTGCTAAAGCTGCCTCTAACCAGTGATTATCTGTCATAGCTCTTGCTCCACGTTTTGCTTTAAACCGTTAATAATGGCGATAACAGATTCAGCAGTCAGTGAATGATAATGTTTTTTGTTAATCATCATGGCTGGAGATTTATCGCAATTACCTAAGCAAGCATTTGACAACAAGGTAAATTCTCCATCGGTCGTTGTTTGCCCATAACCAATGCCTAAATGCGCTTTTATTGTGTGTAAAATATCTTCATAACCCGTTAAATGACAGCTAATGCTATCGCATAAATGAATGACATAGTGACCCACTTGTTGCCGATAAATTAGGTTGTAGAAAGTAGCAACCCCCTCTAGTTGCGCGCTAGAAATGTTTAAACACTGCGCAATGGCAAGCAAACTATCATCACTTATCCAACCGCGGTGCTCTTGTACAACTTTCAAAGCTTCAATGCCTGCAGCTTCACTGTTTCCCATAACAGCCACGTCATGTTCAATCGCGGTTATTTCAGCCGAACTAAGGTATTGACGAAAATCAATATCTTCATCCGTTAGCATTTCGCTAGGTATTATTTGAGATGAGCTACAGCCACTATTGCTATTTTGCATAAATACCTTGTTTTATTTTTTGAAAGCAAAAACACCTTCCTGCCTTCCGTTTTATCTATCAACATCGGCCATGACATAATCAATACTACCCAGAGTTGCAATTAAATCAGCTACCATTTGGCCACGACTTATCAAAGGCAGTATTTGTAAGTGAGCAAAACTTGGTGTGCGCACGCGAGTACGATAACTCATAGTGCTACCATCACTAATTAAGTGATATCCCATAATGCCCTTAGTGGCTTCTACAAACATGGAGACTTCACCAACGGGGATCACAGGCCCCCAAGTTACATTGACAAAATGAGGAATTAAGGTGTCTATATCTTGCATGGTGCGCGATTTATCAGGTGGCGTTGTTTGTGGATGCTCAGCTTTATAAGGTCCTTGTGGCATATTATTTAAGCATTGCTCAATAATACGAATACTTTGGCGCATTTCTTCAACCCGCACGCGACATCTGTCGTAACAATCACCTTTATGGCCAAGCGGTACTTCAAAATCAAATTGATCATAACCGCTGTAAGGACGCTGCTTACGCATGTCCCAAGCATAACCAGTTGCACGCAAGCCTGGCCCTGTTATTCCCCATTCCAATGCTTCTTTGCTAGAGTAGGCGCCAATGTCAACGGTACGTTTTTTCAATAACGCATTTTGCATGACCATTTTTTCATATTCATCAAGACGCTTTGGCAAGTAGTTAACATAATCTCTTACCAACTTATCCCAACCTAGCGGTAAATCTTGCGCAACACCACCAATACGAAACCAGCTTGGGTGCATTCTCGCGCCAGTAAAAGCTTCAATAATACCGAACAGTTTTTCTCGGTCGATAAACATATAAAAAATAGGTGATAAAGCGCCAATATCTTGAGCGAACGTACCGTAAAATAATAAGTGCGATAAAATGCGAAACATTTCAGCGGTCATAATACGAATAACTTTAGCTCTATCAGGCACGGTAATGCCGGCAAGCTTTTCCACTGCCATTACATAAGGAAAGTTATTCATCACTCCCCCTAAATAATCAATACGATCGGTGTAGGGAATATAGCTATGCCATGACTGCCGCTCGCCCATTTTTTCAGCGCCACGGTGGTGGTAACCAATATCAGGCACACAATCGACAATTTCTTCGCCATCCATTTGCAAAACAATGCGAAAAGCACCGTGAACGCTAGGATGGTTGGGTCCTAAATTTAAAAACATAAAGTCGTTATGTTTGTTTTGTCTTTTCATCCCCCAAGCTTCGGGGTTAAATTTTAATGCTTGTTGTTCTTTGTCTTGTTCATCGGGTGGTAGGGTAAAGGGTGCCATTTCGGTAGCACGTGCAGGGTGGGTTTTTAACAGCGGGTGTCCTTGCCAAGTGTTTGGCATTAAAATTCGACATAAATAAGGGTGGCCAGTAAATTCTATGCCGAACATATCCCAAATTTCTCGCTCATACCAATTGGCATTAGACCAAATACTAGTAACGCTATCTAATTGCTTATCCTGCTTACAAAGGGCTATTTTCAAGCGGATATCTTGGTTTCTGTTGTGAGAGCGAAGGTGGTAACTCACCGTAAAGTCGCCAACATGAGCTCCTTTGTGTTGACGCTCAGTTTCATCAATCGCGGTTAAATCAAAGCACATATCAAAAGGTTTAAATAAATCATTTTTCAAGGCCTGCATAACAGCGCATAACTTAGCTTTATCAAGCCAAAAACTAGGAATATCATCAACAATATTTTCCACTGCCGTTACCGGCATTAAACCTGCACTGGGCACTAATGCTACAATTTCTTGATAGATATCAATAACGTTATCTTGCTGCCAGTCATGGCTAGCAGAAAAGTCTAATTTACTTTTAATATTCGTTGCCGCCATTAACTCTTCCCTTTAACAACCGTCTGGTGAGTCAAGACTGGTGACTTGTATGCGTTGTGCATGTTTAATATCGCGCAACGAAGGCTTGGCAATGGGTGAAACTGATTGCTCTCCAACAACCCAACTTAACGGGCGTGGTTGATGCTGTATTTGATTTTGTAATAATAATAAACCTTCAAGTAAGGCTTCTGGGCGCGGAGGGCAACCAGGTACATAAACATCAACCGGGATAAACTTATCGACCCCTTGCACCACAGAATATATGTCATACATGCCGCCAGAATTAGCGCAAGAGCCCATAGAAATAATCCAACGGGGTTCAAGCAATTGTTCATATAAATGCTGAATGACGGGTGCCATTTTGCGAAAGCAGGTACCTGAAATAACCATTAAATCGGCTTGTCTTGGCGTTGCACGAATAACCTCTGCGCCAAAGCGAGCAATATCATGGCGAGAAGTAAAGCTAGTTGCCATTTCTACATAACAGCAACTTAAACCAAAGTTAAACGGCCAAATAGAGTTTTTTCGTCCCCAGTTCACCATATCATCTAACTTTGCCATAAAAACACTACGTTGCAACTCTTCTTCGCTAACGGCTTTTGCTTGCAGCATTTCTTCATCAAGTTTAGCTTTAGTTAATGACCACTCCATTAAGAATGCCCCTTATTTTCAAAATTTAGCTGTTGTAGACGGCGTCCCTGATGGCGATGTTTTAACTCTAGGGCTCCAATTCTGATCAGGTAAACAAGTGCCGCTAACAAAACAGCAATAAAGATGCTGGCCTCAATAAAGCCGAGCCAACCTACTTCATCAAAGGCAATCACCCAAGCAAAAAGAAAGATAGTTTCTAGATCAAAAATGACAAAAAAAATGGCATATAAAAAGAAGTGATTTCCAAAGCGAGTTTTATTATTATCAATGGAAACTATGCCCGACTCATAAGGGGTGTTTTTCGCGAGTGTTTTTGTTTTAGGCCCTAAAAAATGGGACAATATCATCATAAAAATTAGCATAGCGACTAAAATGATAAAATATGCCGCTATTGGCCAAATATCATCAATTTGACTAATTAATTCCACTACGCCCCCAAATTCCTATGTTGTTATTATTTTAAAGCCATACACGGTATAAGCTTGGCACAAACTATTAGGATATTTTTTTATTAATATTTTATTGAAAAGATGGTAGACAGCGAACTTACCAAGTTGTTATTTTTCAAGCATACTGTTGATAAAACAAGCATAGTAAAGATTTGAGGAAATGGAAATTTTTACTGAATTTCATGCGGCATGTTTTAGGCAATAGTAAGCAATAGAAGATATAAACAAGGTTAGACTTGTGTATGATTAGAAAGGATAGTGGAAAAATGAGGAAAGAGGCTAAAACTCTAAAGCAAATAGAATTTCACTTAGATCAGGCTGCCATTGAAAGTCTTTAAGCTTTATTCTAGTACCTATCACCACTACCTGCTCATCTTGTAAGTGCTGCTTTTGTTTTTCAAAATTGTCACTGCCTTGCTCAAATGAGATTTTTCCTTGCGAATTTATCACCCTAAACCACGGCACAGTTTGCCCTTTAAAACCAATATCTGGTACTTTACCTAACGCTTTTCCTACTAAGCGCGCTCTACCGGGTAAACCGGCTAAGTCAGCTATTTGGCCATAACATGCCACCTTGCCTTGAGGAATTAATTGCACCGTTTGCCATATTTGTCGATAGTGCGGGTTTATGGGGGTATTAGACAAAGTAGCTCCATTAAAAGTGAGAATAAGTTAATCACTCACCACCGAGTCGAATGCGATGACCACGGTGATCTCGGTGGTGAATATTTCTAAGGTAATATTTTTAAGATGAATAAATACAAATAAGTTATCATAGCAGCGCTAAAACTAACATGATTGAGAACAACTATGAAAATTTGGGTCGATGCCGACGCCTGCCCGGTGGTCATTAAAGAAATATTATTTAAGGCCGCCGAGCGCACTAAAATACCAACAACTTTAGTAGCTAATCATTCTATTCGTATACCTCCCTCAAAAGTTATCAATTTTATGCAAGTGAGTTCAGGCTTTGATGTCGCTGATGATGAGATTGTAAAACGGATCAATAACGGCGACTTAGTGATCACCTCAGATATTCCATTAGCCAATGAAGTGATTGATAAGTCAGCACTAGCATTAAGCCCAAGAGGCGAGCTTTATACCAAAGAAAATATAAAGTCGCGATTAAATATTCGTGACTTTATGGACACCATGCGCGCCAGCGGCATACAAACGGGAGGCCCTGCGGCGTTAAGTCAAAGTGACAGACAAGCGTTTGCCAATAATTTAGATACTCTACTAACTAAGTATCAGCAAAGTATAAATAAGCAATAACACCTTAACTTTTTAGCGTTCTTTTGTAAGCACAGCGCTATCGCCACGGACTCTTTGACTACAAATACTTACCAAAGATACTTCCCAAAAACACTTGCAAAACGATTATAATGCGGCATCAAAGCTACTTATAACAAATTAATTTAATATAAATACCACTATGTATCAAAATACTAAAACAGCCTTTACTAACCTTAAAAACAACAAGTTTTTCGAATTAACCGTTATATGTGTAATCATAATTTCTGCACTCGAAATCGGAGCTAAGACCTTTCAACTGTCTAGTACCGCAACTTCCATCACTTCGCTCTTAGATATCTTTATCACTGTGTTTTTCTTATTTGAGATATCAATAAGATTTCTAACCGAAGAAGATAAGAAAAACTTCTTTAAGTCCGCTTGGAACATCTTCGACACCCTTGTTGTTGTCATCAGTTTAATACCCATCAATGATGCTGAAATGGCTTTGTTAGCTAGATTAGTCAGAATATTTCGCGTACTAAGAATGGTATCTGTTGTACCTGAGCTACGAGTCCTCATTAATTCACTTGTAAAAGCATTACCTCAATTAGGGTATGTCGTGCTTCTTATGTTTATTATTTTCTATATCTACGCAGCCATTGGTAGTTTTTTATTTGACAACATAAACCCCAAATTGTGGGGTGACATTGCCATCTCAATGTTAACGCTTTTTAGGGTAATGACATTTGAAGATTGGACTGATATACAATATGAAACCATGGAGTTTTACCCTTATAGCTGGATTTATTACATGACGTTTATCTTTTTTACTACCTTTGCATTTCTCAACATGGTGATAGGAATAGTGGTCAATGTTATGGAAGAAGAGCACTCCAAAGAAAAAAATAAAAACGAGCCCTCCATGTCCGAATTAAAAACAGAAATAACAGAATTAAAAGAACTCATTTTGAAGCTTGGTGGCCAAAAAAGTAAATAGTGAATTGCTATACCAGACTTATTATTAACCTGAAAATTCATCTACTTATATTTATTTTATAATACTGAAGCATTGAAAAAAAATCATAAAAAAACCAGCACACGTTATGCTGGTTTATCAATGTAACTAACTATATAACTAGATATCACTACCGAAAGTTGTTATTTAGCAACTTTAACCGATTCTTTTACCAAGTTGCTTACTTCTTCTGACGTTTTAGTTACCACGTCATAAGCTTCTTTTGCCGAAGACGTTACTTTGGCTTGTAGAGCTTCATTAAATACTTTTTGAGATTCAACCGCAGCAGAGAAGTCAGTTTGAGCTGATAACGCTTTAGTTTGCGTAATACTATCATTCAGTATAGTCGTCAATAATTCTGTTTGTTTACTAATTAATGTTTCAACAGTTTTTGTATTAAGTTCAACAAGGCTGTTAAATGGCTTCATTGCAGCAGATAATTGTTCTGTGCTATCAAATGACTTCATTGCGTTAGTAAATTGTTCGGTTAATTGAGTTAACATAATTAAAATTTCCTTTATTATACTGCGTAGCAGCAATTTGATTTAGGAGGAGTATACCGAGCAGGATTATTTAGGTCAACCTCTTTTTGCTGCATCGCAACAAAAAAATATAAAGTATTTATTAATATGGTATTAGATATAAAAAAACCAGTATATAAATATACTGGTTTTAAAATTTATCTCTATTCTACACTGACAAAAATTATGCAGAAGCTTCTTTTGCTGTAGTTACTTCAGCAAAAGAATTTTGCACAAGGTTCATCACTTCTTCAGAAGTTTTAGCGACAACATCGTATGCTTCCTTGGTCGAGTTGGTCACTTTAGCTTGCAGTTCTTCAGTGAACGTTTTTTGAACCTCAACCGCTTTAGAAAAATCAGTTTGTGCTGATAATAACTTTGTCTGAGCAACGCTATCATTCATGATCGTAGTAATTAAAGCCGTTTGCTGATTAATTAACTGTTCAACAGTTTTAGTATTAATTTCTACTAAACTATTAAAAGGCTTCATAACAGTAGCCAGTTGATCAGCATTATTGAAAGATTTCATTGCAGTAGTAAATTGTTCTGTTAATTGAGTAAACATGATAAAGCTTCCTTTTATTTTACTGCGGCGCAGCATTTGAATGTTGAATAAGTATAATCATCAAGAATTAATTCGTCAATAACTTTTTTGCTGCATAGCAACAAATATTTAAAATAATACATAACAATTTGATATTTATAAAGAACCTATCCTATGATTAGAAGGGTTCTTTATAAGAAAGATAGGTAACTTTAAGCTTTCGGCGTTACTTTAGTTTCAGCCTTAGCTTCCACTTTCGGTGCTACCTCCGCTGCTGCTTTCGCCGTTACTTTAGTTTCAGCTTTAGCTTCCACTTTCGGTGCTACCTTAGCTGCTGCTTTCGGCGTTACTTTAGTTTCAGCCTTAGCTTCCACTTTCGGTGCTACCTTTGCTGCTGCTTTTGGCGTTACTTTAGTTTCAGCCTTAGCTGTTACTTTCGGCGTTACTTTAGTTTCAGCTTTAGCTGTTACTTTCGGCGTTACTTTAGTTTCAGCTTTAGCTGCTACTTTTGGTGTTACTTTAGCTGCTGTTTTCGGTGCTACCTTAGCTGCTGCTTTCTGCATTACTTTAGTTTCAGCTTTAGCTTCTACTTTCGGTGCTACCTTAGCTGCTGCTTTCGGTGCCACCTTAGCTGCTGCTTTTGGTGCAACAGTGTCTTTTACTACCTTGCCATTAGCAGTCATTTGAGGTATTTTTTTAAGCACAGGTTCACTGACTGATTTAGTAATCTCAGCAGAAAAAGTAGCAAAAGAACCACTTATAATAGACTCTGCGCTTTTTTGTGCTTGAGTAATAGTATCAACAGTCTGTTTTACCGTTTCAAATACTTGATTTTGAATTTCTGAACCAAATTTCCCCTGGTCAGATACCATGATAGATAAATCAATATCCGTAGAAACATGACGAGAATAGCTAATACTCTCATCAATAATATTAGCGATAAGTAATCCCTGTTGATGGGCAACGCTATTAACAGTGGATATATTTAGTTCAACTAGCTGATCTAATGGTTTTAGTGAGGATTTAAATAACTCGTTAAATTGATTAAACATGCAGTTCTCCTATTTTTGCTGCAACGCAGTATTGATTGGAATTTAATCAATTTTTAGGAGCTAGTCAATCATTATTTTGTTGCAGTGCAACAAAATTATTTTTTCTCTTTCTTTTTCTGAAATGTATTCCACATATTTAGATTTTGCTCAACAAGATTGTTGAAGATACCAAAAGGTGAATTTTTGTTAATTTCGCTGGTAATTTTTATAAGATCGTCTTGATGTTCAATAAAAGTAGTCAAACTCTGCTCAAGAAACTGTTGTAAATAGTCTTGATTATCATTGCCATAAAAGCAAATTAACCTTTTCAACAAATTATTAGTTAATAAAGACTGTCGATCACTGGTTTCTTCTTCACTGATAATTTGCACGAGAATGCTACGGGTTTTATCTTCTAACGTCTTTGAATCTACTATTTCAAAATCTTGATTGGCAATAACTAATTCACGAATATAGTTTAAATTAACATAATGGCTTTGCGAGGTGTCATATAGACGACGATTGGGATATCTCTTTATTGTAATCAACGCGATCTCAGTGGGTTTTAATATCTAAAAAATTATTAATGCTGTATTAATGCTCACCTATCAGTATAACAGAAATATATTATATAAAAAGCGACCTTAGTGGCCGCTTAATACTAAACAAAGTCGTCATTTTCAGGTGTTATGGCTTTTAAATACGTTTAAGTACATAACTTCCTGGAGCCGCTTCTATTGAACTATAATTTTTTGAACCTTGCTTACGGGCGTTAACTTTTTTACCTGACTGAGGTAATATCCAATTTTGCCAATCTGTCCACCAAGAGCCTTCTCTCTTGGTTGCTCCCTCAAACCACTGCTCGGCACTGTCAGGTAATTCATCATTAACCCAATGTGGATATTTACCATGCTCAACTGAATTAATTACGCCAGCTAAATGACCTGAGCCCGCTAAAACAAACCTATTCGGTCCAGAAAGGGCTTTCGTTCCTTGATAAGATGCTTGCCACAAGACAATATGATCCGCAATGGTGGCCAGAAAATAACTAGGGGTATTAATTTCTCTTAAGTTAATGGCTACACCATCAATCTTAACAACGCCCTCTTTTATCAGGTTATTTTCTTGATAAGTATGAGTCATATAAAAATCAAATGTTTCAGCCGGTAAATTAGAAGAATCACTGTTCCAATATAAAATGTCGAATGGTGCTGGATCTTTACCTTTTAAATAGTTGTTAACAAAATATGACCAAAATAAGCTATTCTCACGAAGCATACTAAAAGCTAAACCTAAAACTCGGCCATCTAAAATACCTTTTTCTTTAATATTCTTTTTCAAAAATGGCATCATTTTTTCAGAAAGATACACGCCTATTTCACCTGGCTCCTTAAAGTCTATCAAGGTGGTCAAAAACGTTAAAGAGTTTATCCGTGTATCACCTTTCGCTAATAAATAAGCCTGTGTTGTTGCTAATAAAGTACCACCAATACAATAACCGGTGACATTAACTTTAGCTGAGCCCGTAACATCTTCAATAACATCAAGTGCTGCTATAGGGCCCTCTTTAACATAATCATTAAAACCTTTATGAGAAAGTGAGGCATCGGGGTTTATCCAAGAAATAACAAAAACCGTATGACCCTCACCAACAGCCCATTTAACCAATGATTTTTGTTCGTCCATATCTAAAACATAATATTTATTAATAAACGGAGGGATAAGCAACAATGGCACCTCATTTACTTTTTTAGTCGTTGCCGTGTATTGAATGAGCTGCATCAAATCGTTTTGATAAATAATATCACCGGGCGTATAGGCAAGGTTTTCACCCAAGGTAAAAGCATCGTTGTCTGTTTGACTAATTTTTAATGCTTCAGCAGGGCTTTGCTCTAAGTCCTGCATAAAGTTTTGCAAACCTTTAATTAAATTTTCGCCGTTAGAGTCTAGTATATCTCGACATACTTCGGGATTAGTTAACACGTGATTAGTAGGAGAAACAGAATTGATATATTGTCGGGTATAAAACTTAATTTGCTCTTCAGCTTTTGGGTCATCAAAATGCAGTGTATCAACCATTTCTTGCATCATAGTCGAGTTGAGTAAATAAGACTGTTTTAGGTAATTATAAACCGGGTTTTCCGCCCACTCACTATCATTAAAACGCTTATCACCGCGTTCTTCTTTAACAACAGGCTCCGTTTTACTGCCTAACATCTCTTTAGTTGCATTTTGCCAAAGTTCGGCCTGCTGATTCATAAAAGCCATTTGTTTATTAAATAGCGTTGCCGTATCGACTTTCACCCCTTTCGAGAGTAAATCGGTTAATTTATCAGGATCTAACATTGAATTAAAACTCGACTTGTCAGAGTCGCTGATGACTTGTTTAACCATGGTGTTAAAAAGCTCTGAATAATGTTCTAAAAAATCAATGACTTCGCTTTCTTGACTTGCTTCCATATTATGTCCTTATTATTTATGTGGTTAATAGTGATTTATTTAAAGATATTCGATTTCTGGAAAGTTATTAAAATAAAACTAAATCTTTTCGTGGGCAATTACAACAAGATACTGGTTAAGTCACAACATTAGTAAGTTAGTAGCCTTGCATCTACCTTGATATTCACTTTATAGTAGTATTGTTACGTATAGTTTCGTATTACGTAACAATACTTTAAGTTATAACTAGGCTTCATCCATAAACTAGCCTCTTTAGATAGATACTTTAGGATAATTACTAGACATATTACTAGTTAAAATTTAACAGGAAGATAAAAATGATGTACCAAACATACGACTTTTATAGTCGTTCAGCTGAAATGATGAGTGGCTTCATAGCAATGAGCCAGAAATTAATATCGCATCCCGGTAATCCATTTTCTGATACATTATTAGGAAAAGGCATTAAAGCAGGCCTTGATAGCGCTTACCACCAAACTAAAGTTTATAAAAAGCTTCCTTTTGATATTAAAGCTACCTGTATCGAAGGGAAAGAAGTAAAGGTTACAGAAGAAGTTATTGTCTCCAAACCTTTTTGTAATTTAATTAATTTCAAGTGTGATACTGACGTTCAACAACCTAAAGTTTTACTCATTGCCCCTTTGTCAGGACATCATGCAACGCTGTTAAAAGACACGGTAAAATCTTTAGTTACCGACCATGATATATACATTACCGATTGGCTTGATGCTAAAAATATTCCTTTGTCGGACGGTGTTTTTGGTTTTGAGGATTATATTAGTTACCTTATTGATTTTATGAATGAACTAGGTGAGAACACTCACATGCTAGCGGTATGTCAACCAACCGTACAAGCCTTAGCTGCGACAGCAATAATGGCGAAAGAAAATAATCCTGCTACGCCTAAGTCGCTAACACTCATGGCAGGTCCAATTGATACCAGCATAAACCCTAACGAGATTAATGCTTATGCTAACAGTAAAGATCTAAATTGGTTTGAGAATAACGTTATTATGACAGTACCTGAGCGTTTTGCTGGCGCTGGTAGAAAGGTTTATCCTGGTTTTATTCAATTAAGTTCATTTATGTCAATGAATATAGACAGTCATATTAACAAGCATAGCGACTATATAGGCGATGTTTTTCATGGCCGCGATGAAAAGTCAGCCAGTCACCGAACATTTTATGATGAATATTTAGCCGTATTAGATTTAAATGCAGATTATTTTTTAGAAACCATTGATCGTGTTTTTATCAATCAAGACCTCGCGAATGGAAAAATGACTTATCAAGGCGAGCTAATAGATTTAAAAGCATTAACAAATACGCCTCTACACACTATTGAAGGCGAAAAGGACGATATATGTTCATTAGGTCAAACACAAGCGGCGCAAACCTTGTGTTCAAATATACCTAAGGAGCTTAAATTACATGAAGTCTTTGAAGGTGTCGGTCACTACGGTACTTTTAGCGGCTCAGGTTTCCGTGAAAATATAGCCCCAAGTATTAGCCAATTTATTAACAAGCATAATGGTTAAGCAGTAGTTTTTATCATATACCCATTTTACCACAAGATGCAGGATTCAGCTGAAAGTATCATGGGTATAAACAATACAATAAAAAGTAGCTTGATTAAGCAAGCTACTTTTTTATTACCAAGAATCATTTTAATACCAATAAACTCTACGGTTAACAGCTCTCGCTCGTTATTTTGTCACCCTGCCACCATCTAGCGCCATGGTTTGAACAATTTCCCCCCATTAAGATCAATAAATATACGTTATAACCAAATACTATAAGACAGCCCGGTACAATAAACAGTCAGGCTTTGCTTTAAAAACAGGCAAACACCTTGATTGATGTAACTTAGCAAGCCCACCAAAATAAAATTCATTGTATGTGCCATTATAGAAATTTAATTCAGATTAATTTTAGACTTTAGTTTTCTAGTTGAATGATAACGCTTGATATATGATTGATCTTGAACATGAAAACATTATCAGTAAGCAGATTAAAAACCTCTACACAGTAATTTTTTTAAGCACCAAGGAGTTTAATTATGGAACGGATAGCATTAGTAACAGGTGGAACACGCGGCATAGGTGAATCTATCAGCGTGATGTTGAAAGAAAATGGTTATACAGTAATAGCTAACTATGGGGGTAATGATCAAGCTGCTCAAGAGTTTACTGAACGAACAGGTATTCAAACATCAAAATTCGATGTCAGTGATATTGAAAGTGTATTAACACACATTCAAAGAATAGAAGATGAAGTAGGGCCTATTGATGTTCTAGTTAACAACGCAGGTATCACACGGGATGGCACAATGCACCGTATGGACTTTGAACAATGGAATAAAGTTATACAAACTAATTTATCTTCATGTTTCAATACCGCTCGGGCAGTAATTGGAGGGATGCGTGCAAGAGATTTTGGCCGTATTGTTAACATTGGCTCAGTAAACGGACAAGCAGGCCAGTACGGACAAGTAAACTATGCTGCAGCTAAATCAGGCATTCATGGTTTTACTAAAGCATTAGCTCAAGAAGGTGCAGCCAAAGGCATTACCGTTAACGCTATTGCCCCAGGTTACGTAGAAACTGATATGGTTCGTGCTGTACCGAAAGATGTTTTAGCAAAAATTGTCAAAACAATACCTGTCGGTCGCTTAGGGCAACCTGAAGATATTGCCCGCTCAGTTTTATTTTTAGTTTCTGATGATGCTAGTTTCATTACCGGTTCTACGCTGTCGATTAATGGCGGACAACACATGTACTAAACATTCATGGCACTATATTTTTTAATATGGTTTGAACGTTTTAAATGTAGGTGAATTACCACCTACATTTTTATTTACAACGACAAAATCAATAAAGCTATACTTAATTTCTTAACGCTGTCCTAATGCGATATCACTCACATAAGGGTTGCTTTGTCGCTCTTGACCTAAAGTGCCCATTGGCCCATGTCCTGGAATAAAACGAACATCATCCCCTAGGGTAAATAAGTTATTACGGATAGAATCAATTAATGTCGCATGATCACCACGTGGAAAGTCGGTTCTGCCAATAGAACCACAAAAAAGTACATCCCCCACTTGAGCAAGCTTAGAATCGCGATGAAAGAAAATGACATGACCGGGTGTATGGCCGGGGCAGAAATAAACCTCTAGGATAATATTACCAAAAGAAACACTGTCACCTTGTTGTAGAAAGCGGCTTGGTGTAAATTTTTTCGCATAAGAAAAAGCGCCACCGAAGCGCTGCTTTTGCTCTTCAATTAAATCGATCCAAAATTGATCTTCTTTATGAGGCCCCTCAATAGGCACGCTAAAACGCGTTGCTAAAGCATGAGTTGCCCCCGCATGATCAATATGGGCATGGGTAATTAATATTTTTTCCAACGTTAATTTTTGACTTTCAATAGCCGTAATTATTTTTTCAATATCACCGCCGGGATCAACCACGGCGGCTTGCTTGGTTTCATCACACCAAAACAATGTACAGTTTTGCTCAAAAGGCGTTACCGGGATAATTTTATATTGCAGCTTACTATTTGCCATAGAGATCTCATACTTATCAATACTTGTCAGGAAAGAGCAAATTGTAGCAAAAATATTTAACGCTGGATAAGCACAACTGACGAAATAAACATTTTAAATGATTTAATAAACAGCACAATGATAATGCCTAGTGAACAAGTTTATTAATAAAATTATCTTTGTTGAACAAGTAGCTATCCTAGTCGACAGCAATAATTCGCATCATAAGTTCAAATAAACTTCATCCATGCTGGGATATTCCATAAGTAGGAAGATTTATATTTGCTCGTGTGCGAAAGTTTTTATAACCCAATGAGCAAACAAAGTGAGCTCTACTTTATTTTCCATATTTTCATGCTGAATTAAATAATATCTATCGTTAGTATTTAATTCTTCATCAAATAGCTTCACTAATAACCGTTCGCTAAACCATGTTTTACTTATAGGTAATGGCACTAAAGCGATACCCATGCCTTGTTGTGCCGCTCGAGCAACACCAAACATACTGTCAAATTGTATAATTTGCTTCGGATCAAAGTCATCGACGCTCACGTTGTCAGCCCATTGGTGCCATGACCAAGGGCGAGATCTATGTAAAATTAGCGGAGTATTCTTTAAGGCAGCAATTCCAACATTTTTAAGTTTTTTATAGAGCTTTTTATTACAAGCAGGTGCATAACGAACAGGAAATAACTCATGAACAATGCTCGCATTAGGTTTTCCATTGGCAAGTACTATAGATAAATCCGCACTTTGTGACGGCTTATCCCCGGCTTTTATGGTTTCTAATTGAAGGTTAATTTCTGGGTTTTTCTCAGACCATTCGCTTAAACGAGGAATGAATAACTCACTGGCAAAAAATTCAGGCAAACTGACAACAATCGTTTTGTTTTGCTGGTTGTGAGTAAACTCTGAAATGGTTGATTCAAGCTGATGAATAATAGGCTGTACAGCGTGATAAAACTGTTTCCCTGTGCTGGTTAGTTCAATTGAACGTGTGCCTCGTTTAAAGAGTACAAAGCCTAATTGTTCTTCTAACTGTTTTATTTGATGACTTACTGCTGACGGTGTTAAAAACAATTGTGCGGCTGCATGTTTAAAGCTTAAACATTTTGATGCTACGCAGAATGAACGTAAACCACGTATTGGTGTTTGAATAGGCATATTTTAAAATACATTAATGAAGACAGTTACGAAAAGCAATACTCATACCGATTCATAACCACATAATTTAAAACAAAATAAACATATAAAAAATAAGTTATAACGTTTAAGTTGCACTGTTTTAGTTTGTTTGCACTAAAAGAATTATCGTATAAATCAGCATAAAAAAAAGGACATCAAATGATGTCCTTCAAATGGAACAAATTACACAAATTGAACAAGTGTTATGAAAGAATCTGGGGAGATTCAAAAAACAAGTTTATAGTAAGTTTTTTAGTTACTCTCAGCAAACGAGATAATTTCACTTGATGAGTTAAATATTTTCACCTGTTAATCTGTAGTGGTTAAAATATTTGTTTACCCGCAAAATCAGCGCTGGTAGACACTATAGCGATACAGTTTTTTTGCTTTATATCGAGAGAAAATTTATAAAGGCACTGTGTTCGGTTTTTGCGGAGCTCATCATATAATTTAACCCACGCCAAGCAATGAATGATTCGCGTGCCATAAGCAATTAGCGAACATGTTTGTACCCACGGTAAAATATCTTATAACTTTGCTATTGCCGAATACCGTCTTGAAAAAACGCTGTAACAAAGAAAGTATTTTCTATCGCATAAACTTCTTTTACCCTTCCCTAAAGGCATATTACTGGGTAAGCTTAAGCTCTCTAAAAATAATAACTTTTCTCTATGTCTTCTACTACTCGCGACTCTTTTCACTCTCGTCTTGGCTTTGTACTTGCTTCTGCTGGCGCTGCCATTGGTTTAGGCAATATTTGGGGCTTTCCAACCCAAGTTGCCAATAACGGTGGTGGCGCATTTTTGTTGGTGTATTTAGTGGTTACCGTATTGCTAGCGCTACCTGCGCTGTATGCAGAAGTGTATATTGGTAATCAAATGCAAACCAACCCGGTGGCAGCGTTAAAAAAAGCCTGCGGCGAACGCTTTGGCAAGATTGGAGAAAGTGCCGGCATTATTGGCTTAATTGGCGCGCTCATGATGTTAAGTTTTTATACTATCGTTGCTGGTTGGATGCTAGCTCATAGTTTAAGCCCTGTAGCTCAAATGCTAGGTTCAACGGAAAGCTCTACATGGTTAGCAAGCTCTAGTACATTGCGTAATATTATTTTTACTCCCGTTTTTATTGTGCTCACCGCTGCAATAGTTCATCAAGGCGTACATGCCGGCATTGAACGCTGGTCATCACGTTTAATGCCACTATTACTGGTGATGTTATTAGGGTTGATTATTTATATCTTGCAGCAAGAAGGAGCAATGAAGGGAGTGGAGCTTTATCTGATCCCCGACTTTAGCCAAATCACCGATGCTAACTTAATTATTGCCGCAATGGGGCAAGCCTTTTTCTCGCTCGCTATTGGCGTTGGCGCCATGATGGTTTACGGCTCATATATGAAAAAAGATCAAGATATTGGCAAGCTTGTACTCTCTATTGCCGCCTTAGATACTTTTATTGCTTTTATTGCTGGCTTATTGATTATTCCTGCACTGTTTGTCGCTTTACATCATGGTCAGCAAGTATTTGAAAATGGAAAATTAATTGGTCAAGGACAACTTATTTTTCAAATCTTACCTTCTTTATTTAGCTCTTTTGGCTTTATCGGCTTACTACTCACTTTTGCATTATTCACCCTACTCTCTATTGCCGCCCTTACCTCAACCATTTCTTCAACTGAAGTCGTCGTTGCTTATTTAGTGGAAGCAAAAAGCATGAGTCGAAAATATGCTACCAACGGCGTATCGCTGTTAGTGTTAATTGCCAGCATGTTGATTATTATTAATTTTGAGGTCATTTTTGCTTTGGTTATTCAGCTACTCACCACCATTTTACAGCCGTTGATGTCACTATTTTATTTTATTGTCGTGGGTTGGATATGGCATCGAGGCAACAAATTAACTGATTTAGCGCAATTACAAAACAATAAGAAATTACAGCTGTTTGGTTTTTATTTACGCTACATTTGCCCTACTTTACTGATAGTTGTTTTTATTCACCTTGCTTTTTAACCGTTAAAAATTATAACTGTAACTAATAAACAAGCGACTTATAAATCAGGCTCTTACGAGTCAGTAATAGCTTCTAACGCTTCAGCTTCTTTTGTCAGCTCTACCTGCTCTATTTTTTCAAAACGAGAAGATATTTTATTGGCTGAAGTATGAATTTGTTGTACATCACTCGCGGCTTGATCTATATGCTTGGCTAAGTTAGCAAATCGACCTTTAAAACGCTCAAAGTCTTGCGATAAATGCGATAAATGCGCTTGAATAATATGAATTTGAGTGCGAGTGGCTTCATCTTTAAGTACCGAACGAGCGGTGGTTAAAATAGCCATTAAGGTTGTAGGTGAGGCTAACCAAACTCGCTTTTTATTCGCGTAGTCAACCAAGTCACTTTGATGACCATGAATTTCTGCAAAAATAGCCTCGGCAGGAATAAACATAATAGCGCCATCTGCGGTTTCTTTATCAATTAAATATTTGTCGCTAATATCGTTGATATGTTTTTTTATATCTATTTTAAATTGCCGTTGGGCGGTTTTTCGCTCTAATTCACCTTGCTCAATATCCATCATAGTCCGATAATTTTCTAACGGAAACTTGGAATCTATAACCACATTGCCCGTTGGGTCAGGCAAAAATAATACACAGTCAGCAATTTTTCCGTTTGATAAGGTGTGTTGTAATTTAAAACTTTGCTCGGGCAAAACATTACGAATTAAGCCATTAAGCTGCACTTCGCCAAAAGCACCACGAGAGCGTTTGTCGTTCAGCACTTCTTGCAAGCTCACCACATTATTAGAGAGATCGGTGATTTTTTTCTGAGCATCATCAATCAATGCTAAGCGCTGTAAAATATCGCTAAAGGTTTTAGTGGTTTTTTCAAAGCCTTCACTGAGGCGCTTTTCAACACCATTACTGATTTCTTTTAGGCGTAAATCCGTATTTTGAGTTAAAGCATCGATACGCTTAGCCATTTGTTCACTACTTTGACTAAGTGACTTGCCAAGCTCTTCTCTATTGGCTTGTGTAGCTTTATTTAAGTGGCTGATCAGTTGATCTAATGCCTGATTTTGGCTCTGACTTAGGTTTTGGTTTAGCTGCTCTTTCTGACCACTTAACTCTCTGAGCAGCTTGATACGCAAATCAGCCATTTGCTGCTCGAATATATTTTGCAGCTGCAATTGCTGTTTTTCCATCAATTGCGCTAGTAAACTTTGCTCTGTTTTGCTTGAAAGATCTAAGTTAGCTGTTGCAGTCTGTACCAGCTGAGAAAGTTGACTAAGACGAAAGCTGTGCCACAGCATTAACAATAAAAAGACTAAGCCAAAAACAACAAAAATAACTAATGGGTCAAGCTGGCTGAGGTTAACAGTCATAATAAAAACCAAACACTGTAAATAATAACAGTTATTAAATCATAAGTTTTGCTTAGCCTCCAGCGGTTTTTCTACAGAACTAGCCTAAGCGCTCAACATTTTTAGCGCATAATTGTAAAGCCGGCAGAATTTCTTCTACTATTTGCTGCCTTGCTGTTTGTGACATGTGGGTACTGACATTAAGCGCAGCAATCACCTCACCGCTACCACAACCGTAATTATTACGCACAGGCACAGAAATAGACGTTAAGCCAAGCTCTAATTCTTGCTCAACCATGGCATAACCTTGTGCTTTTACTTGCGCAATTTCAGCTTTCAAGGCCTTTTTTTCAGTGAGGGTATATTGGGTAAATTGCTCAAAATGACAATGATCTAAAAAGTTTTCTAACACAGGCGCTGACATATCAGCTAATAACACTCGCCCCATAGACGTTGCAAAAGCAGGTAAGCGAGTACCTACATTTAAGGTGATAGACATTATTCGCTTGGTAGTAGCAACACGGGCAACATAAACCACATCACTGCCATCAAGTACTGCTGCCGAGCACGACTCGTTAAGTTGCTCAACTAAGGCAGTCATTAAAGGCTTGGCATTGTGCCAAATATCAAGTGTTGATAGATATGAAAAACCTAAATCTAATATTTTAGCTGTTAATGAAAACTGTTTATCCGTTTGTTTGGCATAGCCTTCATTCACTAAAGTCAGTAAAAATCGACGGCTGGCAGCGCGCGTAAAACCAGTTACATTAGCCACTTCTGATAACGTCATGCTGGGTCTTTGTTGATTGAAAGCCTTAATAACGCTTAAGCCCTTCACCAAAGACTGCACTAATTCACTTGATTTGATTTCAGTATTCAAATGGATTCTATCTGTCATTATTTTTGTTCTTCCTCTCTATTTCATTGCCATTTCATTGCCATTTCATTGCCATTTCATTGCCATTTCATTGCCATTTCATTTGACATTTAAATAGCCTAATTCTACACTCATGCATAGTGTTCGATATAGTAACAAATGTTCGCATATCGAACAAGATTATTTTAAACAAGCGCCTTTTTAATAAATGGCTTTGAACAAATATATTATCTTTTTGTGAGTACTACTAATGATAGATAAACGAGTAACAAGTTGTGCCGCTGCCGTTGTCGATATCCAAGATGGCGACACAGTAATGATTGGCGGCTTTGGTGAAGCAGGCAGCCCAATAGAATTAATTCATGCTTTGATTGATCATGGCGCAAAAAATTTAACCGTAGTTAATAACAATACCGGCAGTGGCCGTGTTGGTTTAGCCGCACTAATCGAAAATGGTCAGGTCGCTAAAATGATTTGCTCGTATCCACGCACCGCTAATTCACTGGTTTTTCCTGAGCTTTATCGCAGTGGTAAAATTGAACTTGAATTAGTACCGCAAGGCACCCTAGCTGAACGTATTCGCGCTGGTGGCGCTGGTATCCCAGCTTTTTTCACGCCAACCTCTGTTGGTACTCCGCTAGCTAAAGATAAAGAATCTCGCACTTTCGATGGTGAAGACTATGTGATGGAGCGTGCTATCAAAGCTGATTTTGCGCTAATAAAAGCAAAACAAGCAGACAGATATGGCAACCTCACCTTTAATAAAACCGCCCGTAACTTTGCACCAATCATGGCAATGGCAGCCACGAATACCTTAGTGCAAACCAATAAAATGGTTGAACTGGGTTATATAGATCCAGAAAACGTAGTGACACCGGGCATTTTTGTTAATCAAGTTATCGAAATTACTAATCCGCAACAAGAGTCTAAATTAGTAAAAGAGGGAGTAGTGTACCCATGAAAAAAGAGCCCATGAAACAAGAGCCCATAAAACAAGAACCCATGAGCAACATAACAGCAAATATTGGCTGGTCACGCGAGCAAATGGCGCAGCGCTGTGCTCAAGATATTAACGATGGTAGCTATGTCAATTTAGGTATAGGTATTCCTGAAAAAGTTGCTCAATACGTACCCGCAGGTCGTGAAGTTATTTATCACACAGAAAATGGTCTATTGGGTATGGGCACCGAGCCCAGTGCAGATGAACTCGACCCTGATTTAATTAATGCTGGTAAAAAACCTGTCACCGCTATTCCTGGTGCCGCCTATTTCCACCATGGCGACAGTTTTTCAATGATCCGCGGCAAGCATATTGATGTTTGTGTGTTAGGCGCAATGCAAGTCTCCAAGCAAGGCGATTTGGCTAATTGGTCAACCGGAGCAGCCGATGCTATTCCGGCGGTAGGTGGCGCAATGGATTTGGTGGCGGGTGTTAAAACCATTTACATCATTACCCAGCACACCACCAAAACAGGCGTAGCAAAAATTTTACCCAAATGTTCATTTCCATTAACAGGTAAAGGGGTCGTTAACCGTATTTACAGTGATTTATGTGTGATGGATGTCACCGACAAAGGCTTAGCATTAATAGAGTTAGCCCCTAACGTGAGTTTTGATTATGTGCAAGAACGAACGGCTGTCACTCTAATTAATTCCTTAAGTTAGTTCCTTAAATTAGTCCTTTAAGTTAACTACTTAAGCAAATACCCTGTAAGAACAATGAGCAACAAACCATGACCACAAAAAGCGAACAATTATTTTCTCAAGCGCTAAAAGTTTTACCCGGTGGTGTTAGTCGTAATACCATTTTTAGAAAACCACAGCCTTTTTATGCCGAACAAGGTGCAGGTTGTTACGTTACCGATGTTGAAGGCGTAAAGCGTATTGACTTTGCTAATAACATGGCCTCACTTATTCACGGTCATGCCTATGCACCTATTGTTAAAGCCGTAACTGCGCAACTAGCCAAAGGCAGCTGCTTTACTATGGCAACTGCCGCAGAAGTAGCATACGCCACACTATTATGTGATCGCGTACCTAGCTTTGACAAAATTCGTTTTGTTAACTCAGGTACAGAAGCGGTAATGGCCATGTTAAAAGCTTCTCGTGCCTATACTGGCAAAGCTAAAATAGCCAAAGTTGAAGGCGCTTATCATGGTGCCTATGATTACGCTGAAGTCAGCCAAACTGCCAATCCAAGCAACTGGGGCGATATCGATAAACCCAGTAGTGTACCCGTAGCCGTTGGTACGCCAGAAAAGGCGCTTGCCGATGTGGTGGTTATTCCTTTTAATGATGTTGAGCGCGCCATCAAAATTTTAGCGCAACACAAAGATGAAATCGCCTGTATTTTAGTTGACTTACTACCTCATCGTGTTGGTTTAATTCCTGCTTCTGAAAAGTTTATCTGTGCCCTACGTCAATGGGCTGATGACAATGCCTCATTACTGGTATTTGATGAAGTGATCACCTTTAGAACCAACTATGGCGGTGCTCAACAAAATTACAGCGTTGACCCTGACTTAACCGCACTGGGGAAAATTATTGGTGGTGGTTTCCCTGCTGGTGCACTGGCAGGCTCAAATGAGGTGATGAAAGTTTTAGATCCCACAGAGCCTAAAGTGTTATTACCTCACTCAGGTACGTTCTCAGCAAATCCTATCACCATGACCGCAGGGTTAGTTGCCATGCGTGATTTTGATCAACAAGCGGTAATTAATCTTAATAACTTAGCCCTTTATGCCAAGGATGAAATCAACAAAGCAATAGCCGAAGTGGGTATAAACGCTTGTGTAACGGGTGCTGGCACTATATTTAGAGTACATTTAAAAGCACAACCACCTCAAAATTATCGTCAAGCGTATGTTGATAAAAATGAAAGTAAATTGATTAGTGAACTATTAGATCATTTATTCGATAATGGTGTCATGATGATCAATACCTGCTCAGCCGCATTATCCACTAAAATGACAAAAACAGAAGTTGATCATTTAGTGACGGCACTAAGATCAGGCTTTGAAATGCTTAAGCCTAAAATGAATAAGAAAGGATAGAGAGAATGACTGAAGTATACATTTGCGATGGTATTCGCACTCCCATTGGTCGCTACGGTGGCGGCTTAGCGAACGTTCGCGCTGACGATTTAGCGGCAATTCCACTAAAAGCACTAAAAGATCGTAATCCTGAATTTGATTTAAGCCAAGTTGATGATGTTATTTTAGGCTGTGCTAACCAAGCTGGTGAAGATAATCGTAATGTAGCACGCACAGCTTTATTACTTGCTGGCTACCCACAAGAAGTAGCGGGAATTACAATTAACCGTTTATGTGGTTCTGGTATGAATGCCATTGCCATGGCAACTAACGCAATAAAAGCAGGTGAAGGTGACATCATTATTGCTGGCGGCGTGGAAAGCATGACCCGCGCCCCTTTAGTTATGGGAAAAGCCGACACTGCTTTTAGTCGCACACAAGAAATATTTGATACCACCATGGGTTGGCGCTTTGTTAACAAGAAATTAGACAAAATTTACGGCACAGAAGCCATGCCAGAAACCGCTGAAAATGTTGCCGAGCAATTTAATATCAGCCGTGAAGATCAAGACAAGTTCTCCCATTGGAGTCAAGTAAAAGCAAAATCGGCTCAAGAAGATGGCCGCTTAAGTGAAGAAATTGTTCCCGTGATTATTCCACAGCGTCGTGGTGATGATATTGTTTTTGCAAAAGACGAACACTTACGCCTTAGCCCATTAGACAAACTGGCGACACTCAAAGCACTATTTCGCCAAGGTGGTTCAGTAACCGCTGGCAATGCCTCAGGCATTAATGATGGTGCCGCAGCCGTTATTTTAGCCACTAAAGAAGCCGCACAAGCAAATGGCTTAACCCCTAAAGCCCGCATAGTTGGCTCAGCCGTAATAGGTATTGAACCGCGAATAATGGGTATAGGCCCGGCGCCTGCTAGTGCCAAGTTATTGAAACGTTTAGGATTAACTATTGATGATATGGACATTATTGAATTTAACGAAGCTTTCGCAGCACAAGCCTTAGCGAGTGCCCGAGAACTAGGCATAAAAGATAATGATACTCGCTTAAACCCACAAGGCGGAGCCATTGCTTTGGGTCATCCTCTTGGTATGAGTGGTACTCGTATTGTACTTTCGGCAATGAAGCAATTAGAACGTTCTGATAAACGCTATGCTTTATGTGCTATGTGTATCGGTGTGGGTCAAGGCATTGCCATGGTGATTGAAAAAGTTTAGCGATCTGCAAGCTGCATTTTTGCAGCTCTTTTTTGGCTAAAAAAATCTTATCGACTACCCTTAACTTATCGTCAGTAAAAATTAAGGGTTAAGTTATGTCAGATCATCGCACTTATAAAAAACTAGAACTTGTTGGCACCTCGCCTAATAGTATTGAAGAAGCTATCCAAAATGCTATTTCTGAAACAGCGGTTAGTGTAAGTAACTTAGATTGGTTTGAAGTAACAGAAACCCGCGGACACATAATTAACAATAAAGTTGCTCACTATCAAGTGACAATAAAAATAGGTTTTAGGATTGAGAATAGCTAAAGAGTATTGCTCATCCAAAAGGCACTATTATCTATTATCTGAAACCGCTGTAAGTACTAGCAACTTAGATTGGTTTGAGGTGATTTTGAGGTAATATAAACCCGCGGACACCCTGCAGACACATAGCAGACACATAATTGACAATAAAGTTGCTCACCAGCAAGTGACAATAAAAATAGGTTTTAGCATTGAGAATAGCTAGGTGTTTTTATTAACAACTATTAATGATAAAATAGCCAAATTATTACCTTAGCGTTTAATTTTCGCTATTTTATGCATTTGTAGAGAAAAACATGAAAACCCATTTCGATGAACTATTAGATTTTCCCACTGTATTAAACTTTAAAGTGATGGGGCTTGCCTGCGATGAGCTGCCAGACTTAATTATTGCCGAGTTACAAAAGCACACGCCCGGCGACTATACAACCAAAATCACCCCTAGCTCTAAAGGTACTTACCTCTCAGTTTCTATTCCTGTTAGGGTAACAAGCAAAGAGCATATTGAAAAAGTTTATGAAACTTTGAATGCTATAGAGCAAGTACGTTACGTTTTATAACCTTTAAAAATAGCTTTTATTTTATTTCTTCAATATACATAGAGATTTCTTGTGTCAGAGCCTTTAGCTAACCTTCCTTTAATTATTCGTCAGTTAAACTGCATGGACTACAGCCAAGTTTGGCATGCTATGCAAGATTTCACTGACGATAGAGATGACAGTATCTTAGATGAACTGTGGCTGGTAGAGCACCCACCGGTATTCACTCAAGGACAAGCAGGCAAAGAAGAGCATTTATTAATGCCCGGTGATATTGAAGTGGTAAAAGTAGACAGAGGCGGCCAAGTAACCTATCACGGCCCGGGTCAACAAGTTATCTACTTTATGATCAACTTGCGCCGTAGAAAAATGGGCGTTCGACAACTGGTCACCCTAATTGAAAACGCTATAGTCGCATCGCTTAACGATTATGATATCAAAGCCTATCCAAAGGCTGATGCTCCAGGTGTGTATGTTGACGATAAAAAAGTGGCTTCGCTAGGATTAAGAGTACGTAAAGGCTGCTCTTTTCATGGCTTAGCACTCAATGTCAATATGGACTTATCACCATTTTTACGTATCAACCCTTGCGGTTATGCGGGCTTAGAGATGATACAAACTTGTGATCTACAGGGTCCACAAACTACCCAAGATGCTAGCAAATCATTAGTGAAACACTTAACCACTTTACTCCAAGCGAGTGATGTGCTTTATCAACATGAATTACCTGATCTACACAAAATTGCAAAGAGCAAATAATGACCGAAAAAACAATTGTAAAATCAGCAAAAATAGCCCCTGGCACTAAATTACGTGATGCCGACAAAATGGCGCTCATTCCGATTAAAGTAGTACCATCAACACGTGAAAGTATGCTCAGAAAGCCCAGTTGGTTACGTATTAAATTACCACGTTCAAGTGAGCGTATTGATAATATCAAAGCCAACTTACGCAAACACAAACTCCACTCAGTTTGTGAAGAAGCATCGTGCCCTAACCTGTCAGAATGTTTTAATAACGGCACGGCTACCTTTATGATTTTAGGTGATATATGTACTCGTCGTTGCCCATTTTGCGATGTGGGTCATGGCCGACCATTAGCAGTAGATACTGAAGAACCAAAAAAATTAGCATTAAGCCTAAAAGATATGACGCTAAAATATGTGGTGATCACCTCAGTTGACCGTGATGATTTGCGCGATGGCGGCGCTCAACAATTTGCTGATTGTGTTAAAGAAATTAGCGAACAAGCACCAAACACTAAAATTGAAATTTTAGTGCCTGATTTTCGTGGTCGCATGGACAGAGCCCTTGAAATACTGAACCAAAACCCGCCGCATGTATTCAACCACAATTTAGAAACAGCACCACGTTTATATACCAAAGCTCGTCCCGGCGCTAACTATCAGTGGTCTTTAGATTTATTAAAGAATTTTGGCAAAGCAAATCCAACAGTGACCACTAAATCAGGTTTAATGGTTGGGCTTGGCGAAACTAACGAAGAAATACTAGCAGTAATGCGTGATTTACGCAGCCATGGCGTTACCATGCTTACTATTGGTCAATACTTACAACCAAGTAAAGATCATCTACCGGTAGAACGTTATGTCCACCCTGATGACTTTGCCATGTTCCAAGAAGAAGCCACTAAAATGGGCTTTGAACATGCCGCCTGTGGGCCTTTAGTGCGCTCTTCATATCACGCTGACAAACAAGCAGCTGGTGAAGAAGTAAAGTAAATCAACCTGTTACCGTTACATTCGATAGTCAAAACTTTAGCTGGGTACCCTAAACAAGGTGCCCACATTCACATCAATGTGGAAGTAAAGCATTTAACCTAAGCAAAGTAACTTTATAAAATTTGCTAAAATGTGCAACCGAGCAAACGGTTACAAAGTCGACTTTAAAATTTTTTTAATCAATTACCACCCGTAACATCAACAAAAATTCCTGTTACAAATGAAGCTTCGTCTGATAACAACCAAGCAATGGCATTGGCTACTTCTTGTGGTTTACCACCACGCTGCAAAGGTATATTAGTACTTAACCTATCAACTCTATTTGGTTCACCGCCATCACGATGCATTTCGGTATAAATTAAACCGGGTCTAACACAGTTAACACGAATTCCTTGTTTGGCTACTTCCAACGAAAGACCTTTGGTTAACGTGTCTATAGCACCTTTAGATGCGGCATAATCAATATATTCATTTGGTGAGCCAGTTCTTGCAGCTCCCGATGATACATTAACAATAGCACAGCCGTTTTTCATGCGTTTAACTGCTTCTCGACAACATAAAAAGCAACTACTGATATTGGTGGTAATAACCTCATTAAAGCGCTCTAAACTGATATCACTTAAACGAGATTGAGTAAATAAAATCCCGGCATTGTTAACTAAGTGAGTGATAGAGCCAAACTTTTGCTCTGTTGCTGCAAATAATTTTATTACCTCTGCTTCATTAGAAACATCGGCAGCAAAAGCAAATGCTTGCCCTCCTTGAGCTTTTATCTGCGTTACTACTTTTTCTGCGTACTCATGGCGGCTGCGGTAATTAACACAAACAGCGTAACCTCTTTCTGCAAGCAAGATTGATGTTGCCGCGCCAATACCACGACCTCCTCCTGTAACAATAACAACCTTATTCATATTACTCCTTAATGTATTAGCAAGTTTTTAAAATCGCAGTGCAGATTTTTAGCTCCAGACAAAATCTAAGTTCCCACATCCGTGTAGGCAAAAACCGATCCTACACTCAAGAACGCTGAATTAAATATTGCCCCCTGAACAAGCTACCTAGCCATCAATATTTTCGATTTAATACCATTAGAGTAAAGCTGAATAATGGACTAATACATACTATTAGTGAGTGATTTTTTATAGTCAAGTTTACAGGCCTGATACACGCTTTCTGATATTTCGTTACCAAAACACCGTGTGTGAATAAACTCGCCTTCCTTATCGTAAACACTTGAATTATAAAGTATGTATTTTATTTTATGCTTGCCGTATACCATCGCAGGAAAGTTTGAAAAGGGTTCGAATTTCGCCAGCTTCATCATCATTTGCTCTAAACATGACTTGTCGAATTGAAACTCAGAGACATGATGACCGACATATTCTTCTTCAGTGTAACCTAATACCTTTAATTCATGCTCGTTAGCATATTTAATGATGCCGTCAGGTGAAACCGTGTGAATTCCAATATTTGAATTTTGAATAAAATCTTCAGCATTTTCTATAAGCATTGGTTTAGACACCTTATTACAACCTATTAACAAAGATTAAGTATATTCAATATTTGTTAATAGGTAAAATTTAACTTAGCGTCACTGGTATTATTTTTATTCGCTATTCTAAATAATCTGTTAGCGCTTAAATTCGATTTTTAGGCAAAAAAAAACACCCGTCGGTGCTTTTTAATCTGTGAACTTTTCGTTGCTATCAATTAATGGAGCATAGCTAAACGTATTTGTTGTTGTCTTTGAAATACTTCTTGCTCGCGTTCGACATATTTAGCCCATTGCTGTGCCGTTTTCTTAATTTTAGGCAGTTTTTCAGCTTCAACAAAAGCCGTTAACGAGGAACTAAATTCTTTCAGATTAAAGTTAGCCATGCCTTTGGCAAGGTACATATTACCTAAATAAGACGGTTTGCTTTCATCTTTACTCTTAGCAATCGCTTTGTCGGCATAAATAAGTGTTTGTTGCCATTGCTCTAGGTTTAAGTATGTTTGTGCTAATAAAGCATCATACTTACCCTTTTCACCCAAATCAGACAATTGCTTTAGTACATCAATAGCCTTCTTAGGCTCTTTGGCTCCCAAATAAGCTCGGGCAAGTAAATCTAAACTTTTTTCTTGGGCGACAACCGTTCCTTGTTGAATGGCTTCGTTTAATAACTCTGCCGCTTTAAAAGGGGCGCCATGAAATTGATATAATTGCGCCAAGGTCATAATTTCACTTGTTTTAGTAATGTAACCCGCTTGGTAAGCTGCTTCCATTACCGCCACTTGCTTCTCTTCTTCGCCAATTTCACCGTACATACCCGCAAGTTGTAACCAATATTGCGGTTTGCTGTACAAACGCACAAGCTGCTCCATCACCTTGGTCACTTTTTTAGGTTGATCCAACTCATAATGGGTAGCACGTTGTAAAACAAGCCAGTTTTCTTTCGGTGGCTTATTGTTGGTTTGCGCGGTTTTCATGGCATTTTCAATGTGAATTAAACTATCAACATATCGTTTATCTTGAAAATACACTTGTGCAAAAAGCATTTCTTGATTAGACGTTAACGGTTTAGCATTAACTCTTTGCCACTGCTTTAAGTGTACCAATGCACCAGCATAATCTTGCTTTTGCATAGAAAGTTGCGCTAGAGAATAACGTGTAGAAATAAGCAAGCTATTAGGAACCGCAGTTTCATTGCTGATCACTTTATTAAAATTCACTATCGCTTGTGCAATATCATCATTGGCATAATGCATAAAACCATAAAAGTTATAAAGCATTGCTTGCTCATAACCATTTAAGCTATTAAGGCGTCCTTCGACTTCAGACAACACCTCAAAACCTGCCTCTTTATTACCTTCATCGGCTAGTGCTTGTGCTCTAGCAAGTTGAGTGTAAACGCGATTACGCATAGCCGGCACTTTTTTACTGGCACGATAACTTTTGTACTCTTGCTTCGTGTCCGCTTGCTTGGTGCTTGCTTGCTCATTGTCTTTAGCTATAACATGGCTTGATGGTAACAACGCCATCAAGCCTAGGGTTGAAGCTAATAATAAGGAAATTTTCACTTTCATTTTATTCTCCTTTTTTTTAATGCTGTTCATTTACTGTCAGCTGTATTGGCGACGAGTTGCGTTCTCAAAACCTGCCCCTCGCCTCTTTACTAGCCTGCTCTTTATTAACCGTCTATTTCAAAACTGATTTTATTTTGTACACCGGCAACAGCCATAGCAACACCATCAACAACCCGAGGTTTATATTTAAACTTCACCACAGCATCAAGTGCTGCGCGATCAAATATCCCCTGAGGTTCGGCATCTATCACCATAGGATTAGTTACCGCGCCCGTTTTAGTGACGGTAAATTCAACAATAACAAAACCTTCTATGCCTCGTGCTTGTGCACGACGAGGATAAACAGCAGACACTTTAACAATGGGTAGATAATCACCATCGTTACTGTCTAAGTTCAAGCCACCAGATAAACCAGCATCGGCCTGAATGTCAGCCGAAAAACTGCTTTTACTCGCACTGGCATTGGGATTACTTTGCTGCATCGGGGGTGTTGTCATTTGTGGTGGCGGCTCTTTAGGCTTAGCGGGCTTCTTCACTTTGCGTTCTTTTTTCACCACTGATTCATCTTTTTTCAAGCGGATGAAATCAAGCACATTGCCTTTTGCTGGCTCTGTCATTGCCTCATTACCACCAGCAATAAGCTTTTGCATGCCCCATAACAGTAAAAATGTCATGCTCAGTGCCATTGCGCCAGCAATAACATAACGAACGCCGCTGCGTACTATAACTGTAGCCACGTAATATCCTCCAACGCTAGCTACGCTTCTTGCGCAGCGATAGAAACATCAAACACACCAGCGGCTCTCGCTGAGTCCATCACCTTAATCAAGGTGTCCGTCGTCGATTTTTTATCCGCTTGAATCACCACGGTTCCTTGTGGATTTTCAGCTTTCAAACGTTCAATGTTCGCTTGTACGCTGCGAATATCGACTTTACGTTTGTTGATCCAAATATCACCTTTATCGCTAATAGCTACCAGTATATTGGCACGTTCTTTTTTCACCGCTGTGGCGGCTTCTGGGCGATTGACATCAATACCGGCTTCTTTAACAAAAGAAGCGGTAACAATGAAGAAAATTAATAAGATAAACACCACATCTAACATCGGGGTCATATCAATTTCTTCTGATTCTTCCTGCGCTTGTAACATTCTATTTAAATGACGCATTACTTTATTCCTACTTTATTTTATTTTACTTAAGTTAAGTTAATTCAATTCAATTTAATTTAATTTAAGTTAATTAATGTCTTACTACCAAACTATCGGCTAATAGCTCAGTTTCTTTTTTAGCATTTCGTCTGAGCCAAGCAACAGTGAATACACCTGATAGTGAACCCACCATGCCAGCCATGGTTGGAATAGTCGCCCGAGAAACCCCTGAAGCCATTGAACGGGCATTACCACTACCAGAGATAGCCATAACGTCGAACACTTCAATCATGCCAGTTACCGTACCTAACAAACCGAGTAACGGACACAACACCACCAGTGATTGAATTAAGACTATGTTGCGATTCAACTTAGTGGCCCCACGCGATATTATCGCGTTACGAATTTGTTCACTATTCCAAGAAACATGTTCAGCTCTACTCTGCCAAGAATTAATGTAATGTTTTTTAACGCTTTTATAACTAACAAGGATAAAAACAAAGCGTTCAAAAATTAACAGCCACATAATAAAGATAACTGAGCCAATAACGGTTAATACTTGTCCGCCGGTATCCATAAACTCAATTATTGCATCGTACATTTCTGCTAAGAAAATCACGGCTTATGCTCCTTGACCTGCTAGCTCTGCATCTTCACAGCGCTGTGCAATAATACCTGTGCTCTCTTGTTGCAAAATATTGATAATATTTTTACTGCGACTGTTTAAGTAGGCAAAGATGAACACCATTGGAATGGCAACCACTAGGCCAAGTACCGTAGTCACTAACGCTTGTGAAATACCACCCGCCATTAATTTAGGGTCGCCCGTTCCAAATAAGGTAATCGCTTGGAAAGTATTAATCATGCCTGTTACTGTACCGAGTAAGCCAATTAATGGTGCCACTACTGAGATGATTTTAATCAGGGTTAACATACTCGACAGCTTAGGTAACTCACGCAATATTGATTCTGAAAGTTTCAACTCTAGTGTTTCAGTATCCAAGTTAGGGTTATTATCTTTAACCTGCATAACACGACCTAACGGATTGTCGCTTGAAGCTTTATTTGATTTAAGTTGACGTTTAACTTTAGCACCGACCGACACTAAATTGATGAGACGCACTAAGGCGATAAGCAAACCGACTGCGCCGATAGCTAAAATGATATAACCCACTACGCCGCCTTGGTCGATACGCTCACGTGTATCGGGGGCTTGTACTAGTAAGCTTAAAATTGAGCCACCCGTTGGGTCTAACGCAAAAGCCGTGGTATCTTTACTTGTAGTTAAGGCATCAACGGTTGATAAGTAACGGTTTGAAGGTTGTCTAATTAATTCAGCCACCGTCCCTGTTTCATCGATGTATTCTAAATATTTACCGTCGGCAACTAAATTAAAACCCCCGATACGGGTAACGTCAGTGGCTTTTCTTTCGCCGTTGGCTAAAACAACTTCACGATTAAAAGTATGAATTTTGCCACTTTGCGTCATTTCACGCTGTAATTCGAACCATAAACGCTCAATTTCGGCAATAGACGCTAATTTACTGCTTGAACCCATGCTTTGGGCAAATTCATTTAAGAATTCACCACGGTTAGGTATTTGCGCTGAAATCACTGACGTTTGAAATTTACTACGGGTGTCGCCTGACACTTGTTGCAAGACACCAAACAACTCTTTTAATTCACCCAAACGCTTGTCTAAGGCATCGGTTTTATTGGCTAGTTTAATTTCATTATCAGCAAATGTTTGCTCAAGTTTAGCACTTAATTTTATCGCAGAATTTCGTTGGCCTTTAACGTCATTAAGCATTGCCTGCTGTTGATTAACTTTGCTTTTAAATTCAGTTTCTCTGGCAACGTTTTGCTTAGATTGAGCTATTTTTCCTTGTTCAAGCTGAAGTAATAAATCATCTAAACTTGTCGCCTGCTGCGCCATGCTCACACCACTTAGCATAAGAGAAGCAAGTGTAAATGTTTTTAGGGCTGTCAGGGCTTTTTTAGAACGTTGGCTAAAAGTTGCCAACGGTTTAACATTATTGATCATTGTCATCATGGTTACTCTGCTATAGCTGGGCTTGGGTATTGGTTAATGGCACCATAATTAAATCGGGTGCTAATTGCTTACGGGCAATACGAAGTGCTTTGTTAATACCTAAACGGTAATCTTGAGACAATGATTTCCATTGACCGCTTTCCTGATCCCATTGGCCTAACTGGCTACCGTCACGAGTTTGGTAAATAAAGCTCACACGACCTACGCGTAAAAAATCAACATCCATTTCTTGACCTTCAACCGCTAAAAGTCCGCTGTATGCTTCTATAGTGCGTCCGTAATCAACTTCTATTTGGTACGCTTCTAATACGCGGCGAAACTTCTCAGCAACAGAAGTATCAGCACGTGTCATCATCTCGTTTAAGTCATTGATACGCTTGCTACGCTCTGCGGCTAGAAAAGGTACATCAAGCTGAACGAAGTTTTCTAAGGTAGAAATCATCCGGGCCATCAAAGGAGAAATTTGACGTTCAATAACGCTAACTTCTTCGATAGATTTAGCTAGCTGAGTAAGCTCTGCTACTTGGTTATCAAGTTGAGCTTGCATTTGCTGGTTATAAACATTTAAGCCATCTAATTCTTTAGTTACCGTATTAAATTGCTGTAACTTGCTTTGAACTTGCTCAGTAAAGCCATTCACTTTTAATTGTGAACTTGCTGCAGATTCATTGATTTGTTGTCCTGCGGCTACCACGGCGTCTAGTTGTTGCTCTTGACTCTGTGTATTGGCGCTGACACTTGTATGTAGCAAGCTGGTAGCACTAAGGCCAACTAATAAACTTGCTTTGGCAAGGTGTGATAATTTCATCGATTTACCTATCTCTTGTCATAAAATAATTGAGATAAATTCTACCGAGCAAATGTGACACTTAAGTTATAGAAATATTACGGTTTTATTTCATCATTTTAAATAAAAAGCCCAACCATCATAAAAGTGAAACATATATCCCTTAACATTTATAAGAAATTAATGGATCGCTTCAGTTGAAGCAGCTTTGATAGTTTTAATATTGCTCTGACAGGTATTAAGTGATTATCAAAACATATAAAACATAGTTTGGAGTAATGTTTAAATGAATTTTCTTGAAAAAGAACTTAGTTGGCTTTCGTTCAATCACAGAGTACTGCAAGAAGCTCAAGATGAAAGTGTACCTTTATTAGAGCGATTAAGATTTTTAGGCATTTACTCCAGTAACATGGATGAATTTTATCGTGTTAGAGTGGCAAACGTACGTCGTAACGTACTGTTATCAAAAAATAAAGTACAACAAAAGCAAGCCATAAATTTGTTTAATCGTATTCAAGAAAAAGTGATTTCTTTGCAAACCAGTTTTGATGAAACTTACTTAATATTGCTGCAACAGCTAGAAACGAAAAACATTCATCTGATCAATGAAATACAATTATCCCCTGAGCATAACGTCTGGTTAGAGCAATACTTTAAAGACAAAATACGTCGCTATATATTTCCTTTAATTTTAAGCGAAGACGTCAATTTGGCTGATCACATTAATGATAATTCTACCTATTTAATGGTATCTATGCGCAAAGGTGAACAGTATCAATACGCACTGGTAGAAGTGCCTAGCAGCAGTGTGCCCCGTTTTGTTATTTTACCTAATACCAATAAAAAAGACGTCAGTATAATTTTACTCGACAATGTTATACGTCATTGCTTAACACAAATATTCAGTGGCTTTTTTGAGTTTGACAGCATTCATGCCTATTCAATGAAACTCACCAGAGATGCTGAGTTTGATCTCAGTAATGAGTTTAGCCAAAGTTTATTAGAGCAAATGTCGTCTAGCTTAAAACAACGCATTAAAGCGGAACCCGTTCGCTTGGTATACGATAAAAAAATGCCCCAAGAGATGCTAAATATTTTAACTGAGCAGTTATCTATTGTCTCGAATCAAGGCTTAATTTCAGGGGGTCGTTATCATAGTTTTAAAGACTTCATTGAGTTTCCAAGCCTTGGCGATAAATCATTAGAGCATGAAAAACTGCCAGCATTTGAGCAACATTACTTTACTCGTTATGACAATGTTTTTAGCGCGATAAAAATGCGCGATATATTACTTTACTATCCGTACCATAAGTTTTCTCATTTTAGTGAAATGCTACGCCAATCAGCTTATGACCCGAAAGTAACTAAGATTCAAATATCGCTTTATCGTGTCGCCAAAAAATCTCGGGTAATCGCCGCACTGATTGAAGCGGTAAAAAATGGTAAAAAAGTTTTCGTTAATATTGAATTACATGCTCGCTTTGATGAACAAGCGAACCTTGAGTGGGCTGAAATACTCTCCAATGCCGGAGCCAATGTCTCTTTTGGTATTTCTAATTTAAAAGTGCATTCAAAAATATGCCTGATCAGTCGTAAAGAAAACAACAAATTAGTGCATTACGCCCATATTGGTACGGGCAATTTTCACGAAAAAAATGCCAAGATTTATACCGACTTTAGCTTATTCACTTGTCAAACTGAAATTACTCAAGAAGTCGCCCAAGTTTTCAACCTGATTAAACATCCTTATTTAAAGTTTGATTTCAAACACTTAATTGTTTCTCCCATTAATGCACGTAGCGCTATTGAATCACTGATAGATAACGAAATTAATGCCGCAAAAAATAAACAAACCAGTGGTATAACCTTAAAAATAAATAACTTGGTTGACACTGAGTTAATTAACAAGCTTTACCAAGCGAGTAATGCTGGCGTTAAAATTAAGCTGATAGTGCGTGGTATATGTTCGTTAGTCACTGGCGTTAAAAACCAGAGTGAGAATATTTCGGCTATCAGTATTGTTGACCGTTTTTTAGAGCATCCTCGAGTTGCTATTTTTGAAAACAACGGTGCGCCAAGTGTTTATATTTCGTCGGCTGATTGGATGAGTCGCAATATAGATCAACGAGTTGAAGTGGGTTGCCCCATATATTGCCCGGAAGTGAAAAAGAGTATTATTGACATTATATCTATTCAGCTAAATGACAACACTAAAGCACGGGTGTTAGACACAACACAAAGTAATATCTATCAAAAGCATGAGCAAAAAGTTAAAGTACGCGCCCAAATTGATATTTATCATTATTTAAAAGAACAACAGATGATGAAAAAACAAACACTTTATAAGTCTAAAAAAAGCCCAGCTCTTAGCCATGCATAAAACATTAACAGCCATAAAAGTAGAAAGTAATGAACAGGCAATAGCCGCTCAAGTTGATGAAAAAACCAATCACTTAGTCGCCGTTGATTTAGGTTCAAACAGCTTTCATATTATTATTGCTAGAGAGCAAGACGGTTGTTTACAAACAATGTATCGGCATAAATGTGCGGTAGAGCTTGCCGCAGGTTTAGATCAACAAAACCGATTAAGTGACCATGCTATTGATAAAGCCATGGCTTGCTTGCGTGAGTTCAATTTGTCATTAAGGCAACTACCCAGTAGTGCTATTCGTATTGTCGCCACGCATGCACTGCGAAAAGCTAAAAATATTGATGAGTTTATTCAAAGGGCTAAACAAGTATTACCTTACCCCATTGACGTTATTTCAGGGGAGCTTGAAGCTGAATTGATTTATCAAGGCGTTGCACATATTCAGGCACTTAATAAACAAACATTGATTATAGACATTGGCGGCGGCAGTACTGAATTGGTCATCGGCAGTGGTTTTACCTCTAACATTACTGATAGTTTAGAAATGGGCTGCATCAGCTTTCAACGCAAATTTTTTCTTTGTGGCGAGATAACACACAATAAAATAAGCGCAGCACAACAATATGCGCTAACACAATTAAGCACTATTAGTGATAAATATCAACAGCATAACTGGCAGGCCACTTTAGGTACATCTGGCTCAATAAAAGTAATAAGTCGCGTTATGCTAGAGCTTTATGGTGATGATGAAATATCGACAAATCGCTTAAATGCTTTAATAGAAAAGCTGGTAAGTTGGCAGCATTGCGATAATATTCCCTTGCGCTCTATTGAGCCGAAACGACGCCCCTTACTGGCTGGTTCGGTAGCGATTCTATCCAGTTGCTTTCAATGCTTGTCACTAACTCAAATGAATTTTAGTGCCGGTGGTGTGCGTGAAGGGGTGCTTTATCAATTAAGTGCATCACGCACGGATATTGATACGCGTGAAAGAACCGTGCAAAGCCTGATAAAATTACACCATGTAGATCAAAACTTTAGCCATAGAGTATTATGGCAACTAAATGATTTTAAAGATAAATTAGCAAACACATCAGCACAATTATCTAGTAACGAATTTCAGCTATTACATTGGGCGGTACAGTTACATGAAATAGGCATCACCATTAATTCAAAAAAACGCCAGCTACACGGCGCTTATATTATTGAACACAATGACTTGCCTGGCTTTAGTGAGCAAGAGCAACAAATAATGACACAGTTAGTTGCTAATCATAGAGGAAAAATACAGTTTTCTATTGATGAAGCGCTGTCTGTACCTGTTAATAAACGTTTGTTATTGCTAATACAGCTTTTACGCCTTGCTATATTATTAACACAAGGGCGTTTACCGCAAAAAATCACGCCAAACACACTAACCTATCATGGTGACACCTTGTTTTTAACGCTATCAAGGCAAGATGATTTACTTACCCAGCTCGACAGTGAAATTCAAAAGCAGTACGCTGCTGGCTTAAACCTCAACGTAAGGTTTTCATAAACTTTTATAAAAACCTTATGTTATAAGGAGTGTTGTAAAGAGTTGGTAGAAAGTGTGGTAAAAAGTGTTATAAATAACATGGTAAATAGTGGCTTGAGCTTACTAGTCACTTCTTTTTTCAAAAGAAAATTCAGAGGCTTTTATCGCTTGACCTGATCTATCTCTTGGCGTGGTATAAAACTCAACATTAAGATTATTTAACTTGTTGTCTAGCTCAACATGAGCAAACCCCCAAACAAAACTTTTTGACCAAAGCAGCTGATATTGCGGATAATGTTTTGCTTGTTGCTCAGCAAAAGGTGTATGTTTACCGCGCATTTTAGAGGCGGCACCACTAATAATGAGTGGTAATGGCGGTCTGTTATTTTCTCCAAAATTTGAACAGTCATCGGTGAGTAATTCAAGATCATGTTCATGCCCAGCAATATAAGCATCGGCATATTGGCAAAGTGTCGGTAAAAGCAAACGCCTTAATACATGCCCTTCAGCGTATTTAGTTCCGCCTATAGACCATAAAATATGGTGACCATAAACAATTTTCCATTTAGCATCTGAGTTAGCTATACCGTTAATAAGCCAAGCGAGCTGTTGCTCATCTTCATTTTTTATTGGTAATTCATGTTTGTCAGCCGTATCTAATTCTGCGCTACCATCGTTTAATGCCTGCGCTAAACTTTTTTCACTGCCATCGGCATTTAAAGGAATATCATAAATTTTTTGTCCTGCTAGCAGCATATTGGTATCTAGCACGAAAAATTCAACGTCATTACCCTCCTCCCCTAAGCGATAACTATAATATCCTTGCTCATCAAGATGAAAGTTTGCTTGCTCTTTCATCCACTTGGTTTGCATGGCTACCCCGTGTCTTGAGCTTTTCCAGTCATGATTACCTAACGCTGAATACACCATCAAGTCTTCATTTTCTTTAAATAAAGGCTTTAAAGGTGCTAAAATCAAATCGTCCATGCGCTTAGTATCATCTTTACTGTCGTTTGCTCCAGCGCCATCTGGGTAAATATTATCACCCAGTTGAATAGCAAATTGGCATGCTTTGCGGCGACAAACTTCGGTCATGGCTAAACCTACCGCTTGTGCGCCTCCCTGTTCGGTCGCGATATTAGTATGGGGATAAACATAAATAGGCGTATAGTCAAATTCAGCTAACGGCCGGCCATCTTCAAGCCAATCCTCTTTTTCCTTCGCAATAAAGTCTGCTTTATTTTTGGGGTACAAGATATGTTTCTTTTTCGGATAATCAACATGATAGCCACCATCACCAAAGGCTATGAAATTGATATTGCTGCTGTTTACGCCCTCTAAAGTATCTTTTGCTAGCGAGGGGGGTTCTGTAGGTAAAGTTGCGTTATTACTACAACTTGTTATGGCTAAAACACTAAGCAAAGACAAGCCCGTCATCATCAAAGGCAATGTTTTTTTCATCTTATTTTATTTCCAATGGTTTAAATAACGGAGCGCTTTAACAAAGCTATGATTTAACAAAGTCAATCACTTAACCTCATGAAAGCGCTCGTTGAATTTTAGATGGCTATTTACAAAGAAGTAAATGTTACCCCTAACTCAAAAGTGCGACCATATTCTTCATATTGATAATTATATTGATTTTCACCGTGGTATAAATAGTATGGTTCATCATTTAAGTTACTGACGTTGAAGTAAAATTGAACCGTATCTGTCATGTAGTATTTACCACTAAAGTCAATTTGCGTATGAGCATCTTGATAAACATCGGCATCATTGTCTGCAAATTTATAATTCTCACTTTTATAACTCGTGCTTAGTCTTAAACTGATAGCGTTATTTTCATAACCAACCATAATATTGGCAACGGTATCGGCTTGATTAGGTAATTTTTCATCGGCATCAATGAAAGTACCATTAGCGCCTAATAATAACCCAAAATCAAAGCTTTTATTCCATGCCAATTCAATACCTGTTAACGAAGCATTACCACCATTTAATGGCTGTATAACTTCTTCAAAACCATGCCATTCGCCATTATCTTGTACTTCTTCGTAAAGAATATAGTTTTCTATGTCTTTATAGAAAAGCCCTGCTGATAATACGCCAATAGTTTCAGGGTAATACTCTATGCTGATATCGAAGTTACTCGACTCATAAGGTTCAAGATCTGGGTTACCGACTTCAGCTTTACGTTCTATAACCGTGGCGCCATCGTCTTCATTAATTTCTGTTTCTATTAATTGATAAGCCGCTGTATCACTAAAGCTTGGGCGAGCTATTGTTTGCGTATAGGCAAAACGACTCACCAATTGCTCATTAATGTTATAGCGCACGTTTAAACTAGGGAAGAAATGCTCATAATCTTTTTCGCTATGCCAAGGGTTAATCTCAACACTTTCATCACCGCTAATATCATCAGTAATCAATTCAACTTTGTTACCTGTGGTACTAAAACTGGTATCTTCAAAACGCACACCTGCAACAATATTCCAGTCATTAACCTCGACAGTAACCATGGCATATAAAGCCAGAATATCTTCATCACTGGTATATGAACTTCCCTGGCTTTCAATCTCTGTTTTTTGCGTGTTTAATTCAAAGTCATCCATATTGGCCAAGGCATATTGGCTTAAACCACCTTGAGAAAGACCCGGACCAAATTGACCTAAGGTATAATCAACCACGCCTGAGTTAAATTGTTCAGCTAAAATATCATCGCCTGTTGAGTCTTCAAAACCGCCATCATAAATTTTCGCATTAACACTATTAAATTTTTCTCTGCTGCGGTATTTACCACCAAATTTAATTTCACCATTGTGGTTTTTCCAGACAAAATCTTTACTGATATCAAGCGCAAAACTAACTTCTTCATCTTCAGTGCTATTGTTTTCATAGACTACTTCATCCAAGACGAAATTAGTTAGGTTTTGCGAGTTACTATTAAAAGTCACTTCAGGTATGGGACCCGCAGTTGCATAACCGTAATCAAGCCCTTTACCCACAAAAGTAGTATCAAGGCGATCCGGCTCCTTCTCACTTGATTTAGAATAGCCAATGTTATATTCAACAAACCAATCACCAAGCTGATTTTCACCGCCCGTAATAACCGAAATAATTTTTTGCACTTCATAGCGATCTTTAGTATCACGCTCTATCTTGCCGTCATAAAAATCAGCTCTGATGTTGGTATTATTGGTGAGATCAATTTGGCCTTTATCAAATTTGTATTGATTACGTAACCTATATTCGTCATCAGAAAAGTCACTGTACAAGGTGCGTAAGTAATATTGGCTGGTTGATGAGGTTTGTAAATCAAAGTTTAATGCTGCCCCCAAACGCTCGCGAGTAATGGCATAAAAACGCTGCTCTATTTCTTCAGCGCCGAATACTTCAACATCGTCTCCGGTGGCTAAGTCTTCAAATTCAAAATCAGCCCAACCGCCATCGGTTTCCATATTTTGAGAGCCAAAATCACGTTTAAACCAAGACAGTGCCCCTGCTACGCCTAGCTGGCTATTACCTAAATCGAAAATATCACTGTAGCTACCTGAAAGCTTAGGGCTAGTATCAGAAACGAGTTCATTGTGAGAGGCTTGAGCGGTAAAACTGTAGCTGCGCTCACTGCGGTCAAAAGCAGAGAGGCTTTTAACTTCTATCGAGCCACCAATAGCATTAGCATCCATATCAGGGGTCACCGTTTTACTGACTTCTAACGATGAAATGAGTTCACTGGGGATAACATCTAAAGCGACACTGCGAGTGCCTGATTCTGGCGAGGGCACATTTAAACCATTAATAGTGACATTATTCAGGCTAGGATCTATGCCTCGAATACCGACAAAACGCCCTTCACCTTGATCACGTTCAATAAAAATACCGGGCATGCGTTGTAAAGCTTCAGCCGCATTTTGATCGGGTAATTGCCCAATGGCATCACTACTTACCACCGAAAGTACTCTATTAGCATTTCTTTGACGGTTAAAGGCATTCGCTTGACCAGAGCGTTGACCACGCACGATCATATTCTCAAGTTCAGCTTCCGCCCCTGTGCTATTGGCTGTAATAGCAATGTTTTTGGTGATAATTTTACCATCAAGCACAGACACTTTTTGTTTAACTTCTTTCGCACCCTGATATTTAATCACTAAGGTGTAATCGCCTTCAGGTAAGTTAGCAAAACGAAAAGAACCATCACGTTCACTGACCGTAGTTAGGTTTAATTCAACCAAACTAACGTGAGCGCCTTGAAAGTAAACCTTGTGCTGACTATCACTTATGCGTCCTTCAATGGTACTTGCTGCTATGGCATTACTCGCCGTTAACAGTGCCAAACTGCCCGCGAGAATAAGCGATATTTTATTCAGAGAAAATTTGGACTTTATTTGTTTGAACTTTATTTGCTTAGGTTTTATTTGCTTATGCTGCTTAGGGTTCATGTTGCTCTGCTCTTAAGTTATTTTTATTAAGGTAAATAGTTAAGGTAAATAGTTGAGGTAAATAGTTGAGGTAAATAATCTAAGCGCTAAACTAAATGACCAATATGACAAACAAGTGAAAAATAAAACCGCTACATTTTCATCGATAATTTAAACGCTATTTCCTTATTAATTTTTACATAGTGACAAAATAATGAGCTAATTTGACCCCCTTGTAACTCGTAAAAATCCGTAAACAATCCGTGAATAACACCATAAAATGAACTCTTCAGCACAAGGTTCACATTCACGAGGCAAAGGGAGAGATAAAAGCCAGTCAAGCCGGTAATTTTTACTGGCTTGTGTAAATAAACTGTCATCTGCCTGAGCTAATATGACCCTATCAGGTGTAATTGGCTTTGTTATGCTCCCATAAACACTATTGTTATAAATGCTGATATTGATAAGTTATGAAAGACAGTTTTATTCCACATCACCTAAAATTAATCGCTATTTACCTGTTTACCTTAAGTGGAACTATCGGCTTGGCATTTTTTTTTGGTGACCTTAAAGCAAGTAGTGCCTTTGACTATGTTGACGCCTTAGGTGAAGGCGGCATGACCTTAATAACCTTTATTTGGATTGGTTTTACTTTATTAAGTCGCCCTAAAGGTAAAGTCACAAATTGGCTTTTTTCTGGTTTATTACTCATGCATGTATCGATGCTATTAGATTTTCTCGACGAATTTATTAGTTATGACCAAAACAACAACTGGTTAACTACTATTGAGTCTTTGCCTGCACCTGTCGGCATGGTCATTATGTCGATGGCGCTTTATCAGCTATACCAAGAACAAGTTACCATCAATGCACAATTAAGACGCACCGAACATTATTATAGAGATCACCGCTTAACTGATTTTATTACCGGCCTTTATAGTGCTGAATATATGAAACAACAATTACAGCGTTTACTCAGCCATGATTGTGATAATTTTTCTTTGATCATGTTAGATATTCGCCAGTTTGACCATTTTAATAGAAAACATGGTCATCATCACGGTGATAGGCTGCTAAGAGAAATAGCGCAACTGACGTTAATGAATATTCGCGATACAGACCTTGCCTGTCGTTACGCCAGTGATCGATTAATAATACTGTTGCCAAGTAGCAGTAAAGAGCTGGCTGAGGGAATTGCCTTAGACATTGAAAACAGTATCGCCCATCTGGCTTTTAAAGTAGGCGAAAACCCACAAGCGCTATTTCAACAAGCTACTTTGTTCGCTGAAGAGTTTAATAATACTCAGACATATCACCATGTCCTTAACACCATGAACATGCATATAAGCCAACTAAAAACACAAGTGCGTAGTCAACCTCAGGTTGCTTGATGAATTACTATCAGCGCCATGATGCCGTAATAAACGACCAACAATTATTAGTAAACTTCATCGACTTAGCTAAACAACGTGGCCTGCATCCTGATAAATTACTGAAAGGGACCAAAATTTTTCATCCCGATTTATCTAAAGAATTTCAGCCTTATTCCGCACAAACATTACTCACTATTATCGAAAACTGTAGTAAACATTTAAATGCTCATGATATTAGCTTTTTATTAGGTCGGCGTTATTTTCCTTCGCATTTAGGAACATTAGGACAAGCTTTGATGAACTGTCGGCACTTAGCCGACATGTTAAGGGTTTGCCAATGCTTTCAGCTGATTAGCTTTCCTATGATGAATATCGAATTAAGGCACTTTAATAACAACACCCATATAATTTTTACCAGTGCCGTGGGCGCATTATCTGAACGGCAAGAAATTTTTCTCAGTGAATTTTTACTCTCGACTTTATTAGGTGCGGTAAAATATCGCTGTCAAAACTTCCCTGAGTTAAGCATTCACTTAGCCTACAATGAAGTAAACCATATAGAGCAATACCAAAGTCATATTACCTCATTAACGACTAAGCTCTATTTTCGACAAAAAATATCAATGCTAAGTATAGCAACACCTTTGTTATACCAGCCTTTCAACGATAGTTCATCAAGCTTAAAAGCCATGGCTTTGTCGCAAGTAAAAACGCAAATAAAGACGCAACATGATGGCCGAGTGCGCATCAGTTTTATGCAAGCAGTTACACAATACATGGCTAAACAACTGCTACAGCAGCAAGCGCTGTCGTTAGCACATTGTGCGCAATATTTTGGCTATAGTAGCGCGACCTTCAAACGAAAATTATCTGATCACAAAGTCAACTATCAAAGTTTACTTGATGGTATTAGAGGCCAACAAGCAATCTTTCAGCTGATTGTTTATCAGCATAGTAATGAAGAAATAGCGGCAAGTTTAGACTTCACTGATGTCAGTAATTTTCGTAAAGCATTTAAGCGATGGACAGGAATGACACCCAGTAATATGCGTGCACAAGTTTGTTGATAGCTATTTAAGCTCACCTGCAGACTAAGCAGTGGTTCCGGTAGAGGTGATACAGCGGTGTGGGCAAATGAGTGCGGCACCACTAACGAGTTATACTCGTAGAACTGCCTATGCTTGCTGTTATTCATTGCCTACCTCAACCGAAATTAATTGCCTAATAGAATGTGAGCAATTGTCCAAACTTAAAGTTGTTTAAACCACTTCAAATTGCTCTAAATGCTCAGCACCATTTTCTTGACTAATGGCCTAGTACCTATCAAAATGATAGGTACTGTATTAATAGGTGACAGATTTATAGGTGACTAGTGCAGAATAAAAAGCCGCAAGGTGCTGATGAGTTTCCGTTAACTGAAGTAACGGCAAGACAGATCATTAATGATTTAGCACAAAACTTCACCCATAGAATCAGGTGGAGTAAACACGTTAAGCAAAGAATGACTGAACGAGGTGTTACATCCGGACAGATATTAACTTTACTAAAGAGCAAGCGTTCAGTATTCCGTGAAGGTCCTTATGAAGAAAGTAATGGCGATTGGAAATTCAATTTAAAAGGCATGGCGGCTGGCAAGGTAATTGAACTGACCGTAGCATTAAAGAGTCACCAAAACGACCCAAGTTCAGTATTAGTGACTGTCTGGATTAATTAGGAGAATGAGCATGTATCACTACACAGAATGCGGATTATCTAACGTATTTTTAAAAAATGGTTTTATCGTTGAAGAGATCGACGGTGAAGAATATACGAGTATTGATGAAATGAATGGTCTTCATCGAGCAATTGCTCAAATTGTTGTTGATAGTAATACACCACTAACCCACGAAGAATTTAAATTTTTAAGAATCGAACTTAATGTTTCTCAAAAGATGTTAGGGACTCGTTTTGGTGTTTCTGAACAGACGATTGCTAGATATGAGAAAAAGAGTTCCGCAATTCCTAGAACAACTGATGCTGCACTTCGGTCTTTATATATGGAAAGTTTAGAGAAGAATAATCCGGTCAGTTATTTCTTAGATTTACTGTCAGATGTTGAAGCAATGAGTGCAGCCAAAGAAATTAGATTAGAAGAAATAAAAGAGCATTGGGAAGTTGCGGCTTAATAACTTGTGTTTTCTCGAATAGTAGAGCTAATTAAGAACCTAATGACTTTTTTGGTAATTAGTCGTTGCGCATACATGCCTATTCCTAATATTCATTCTCTTATCCTTAGGCATGAATATTATTTAAATCACGGGAGAATCAACCAAAATGCCATTTGATAATTTAGCCGAAGCTTGGAGTTACCGGTACGCAAAGAATGGGAGTAATATTAGCAAGAGCCGCAAGCATAGGACTAGCCATTAAAAAAGCAATCAAGGCTCTGGCAAGTATGACCGTTGAACTATAGCAAACAAAAAAGGCGCTTGAATTAATTTCAAGCGCCTTTTTTCACGTTGACCATATTAGCTTAGTAACTAAAATTATCATTATCTAAAGACAATGATTTTAAAGCTGCTGTTACTAACGAATTAAAATTCGTATGAGTAATTTAGGCTAACAATCATACCCACTTCTTTAGATCGCACTATAATATCTGACTGAGTTACTTCTTGATCTTCATTCAATATATTTTTAACTTTTAACTTAAGGCTTGAATCAAACGTTGGGTAGTAAGTATAAACAACATCTAACGAGTGAAATGGTTGTTCAAAGGCATCTTCACGCCCACCAACACCAGAAGCAAGTATACGCTCACCAAACACATTATATAAAAGCGAGGCGCTGTGATTACCATTATCTGAATCGTAGCCTAATTGTAAATTTACTACGTATTGTGAATGACCATTCATACGTTTAACGGTATTAGTTAAATTACCTGCAAAGGCCGGGTCAATAGATACTTCTGAGTCACTCAAGGTAATATTACCAGAAGTAAATAAACCATTGGTTAACCAGGTTAAATTTTTCAGCCATTCAACTTCAACACCATACACTTCAGCTGTTTCACCATTAACAAAAGTCATGGTGTAGTCTTCATCACCAACTGATAGTACATTTTCAATAGGTGATTGAATGTCTTTATAAAAAGCGGCAACAGTGTAGTTATCGCCATTTTTGCCATAATACTCAAAACGGGCATCGTAGTTTTTCAGTGGGCTACTTTTAAGACCTGACTTACCAATAGTACGAATATCGGTTAACGGGTCATAATACGCCACGGGTACAACTTCTCTGATATCAGGTCGTACTACTGTTTCACCATAACCAAGACGTAGTTGATAGTCGCTTTCACTAATATAAGTAAATGAAAGTGCAGGATAAAAATCATCTTCTATAATTGAACCTTGTTCGATTTTTTCAGGTGAGTAAAATATATCTAACTCATTTTTACCAAAAATCAAACTTGAGGTACCAATCGATACTTGTTTAAATTCTTCATAACGTATGCCACCACTAACGCGCCACTTATTATCATAAAACACATCAAACTCACCATAATAGGCATCTGTTTTTTGTGCTGCTATGTAATCATCAGCATCAGGAGGCGTTGGTTCATTAAAATCAACTAATATTGAGTTGGCATCTAGTAATTCATCGTTCAAATAATTAGTGATATCTAATATATTATCAGCATTATTGTTTACCGGTATGAAAACACCCGTTTCATTATTAACGCCAAATGTTGAAGTGTTATACACACGAGCTTTGTCAGTGAAGTCGTATCCGCCTTTAAATTCCATTTCAAAGTTACCGACATAAACCGGTAAAACCAAGTTGCCACCGTAAGATTTAACATTATCTTCTAGGTCAATAAATGAATAAACAACACGATTATCATCACCTGATATTTCAGATTTACTGTATTGACCATTAAGATAGCTGTCGTCAAATTTGTAAGTGGCATCAATAGGAATATCAGTTTTCGCTGTAGATTCAGTATATTGCCAATCAAAACCTAAACCACCAAGCTCTAAGAAGGTATGTTGACCAATAACTTGCGTTATACGTAATTCGCGATCTTCATAGCTAAACTTATGAGTTCTATCCGCTTGTCCGTTGCCAAAAATAGTATTTACCGTACTACCATTAGGGCTTTGTAATGTAGAAACTTCTGTTTCGTCTTCTGAATCAGTTAAATAAATTTCTGATAAAGACACCTTATGGTTGTCAATACGATAACCAAGGTTTAACACAACATTTAATTTTTCATTTTCTGTGGTGATTAAAGATTCTTTTACGGTATTAAAACAAGAGTTATCAGTGTCATCAGCGTTAAGTAACTCAGTACTACAACCTTCTGAAAAATTTTCACTAAGCACTGATTGAAAACGTTCAGAACTTTTCCACTCGTTTTTATAAGATCCTGCCAGTAAAAAACCTATTTCACCGCCAAACCACTGTTCATCAAAATTATTACCAATGTGAGCTTTAATATCATAGTTTGGATCAAGCGATTCATCCGTCATGACCATGTCGCGCGGTAAAGTTTTTAATAAATCACTATTAATAGCTCTGGCTCGCTCCGCTCTATCATCACCGACTAAATGCTCATTATTAATAATACTACGTAAACTAAAGTCACCTCTGTATTTTACAATCGCTTCACTTAACTCATTAGAGATACCACTATCATCACGATTATAAGTATACCCTGAGCCTGAATTTGAATTATAACCCACACCTAAATCAATACCCGCGGTAAACTCTTTGGGGACAGTTTTGGTACGAATATCAATATTACCACCACCAAATGTTGCGGGCATAGAAGGAGAGTAAACTTTTTGTACCGCAATACTTTCAATAATACTGGATGGGAAAATATCTAACGGGACAACATTTCGTGTTAAGTCTGGGCTTGGAATGCTAGCACCATTTAAACGTGCACTTGAATAACGCTCACCCAAACCACGTACGTAGATAAACTTGCCGTCAACCAAGGTTAGGCCTGTAACACGGCGCAATGCTGATGCAGCATCGCTATCACCGGTTCTAGATAACTGTTCCGAACCTAGAATATCAGCAACAAATGCTTGATTTTTTCTTTCTTCAATCACTGCTGCCGCACTACCTTGCAAACGCGTAGCAACCACAACTACTTCTTCCATTGCTTCTTGTTGAGCTAAAGTATCTTGCTCTTGGGCGCTTAAATTACTAGTGTGTGATAGCAGCCCTAAGCTGATCGCAAGTGTCAATTTCTTGAGTTTATGTTGAGTTTTCATCTGGAAATTTTATCCTCAAATAAAAAATAGGCGCATATTAAAAGCACCTATTTTTACAACCTATTCTTTTTGGAATTATGATAAAAATGTATAAAAAACACTTTTATCAATTCGTTTAAAAGAACTAAAATTAATCTTGATCAGCCGCAGTAATTGCTGTTTCAACCCACTTATACCAATTTGAGCCAGTATCTTGATCAGATACAGCGCCAACATAATCTACTGTCTCAAAGAAATCATCATTTAAAGACGTTAAATCATCAGCCGTTACTGTTATATCTGTAGAAGCAGTATCCGTAGCAAAACCGTTTGCAACAAGCACTGAGGCATTACCGCCAATACGTTCGTTTGCACCTGAGTTATCAAACCAAGCAGTTTTAGCTGTTGCTTGTAATGCTACTGGAGCAGAGTCACCAAAGGTATCGCCTTTAAATTCGTTTACACATGCCATTGCTGAGCTTGTGAAAGAAAGTTGATCGGCACTTTTCTCACCGTCACCTTTAAACTGCACACAATCAGTACCGTTAGTACCATCAGTTTTAACCATTAGCACGTTATAGTAAGCACCTTGAATAGCATCATCGAATTTAAACGCTTGAGAAGGGTCACCATCACGTAAAGATTTACCATCAGTCGTAATAACAGTTACGTTAGCAATGGTAGGATTAGAGGCTGGTGCTTGGCTATATTCTGCGCCTGAATTTTTCTCACCATCGGTTTCAAAACCATTGTTACCCATAAATAATGGTGTGCCCGCAGGAAAGATTTCTTCTGGTTTTTCTTCAACACCATCCTTATCAAAAATAGCAGGACTTATTACTTCTCTTTTACTCTCAACAGTACCGTGTTTAACTAATATGTATTGAGCTTTACCTTGCCAGCCGCCATCAATATCAATACCATCATCTTGCGTATCAGTAACAACAATATGCTTAAGCGTTGAAGCACCACCAAAAAACTCTATACCATCATCAAAACCTTGATGAATATGGATATAATCAAAAGAAGAGCCTGAACCAACAGCATTTAATGTTAATGAGTTAAGATCGTCACCAGCACCACCCGTTTTAGGACCAGAGCCTGCATACCAAATTTTAGCGTATTGAATAGTTCCGCTATTATCAGCATTGTCGTTACCACCAAAGTGGCTTAATACACCTTCGGTTGGTGCATTACAAGTAGTCGCATCACGTTGTACATCAGTACATTGATTAGTAATACCAAAACCATTAATAATGATACCGCCCCAATCAGCAAATTGCGCACCATCACCCACAACATCTAGGCGAGAATAAGAATTAGCAGAGGTAAAGTTAATAGGTTTTTCTAATGTACCTATGGCATTTATTTTTGCGCCTCGAGCAATGCGAATAATCGCTTCACCTGAATCAAAAGCTAAATCAGCACCCGCTTCAACCGTTAAAGTAGGACCATTAGCGACCACGGTACAAGCAGTAGTAGTATCACAATTTTTACCAATTAATAACGCACCGTTAAAAACATGCACACCATCACTAGCAAGGTCAGCAAAAGTAAGGTCTTCTGTAATTTCTACATTTTTGCTGGCAAAAGCAGCACTATAAACACAATCTTGACCGTCATAAGCACCTTGTAAGTCACCACGTGTAGCACACGGGTTGGTATCTACAACAGGTGTCTCTGTTACGTTATTAGAATTATTAGTGCTGTTATCAACACTCGTGTCATTTACTGTTGGAGTAACATTTATATCACCGCCACAACCAGCCAACGCTAATGCACCAGCAACTATACTTACTTGAAAAATATTTTTTAATGTTATTTGCATTTTATCTCTGCTCCGCAGAATTGTTGTAGACCAAGTAATACCAATTGGTATCAAGATTAATTTGGGCTACATGCTACAAGAGAAAAATGACAGAAATACTTTAAAAATATGACTCTTTATTGACAGTAATATTTCATTTAAATGACAAGGCTTATTTTTCAATGAATAAAGGCCATTAAATAAAAGTCATAAAAAAAGCGCCAACTGGCGCTTTTAGGTAGGTACTAGCTACGATACTAGTTATGGTATTAGTTACGGTATTAGTTTACCGAATATTACGATTAACCACCGTGAACAATACGTTTATCAATTAAGTCTTCCACCACACTTGGGTCAGCAAGTGTTGAGGTATCACCTAAGCTGTCTACGTCATTTTCAGCAATTTTACGTAAAATACGACGCATAATTTTCCCTGAACGTGTTTTAGGTAGCCCCGGCGCCCATTGTAAGTAATCAGGTTTAGCAAAACGGCCTAATTCTTTCGCAACAAACTCTTTTAGCTCTTTATTAAGCTCATCTGACTCTTCTGCATTGGCCATTAAAGTTACATAACAATAAACACCTTGGCCTTTTATTTCATGTGGATAACCAACAACAGCCGCTTCAGCAACCGTAGGATGAAGCACTAAAGCACTTTCAATTTCAGCAGTACCTAAGCGATGACCCGATACATTTAACACATCGTCAACACGACCTGTGATCCAATAAAAACCGTCTTCATCACGTTTAGCGCCATCACCAGTGAAGTAATTACCCGGATACTGACCTAAATAAGTTTGATAGAAACGATTATGATCACCATACACAGTGCGTAATTGCCCCGGCCAGCTAGCCGTCATCACTAATAGGCCTTGGTTTTCCCCCTCAAGCGTATTACCGTCTTTATCAAATAAGGCCGGTTGTACGCCAAAGAAAGGTTTACCGGCACAACCCGGTTTCATATCAACCGCGCCCGGCAATGAGGTGATCATGATGCCGCCAGTTTCTGTTTGCCACCACGTATCAACCACAGGACAGTTGCTCTTACCAACCACCTCATAATACCAATGCCACGCTTCAGGATTAATGGGTTCACCTACTGTTCCTAATAAGCGTAATGATGACAAATCAGCTTTTTCAACCAATTCGTTACCAAGACTCATTAAGGCGCGAATTGCGGTCGGTGCGGTATAAAATACATTAACCTTATGTTTTTCACATACCTGCCAAAAACGACCGGCATCAGGGTATGTTGGTACACCTTCAAATACTAACGTTGTGGCACCATTAGCTAACGGGCCGTAAAAAATATAAGAATGACCCGTAATCCAACCGGCATCGGCAGTACACCAGTAAATTTCATCTTCTTTATAATCAAATACATATTTATGGGTCATAGCAGCGTACAAAATATAACCACCACAAGTGTGAACCACACCTTTTGGTGTGCCTGTTGAACCCGAGGTATATAAAATAAACAATGGATCTTCAGCATCCATAATTTCTGGTTCGCAAACGGCCGGTAAATTAGCAACAGCATCGGCGTAGTTAATATCTACTTTTTCGTTCCAAGCGACATCACCACCAGTACGAGTAACCACAATAACCGAATGAACGTTAGGGCAATCAACAACTGCCGCATCAACATTGGCTTTAAGCGGTATACATTTGCCGCCACGTACAGATTCATCTGCGGTGATAACTACCTGACAGTCAGCATCAAGAACGCGGGCTTTAATTGACTCGGTAGAAAAACCGCCAAAAACCACCGAATGAATAGCACCAATACGCGCACATGCTAACATGGCATAACCCACTTCTGGGATCATCGGCATGTAAATACAAACACGATCACCTTTTTTAACGCCGCGTTCTTTTAATAAGTTAGCAAAACGACAAACATGATCATGTAACTCTTGGTAAGTCACTTTCAGGTCATCTGAAGGATCGTCCCCCTCAAAAATAATGGCCGTGCTATTTGCTTTAGTGGCTAAATGACGGTCAATACAGTTATAGCTGACGTTTAATTTAGCCCCTGAAAACCAGTTGATTTCAGAGTTTTTCAAATCAATTTTACTGACACTATCCCAAGGTTGATACCAATCAATAAACTCTTTCGCCTGCTCCCCCCAAAAAACATCAGGTTGCTCGATAGACTGCTTATACATAGCATCGTAAGTGGCACTATCAATATGGGTATGCGCCTTAGCTTTGTCTGACACGGGATAACAAGGTTTCAATTCATTCATGAGATATTCCTTTGGGGTTATACACCCAGTGTAATAATTTTTAACTAAATTTGATTAACTTAATGCTAATTTTTTTATGGTTATTTTTATATACGCCTTTAGTCTTAAATAATAATCATTTTTCCCGTAACAACCAGTAATGATTAAGTATAAGCTATGTTCAAGCACTAGCAGCAGGTCGTAATAAGGTAAATTAGCTTAAGAGATAAAGCACAAAGACTGCCCTAAACTTTCTCTAAATGCACAATATATCTTGGTCTATTGCAAATATGTGCGATAATTCAGGCCGAAATAACATACCAACGGTTAATTATGAAACTTTTAGTTCGTAACCTTTCACGCTCAACTACCGAGCAAGAAATTCGCATTATATTTTCAGCTCATGGTTCTGTCACTGAATGTAACTTAGTTTTAGACCAAGAAACAGGTAAATCAAAAGGCTTTGCCTTTGTTGAAATGCCTAATGAAAATGAAGCAAAATTAGCAATAGCTAGCCTACATGAAACAAGGGTTGCTAAAAACAAGATCCGAGTAAAAATAGCTCAGTAATATTGTTGTTAATATTCAATTCAAAACCAGCTTACTTTAAATGCTGGTTTTTTACTGCTTAAAAAACGCTATGCCGCTACAAACCATTAGTTACCATTTCTTTAATTTTATAAGCTTTAACGAAATGATCTAATTTATGCGTTTGAATCCACCAAGTAGCCACCTCCATAAGTAACTCTGGGTTATCATTTTTATTGGCGAAAAAAGCATAAAATGAAACACCAACATTATCCCCTTTGCTGGCAATTTTCTTATCACAAACCTCAATAATTTTAGCTCTTAGTTCTTCTTTCATTATTTACTCATAGCCCTAAATATTCACAGTGTTTTGCCTTATGCTACAGCCTAAACACCCATCAAATGGAAGATTAATGGCTTATGAAATATTTTTTTCAACAATATTAGTGTCCAAACCATCAAGGCTTTTTTGATTTTTCTTTTGCCAATACTTTTTAATACCATCATCACCTTGCTTAATCGCCCAGTTTTTAAGTTGCTCTCTATCTTCATCATAACTATACAATGGCACTGACTTGCCACAAGAGTTTTGAACAAGATCAACAGACAAATCAAATATCTGCCTTGAACCTGGCAACAAGGTAAAATGAGAAGCAAGTTCACTCCATGTTTCATCATTTTGATGGATGACTTTTGCCTGCCCATATAACCGTAATATATTAGGGCTACCATCAAAGGCTAAAAACATAATAGTCATGCGATTATCTTGTTGAATATGAGCAGACGTTTCATTGCCACTGCCGGTAACATTAAGCCAAATAACTCGGTTTGGGCCTAGCACTTTAAATGAATCCATGCCCTTGGGTGAAATATTCACACGACTATCTTTAGTGGCAGTACCGACGAAATACATTCTTTGTTCACTGATAAATTGAATATTTCTATCCGAAATCTCTAAATATTGTTGTCCCAAACCTAAATTCTCCTAAATATATGACTTGAAAACGAGTAAAATCAATATAACTAAAAGTACCATCATTGATTTATTAAAAACTTATTGATGCTAACACTTTTCAAATACTTTTTGACTGTTGCGCCGAAAAATAACCCTATTGCAAAACAGAACGTCAACGCTCATTTAATGGGCAAATAATAGTTGGTTAAAATGGCGACGCAGGAGCAAAAACCAACTGTTATTTGTCCTGATTAATTTGTTTGTTAGGTGTTTACTGCCCACCAAACTAAAATTATACGCACCGTTGCCTGTACGACTTACCGATTTATTTGAGCCACTCACAATCGGTCGAACCGACAATAATAGTTTTGCCGCATTACGCAGTAATAAAAGCGCAAAGCTTATTAGTGAGAAAACCTAACCTAGTTTGGCGAAAGTTAACTGACGTAAAAAATAATATTACGCTGTTAAAACTTTATTTACACCAAACAAATAAATACCACTAAAACAAAAAACACCTAACGCCCTAATAATGGGCAAAAAATTGTTTGCTAAAATGTTGAGGAACGAAAACAGCAAACTGTTTTTTGTCCTTATTTATTAGCTTGTTATGTGTTCAATTACGAATTACCGTTGAATTTTCAGCTTTCGCGGCCTCAACATGTTGCGCATGTAATTTATCGTATTGCTCGTCAATACACTTATTTAGTTCGATATTAATTAGTCCATAACTATCGCAACGCCTTTTAGCCTCTTTTTTTAATGCTGTTATTTCGTCACCAACAGGTGCTGCACTATGTGCAGCATTGTACATTTCCAAGTGTTCAGAGGTAATACACCCTGATAATGCTACGCATAGAATGAATAAAATAAATTTTTTCATGATAAATTTATACCCTAAATATTATGTGAGATTAACTAAATAGACGATCCATTATTATAGTTTTATCATTGGTTGACGGTTTATCGATGTAGAAGTAACTTTCGGTTTCTTCGTAGTTAAGCCCTGTGAATATTGACTTATGATCTACGCTAACAGCTATCCCACCATGATCATGAATTGTTAGTAAACCGTTCAAGCCATTCTTAATAAATTTAGTCTGCTTGATTTTTCGATAAACTTTCATAAATACTCCAAATGTCATGAACACATAGACACAATGACTCCCCACGAGGTGCTAGCCTCTGACCGTGGGTTAGTTTTAAAACCAGAGCCATAATATATGTGTCAACAATATAAAACAGAGGCTAGCATGATAAAACATAACAT
>MAAB01029570.1_pt1 | contig 89940 bp, 78 predicted proteins | sample 1115991 | NCBI WGS metagenome assembly MAAB01 (sample SAMN04961124, study PRJNA320927) | seawater metagenome | isolation source: sample BD02T18 sea water enriched with oil for 18 days | place: USA:Gulf of Mexico | collected 2013-07-27
CTGAAATAAAAGGTTTAAGTAATGACTTCTCATCTTGAGGAAAAGTATCAAGCAAGCTGGCAAGAACGTCAAACGTTCGCTGAAAATATGCAACCAATTATTGGACAGCTTTTTCGCAACAAAGGCATTGAAATTTTAGTGTATGGTCGCCCATTATTAAATGCATCTTCTATTGATATTATCAAAGCACATAAATCTGTTGCGCTACATGAAGAAAATAAATTGCGTTTACGTGAAAGCTACCCTTTTGTAGAAGCAATAAACAAAATGGATTTAGCGCCTGCACGTATTGATATAGGTAAATTAGCTTATAACTATTTATACCTTGGTCAAGCTAATGATCTGTCTATTGAACAATATTTAGATAAAGAATTAACAGCAGAGAGTCGTGAAAACTCAGATCAAAAAAGCCAAGACGTAGTACTTTATGGCTTTGGTCGAATCGGTCGTCTTTTAGCGCGTTTATTAATTGAACGTGCAGGACCAAATGCTAAATTAAATCTTCGTGCAATCGTTTTACGTCCAAGTAAAGGCGGCGAAGACTTAGAGAAACGTGCTAGTTTATTACGTCGTGATTCAGTTCACGGCGCATTTAACGGCAGCATTTCAATTGATAAAGAAAATAACGTAATCAAAGCAAACGGTGCTTTCATTAAAGTTATTTACGCTAAATCACCTGCAGAAGTTGATTACACAGAGCACGGTATTAACGATGCTTTGGTTGTTGATAACACTGGTATCTGGACTGACGAAGATGGTTTAGGTCAGCATTTACAATCAAAAGGTGTAGCAAAAGTATTATTAACTGCTCCTGCCAAAGGCGACATCAAAAATATCGTTTATGGTGTGAATCAAGATATGATTTTAGCGACTGATAAAATCGTTTCTGCAGCAAGCTGTACTACTAATGCTATTACACCTGTATTAAAAGCACTAAATGATGAATACGGTATACGCAATGGTCATGTTGAAACTATCCATTCATATACTAACGATCAAAACTTAATTGATAACTACCATCCAGCACCTCGTCGTGGACGTAGTGCACCATTAAATATGGTTATCAGTACTACTGGTGCTGCAAAAGCAGTTGCTAAAGCATTACCTGAGCTGAAAGGCTTATTAACAGGTAACGCAATTCGAGTGCCTACGCCAAATGTTTCAATGGCTATTATGAACTTGAACTTAAACACAGCGACCGATAAAGATGCGTTAAATGATTACTTACGTAATATTTCATTAAACTCTCCTTTACAAAATCAAATTGACTATACAGCTTCTAGCGAAATTGTTTCGACTGATTTAGTTGGTTCACGTTATGCTGGTGTTGTAGATTCACAAGCAACAATTGTTGACGCTGATCGTGCTGTATTATACGTATGGTATGACAATGAGTTTGGTTATAGCTGTCAAGTTATTCAAGTTATGCTTGAAATGGCAGGTATCACGGTTCCTAGCTTACCGTTAAAATAAAACTCGCTTAAGTTAACTAAGCGAACTAAAAAAGCGCATATTACTCTGTAATATGCGCTTTTTTGTTTATGAAAGAAAGGCAATAAATCAGTTAAATAGTTAATATTCTAGATAGTGGTATTTACCGGTTTAAGTTATTGACAATAGTGTCGATAAAAAGTTATCGAATTTGATATCACACTAAGGGTAAGTTTATGTCGATTAGCTTAGATCAAAGCAATTCCGTATCAACGAAAGCAACATCTGGTGAAGAATTTCTCACTGCAGCTGTATCTAAAAGTCAGCAGGAGTTAGCAGGGCAAATGGCATTACAGCTTATTCAGTCCGCAAGTCCAACTAACTTACCTGCGCCAACAGGCAATAGTGGCTTCCAGGTAAATATCAAAGTATAAAAGTAATTAGTTATAGCTAACCTTGCCTGTGAGCATATTTAACGTTTAAATGCAGCGTGCAGGCTTTGGTAAACCAGCATATTTGGTCGCTTGCTTAGCTGGGCCTTCAGGAAATAACTTATATAAATAACGACTACTCGCTTTCGCTTCACCAAATTCGGCTTTCATTGCTTTTGTTAACGCGCGAATTGCTGGTGAGGTATTATAAGTTAAATAAAACTGTCTAACAAAAAGTATCACTTCCCAATGCGCATCAGTCAGTTCAAATTCATCATTTTTAGCCATAACAAGCGCTAATTCTTTCTGCCACCGTAAATGATCAAGTAAATAACCTTGTTTGTCTGTGGGAATTATCTCGTTTTCAAAAGTTAATGTTATTGCCATGTGATCACTTTGTTATGGGTAAAGGTAAGTTCAACTACGTCATTCATCTCAATATGCTGTACTGCGGAGAGCGTTTCAATAGCTCTAGCCTTTGCATGATTTGAAATAACATTAATGGAAATCGTACTTTCGGCTCGCTTGATCAAACTGTCCATTAATGGGTGTTTTAAGTTATAACAACCGTCATCCATCAATACAACAGAATCTTGTTGGTCTAACACACTTAAACATTGTGCAAAGTCGTTGGTTGTAAAAGCTGATTTCCTTACTAAATGTAAAGTACTCATGTTAACTGTCCTTAGAATCTTAATACATGTTGATGGCGGTTAATTGCTAAGCCAAACTCAACACTTGCTAGCACATTTACATTATCAATATGAAAGCTCTCATCGAGTTGTCTATTAACTAATGATTGCTGACAGACATAGATGTCTTCAATATCGTAGAACTCAAAGGCTGAAAATGTTTTTAAATAATCTTTTATAGACACTAAAGTGCCATCTTGATTAGCAATTAACTGATAAACGCCATCACCTTGGAAAAATAGTGATACTTTTTGCTCAAACGAGCCGAATATTAACGCGACATCAAGGGCATCTTTTCCAAAGTCACTACTAAATGGGGCTTTGCTATTTATAATTGCTAAGCCACTTTCCTGAGGCAAATTATTTTCTATTTGCATATCTGATGAAACCATTAAAACTGCACCAAGCGTGTTGCTTTTGTTGTTAATTCTACTAATTCACCTAAACCTGACACGGTAAATGCTCCGTTTATTTCTTCGTTATCTACTGAATCACAGGCTATACCGCGTTTTTCAGCAGCAGTGATACAAATATGCAAGGGTAATTGATACTGTTGATTTAATCGTTGCCAATGCGCTATTGCCTGATATTCATCACTGGCAATACTAATATTTTCATTCGCGTGCATTGCACCATCTTGGTAAAAAAAGACACCTATAACATCGATGCCGGCGATCAGCGCTGTCTCAACATACGTTAATGCCGTAACGGTTAATGGGCTATAAGGGGGAGTAGTTATTACTACAGCAAGAGTTTTCACAACACATCCAAACTAAAAAATAATAAAAGGCGATAAAGGAGTACCGCAGATAAAAAAAAACCCCGCAAATGCGAGGTTTTTATTATAAAACATTATCAATGATTATAATGTTTTTTAACGAAAATTTTTAGAGTTAACTAATCGTCGCCGTTAAATACACCTAATAAATGTAGTAAGTGTACAAAAATATTATAAATATTTAAGTATAAAGAGATTGTTGCACGAATGTAGTTACGCTCACCACCATTAATTATACGACTTGTATCAAACAATATTAAGCCAGACATAATCATGATAACAGCAGCACTAACTGCTAATGAAAGGGCTGGAATTTGAAAGAAGATATTAGCGAGACTTGCTACGATAACAACAATCAAACCAACCATTAAAAAGCCACCCATAAATGAGAAGTCTTTTTTACTTGTTAGTGCATAACCAGACAATGCGAAAAATATTAATGCTGTTCCACCAAGCGCTTGCATTATTAATGCACCGCCATTTGGCATTGCAGCGTAGGCATTAAGCATAGGCCCTAATGATGCGCCCATTAAACCAGTAAAGGCGAAAATCCAATATATGCCACTAGCAGAATCAGCTTTTTTGTTTACAACAAACATTAAACCGAACGCGACTAACGTCATGATAAGGGCTGCACCGTGTGGTAGGTTCATCGCCATTGAAATACCAGCTGTTACTGCACTAAACGCAAGTGTCATTGATAACAACATATAAGTATTTTTCAATACTTTATTAATTTCTAGCGCCGAGCTTTTACTCGCCGTTTGAAAACCCATATTAGATTGCATAAAACTTCCTTAAGAATTTAATTCTAGTTATATAGATAAGGTCATTTTAGATAAGTTCAAGTTTTCATACATAACTGACTTACGCTAACTTAGTTCCTTATGACATATTATGGCATGGTGATTTTTAAAATACTACGTTTAGCTTGGCTTAATAGAGGCTGTTTTTGTTATATTTTGTAACAAGCTACTCAAATAACTCTGCTATTACAATGCGTAGCACGTTGAATTATAGAACTAATCAAGTATGAAGCCTCTTTGTCTCGACTGGTTAGTGTGGATAAAGAAGAAGCACAACGCTACTGTGCCTAACAATCTAAGAGGATATTAATCTTGCTTATCAACTACAAAACCTTTGACCTTTTGCTTTCTATAACAAGCATTTAAATGGTCGTTTATCAATCCTGTGGCCTGTAGGTGTGCGTACAAGGTCGTTGAACCAAGAAATTTAAAACCACGCTTCTTCATGTCTTTTGCTAGCTGATCACTAATAGGTGATGTAGCAACGTAGTCATCAATTGTATCAATACTGTTTACAATGGTTTTATTATCAACGTAAGACCAGATGAACTTACAGAAACTACCGTATTCATTCTGTATTTCAATAAATCGTTTTGCGTTGTTTATTGCTGCTTCTATCTTTAGTCTGTTACGAATTATTGAAGCATCTCGCATTAAGCGTTCAACATCTTCACTGGTAAATTTCGCTACCTTGTTCACATCAAAGTTAGCAAATAGCTTTCGATAACCATCACGCTTCTTAAGAATTGTGTACCAGCTTAAACCCGCTTGGGCAGACTCTAAGACAAGGAATTCAAACATCACCTTATCATCATGACAGGGCACACCCCATTCTTCATCATGATATTTAACATAATCGGGCTTCGTGGTGTCTAACCAAGGGCATCGGCAGGTATTTTCTACTGACATCATGTTATTCCTTCTTCGAATTTATAAATTGCTGAAAAACAAAGCAAGCTGGCTGTTTTTTTTGCAAACAAACGGAAAACCATCATAAAAGCTAAAATAGTGCTTTACAACGTATTAGAGAGACTTTAATATTCGCCTCGTTCTCAAGCAAGCATTGTTTTACAAGCTTATTTGATAACTTCAGGTGAGATGGCTGAGTGGTCGAAAGCACCGGTCTTGAAAACCGGCAAGGGTTTGTAGCCCTTCTAGAGTTCAAATCTCTATCTCACCGCCACATTCAGAAAAGCCCGTTACGAAAGTAACGGGCTTTTTGCTTTCTAGGATTTAAAAAAGTAAGGGTAGGGTTTGTAGCGCAAGACCCTAGTAATAGTTCAAATCTCTATCCCACCTCAATATTAATTCAAGATTCTGATGCTACGGCATTACTAGTAGTGTAACGTATTAATTTAACTATATTTAATGCGGCAATTGAGTTAAGTTTAATATTAATTAAATGATGAATACTTAAAAGCAAGGACAGTGGCTATTTCAACATTAGTTTTATTGCCTGGAATGGATGGAACAGGAAAACTATTTACAGAGTTCCTGTCGTACTATGAGGGTGACCATTTAGTTATTTCTTTACCTGAATCTGGCCCTCAAGACCACGCTACTTTAGCAAATGTTATAAATCGACAATTACCAAATGAGAGTTATATTTTACTAGCAGAATCTTTTTCTGGTGGCATTGTTCCAGAGCTACTTAAGCTGAACCCTACACATATTAAAGGTGTTATTTTTGTTGCCAGCTTTCTTAGCTCTCCTCGCAGTTATTTAATAGGGTTAGCTAAGCTAATACCGATTAAAGCCTTAGTCTCGTTACCACTATCAAATATTGCTCATAGGTTGTTGTTTCTTGGTCAGGAAGCAACAAAACTTCTATTATCAAAATTTGTAAATGTCATTAGGTCAATTCCTAAGCAGGTTTTGAGGAATCGATTGGAAGTTATGAAGAGGCTACAACTGCCAGAAACAACTTTTGATATTCCCACTATTTATATTCGAGCACTCTCTGACAGGCTTATATCAACAAAGAAAAGCCAAGAAGTTGCCAACGTTTTCAATCATATTGAGTTTGTAGAACTAGAGGGGCCTCATTTCATATTGCATGCACAACCAAGAGAATCAGCCGTACTGGTAAATAAACTCATTCAATCAGGGAAGCTATAAACGTGTCTATCCAGAACATACTTTCCTATTATCGAGACTGCTACAAAGAAGATAGTGCAGATCTCAATTTATGGAATCTAAATAAACTAAAAAAAGATGATTGCTTAGTATTAGAAGGGCAGGATGATTTAGGCTCTGGCTTTCTTCCTCGCATACCCATCCCAGCAGAGTTTGCAGAGCAAATGATGAAGCGCGTTGAAGTATATCAGCGTGAACGTGTATTGCTTTATACAAGCTTTATTTTAGTAGGCAAGTTGGAAATAAAAGGTGAATCAAAGCAGGTTGTCACACCTCTTTTGTTTAATGAGGCTCTCATTGAAAATGACAGCGGCAACTACTACTTTTCCGTAAATGAACAAACACCAGAAATAAATGAATCATTAACTCAGTTACTAATGCCAGAAGGTGATAGCACTCCTGATGTTGAAGGTAGTAGTAATATTCAATCCGCTTCATTGTGGACATCATGGCTTAAAGATAGCCCGCTAGATTTAAATTTACTTGAGCTTCTGAATTTTCCTAAACTCGTAAACTCCGATGAGATCAAAAAAGCACTAAGAAGAAAAACACCAACGCTACTTCCTGCTTCTATGTTGGTTTTTATTGAAAGATCAACCAGCAGTCGCGGTGTACTGCATGAACTAGAAGAGATTATTGAGTCGAATAAATTATCTGCCCCGTTATCTGAACTACTTTCTCCGTCAGAAAACACTATATCAAGCGCCCAATTTAGACAGCCGCTTAAGTATGACTATTTACCTGGTTTACTGTCTACTCCACAAAAGAAGATCATTTCAATTGCAGCTAATGCTAATTTAGGTTGTGCCTCTGGTCCTCCGGGGACTGGTAAAAGCTATACAATAGCTGCAATCGCAGCAGAGCATATGGCACGGGGCGAATCAGTCCTTATAGTTGCCAATAATGACGCAGCTTTAGATGTTATTGCTGACAAATTAGATGATAACTTTGGTTTAAGTGATGTATCTATTCGAGCTGGACAGAAAGAATTTCTCAAAAAGTTAAAGAGTTATATTGCTGATCTTTTAGCTGGGTATTTCTCCGAGGAATTGAATAAAGAGCCAGAAGTATGTGAATCAGAGCTAAAAAGACTTAATAGCTCGTTATCTACATTAGAAAGTCGCTTTGTTAAGTTTTGTCAAAGGGCTATAGTCAGAGGCCAGAGATTAAAAGGTCTAGAGCAAAAAGATTCACAATGGTTGAAGCGACTTTATTTGGCTTTAGCTAGTACTGGAATTAGAAAGCTTGCGACACAGTGGGCTTCCTTAAATGAAATCAATAATAAGCATATTGAGCGCGAAGAACTTGCCAGTGGTTATTTAAGTGCATTAAAAACTAGGAACCTTAAGACATTAGTTGAAAAAGAAAGAAAATCCTTACAAGCCTTCAATAAAGCAATCCGTAGTCGTACTTCTAAAAGGCAATTTGAGCTTTTTGATGATATTGAGTATTTAGCATTGCTTTCAGCATTTCCTGTATGGTTGGTTAGCCTGAATACACTTTACAGGGTACTACCCTTAAAAGCAGAAATGTTCGATTTAGTCATCATTGATGAAGCAACGCAATGTAACATCAGTAGCTGTTTACCAGCACTTTATCGCGCCAAAAGAGCGATGGTTGTTGGAGATACTAAACAACTTAGGCATTACTCATTCTTGGCCAAAAGCAAGGAAGCTCAACTAACGGATAAAAATGATCTCACACCTGAAACAGAAGGAGTCGTGAGCTATCGTGACAATTCAATTTTGGATTTGACATTAAATGCGCTAAATAGTCACAAACAATTGGCCTTTTTGGATGAGCATTTTAGAAGTAAGCCTGAACTTATTCACTTTAGTAACGAATGCTTTTATCAAAGTAAATTGAAAATAATGCAACACAGGCCATGTACAAGTAGTGGCCACCTTCATTTAAAAAGAGTGGATGGAACAAGGGATAAATCAGGTGTTAACCAAATAGAATCTACGCATGTAATAGAAGCTATCAGGCACCAAATTAATGAAGATGCACAGGCTTGTATAAGCCATAGCATAGGTGTTATCTCTCCTTTTAGGCATCAAGCAGAGCACATAGCTAAAGAAATTGAAACCAGCTTTAGTGAAGCTGAAATTATTAAGCATAAAATACGTGTTGCTACACCTTATGGTTTTCAGGGTGAAGAAAGAGACATTATGCTTATCTCTTTTTCTGTAGATAACGAGTCTAAACGTGCTGCTGGATACTTGAATAAAGCAGACGTTTTTAACGTTACAATCACTAGAGCACGTCAGAAACAAATATTATTCCTATCCATAGATGAAACGCAATTACCAGAGCATAACCTATTGCGAAGATATTTAGGCTCAATCAGTGACTTTGAAGCTAAACACTCAATAGCTTCTGAACTTGATGAGTTCCAACAAAATGTCATTAGCGAGTTAAATAGGCTAGAAATATCAACATGGCCTGGTTATACCATTGCTGGAACTGAAATAGATATTTTATGTCGTTATAACGATCAGTATTTGGCAATAGACCTAATTGGCTTTCCTGGTCCTTGGGCAGATTTTTTTGAATTAAATACCTATAAATTATTCAAGCGAGCTGGTGTTGATGTGCTACCGATCAGTTATGGTTTGTGGGTAGTTGAAAAAGAAGCTTGTATTAACAAAATAGTGAAAAAATTAGGGTTAACTCAAAGCCAAATATCTGTAGGAAAAGGTGTATGAGACTTATAGCTCTATTTATTTTCATGCTGCCAGTGTTAGCACAGGCTAAAGAGAGCACCTGCTATGGAACAACTTCCAAAGGGAGACTAGATAATGGTATCGCGTTACCGATATCAGGGCCTAATTATGTTGGGTACAGCACTATAGCTAGGCTTGCGGGAAGAACATACGTACATACACAAGTAGCAGATATCATAGTAAACGCCTATAAATCATTAGAAATTGAACAACCCAATAAAGTATTTAAGTACGCTGAAACAGGTTTTGAAGAAGGTGGGCAATTTAAACCACATAAAACTCACCGCAATGGTTTATCGGTAGATTTTATGACACCTGTTGTGGATGAATCAGGTCAATCTGAACACTTGCCAACTCATCCGCTCAACAAGTTTGGTTACGATATTGAGTTTGATTCTAACGGTAAATACGATGAATACACTATCGATTATGTTGCTTTAGCTGCTCATATTGTTGCTCTTCATAAAGAAGCTATTAGTCAAGGTGTAGATTTATGGCGAGTTATATTTGATCCAAAATTGCAATCAGAGCTATTCAAAACATCATACGGTCCATACCTTCAAAAGCACATTCAGTTTTCTAGAAAGCGTTCATGGGTAAGACATGATGAACACTATCATGTTGATTTTGCATTAACATGTAAGGAAATGAAGTAAGTGGATTCATCATTCTATTACTACAGCCTATTTGATTTAGCATGGTACTTAGTACCTTTAATAATAATTATGTGTACCTTGAACTCTTCAGGGTTTAAGAAGGTTGTAGGGGATAAACAAGCTAATCGGCTAAATAAGATCAAAACACCATTGGTTGTTGTATTGGTTTGTTGTGCTGCTTATTTGTTTTTAAGGGATGACGATCTAAATCCTGAAATTGTTGAATTATTAGAAGAATATCCTCAAAGCATAGATAAAAAGAATAACGGAAGTGTTTACCACCTAGGAATGTGGTCTAGTTTTGACTCATCGCCCTATGACGTAGGGCTTTGGAGAATAATGCAATATGAGAATGCTTATTCAAATGCTGAATTTCCTACGAACACAATAGATTACGAAGATTACCCAAAAGATAAATGGATCGATGAATTATTTGCGGAGAGTAATAAACCTAAATGGTTTTGTGATTATGATGAAAGAGATTGTTTAGATTTAATTTATTCCCACTCAGAAGACGCAATTTATCTTGGAAAAGAGTTTAATAAGCATATCTCTAGATATGACGGAGTATTAAACTACTCTAATTTTGGGTTGTCTCAAGAACCATCTGTCTTTTCCCCTATGATGATGTTTGGGCCGGGAATAGACGTATTAAAAATAAAAATCATAACTTATTTTCATAGCTTCAAACTCGGTAATCAAGAGACTGTTGTGGGGGAACTCACTAGACTTTTGAATTATCATAAAGCAGTATTAGACCAAACTCCTTACACTGTTTCAAAGGTAATTAGCGTAGTTGAGTTACAACTCATCTATAAGGCAACAGCTTATCTAATATCTAAAACGAGTAACCAAAACCTAGATGTGTGGAAGCCATACATAGATGCACTAAAGGGCTTTAATCAAAACCAATTAACTTTTGATAAGCCATTACTTCACGAATTTGCATCTAGCTATAAATCATTTCAGATTGCTGGATTAGGAGATTTCAAAAAAGACTTGCCAATTGTTATTCGATACATGCCAAAGAGTTATTTATTTAAGCCTAACAAAACAGCTAACTTAATGTATAAAGCACTGACGGTTAACCGTGGGAAATACAAATTTTCAGGCGACAGGATTATTGTTCATGAAAAAGCTGATGTTAAGGATGTAATAAAGTTCCAACTGACCAACCCAATAGGATCACTCTTGGCGATAACTGCCACTCCTAGATACCTTAATCTAGATGGGCAATTACACGGCCTAGAGGTACTACAACGGTTAACAAAGCATTTGTACAATAAAAGACTTGATAACGGAGAAGGGCAATTTATAAGCCCATATACGGGGGAGAAAGGAATAGCAAAGGATAAGTATTACTGTATCGATTCTGAATCACCAAAAGATAACCCAGTGTGTTTATCTACTATTTAAATAAAGGACAAGAAGTTAAATGGATTTATCAATTTACCTCAACGTGATGATTAATGCCGCTTGGTATTTAGTACCGATCTTCATATTTGCTGTCATCGTAAAATCAGCCTGGTTCAAAGGTGTAATTGGTGAGTGGCAAGTTAACTTGCTTATCAAGTTTTTCCTAGATAAAAATGAATATCACCTTATTAAAAACGTAACACTTCCTACCTTTATTGATGATAAAGAGCATGGAACCACTCAGATTGACCACATCATCGTATCTAAATACGGTATTTTTGTTGTTGAAACCAAGAATATGAAAGGTTGGATCTTTGGTAGTGAAAACCAAAAGCAATGGATACAACAAATCTTTAAGCACAAATCTAAATTTCAAAACCCACTTCACCAAAACTATAAGCATGTCAAAACATTAGAAGATCTTCTCTTAATAGGGAGTAACGCAAGGAATGATTCTATATTTTCAGTCATTATCTTTATTGGTGATAGTACCTTTAAAACAAAAATGCCTGAGAATGTAAGGTTTGCTCGGGGTGGTATTGAATATATCAAAAGTAAAACTGACATTGTTTTTAATGCGCAAGAAATTGCTAATGTTATTGAACAGGTTGGAAACGGTATGTTGGAACGTAGCAATAAAACTAACCGACAACACGTTAAGCATGTACGAGAAATTATAGAAGAAAAACTTGATGATAAATCTTGTTCCAAATGTGGTGCAGAAATGGTGCTACGTAAAGCCAGTAAAGGTAAAAATGCTGGTAATAAATTTTGGGGATGTAGTGCGTTTCCAAAATGTAGAAATGTGGTTGAGATAAATCTCACCTAATAAAATATAAGGATTTCTAATGGCAGTAACAGTACCACCACATACAGCTATATCATCTTGTAGTGGCTATATCTATCAAGGAAAAATTGCTTTAATGCATTGCTTAAAGCTTTTTGAAAATTTAGGTGCACAAGCAAGAGAACTTAGCCTTGAAATCGAAAGCCTAGATGATTTCGCCATCAAAAATAGTGATGGTAGCTATCGGTCTATGCATCAAGTTAAAGCAAAAAAAGAGCAAAGATTTTCAGCTTATCGAGAAGCTGTAGTTAAACAGCAGAGGGACTCTCAAAACCACGCAGGAATTGGAGTCTATTTTCATGTAGCTGTAAACATTGAAAATATTCCTGATGACTTCACTGCCACTTATAGTCCTGTTCAGATTTATAACTACAGAGATGAACAAGGAACAAACCATAAATCATGTGAATTAAACTCTGTTGATAATTGGAACAATGAGCAAATAAAAAGCTCCTATCAAGCTCTAGGTCAACCAAATTCAAAGTATACTGATGATGGGTATGTCAACAAAACACGCCAACATTTAGAAGATCTTATTATTAAACACATTATTTGTGTACACCATAAAATAATTGAATGTAATAAGCCTGGTGTAACGGATAGACATATTGCTCAGCTGTCTAGTATACCTTTAGAGATGTTTTTTGAAGCCATGACAGAGATTGATTTTAATACCGTTGATAATGAAGACTATTTTTATGGCATTTTAATAAAAAAAGCCGGAGAGTATTTTCATGAGTTTTGTTTAGAACAAGTAGAGCAGGGAGATTTCACAGAAGATGATGAAAAGCTCAATATAATAAATGGTTACCTAGCAATCATAAATAACCTAAATGTTAATGAGTTGAAAACGTTTGTACAGTCTATTATGCCTCACCGTATAGCTTCTTTTAATACCATTCCTGATTTAATAGATAGTACATTTGACAGAGAAGATTTTAAAAATGGTTTATTACAAGTTTTTAAAAATTTAACTGAATCACAAGTCAATAGCCAAAGCTTGTCATTACCAATCTTTTATTGGAACAAAGACCACATTTTATACTACCCAACAGCAATAGACACACACCAACGAAATGAGCGAATGTTGTGTCAAAAGATTGTTCAAACGTCTTTAAATAGTGAAATAGACGTTCTATATGAAGCTGGAAGGCTGGTTAACCAAGGGATAACAAATGAGTCTATTTTTGTCTCAACAGCAATAGGCTCATTTCAGGAAAATGAAGAACAAGATCCGCACAAACATGACAAGATTAACGAAGTAAAAAAGGTGTCTTTAATATCTCTGGATGATGCAATGGAAGAGCTAAATGATTAATATTATTAGAGAAATATTTGAATTCTACGATTACCAGCCTGTTGGCAATGATTCGATCAACCTATTTAAGTCTACAAAAATGGAAGATTACTGGCTTTTAGAGCATGGAACGCCAGAAAAATTTAGTTATGAAAATCAATCCAACCTATTAAGTGAATGCAAGGAGTTATGTAATGACGCTAGTTTGGATAAGAATATTAACCTGCTTTGTTTATGGGAAGTTGACAATATTAACCCAAATGTAACGGCTAGATTGCATCACCTTGAAGAAGATTTATATTTTTTTAAAAAGCATGTTTTTTATTATACAAACACGGAATTTGAATCTTTTCAAGAGCAACTAAAAATCAGTGATTTAAACCAGATTCTAACTAAAGATTTAATCGATTCGAGTGTTTTCTCTGATTACAAAGAAAGTAATGGGTTATGGCAATCTCTATTATATCGACTAGTAATAAAACTAACATTTATGCCTGTTGTTCAAGGGGCTGCTGGTGATCTTTCTGAGCTATATGAAACTCATAAAGAAAAGATTTCAAAACATCTAAAGTTATCTTTATTAGACGAATTAATTGATGATATTGGTCAGGAAAAGTTAAAGATGGAGCCAGAAGATTTAGTTAGCTATATCGATCAGTCAATGGAAGGACAAAGTGATGTTTGAGTTGAAAAAGATAGAAGTAAAAAACTTTAAAATTTTTAAGAATTTCTCTTTAAATATAAACTCTAAAAATCTATCTCTACTAGATGGGCCAAATGGTTTCGGGAAAACGTCTTTTTATGACGCTTTAGAATTGGTTTTACTTGGTAAGGTGCAACGGTACATCGATATCGAGAGCAAGACAGTCCATGGTAGGAAAAAAGAAAAAAAATTCCCGCTAATGTATAACCGTGCTGAGCCTCAAGATGAATTGTCTGTAAAAATCACCGTTGAGATAGAGTCCGGTAATATAGTAACTTTAAAACGATCCGCTAAATGTTCAACTCTTATGCGCTTAAAAAGCATGGAAGATGCTAATTTCGTGTTTAGAGCTTTTAAAAATGATGAAGAAATCCTGGTGAGCGATGAGTCAAAAGTCTTAACTAGGCTGTTAGGGGATAGCTACAAAAGGAATTACAGTCTTTTTCATTATATTGAGCAAGAAGAAAATACAGCACTACTAAAAACTAAATCTACTGATAAACAAGCAAAAATTGACCATCTATTTGATGTTTCTGAGTATAGAGAAAAAATAAACAAAATAGAATCTATTCGAAGCATTATTCAACCATTACAAACACCTAAGAAAAAAGAAGCTTTAGATGCTCTAAAGAACGAAATTGTGATTTTAGAGAAGGAGTTAACTCCACAAGGAGTTGTAAAGACACCCTATACAAGATTGATTGATTGTACTGAGCAGGTATGGGATAAAAGTGACATTGTTTTTAGCCCTGGAAGTTATACTGACTGGCTTGGCGATGGTGGTGACTTGAATAAATTGATTCAGTTAAAAGGTATTCAAAACCAATTATCTTCGCGAGGATACAATAATAAAATTAAACAACAACTCTTTTACAAAGATAAAGTTGCTCACATTCTTTTGCGGTATGGAAAAAACTTAGGCAATATTTCTGAATACAAGAAACAAATAGACTTGTTTGAAGACTCTAAATCATATTTGGAAAGCATATATAAAGGCGTACATTTTGTAATTGAAAGCAATAGAATGCCTAGTGAATTACTTGAACTAAACCTGTCTCAAAGTATTAATTTTTTAGAAATGAAGACTAAAATCAAGGAAATAAGAGAACAAATAGAATCTTCTGGTAAATTGAGTTCGAGTCTTAACAAAGTTATATCGAGTAGAAATCAGTTTTTAGAAGATTACGAAAACCATCTAAAAAGTGAAAAAGAATCTGTTGATGGTATTTGCCCAACTTGTGGTTTCGATTGGGAAGATAAAGAATCACTGTATGAGCACTTCGAAAGCCAAAAAAAACTACTTGAGTCATTATTAGATAGTAACGGGCAATCGATCCAGTTAGCACTCAAGACTTTCGATCAATTGTTTTTAACCAAACTGAAGATCAAATGTACTGAGATAGTTGAACAGGGCACTCCATCAATTGATTTTAAAAAGGGGATATGTAAATTAACAGAAGCTCATATAGATAAGCTCAATAGTCTAAAGGAGGAATATAATGGATTTAAGATCGATTTGACTGATTACTATCCAAAGACGTTCAGTATGGACGAGACTTTGAAAATAGAGGAGCTTAATAAAGAAATAGAAAACAAATTTAAACCAGTCGAACATGACTTAATAACGCCAGATCTTGAAGATCTATTTAACGTTATCTTCAAAAGTAGTTTAACCGAATTAGCTAAGATAGAGGTTAAAAGTATCGAGGCTAAGGCTTTATATTTAAAATATAAATACGCAGAAGCTCAAATTAAAGGAGTACAAGTTAAAAAGGAGTATTTTGAAAAAGAAAAGTCTAAATATGGAAAAGCAAAAAAACTATCGAACTCGCTTAAAAACCTATTAGATTTATACAATGAAAACGTAAATCAATATATTAGTTCAATTAGTAAATCGATTGAAATTCTATTTCATATTTATTCTGGCCGCTTACTTCAAAACTTCCACAATGGTTTAGGTATTTTTATAGAAACAGACGGTAAGTCTGTGACATTTAAAGATACACCTTACTCTACTCATGATGTGATTTTTTCGATGAGTTCTGGACAACTATCTTCTCTAATAATCGCATTTACTATGGCTTTAAACCATAAATACGCTAAGAACAAATTATTACTAATCGATGATCCAGTACAGACAATGGATGAAATTAATTCTGCGGGGTTTATAGATTTGCTTAGACATCAGTTTAATGACCGTCAAATATTTATTTCAACGCATGAAGATCATACATCTAGTTACTTTAGATACAAATTTAAAAAAGCTGGATTAGAACACAAACGAATCAATTTTAATGAGATATCCAAAAAAGAGCTAGAAGAGAGCCTAGCGTTAGATTAACCTTTTAAAATATAATTTCTCTATGAAATAGATTATTTTAAAACCTGAAGAGCGATGTTTGTTCCTTAGGTTTTAAAAGGTAAGCTTATACAAGCGGAAGTGGGATAATAATTTTCCAGTCCCCATATTCGTTCCATTCTGCCCGCCACATTAAGAAAAACCGCTAATCGAAAGGTTAGCGGTTTTTTGCTTTCTAGCGTTTGAAAATATTAAGTGCATGGGTTGTAGCGTTAAACCTTCGAATAGAGTTCAAATCTTTATTTCACCGTCACATTAAAACAACCCGATGATTATATTTGTTTAAAGGATTCTGGTTAAGTTTGTGCGTTCCTTTTTGTTCCTTGGTAAGTCTTAGTTCAGTAGTTTAGGTTCATTAGGCTAACCATTCTTTGGTATTTAACCATTGAGTTTATTTGAGTTCATTGGCTTTTCGGTATTTACCTTGATAGTCAAAAAGTCTGTCTTTAATACGCCAGTAGAATTTTTGTTTTCTGGCAATGACAAAGTCAGGACACGGTAATATGTTAACTAACTTTAATGCTTGTTCAAGATTAGTCACTTCAAACGACCCAGTAGAGCCCAGCTGAACACTGATTTTAGCGCTAAGGCGTTTAGAAAAGATATCATTGAACGCTTTAACTTGATTCGGCTTAGCAAAGTCAAAAGATTCATTGAGTTCAGCGCCTTCCTCATCATGGTAAGTGACTTTTAACTTATTAGCTCCCTTATCATTGACCTCAGTTAAATTAAGACCTGCGCAGCGAATAATTTTTGAATCTTTAAGTTGCAGTGCCTTTTTTAACATATCATCGGGGTCGACTAAGACCTCAAGGCACTGTAAACAGGTACGAGCAGCTATGTCATTTTCACCACCGCAGTGAGGACATTCTTTAAATACAAAGCGATAACCACATTGGCTCTGGCTTTCTACTAGGTATGCTTGCTCTTCATTTGGAGCATAGACAAGACCTTGGCATCGTCGTCCGTAGTGTTCCACTAAATAACCATCATCATCACAAATGCCCCAAAATATATTGGCAAATTCACAACTTGGGCAAACAACTTGAACCGGCTGACTTTTACTATTCGGCTTTTTCTCACCGACTTCGGGATGATAGAGATCAAAATCATTGCCAGTATAATCAATTACTAAGCAATCTTTTTTGTTATCACTCAAACGCAGACCACGACCTATGATTTGCTGATAGAGACTAACCGATTGTGTTGGACGTAATATAGCAATCATATCGACATGGGGCGCGTCAAAGCCAGTGGTTAATACTGAAACATTAACCAGGTATTTAATTTCTTTACGTTTGAATGCCTTAATTAATTTGTCGCGTTCAGTGTTGTCGGTAGCCCCGGTAATTAACGCACTCAATTTGGCGGGTAAATAACTAAAGACTTCCTTTGCATGTTCAACGGTAGCGGCAAATACCATAATACCTTGACGTTTATGGCCTAACTCAATGACCTGTTCAATAATACTTTGAGTCACCCGGGGATTTTTGTTTAGTAGATGATTTATATCCGTAGGACTATATTCGCCAGAGGCGCTTGTTCGAAGGCTACTAAAATCATAGTGTTCTATGGTGGCATCAACTAAATTGGGTTCGGTTAAATACTGGCGTTTAATTAAGTAACGCAGCGGTAGTTCATAAATACAGTGCTCAAAAGGTCTCTTTTCTTCACTTCGCATGAAACCATGATAATGTTTTTTATAAATCCAGCCCATGCCTAAGCGATAAGGGGTTGCGGTTAAACCTAGTAATTTTACGTCGGGATTAACTTGCATCAACTTCTCAATGATTTGTTGATATTGGTTACTGCTCGGTCTTTCTTGTGATTGCTCTTTACTTTCGTCTTTATAGCCGTCTTTAGAACCGTTTTTGGATTCGCCTTTAGCTATTTCTTTAGCCAGCTCAGCGCTGGACAAATTAACTCTATGACATTCGTCAATAATAATTAAGGAGTAGGGCTCATTAAAATCATCTAGATTACGAGCTGCCGATTGTATGCTGGCGAACGTGACTTGGTGTTGAGTTTCTTTAAGTTTTAATCCTGCAGAATAAATACCAGCGGTAACACCATAGCTTTCATATTTTTGATGATTTTGCTCGACTAATTCTTTCACATGGGTGAGTACCAGTATTTTTCGCTTTGCCAAGCGAGCAAGCTCGGCAATTACCAGACTTTTACCTGAGCCAGTAGGTAAAACGATCACCGCAGATTCGTTGGTTTTTTGAAAGTGTTTGAGCACCGCAGAAACGGCTTCTTGTTGATAATCTCTAAGTTGAAAAACTGCCACGCAGTGCTGCTGCCTTATAGGGAACGAATGGCAGTTATAATAACAAAAGAGTCGATAATTCTAAAATTTAAAGCCAACTTTAAACCTTCATTAGTTTGCGCCTGGCTAATCTAGAGAATAGGGTTTAAAAAGGAATAATATGCTGTGCACAACGAGGAATATCACAAAGGCAATTGAGCCTTAATAAGATTTATTCTACAAAAAAATAATACAATGAAGTAGTGATAGGCAATCACACAATATTTTTTACAGTCTACTCTCAATAATTGGGAAGTTCTTCATAAAAATTAAGCAGGATATTTATCTGTTTGATTTCTTATCTATAGTGACCATGAGTTTACGCTAGTAGTAATTTTATTGAATAAAAGCAGTGCCTATACTCATTCCATACTACCCGCCACATTAAGAAAATCTCTAATTGAAAGGTTAGCGGCTTTTTGCTTTCTAGAGTTTAAAAATATCAAGTACAGGCTTCGTATTGTAAAACTATATGAAGAGTTCAAATTTCTAGCTAATTATCACGCGGTAAAGCCTTATTTTAACCCGCTGTGTTTTTTTTGTTTTGAATTTGGTTGTTTTTTTAGCAAACAAACCTAAATAGTAAAATAGTGCTTTACAACGTATTAGAGAGACTTTACTATTCGCCTCGTTCTCAAGCAGGTACTGTTTCTCAGGCTTATTTGTTAACTTCAGGTGAGATGGCTGAGTGGTCGAAAGCACCGGTCTTGAAAACCGGCAAGGGTTTGTAGCCCTTCTAGAGTTCAAATCTCTATCTCACCGCCACATTTAGATTAACCCGTTGATTTTATTAAACTAAAGTCAACGGGTTTTTTGCTTCTAATACGCTTAGTCACATAACTTAACCACAGTAAGGTTAGTTATGAACACTCTTTCACATTATTTATACCAATATCCACAGTCTAAAAACTATTATTTTCGCTTTCGCATACCTATTGAAAATAAAAACTACTTTCAACTTGAAAAACAACATTTTACATGTACCCTGAAAACTTCTGATTTAAGTACGGCTCAGTGGTTATCAATTTTCATTAAAAATAAGTTATGTTGTGATATGGATAAGTTAATAAGAATGGATATAGGCAATAGTATTCCTGAGACATGGGATTTTTACGCATACCTGAAAAATAAGTTCCAAACACACCTTAATTGGGGAAAGAAGCTTCTAGCTTCTCAATCATTCAAGGAAGAAATATCTCAATTTGAGGAGTTCACTGATAATGATATTACCGATTATAAAGAGTATTTAGAAAACCTCATTCAATATGAAAAAGATGACATACCTGTACTAAACAAACAGATAGCGCATAAACCCTATATGCTTAATTATATTAATGATTATCAAGCGTTTATTAAATCGAGTATGTTCGCAGATTTGAGGGAAGAAAATCCTATTCAAAGGGATATAACAAAACCTTCATATCCTGAAACGTTTTTTTCTGAAAATATTTATGATGAAGAGTTTTATAATGAAGTTCCTGATAGTCAAGGACGGGACGACCCTTATGCTATGAGGAGGTTTGTAGCCCGACATGCATGGATTGAAACAGAGTTTAAAAAACACTTAATAAAAGAGTTAAAAGCTTTTGAAAGCTCTTTTAATCCTTTCGATCAAGAAGTTAAAGCAAAACCTTACTCCCCAACTGAATATAGTGCTTTTTTAGAGGTACTCGAAACACTTAAAGAAACAAAAAAAATATTAAAAGAGTACAAGCAAGAAAGAGAAGATATAAAGGCTAAGAGGTTGGTTGTGCCTTTAAAAGAGACTTTTGAACAGTTTATTAAGGAAAAGTCTAAATCAATTAAATCGAAATCTGTTCGACTGTATGAAATTTCATTCAACTTCCTGTATGAGCAATTAGGCGAAGATTACGATATAACGCAATTTAACCGTAAAAAAGCTATTGAAATAAAAGAATTGGTTTGTCGAAAAGAAATAAATAGAAAAGGTGTTGATGGTACCCAAGAAATATCAGTTAGAACGGTTAATCGTAATATTGTTAATTATGGTGCGTTTTTTAATTGGTGTTATCAACATGACAAAATTAGTGAAAATGAATTGTTTAAAAATCTAAAACTAAAACAAACAAAGGAGAGTGGAAATAGGCATAGACCCTATACAACAGAGGAAATTAATAAGTTATGGGATTATAAATTTATTCGTAAAAATGAAGCGTCTAGAATTCGTAATGATGCACTGCTATACATAAAAGTTGGGATGTTTACGGCAATGCGCCTTAATGAAATTTCAGGTTTAATAACCGAGAATTTTAAAAACGAGGGTGGGGTCGATTATATCAGCTTAATAGGAAATGAAGTTAAAACAGAAAGTTCTGAGCGAAAAATTCCGATCCACAAGGAACTGATTAATATAGGTTTGTTAGACTTAGTGAAAAAACGTAGAGAAGAAAAACAACCCTTGATATTCCCTGAATTGCGTACAGGTAAAACGTCAGCGGATTCAAAGGGGTGGGGTGAGCCTGTTTCTAAATGGGTTAATGAGCGTTTACTGCGAAATATTGGTATAGATAAAGTGGAAGAAAGGAAAAACGGTAAGCTAATTGATTTTCATAGTTTTAGAACAACATTTTTATCTGAATGTAAAAATTTAGGTTTTAATGAATATTTAGTAACTCAATTTGCAGGACACTTACAACAAGACGATATAACGTTCCAAGTTTATGGCGCTGAGGTATCGACTAAGTTGAGTGTTATGAGAGATATGATTAATCAGGTAGATTTACGGAAACTTAAATAGGTATAAAGGATATACCTATTTAAGCTTGTTTATTAAAAGTTAGCGAGATTATCCTTAATTCGTAATATATTCCATTCAGCTTCACCTTTTCGAGGTAACCTGTATCTATTGGTTGAACTATCTTTTATATAAAAATGTTCTTTGATCACATATAGATTATTAACTGTATAAATTGCATAAGTTACAGCTTTATAAAATAACTTAGTGCCTATTTTTTCAGGTGTTGTATTTAGTTTAATTGATTGTGATATCTGGCGATTGTAAGTTCTAATATCTACTTTTTTTGCGTTTAGTTTTTTCATATGTCTACTCCTATTTATTAGTTAAGTAATAAAAATATAAGCAGAGATTTATACATGGCAGCTCAAAGGAGACTGTATTAGATATATCTCTTCATTCTTATTTGGCGAAGAATGAAGAAAGTTACTGTGAAGTGTTTTTCTTCAAGACTTCATGTGTGTCTTGAACGTTTTCATGTTGTTTCCAATGTTTAGTTGTTCAATTAATTCTAGTGAATTATGCCTGGGTTATTTTGATTTGTCAAGAAAAATATCCTTTAATATCAATTATATAAGTATTTTATATAATTTGAGTTATTATGTTTTTTTGGTAATCGGAACGATTACGGGAGTTTGAGGGGGACACCCCTTCAACAAGTAGGAATGAGCGAAGTGAAATGTGGGTTTAATTAAGCGTAGCGAAAATTAAAGCCCCTATCTTGAATAGTCTTTTGTTTGTCAGTTAAAAAATTAGGTTATTTTTAAAAATGTGCTATTACATGATTTAGAGCAAATGAAATTATGTATGATCAAAAACTGGTTAGTTAAAACGAAACAAATAAAACAAAAAGAAAAAGGATTTTTAAACCACGTTAATTACTTAGTTAACGACAAAAAACCAAGTCACGAATTTTCAAAAATATCTGTTTTAAATGATAGCGCTAAAAATATTTTAAATGAATATGACAAGCGAACTGAACACCGAAGAAAAAACGGCATTAGGGGCGGAGGTGTTAATAATTATGCGACTTCGCTAGTTATGTCGTTGCCTCGCTCGATAAAACAACCAACAAAAGACGAATGGAAAAAAATCGGACTTTATACTATTAAAGAAATTGCTAAAAAGAACAATCTTGATTTTGAAAAGTTAAGAGCGGTTTCTCATATTGTACTTCATGATGAACATGCCAGTCCTAACAAGCATTCACACTTACATATTTTAATCTCTAATGTTTTAGACAATGAAGTGAAGAAGGGCATATCTCAAAAACGAACTACACACACCGCTAAACAAGCCTTTAACTACTCCGTTAAAAAGTTATTAAATGAAGATAACAATAACTACACGCCCGAAAATTCAAACATACAAAATAAACCATTATTTGCCGCACGTGCGGAAAAAGCCGAAAGAGTTATGCAGTTATTTCGAAATTTTAAAGATGATTTTAATAACTGGTTCAATCAAATAATAAACAAGAAAAATGGTTTTGTTGTGAGTTTATTAGCTGAAAAAGCGGCAAAGTCATTTAATCATTTTGATAACTCAATAGAAAATAAAAAGAATGATTTACCTGAAAAAGTCTTAAACGTAGTTGAGGAAATAGAAGCATTACAGCCAGAAATTAAAGACGTTGAATTGTTTGAGTTACCAGCCAATATTTCACATACAACACCAGTAAAGGAAGAGGAAAAAATATCTCCTAAAACAGTCAGAAAAAGACGAAGAAGAAAACCAAGATTAGAGCCTGACACAAAATAGCATGATAAATATAAATTGAATTTAACATGTCACTTGATTTATTTGTTTTCTGTAATAAATTGATAATTATAGAAAAAGGAAAGTTAATATGGATGGTTTAGATGATTTAAAAAAACAGGTGTTAAAGAAAATCAAGAAATTAAGTTATGAAAATAAAAAACTAAAACAAGATAATGAGCAATTATCTAAAAGGAAAACACAAATTGAAAATGATTTGATTATTGCAAAGTCAGAAATATCAAAAGCACTCAATGAAAACCAGAAATTACAAAAAATAATATCAGGACAAAAACGAAAAATTATTGATGATGGTTTAGTGGAAACAGACGAAGAAATGGAATTACCTCAGTTTTTAGAAAAAACTGAAAAAATATATATTACTGGTGAGAGAATAAAACTGAAACAATAACGAAGTTATTGCCAGATAAAAAGAAAAGATACCGTCTTCCCTTGTATCTTTTTAATCTTGTATGCTCTCATTTTATTGCTATTTTTTAAATATTTAGACATCATAAATATATCAAATATTAACCAGCCCTTTAAACTTTAACGACATAATTCGTAAACGTTAAAAGGAGCGTAACTTCCATATTCACTAGTTAGGTCGAATGTTAAAGGTGTGTTTATTTTACCGCTGAAACTACCGTTTGATTGTGCGAAGTTACCAACCTTATTAACTTGCTCTTCAAACTGCCATATTTTAACTACATTCATTCTGCTCATATTAGATAACATCAATTTGCCTTTTGAATAGTTTTTATTTGTTGGCGGTTTATGCATTGCATATTCACCAATAATATATCGTAAAACATTACCTTTAAGTTCTACAACCATTGCACCACCGTTAAAGTCGCAAACCTTATTGGCGCTACCGTAATCTGTCGCTTGTACAGCGGTTGTTAGCATGTATGCGATCATAAGTATTATTCTCTTCATATTAAAACCTCCTTATTTTATTTTGTAATTCTATTTGTCGTATTTTTTCCTTCGTTTTTTCATAATCGCTTTTTTCTTCTGCGTTCATGAAAGTACCTAACATTTCAAAATGTGCTAAATATGTTTTTAAGAAAAACAGTTCTTTGTTTAGTGGTTTATCGATCATTTTTTAAATCTCCTTTAAAAGTTGTTTTAATATTATTTGTAACTCATAAATAAAATTAGTAAATACCAAAGCTATGAATCCAATTATGATTTTGTTGCTTGTGTGGTGGTTTTTATTATCTTTTTAAAGGCTTTTTCTGTTGTTATGTCTAAGAGAAGGGGATTAGCACTGAACTTAGAATATTGCTTATTTTCGAGTGACGATTTCCATGCGATTTTAGAATTAATTATGTAGTAATTGCTTCTTCCTTCTTCAACTACTTTTATAATCTTATGTTCCTTTAATAAATTAATTGATTGGCGAATATACCTGTCACTAACATTAAGTATTTTTGATAGCTCCTCTTGTGTAATGTGAAAAATATTATTTTTATCCATGTTTTCACAAAAAAATAAGAGTAGGGCGAAAGCCTTTTTATTTTTGTTGAGTATCTCTCTCAAAAGCTTTTGATAGCGATTAAAGAATTGAAAATATTTATTTAAATTAGACTGTTGTTGATATTTTTTTAACTCGCTTTCAAGTCTTATGTTTCTTATTTCTGCAAAATGTAATTTTTCTTTGAGTTGTTTGATTTCTTCAGATTGACTGATATTCATATATTATCCTTTTATTTTTTTGGCTAATTACACAAATAACACAGAAATCATTCTATTCAATAGCGGAACTATTGATTCCTATATATAGGTACTAATAGTTCCTATGTTAAAGGTTTATAAATTAGCTAAATTTAGGGGATAAATTGAAATTGAATTTTTTTTTCTATTCTAAGTATGAGAAAGGCATATTTTTGATATGAAAAAACCAACTAAAAAGTTGGTTTTAAATAGGGAAGAATGAATTTTTCGCCAAAAAAATAAAATGAATACCCTTAACTAAAAAATATAATATTTAAAAATAAAGTCAATAAGCTACAAAATAATAATCAGTATTATTTTTCAATGTAAGTATTCTAAAAATATGGGATCACATTTAATTAGAATACAATTTTTAAGGGATAACTTTATAGTCAAAATCAAAGATTTTGATTGTTGTCGCTTCGCTCACTGGTAACAAGCGTTGCTTGTTTTTTATTAACGAGTTAATTATTGTTTTTATTAATTAATTTTATAAAAACTGTAGAAATAGTAAGGTTATTACTATAAAATTCGTAGTGGATTGTCGCTCTAACTACTTTACCGCCCTGTGTATAAGCATTACAGCTTGTAAGTCTATACAAGGGTTGTCAGTGATCTGCACTGTCGTAGTTATGCGAGGTAATTAACATGAAACAGAAAACCGTTTTAGTTAGACAATATCAGCGTTATCGTAACGGACAGTGGGAAGATGTTTGTCAACATCTTCGCTCTTTGCCAAGATAATGCATAGTAGGGGGCGGCAATCTACCATTATTTATTCTGCTTCAACTTTCATCATCGTGTCATAATGTTCTGTAAAACCCGTTTCGATGAAAATCTCTCTAAATTTATTAATATAACGCTGCGTATCTATTGTTCCTAAATCAAGGTTTATAGCATCAGAATGCGAACCTCGATTGAAGTACCTTAAAAAAGGTTCAAATTCTTTGTCAACAGCTCCTAAATCGTCTAATACTTTTTTCAAATTCCCTTGTTGATGTATAAAACTGAAATAACGCTCTAAAATATTACGCATCGCATTAGGTAACATTGAGATGTGAAAATTCTTTGCTTCACAGTCTTTAATTATTTGCCAGTAATTTTGATATTCGTTTAATAGCGTATTTCTTTGCATTGATAAAATATTTGTATTTTCAGACTTAACTACTCTAAATAAATTATAATCTTTTGGTAGGTGATTTTGTTGAGAGCTTTTAAGCATTAATATTTCGTGAAAGAAGTATAGGTTATGTGTTAATACAAATATTTGTTTGAAATCCTTTTTAATAATTTCATGGTGGATAATCGATGCAATATCATAGACATAGTTCTGGGATAGGCTTGATATAGGATCATCTATCACTATTGTTCTATTTGAACAAATTGCATTACCTTCTTTTGATGTTGCACCACTACATGATTCAATAAAATATAAAAATGTTATGAGTGTTTTTTCTCCTTCACTCAAAGACTTAAATATATTTGTATTAGTTCCATTACTTCTTTCTATGAAATATAACGCTGAACCTTCTTCTGATGCTTTTAAGTGAAAACCAATAACCCCAAGAGATTTTAAGCGCTTATTAATATTCTCAACAGATGTAACAATATCAGTAGTTCTACTTCTAAGCTCAGATAATTTATTCTCAAGATCTACTTTTGATATTTTAGCTTCTTTTAGCTTTTCTCTTAACTCATCTAAACTAATTTTTAAATCTTTTTGTGATGCATGATTCAGATCAATTGCGGTCTGGCAGTCTTGTTTAAGGTTCTTCCAAAATTCGATTCTAATTTTAGAAATTAATTGATCCTTTTGAGCCAGTCTTCCATTAAATGTTAATATTTCTTGTTGAATTATTTCAATATAATCATTAACACTTTTTAAATGCTCAGTTGTATCACATAAACTGATTGGAACACTTGGATTAGATAATTTCACTTCTAAATTGTTGACGTTTTCATTTAGTTTATTGATATAAGCGGCTTTGAGAGTTTCAAGTTTCTCATGCTTAACTATATGATCCATAGTAAATATAGGGGTGTTGAAAAAATTTTCTACTGATATTACAGACTGTTTATAAGTTTGGCATAAACGCTCTAAATGATTAATTTTGTCTTCATAAACAGTGCTGAATAGCTTTGTAATATTTGATTTAATATTATCGTCAATTGACTGTTGGCAAAATGGACAATTATCTTCACCTAAAAACTCAATGCCGTTTCTAACCCAATCAGAATTACCTAATTTATCAATTAATTGTGCTAAATAGGAATCTGTTTCACCAACGATTTTTTCTGAAAAAACACCTTCACTTTCTATATGTTGTGATGAGAACGATACTTTTAAAATATTACTAAGTTCTTGGACATTATCACCAGTTAATTCTTCGGCTTCTTTTGTTAAACTTTCAAAATTAGTGCTGCTTGTTTCTTTAACTCCTAATATTTTTGTTAGGAAACCGTCTTTTGTTCCAACATTTCTCTCGTTTTTGATACAAAATAAAAGAGGGTGATTTTCAAATTTTTTCTTCTTTTTCCAAATTATATCTTTAAAAGTATTTTGTAATTTTTCTTGCTCACTCTTTTTAGATATACCTTGTTCTGTAATGTCATTTATTTCTTCTTCAAATTTAGTTAACTCTGTTAGCGTATTTTCTATTTCTTTTTCTGCGGTTGCATCAGCTGCACCAATAGTAAATATGCCTTGCTGAGAATCTTTTTCATAAAAGTTGCTTTCAACAAAGCTTTGATTATAAACAATTACTTGGTCTTGGGATAAAGGAGGAGTAATAGCGCAATTTAAATAGTTTAAATTGCCTAAATCTTGGAAGTACTTTGCAATTGTTGATTTGCCTGAACCATTTAAGCCATAGAATAAATTGACTCTTTTTTTATTTATTCCAATTGATACAGGATTAGATTTGGGATAACTGGTTACATTTTGTAGTGTTATATTTTCAATCATGGTGTTCCATACCTCGTAATATCCTAATAGATTTTGCTTTTATGTAACATTAACTTAGTCACAAACTTCTGTCACATGTATTTTATGGATGTTAGGATGAATAGTATATTCAATAAGTTATGTTTGACTAAATAAGGTGGCGGTGAATCTCTATCTCACCGCCACATTCAGAAAAGCCCGTTACGAAAGTAACGGGCTTTTTGCTTTCTAGGATTTATAAAAAGTAAGAGTAGGGTTTGTAGCGCAAAACCTTAGTAAGAGTTCAAATCTCTATCTCACCGCCACATTCAGAAAAGCTCGTTACGAAAGTAACGGGCTTTTTGCTTTCTAGGATTATAAAAAGTAAGAGTAGGGTTTGTAGCGCAAAACCTTAGTAAGAGTTCAAATCTCTATCTTACCGCCACATTCAGAAAAGCCCGTTACGAAAGTAACGGGCTTTTTGCTTTCTAGGCTTGCGTCGTTTCGGTCACATCAAGTAAATAAGATCACATAATGGCATCATAGGTTTTATCCATGACTTCAACAGAGATATTGTTATTTAAGTGGTTACCAACAATTCGATTGAACTTAAGCTGTTTACTTCGAACAAAATCAATAAAGGTTCTAGTATAACTGGGGATGACCTTAGCAATAGTATTATCAACTGCTATGTGGAGGAATTTGGATTGAAAAATAATGCCGCTGTTTTTGAAATATACAAAGCTTTGTCTTTTAGCATGCATATTATCCAATACATAAAAATGTGCGCCATCAATAACTTTCTCATGTTCAATGGTACGGAACTTGAATCTAGCAATGTCGTTAGCAAAAGCAGGGTAGACTTTGATGGCGGCGATACTATATTCATCGGCAAGTATTTCAATGTCTTGATCGACGTAAACTTTAAGGCCAGCAATTTCATATCTGTGAGGATGGCTTACATAAACTGAAGTGATTTTCTTTTGTGGAAATTGTTCACTAATAAGTTTAATCGTTTTCTCAGCGAGCGCGGGATAGCCACTTGCACCAAACACCGTGATCTCATCGCCATTGACTTTAAACAAACTATTGCGCCTAGCTGAAGAGTCGGTCACAAGATAAAGATCTTCAGCAATTTTTTTTGAAACTAGCACGCCATCACTTTTAGGGATTTCAGGGCCGTAAGCTGCAGGCACTTTAAGTTTGGTAGGCTCAACTTGCTCAATGATCTCAAATTGATCATTGTAGATGATATAGTTTGGCTCTGTTGCGCCATCAATATATTGGGATACGGTTCGAGCATAGGTTAAACCTCTTGCCGTTCGATAATCTTCGTAGACAAAGAGTGTTCTCTTTAACTTGTCGTTGAGCGATACTAGTTGCAATGGCACCCTACTAAACTCATACTCGACAACATTCTCATTATCCCCATCAGAGGTTTTATGACTTAGCGTTATTGTCCCCGATTTTTTGTTCTGCTGAAGGGTAATATTCTTTTCAACATTGTTTTCCTTAAATAGTGGTCTTACTGCTAAAAAGTCTACATCCAAGAGGATATAGCCCATTCTGTAAAATTGACCTAAGCCTTGATTGAGAATACGTCTACCCTTATAGCTACTACCATTCATTTCATAGGCAAAGCTTTCTTTATCATTTTGGAAATGAGCCCTGTCGAGTAGTAGACCACCTGAAGTGTAATATATATCATTATCGTAAAAGTGCTTTTTTACCAAATCAATTTCAACCGTTCTTTGTGCCATGATTCTATTCGGTGTTTGATAGTCCCAATAATTATGGGATCTGTATTGCTTGTTTAAATAGTGATGACTTAGTGAGAAGGCATTAATTGACAGTGTTTTTTGATAGTGTGTTTTGAGCTTAGAGACAAAGTCTTCAACCTCATCTGCTAATGCCGTTGGTATTGTGATGAAAAACAACGTCATACAAGCAAATGCGAAGGGGTGAGAATAACGAATTAGGTTAACTTTCATTGATAATTCCTAAGTTTGGGATTACAGGCAATCATGATTTAAAACGATGGTGGAAATTAACATGCTAATCATCGACATTTCTGATCATAAAGTTCTAACGCAAAGTAGTAATGGGCATTGGTCACATATTGACGTCATAAGTTTTATTCATTGTTTCAACCGAAATATTATTATTTCTGTAGTTAGCTACAATTCTTTTGACTTTCAGTTGTTTATTACGAACAAAATCAATAAAGGTTCTGGTGTAATTGGGTATTACCTTAGCAAGGGTATTATCGAAAGGGATGTGCAGGAAGTGTGATTGAAAAATAACGCCGCTGGCTTTGAAATATACAAAGCCCTGTCTTTTGGAGTGCAAGTTTTCCAGTACATAAAAATGTGTACCATCAATATCTTTCTCATGTTCAATGGTGCGAAATTTAAAGTTATCTATTTCGTCAGCGAACGGTGGGTAAGCTTTGATGGCAGCTATACTATATTCATCGGCAAGTATCTCGATACCCTGTTTAGCAAAGACTTTAAGGCCTGCAATTTGATGTCCGTGAGGGTGGGTAACATAAACAGAGCTAATTTTTTTGTTTGGAAACTGATTATGGATAAGTTTAATCATTTTCTCTGCTAATCGAGAATAACCACTGGCCCCAAAGACCATAATCTCATCGCCGATTACTTTAAACAAACTATTGCGCCTAGCTGAAGAGTCGGTAACGAGGTAAAGATCGGGTGCAATTTCTTTTGTTACTAAAATGCCATCGCTATTAGGAGTTTCAGGACCGTATCCTGGTGGAAGTTGAAGTTTTCTAGGATCCACTTGCTTAATGGTATCAAATTGATCAATGAACTTTATGTAGGCTGGTTGTGCTGCTCCATTGACGTATGAGTTTACAGAACGAGCAAAAGATATGCCTCTTGTGGTTTGATAGTCTTTATAAATATAAACTTCACGCCGAGATTTTTTGTTGATCGACACTAGTTGCAATGGGTTATCACTAAATTCATAATCGATTACATTATCATCAGAAACTTTATGTGTGAGCGTAATTGCGTCCGTTTCTTTGTTCTGATGAAGGGTAATATTTCTCTCAATATTGCTTTCCTCAAGCAGAGGCCTTACCGCTAGAAAGTCGATATTCATAATCATGTAACTTATAAACCTGTCAAAGTTATCCAAGCCTCTATTAATAATAGCTTTGCCATAGACGGTGTTACTTTTTTCATAATAAAAGCTTTCGTTATCATTTTGGAATTGAGCCCGATCAAATAGCCGACCACCAGAATAGTAAAGTATGTCATTATCGTAAAAATGCTTTTTTACCAAGTCAACTTCAACCATTCTTTGTGACATCACTCTATTTGGTGTTTGATAGTCCCAATAATTATTGTCCCTATACTGTTTGTTCAAAAAGTGATATTTCAGAGAAAAAGTATTTATTTTCAGTGTGTCTTGATAGTTTATTTTGAGTTTAGCAATAAATTCTTGTGCTTCTTTTGTCGATGCCATTGCTGTTGTGACGGTGAATAACGACAGAAAAATACACGCTTTGAGGTAATAAATCATATTGAAAAGTCCTATTGGTAAACAGTTTCGTTATGTATTGTATGGCTAATATAGCGTCGTGAATATTGTTTAAATAGGCATGAGTTGTAAGAATGTTTAAGCTATACTTTACATAAGCTTACATTTGATTTTAGCAACTGCAGTCTACTTAGGATTAGTGGGGCTGGTCTTCTTTATAACAAAATAATTTTCAGCACGAGTAGCTTTCAATTGAGATATTTCAAATTGAGTTGTTGAGTTCTTTGTGCACGGCATCTAATCTTGCTTGAAAACGCTTTTGTTGCCATTGTGGATTCAACTTTTCGGCGAGTTTTACCGCTTTTTTATGAGCCACAATCGATTTTTCGTACTGATTCATTGAATGATAAACTTGTCCTAAACCGCTGAACGATGCAGCGGAGTTTGGAAAATCAATGGTAAGCGTCGAGTACACTTGTAACGCAGCCTCAGTTTTTCCTTCACTTAAAAGCAGACCTGCGAGATTAAGTAAGGTGTTTTCTGGGATGTTGTTATCGGTACCATAAATATCAGCTCGTTTCTTATAATGAGCTTCCAGCCCTTGCATGCCACCAAAAGTCATGTATTCGTTATAATTTACAAAACGAGGTGCTTGGTAGTTTCTAAAAACATGAGTCATGCCATTAAATAAGGCGGGGAGTGATGTTGTCATATGAGTCTGATTGGTAAGGTACTCGTACCGCCAGTCTAAATTTTTAGGTGGGTTTGCTGTTAATAATTTTACAAAGTTATTGAATGCATCTGTATATAGTTTGCTTTCTTCAGCTTCGTTAGACAAAGTAAAATAGAGTGATTTTTCATTAGCTTTATTTGTCTGACTATTTGCTAAAATTTTATTATAGATAGCTAATTCATCGTATTGCAAAGGCGCACTTGCAGAAATATAGTTTTTAAAAAGTTCAGGGTGGCTTGCCAGTAGCTCAATGGTTAACCAGCCTGCCTTGGTATGACCAAATAGGGTATTTAAGCCTGTTGTTCTATAGTTTTCATTAATATAAGGCATCACCTCGTTTTTAATAAACAGGGTGAACTTTTCCTTGCCACGGTCAGGGTCATGATCCAATTTATCATTATTTGAAATAGCAACGATAATCATCTCTGGCACGCGTTGCTGCTTTTGTAATAACTGGGTTGAAATTATTGCGTGATTAAGATGGCGACCACCATCAAGCAAGTAAAGTACAGGATAACGTTTAGTTGACTCAGTATAGTTATCAGGCAGGTTTACTAACAGATGTCTATTTTGTTCCTGTGCTTTAGAAACTATAGGAATACGAGAAGCATCACCTATTGATATGTTTTTTTCGGTAACGTTCGATGCAGTCGCAGGCAAGCCAATACAAGTAGCGATTAGAAAAAAGGAGGGTAAAATTTTCAACATATGACTTCCCATGTTTTAATAGAATAAAATTTAAATCATCAAGTTATATTGCATTGATGCACTTTAATTTTTCATACCTAAAAGTATGTTCAAGGCGAAACACTTGCTATTGCGTTTTGACTAGAATTACCGTGTGTCGTCCAAAGGGGTGTAAGACTTCTTTGTAGACATTTCTGCTAGCACTTTTAAGCTAATCAGTTTTTTTATTAGGGTTAATATAGAAGCTCGTTGAAGGTTAAAATAGGCTTGTTATGTAAACATTCCAGCGGAAAACTTTACAAAAGTTTACTTTTGATTTTTGCTAACTCCAGTATTTTGAATAAATAGCGGTATAATCGCTCTAAAAGTATTAATCGGACACTTTAATTAACAACAATATGTATAAAAATAAGGTAATAACTTGAGTATTAAACCTAAACTTCTCATCGTAGAGGATGAGCCCATGATTTTAATGGGGTTAACAGATTTATTTGTTTTCCATGGTTATCAGGTTGAAAGCGAAAGTGATGGAAAAAAAGGCTTAGCTAGAGGGTTAGATGAGCAATATGCCTGTATTATCCTAGATGTTATGCTACCTTCTCTCAATGGTTTTGAAATTTGTAATACCTTAAGGCAACATTCTCGTACTCAAGCCATTATGATGTTAACGGCAAAAAATTCAGAAGAAGATATTATTAACGGTTTGACTCTTGGGGCTGACGACTACGTAGCCAAGCCATTTTCAACGTCTGAACTAGTATTACGCGTCAATGCTTTAGTCAGACGCTCAGGCTGGACGGGTACAGACAATACGCTTTTATTAAGTGATGAAGTGTCTCTTTGTACACGAACATTAACGGGTAGCTCTTATCAGCAAGAGACTAAATATACTCGTCGTGAAGTGGAGATTTTAGGTTATTTACATAGTCAGAATAAACCCATATCTCGTGATGAATTACTCAAAGAAGTATGGGGATATAAAACAACAAGTGATATAGATACGCGTACGGTAGACATACATATCGCAAAAATCCGCAAGAAAATAGAGACATCCCCCAAAAACCCTAAGCATTTAGTTACGCATCGTGGTGAAGGCTATCAGCTTTATGTTATTTAGTACGCTGCCTTTTGTGTTGGATGATATGACGATTATTACGGTGAGCTGTTAAATTGATACTTTCAGATAAGCGGTTGCTAAATTATTCTCAGCGTTTGCGTCGATTACGTTATTTAGCCATAGGTTTTTTACTCTTTCTATTAATCCCGATTGGTACGCTTTTGTATTTCGGCTTTCAGCAAATCGAAGCTAATTTACTTAACGAATATCAGCGCGAATCAAGTAATCTGGTGCTAAAAATCAACAGAACCTTGTATAAGAAACTAACGTTTACTAATACCTTGTCGGAGAATGAATTTGACTATTATCAGCAAGTCTATAATCCGCTCACTAAACAGCAACAACAAGTACTATCGCCACTGACAAGTTTACGTTATTTACAGCTCAACAATGAGCAACCAATAAAAGGATTAGTCGGTTATTTTCAGTATGACAGTCAAGGCCGTTTTAATAGTCCTATCTGGCCTGAGCCGATATCAGTAAATGATTTCTCTAATAATAGTTTTTCTGGAGCTAATACAGGCAATAGCAGTGAACAAGTGTCAAATCAGCCAGTAAACTCAGAATTAGCCTCTGAATTAGCCATACGTAAAAAAGCAGCAATTAAGGTTTACCAGATAATGTCTCAATCTAAAGCAATACAGCAAATGATTGAGCGAGGATACGATAAAAAGAATCACTATTTTAATATTATTTTTGATATCCCTGATTATTTTGTTTTTTATCGTATTGCTTCAGTAGCTGAGCAGAGTCGGTTGCAAGGGTACCTTGTAAAACGCAAACCTTACATGCGTCAAATAATCACAGATATACTGGAATGGAGAAGCTTTGAAAGCGCCGTATTAGTCAAGTTACAGGATGTTAAACATTCAGGTCAAACCGAGTTTTTTTTCTACGAAAATATATCTAACGGCCAAGTTAAAGTAGGTCAACCCTTACAGATTGACAGTCGCTTTGAACAGCAAGCTATTTACAATACTAAATTACAATGGCCATATGAAGGTTATTCAGTGTCTCTGTCGACACACTCGTTACCATTGACGTCGGCTATGATATATAGCGGTATCTTTATTATTATTCTAATTGCGGTCATATTGTTTGCTTGTTTTGGTTTTTATCGTTTAGGGGTTAAACAATTGGCATTAGGCGAACAAAGGCTTAACTTTGTTTCTTCAGTCAGCCATGAGTTAAAAACGCCGCTTACCTCAATTCAAATGTATTCACAAATGCTAAAAGAAGGCACGGTCATTTCTGAAGCGCACCAGAAACAATATTTTGAGTTTATCTATGGTGAAAGTGAACGCCTTACACGATTAATCAATAACATACTGCAATTGTCCACACTCAGCCATCAACAGCAAAATGTGCAGCCGCAATATACACCGCTGGCGGTTTTAGTGGATATTATTCGTTCTAAAACGTCTTCATTAATTGATAAGCATAATTTTCAACAAAATATGTTTATGGAATTATCTGACTCTGAGCATATGTTGGTATTGGTAGATCAGGATGCTTTTGCTCAGGTGATCATCAATATTACCGACAATGCCGTTAAGTTTTTTGATAAAACGCAGATCAATGATCTTAGTCGACAAAAAATAAATTTTATATTTCGTCCACATCCCAAACATAAACATCTTGTTCAGTTGGAAATACGAGACTATGGCGAAGGAATATCTCAACAGCAAGAAAGTAAGATATTTGAACTTTTTTATCGGGGTGGTAATGAATTAACCCGAACCACTCAAGGAACAGGAATAGGGCTGGCTTTAGTTAGTGAGCTGGTATTAGCACAACAGGGAGAAGTTAAGGTTAAAAGAAGGTCACCTGGTTTAGCTATGCTGGTATCATTTCACGCAAAATCAGAAAGCCTGTCTGGTTAGTTAAAATAATATTGAATTTTGTTTCAAGTTAACTATTAAATAGTATCATTCAACATGGATTTAAGCGCCTAAAATCACTAAATAATAACGAGTTGTGCTTTTCTAAATATCCGCTTTAATAGTGCTTAGCTTACCTAGTGGTGAAATTCTTCTCATTGAGTCAGAAGTCGTTAATGTATTATAAAATATCACCAAGCGGGTTATTTTTTATTAAGTAATTAGCACCAGAGTTAACATTAATAGCTTGATTAACTCTGGCGCTAATAGATTAGCGGCTCTACCAGGTCTGGTTAGATGCACTAATACGTTCGTCCCTCATTTTTCTGGTAAATTCTTCGGCATGCTCTTTTTTATATTCACGTTCGGCAGTGGTATCGCAAACCTTTTTACGAATATGAGAACCTGAAAGCTTGATGCTTCTGCACTCATAACCTGACTTTATTTGCGCTGCGGTCAGTTGGGATTGGTTATCTTCATTTTGAGTATTACTACAGGCAAATAGAAGAGTGGATAAAGTAATTAATATAAGTATTTTCATTTTAAGATCCTGTTAAGTTAAAGATATTTATATTTTTTCTATCGTCAAAACAAAACTTAACCACTATTAGTATAGTTGTCAACTGTATAATTTATGTTCTGCTAATTGAGGTAAAGGGAATTAAAATCAGTTCGAATTGGCAAAGAGAAACGAGTACTTAATAGCATAAAGACTCGTTTCTTTACTCGAATGAAAGCCAATTTATAAACTCAAATTTTGATGTTCTTATCTACAGATACAGCTGTTATTTTACGGGGGAGTTGTTGATACTGACAATTTATACAGCAATTTAGCGCCGCTTTAATCAATGCGTCTGCTGTGCTATCACTATTATTTTGCGTCAGAATCTTCATCCGTCTTTTATGTTCTTAACAGCAATACAACATCATTGGCCCCTAAATATTATTTCGTCATGCAAAATTGTTGTTAATGCCCTCTACGTAAAATTATTTCAGTTTTAGCCTAACTTTGTTATTGGTTGCGCTTTCATAGGAGAAGGGATGTTCTGCCATTTCAAACCAAATAATACTCTTAGCAAATTGACTCTTTTAATGAGTAATTCATAAAGTAAACAACAAACCGTAAAGGTGCCCGCCGCAATAACCAAAAACTCAAATGTGCCAGGTAAACCCCAATCAATCACGTAATAACCAAGTATAATGATGATTGTTTGATGCAAAATGAAAAACGGATAAACGATGGTATTACAATATTTTAATGTGTTGTTGGTGTAATTAAGGTATTTTCGTGCAAAGCCGATGATGAGGGCTATCCATGACCACTTAACTAATAGGCTGGTATAATCCCAAGCTACTGTTTTGTTCAATGATAACACCTCCTCAGGTGACAAAAATATCGCCAATAAAACGCTATAACTAATTAAGCCAAGTGTTAACGCAAGGTAGCGATTTTCTTCAAAAGCTTGCCAAATGTTAGGCATACGGGCAAAAGTACAACCCATAATAACGGCAAAAATAAAGATTGCGTGTCCGTACCAGTCATCATAAAAAGCATGGCTTACATTATGTTCATTAATCGTCAGAAATATCGCTAAATATATCGCTAAGGGTAACCAAATAATACGAGCGCCTTGACAAAGCCAGTTTTCAATCTTTGCGAGTATTAGTTTACCTTTGTCACTATTAATGAAAGAGAAAAGAGGTAATAAAACAATCGAATAATGGAATAAATACAACACGTACCACATATGGTTATAGGTAGGGAAAGGTGCATTCATGCGTTCATCCCATGAGAAGGTAAAATACTGAGATGTCCAAAATTGCCAGAAATTTCCTTCAAACACGCCTTTTTGCATAGCTTCATAATAAGACTGAGGCGCTACCACAACTGCGATAGCAAATAAAAGCGGCAGATAAAGCTTAACCACTCGTTGCCATGTAAATGACTTAAGTGACATTTTTGTAATCATATAACTTATGGCCACACCCGAAACAATAAATAAGATATCAAGTCGCCACTTTGAACTCAGTATCATTATCGACTTCAAAAAAGTGCTGTTATGGCCGCTTTCAATATGAAAGCCCCAGTCAACAAACATCATGGCGGTGTGGTAAAGAATTAAAAATGCAAATGCGAGTATTCTCACCCAATCTAAAAAATATTGGCGATCACCCACGTTATTCGTTAGTTGTTTTTCTGCTGATTGCGTTAACATAAATTTTCTCTGGCTATTAATTATGCAATCAAGTTTATGAAAATGAGATTGTTAAATATATGAGGTAGGGATGAGCTGGTCTTGTAACGTGATAAGCAGGAATTGATAGTTATAAATGTCTATTGTGGTGGTGATTTAGCGTTATACAACAAGCTATCTTTTTAAAGGGGTTGGTGGTTATGAGCATTCATCATGAACTAAACACCTCAAAGAAACGTGTTTTGTACCCCCTAGAAAGGCGTAGTGTTGTGCCTGATTTTAAGGTTATTTGGTAATCACCCTTACTAATATGATTCACTGTTACTACTTCATTTTTGTTCACTATATGCGTGCGGCGTATGCGAACAAACTGCTCTGGGTCTAACTGGCTTTGCACAGTCGTTATTGTTTGTCTTGCAATGAAAGCGGTTCGCTCTAGGCAAACTTTGACATAATTACCTGATGATTCAATCCATTGAATTTCGGGTGCTGAGACTACTTCAATAGAGCCTTCAGACTTGAACAGTAGCTTATCAGGAAAGTGTTGCTCAGCGCGGTAATCTTGGATGATTTTAGGGATGTTGTATTGAGAAATCGTTCCGGTGAATTCGCGAAATCGAGCAAGCGTTTTTGCCAAGCGCGCTTTGTCATAGGGTTTGAGAAGGTAATCCACTGCATTGAGTTCGAATGCTTTAATGGCATATTCATTAAAACCGGTGACAAAGACAACACCAATATCTTTAGTGTATTCAATATTACTGGCCACAGACATTCCGTCTAACAAAGGCATTTGAATATCTAAAAAAACGAGGGCAGGGGAATATTTTTCAATGCATTCTAGGGCTTCAATGCCATTTTGAGCTTGTGCGACGACTCGAAAATCTTTGTGGTCTTGTAAGAATAATATCAATTTTTGTCTTGCTGCTGGTTCGTCATCAACTACTAATACGTCGTGTACTACGGTTATTTTATGCTCAGCATTTATTGCTGGCTCAAGCTTGGTGTCATTACTCATGAGCGTTCTCCAGGTATTGAGCCGGTAAAATAATGGTCAGCGTTATTTGATCATGATGGTTACTATCTAAGGTAACCGACGCTTGTTCTTGATATAAAAGTTTTAATCTGTCTTTAGTGTTTTGTAGGCCAATGCCAAACGATTCTTGTTGCTGTGTATGTTGACGTAATGGGTTGGTTATTTTTATCTCTAAAAAGCCATTTTTTAGACTTGATTCTAGAATGATTTTACCAATTTCATTTGAAGGCTCTATGCCATATTTAACCGCATTTTCAAGTAAAGGTTGTAGCAACATAGTGGGGATGAGTACTAATTTAGTTGCTGGCGCTATTGCAAACTCTAACGCCATTCGTTCATCAAAGCGTAATTGAGAAATCTCTAGGTAAGACTGCATCGCTTGTAACTCTTCTTTAAAGGTTACAAAAGGTTTTTGCTCGGTTGCTAAAGAATAACGCAGTAAGTCTCCTAAGCGAGCAATAATTGAGTCTGCTTTGTCTGCGTCTTGATAAACGGTACTGGAAATTAAATTTAACGTATTAAACAAAAAGTGAGGTTGCAATTGGCTACGCAAGGTTTGCATTCTTACTGTTTGCAATTCATTTTGTAATTTGGCGGCATTTAACTGTTGTTTTTGCGAATGGTCATAATTTATTTTGGTGTAAGTAACAAATACAAAGATAAGATATATCCCGATAACTTTAGGGAATTCGTAAATATATCGGTCAACTAAGTTCCAACTGTCAAATAATGCGCCATCTATTAATAGATGTGCGATATTACGCAAGATAAGCATGGTTGTAATAAAAAAAAAGGTGATTGGCACATAAAGCAAAACTAACTTAATTGTGGTTTTAACTACATGCTCTTTTCCGAAAGGCCAGAGTTCGCAGCAGTAAATTAAAAAGGGAGAAATGATAGTGAAACTAATGACTGCGCTATACGTTGCCACCCAAGGTTGCCAAGTTACACCAACGTCTCCTCTAATAAGAGCATCAGCTATTTCTGTTTGAACAATCATTAACCCTGATAAAGAGCAGATTACAACGAGATAAAAAATACGCTGCCAAGTGCACCAGCGTTTATATACACCCAAAACACCTGTGAGATAGCTTATTTCGTTGTTCATGTTATTTACTACCTAATGTAGGAGCTTGAAAAGGTTAATGCTGATTTACTGTAATATAATTTGTTTATTGGCACCAGATTGTATCATCCAATTCAACACGGTTAATGCTCACTTCATCCCACATTAAAAGCAAAAGTTTAATCCATTAACTAGCTTGTCATTAAAATTCCCATTCAGCACGGCGCAATCCCAATTAATCCCTAGCTAATTCACTTTGTTCGAATCAGAAAATATCATGCTCTTCTTTGAAAGAGGACGTGGCTTCTCTTCTCTTATTTTATTTTTACTTAATGGAATTATAATTATGGACAAAAATACAGTTTTATTACTCATCGCTGCTTCTAGCTTAAGCTCATTGGTTATGGCTGAAGAATTACCTCAGGCAGGAACTTATAATGCAGGATTACAAGTATCAAGCGGAAATATAGACCATGACAATTTTGGAGGTGATAAGGACGGCATAGCGCAACTCTTGCTCTATGTTGATTACTATTTTGCTTCTGGTTGGGCGATAGAGTTTGGTCTGAATAAAGGTTCAAACGTGCAGGATTGGATTTGTGAAAATGGTGACATTAATGAGGGTTATTGCGTCAGTGATGATGAGTCGATGCCAGACTCCTTTAAAAGCGATCTTGATTATAGCAACGTTATTATCGCAATACGCTTTGATACAGCACTTACCGATCATAACTTCATTTATGGCAAGCTTGGCGGCCAATATTTCGATTATGAAATGACGAATAGCAACAATAACGTCTTTGAAGAAGAGTCAGGGATTGGCATTTACTCTGAACTTGGTTGGAAATATCAATGGTCAAATAATATCAACGTCAACCTAGGGTACCAACATATTGCAATGAGTAATTTGTCGACCAGTTCTCTAGCGATTGGTGTGGGTTATCGCTTTTAGCGTACGCATGCGGGTGGTTAACAATTAGCATAACACGATTCATTTTGTATAAAGCTAAAGCTAATACACGTGATATTACTAGCACTATAGTTAATAAATATCTGAGGTGTTAATGTTAGGAAAGCACCTGCTGTGATGAACCAAGAAAGCCAATATTATCATTATAAAGAGATAACCCTATGAAAATAGAATTTTGGTTTGATTTTGCTAGTACATATTCTTACCCTTGCGCAATGCGCATTGAAAAACTTGCACAAAAAAATAATCTTGAAGTAGTGTGGCGACCCTTTTTATTAGGGCCAATATTTAATAAACAAGGCTGGAATGATTCACCCTTTAATATTTATCAAGTTAAGGGGGAGTATATGTGGAAAGACTTACAAAGGATCTGTAACGACTTAGGCCTGCCTTTAAAACGGCCAGATAAGTTTCCACAAAATGGTCTACTTGCCGCCCGCATTGCGGTGACGTTCGCTAACGAGCCTTGGATACCAAGCTTTATAAAAGCTGTGTTTTCGGCGAATTTTGAACATAATGAAGATATATCTTCACCTGCGGTATTATCAGATTGCCTAGTTTACATCGGTGAAAACCCTGAACGGATTATGAGCGACGCAACTAACCTGATAGCAAAAGATCTTCTGACGCGGCAAACTAATGAAGCGTTAACGCGTGGTATTTTTGGGTCTCCGTCTTTCTTGGTAAATGGGGAATTATTTTGGGGAAATGATCGTTTAGAAAGAGCAATTCAATGGGCAAACGATAACAGGTAACATAGTAATGATTGCTATCACATATTGAGCATTTATTAAGACATACAAATTATGTTGTAAGTTTTAATCCACTTGGTGAAGCTTTAGACTTTAGACTTTAGGGTTTGAATGATAAATTAAGTGAAAATTATTGTTGCAACGTCTTCATTCGGTGGTAACTTTTTACTAACAAGTTTACCCGTCACACTATGATACGCTAGATCTGTCATCACTTTTTTAAATAAAAATTGCACTGATATTTTTATCAAACGCAGTCATTTTCAGGTGTTAATATAGTTGATATCCAACCGGAAAATACAAAAGGGACAAACATTGATTTATAGCCGCAAAGGGATTATTGGTATTTCCACCATCTTGCTATGCATCACTATTGGTGTTTTGCTACAAGATCCAATAGCGCAGTCACTTGAATATCATGACTTTGCAGATAATCGTACCTTGTTATCTGTGCCTAACTTTTTCAATGTACTTTCAAATATACCTTTTATTATTGTTGGATTGATGGGGCTTTATAGTCTTTATGTCTCAAAGAAAATGACCAAATTAGATGAAGTTAAAGTAGGGTATTGTTGCTTATTTCTTGGTTTATTACTGATTGGTTTTGGCTCTGGTTATTATCACCTTTGGCCAAATAATCAAACATTAGTATGGGATAGATTGCCCATGACGCTGGCTTTCATGGCTTTAATTGCGATCATTATTGCTGAATATCTTTCTGTTGAATTAGGTAAACGTCTACTATATCCCTTACTTATCATCGGAGGAGCATCTGTGCTTTATTGGCATTTCACTGAGAGTATTGGTGCCGGTGATTTGCGACTTTATATCCTCGTTCAGTTTCTGCCCTTAATTGCGATACCACTAATTTTGCTATTGATGAAGCCGACATTTACGCATGGGAATAGATATTGGTGGTTATTAGCGAGCTATATAATTGCCAAAGTATTTGAACATTTTGATCAGTTTATTTTTACCCTATTAACAGCGGTAAGCGGGCATACATTAAAACATTTGATTGCAGCATTAGGCATGTTGTTATTACTCAATGGCTACAATAAACGAAAGAAAATGGCAGTGAAAGACTGATGCTTTTTTAACTGTAGTGAAGAAACTTAGTTACCCATGGCGTTTATTCTTCGTAGTTAAAATACTTCCTCAGGGTATTAGAAACTGGCTTTATGATTGTATTGCTCGTAATAGGTATCATTTATTTGGACAATACGATACCTGTATCTTACTGAGCAAAGAAAATGAAAACAGATTTCTTAAAAGTAAAAGTAAAAGTAAAGACTAAAAGGAGACATGAATAAGCAATGTCGCTAGCGACTTTATTCGGCTCATTGTGAATGTTAAAGAACACTGAGCAAAGTGTACAGCTTAATGCCGTGCTAGTCATGGTGTTAAAATTAGTTAACTAGTGGAGTGGTTGCCTTTAAGTGGATTGTCACTTACAATTTGCTGGTAATTTAAATTTAAGGAGAAAAAAATGATAGTAATTCACACCCACCCGGCAGAGAGTCAACTCTAGTACTTTTGGGTCGCTAGATCTTTATTTTCTCACTTCTGCCCGGTGTTGCTCAAACACGGGGTTAATGTACACCATTATCCCGATAACTTTTTATTGTGTGAACTTTCACATAAATGAAGGGATATTACAGTGAATCAAAATTATTCATTACGCCAACTCGGTTGGCAACCATACTACCAACAACAACTATCACTTGAAGAATACGAGCAATTAAATTGTGCTCGGATAACGGCTCATCATCGCAGTGAGTATGTTGCACAATTAGAGACGAAACAAATTGCTTTACCAATAACCAAAAATTTACCAGCAATGACAGTTGGTGATTGGGTTTTATTGGACTTAGATAATCATTTTGTTCGTCAACTTGACCGACATTCGCTTTTTTCTAGAAAAGGCGCTGGCAGTCAAATAAAGCAGCAACATATATCAGCCAATATTGATACCTTGTTTATTGTTTCATCGCTTAATCAAGACTTTAACCTTAGTAGGTTAGAGCGATATTTAGCATTGGCCCATGACGCAGAAGTTGAGCCTGTTGTTGTTTTAACAAAAACTGATCTTTGTCAAGATGCCAAAGATAAAGCAGCGCAAGTGCAAGCTCTTGATCCTTTACTTATGGTACTAACGGTTAATGGACTGCTTGAACAAGCCGCAGAAACACTATCACCTTGGTGTAAAACGGGCAAAACAGTGTCTTTTGTTGGTTCTTCTGGTGTAGGTAAATCAACCTTAATAAATAGATTATTAGGGGAAGAGGTCACTTTAACGTCTGGTATTCGTAAGGATGATGACAAAGGTAAACATACCACGACTTCTCGCGCATTATTCATTAGCGAAGATAAAGGCGTCATTATCGACACACCGGGCATGAGAGAATTACAACTTATCGGTTGTGAGGAGGGTATACAAAATACCTTTGCTGATATTGAAGCTTTAGCTAAACAGTGTCGTTTTAACGATTGTCACCATGTTGATGAGCCTAATTGCGCTGTTTTACAGGCGATAGAAAATCAAGATTTAGACTGTCGAAGGCTTAATAATTATCAAAAATTATTGCGTGAACAAGCATATAACAATGCTAGTTTGAAACAGCAAAAAGACAAAGGTAAACAACTAAGCAAGATGTATAAACGAGTACTCAGCGAGTCGGTTAATATCAAAAGAGGTTTTTAATAGTAAAGCAACAAAGCGGTGCATTGGCACCGCTTTTTACTTCCTCGGATTAACGTAGCTCTAGAGCTAATCTTCCTCGAATTTGCCAAATAAGTCTCACAATAATAATTTAATGCGAAACATTATATAAAAATGAAAATATATTTACTTACCCATGAACGAGAATTGCATAGAGCAACCAATACTGGCTCTATTGCTTTAGATACTGAGAATGAATTGGTTGAACGTATCGTTTGGGAAAGAGTCAATCCTAATAAAGACCTAATTAGATTAATCGAAAACAATGAGGCGGTTTTATTATATTCGAAAGGTGATTCATCATCGGCCATAGCGTCTGTAGAAATTGAAGATTATGAAAATATCATTATCATTGATGGGACTTGGCAGGAATCAAAAAAGATTTTCAACCATACTCCATACCTAAAGAATGCTCGACACTTCACTTTGAAAACAGCAAAGGACTCTTTATACAAACTTAGGGCCAATCAACCTAAGGGTGGCTTGTGTACCATCGAATGTATTATCGAAGTTTTAAAAATGAAAGGGCAATATAGAATTGCCACTGATTTATCAGCAAAGTTTGAACAATTTAATAGCTACACTTAACAAAATAATGATACAGCGCTATTGGCCGCATCAACAATATTTCTGAATAACATCAGCAATCACCGTATAATTACGGCATCATCAACAGCGGTAATTAATCTAGGTATTTAAATCGAGTATGGCAAAGCAAAGTAATCATCCAGAATTAAGTGTTATGCAGAGTAGCCCTACAGAGGGTAGTACGTTTGATTTAATTCAATCTGCGTCGATTAAATCAGTGTTGATAGAAGAAAGTACGGCAATTACTCATCAAAGCAGCCATAAAATTGACAAAACTTCGCCTAAAATTGTCCTTGCGACCCTCAATGCAAGGTTCTTTCATACCAGCTTTGGTTTACGTTACCTTTATGCGAATTTACAAGAGTTACAGGAGTTTTGTGAAATAAAAGAGTTTATTATCCAAACTCGCGCTATTGATATTGTTGAACAAATATTAGCGTCTAACCCCGATATTGTCGGCTTTGGTGTTTATATCTGGAATATTGTTGAAACTACCGATGTTGTTAATTTATTAAAAGTGATTGCTCCAGAAATTAAAGTTGTTTTAGGTGGACCTGAGGTGAGCTATGAAACGGAGCAACAAGCAATTGTTGCTTGTGCAGATTATGTTTTAACTGGGCCTGCAGATATTAGTTTTTACCAATTGTGTAAAAATATTATCAATGAAACGCCACCAGAGAAAAAGGTGCTTAACTCTAAACCTGTACCGTTAGCAGAAATAGCATTACCTTATGAGTACTATACCGATGAAGATTTAAAGCATCGTTTGTTATATGTTGAAGCGTCTCGCGGTTGTCCGTTTAAATGTGAATTTTGTTTATCGTCCTTGGATAAGTCTTCTACACCATTTGAATTAACATCTTTCCTTGAGCAAATGGAAATCCTCTATCAACGGGGTGCCAGAAACTTTAAATTTATTGATAGAACCTTTAATTTAAACATAAACACCACCATGCAAATTATGCAGTTTTTCTTAGACAGAATGACTGACGATCTTTATTTACATTTTGAAGTGGTGCCCGATCACCTTCCTAGAAAGTTAAAAGAATTATTAGCGCAGTTTCCTGAAGGAAGTTTACAGTTTGAAATCGGCATACAAACCTTTAACATTGATGTTCAAAAGAATATTAGCCGTAAGCAAAATAACGCTAAATCCAAAGAGAATCTGCTGTGGTTAAGGGATAATACTTCAGCACATATCCATGCAGATCTTATTTTTGGGTTACCAGGGGAAACCTTAGACACCTTTAAAGATAGTTTTAACCAGCTGTATCATTGTCGCCCTCATGAAATTCAAATGGGCATTTTGAAACGATTGAAAGGTAGCCCGATTATAAGGCACACAGAGGCGTTCGACTTGCGTTTCAATCCATTGCCACCCTTTAATATATTAAGCACAGACAGGGTGAGTTTTAGCACCATGCAACGTATTAATCGTTTTGCCCGATACTGGGACATGATTGGTAATTCAGGTCGCTTCAAATACGCCTTACCCCATATCTTGTCTGAAGAGCCGTTCGATGATTTTATGGCAATTACCGAATGGATTTTTGATAAAACAGGGCAGATTCATAAAATTAGTCTGAAGAAATTATTTGAGTTACTTTCACAATCAGTAGAAGCATTATATCCGGATATACATCAGCTTGTTATTGAAAAGTTAGCATTAGATTACGAAGCAACGAAATTAAAAAGCGTATTTAATGGACTCAACCTTTATGCCGCTCAGCAGACGGTATCGATAACTAAAAACAAGTCATTAAAGCGACAACAGCAACATATGAGCTAACATCAGTGACTTAAAACTAAGTCACTGATGTTTATTCAGGTATTTTTTAGCGTTTATCTTGCTGTTGAGAAGAGGTTATTGCGTGTTGAATTTGTAATAGTCTGTCTTGCCCAAATACCGTGGTATCTTCATAATTAAAGCAGGGGACTCCCCACTTCTTGTGTTGATACAACTCGAGTAAGTTATTTTGCGCCCAAATTTTCCAACGATTATCGGTTAAATATTGTTTAGCTTCGCACCAGATGAGGCCAGACTTTTCAACAATTTGCTTTAATCCAGCATCAGTTTCAGAGCATATGCCTTTGGACCATACGGCTTGCGCGAAGGTTAATAGGAATTCCACGCCAAGCTGATTAGCGTTAGCGTATTCAAATAGGGCATAACAGCGCTCTACGCCTTTTCCCAATGGATCGGCTATTTTACCAAAAGGAATTCTAAGGGCTGATGCTTCACGATTTACATCATATAAAATGTACATACGTTTGCTTTTAGGTACTAACATACGTCGCATCACCATTGGTAATATTGGTTTCACCACGAGAGGAACTTGAAAATAAGCCGCTAAACGTTTTGCTCGTATCAAGCCAATATATGAATATGGACTGCGTATGGACCAATATATAATTAAAGGTGATTTTTCAATACTGGTTATGGGTAATGCCTTGTCTGATTGCTGAATATTATGGGTTTGGTCAAAAAGTACTTTTTGACCAACTGACAGGTTCAAAGCATTTAAGCGCTTTTCTAAATACTGCAATCGATCAACTCCCCAATACCACTCACCTCCATAATGCAGCATGGCTGACTGGTAATGACCATGCTGGGTTAACATTGCTTGGTTATTGTTTAAATGCTGTTTATAACACTCGCTGTGATCCTGTATTACAGAATCAATTAAGGAGGTTAAGGTATCAATATCTTCTTGCCAGTAGCTAGAAAAAATGGTGAGCGCTTTGGCTAAATAACCCGGTTGAAGTTCATAGTGGAGCAGCTGAGCTGTTGCCGTAAACGTTTGTTGTTGGCTGACTTTAGGCGGTTTTGCTGGAAAGTTAAGCTGGTATAACTGTGCTAAAAAAATACCATCTTGAAATGCATTATCTGCCCATAATTCTGGGGCGGGAAACATCTCTACTGGTTTGTTCAGCACCGTTCTAAAATTAAACTCTATTTGAAACCTGTCCTGAAAATCAGTGAGAGTTTGCAGTAGTAAATAGCTGTAGGGATCATCGATGGCAAGATAAACCGTTATCTGATGCCTTAAGTTATTGTTAACTTGCTTTAAATCAGCGTATTTACGTTGTAACTCGATGAAAGAATCACTTAGCAGGGCTTGTATAAAATAGGGCTTTATTCGGTTAAACATAACTTAAGTTCCCTGGGGTATTTTATCGTATTTCAACTTTACGCCTTAGATATGATGAAGGGAGCATGACATTTTATATCGGAGCCTTCAACATTTAGCCATTCTTAACTGCTTTGTCACGAACTATTAGGCTCTAAACCGCGGGTTCACCTGATAAGTTATTTTTCAAGCAGAGTAACTTTTCGGAAAGTGCATATTTTAGTCAATGTAACATTGTTAGAATAATTGACTTGTATTACGACTTTATGCAAAACGAAAATTTAACCTTTTCTATATGTTAACTATTAACACCACTTACAAGGAAGCAAATCTCTATGCTTAACTCAATCAATCAATTAAGGGGTCTGCTCTTAATTAGTCTTTTATTTGTCATCACCGCTTGTGGAAGTGATAGTAATCCTTATTATGTTACCGAGGTTAAGCTTACGGCAACTCAAACTACTTTTGCCGCTGGTGAAAGCCAACTCGTAGAAGGAATTGCAATATATTCTACCGGTGAAGAGCACAGCGCATCGAGTGGCAACTCTTTATGGACAAGCGATGATGAAACTATTGCTGTTGTTGATAATAAAGGGAATGTTACTGGCATTTCCCCCGGTACGACAACAATCTATGCGACTTATTCGGGGAGTAATGGTTCTGATGGGCAACCTGTATCAGGTTCTATTTCAATCACCATTACAGAAGCTGTGCTTGTTGGAATTAATATATATGCAGAAGTAAATTCTGTGCCTCTTGGTTTGAATGTGCAGTACCAAGCCTTTGGCACTTATGGTGATGGATCTACTAAGAAAATAGAGAATAATAGCGAAATGCTTTGGGCCAGTAGCGATTCTACTGTTGCTAAAATAGATAACACAAGTGGCATGACAGATACAAAAGGCACGGGTGAAACGACTATATCTGTAAATTTTCAAGGCTTATCAAGCTCTTCAGTATTATCTGTTACTGATGCGAGTTTAGTTAGTGTAACTATTTCGCCAAGTAGTGCAGGGGAAACCAGTGTTCCAGAGGGTTACATACTTTACTTTACTGCTGAAGCAACATATTCAGATGGTTCGAAACATGATGTTACTCAAGCTGTTGATTGGCACTCATCTGATAATACTGTTTTATATACACTCAGTGTAAAAGGGGAATTTGAGGGGCGATCCACTGGTGAATCCGAAGTAACGGCTACATTAGAGACAACAACAAGTAATGATATTCTAGCGACAGTTACAAATGCAATGCTTGAAAAAGTTGAAATTGTATCAAGTTTTAACGAATACCCTAGCGGTATTTCTACACAGTTAACAGCCCAAGCCCATTTCTCAAATAACACTACAAAAGATATCACAACAGAAGATAATGTTAGCTGGCAAAGTGACAACACTACTTATGCAGAGGTTGGTGTTAACGGTATTTTAACTGCAAAGAACCCTGGTGAGGTAAATATTACCTTAACAGACACAAACTCTGATAGTGAGGTTTTTACAGATATAAAACCATTTACTATTACCGATGCTGAATTAGTTGACATAACGATTACGCCGGAGGGTTTATACCTTGTTCCAGGTCAATCTCATCAATACATTGCTACCGGAGTATATACTGATGGAACAAAGCATTTTTTAAATAACCTCGCGGACATTGTTTGGTCCATAAGTGATACATTGCAAGGGTTGGAAATAGATGGCATTGTTGCAATTGAACCTAAAACAGGCCGTATTAAAAATTACTTAAACAATGGCCTTGCTAGCACGGACCAAGTATGGGTATACGCAAAAGTAGGGGATATAATCAGTGGAGGTGAAGGAACATTCGCTAACCTAGGTGCAGTGCGAGTATTGGCTTCTGGGGATTTAAGCTTTACAGGAACATTTATACAGGGTGACGTTGAGCAATTAGGCTTAACTATCACCAGCGAACAAGTAAATGTTGAAGATGGCATGAGTGGTCCAGACGAACAAGCTTTTATTATGCTAACTCTGGCAGAAGCTGATGCTGTCTGTACTGAGCTGGTTTATAACAAACATGTGAATTACCGTTTACCAACTGCTCAAGAGTTGAAGGCACTTTGGGATGATAAAAGTTCTGAACCTGCTGTTGATAATGAATTTTATACCAAGTACAACTGGTCAGTTGGTAAAAATTATTGGACATCAACAACTGACGATTCAGGGGAAACCTATAAGGTTATTGATTTAGCTGTAGGTGTAGAGCACACATCAACTACCATGGAATATAATTATGTTAGTTGTGTAAGAAGTCCTGTTTCACCTTAATATTAAAAGCGGCTTACAGCTGATAATTTGAATGATAATCCAACTGACTAAAAAGAAGGCCTCTACAGCAAAGTAGGGGCTTTTTACTTTTTAATAGTTGGTATATGTAATCTTTAGGACTCATTATTTAACTAAAAACAATATTATTATCATTAAATTTTCTAATTAACTGCCATCTTTTATTTTAAAAAGTAAATTCAGCGCAATCATCGTTTCTAAACATAACAGAGCTGATCAGGCTGTAATATTTTTGTGTTGGCTTTAAGCACTGTTTTGAGCGTTATATTGTGACAGCAACAAATCAGTTATTTATTAATATGCTGTATTTTTTTGTTTTAGTAGAAGGGTTTACAAGAAAATTTTTCAATATCTTATAGACAAAGTGTTTAATTGATGTAATCTAAAATAACTATTCAACTTAATAAGAATAAAAAATGCAAAGATTAAAAGAATCTCAAGAAGCACTGACTCTTATTTATAATGCTTACAATGAAGTTGCCACTAATCCTTTAGCGCCGTTAGATATTGATGACCAACAAGGTTTGAAAAAGTTACTTGATACTGTGATGAATAGAGAATCGGTATCGCATATCCAAAATAAAAAAGCTCTTAAAGAAAGCACAGAACTACGAAGTTCTATCGCCGATGTACTATTGTTGCTTGATGGCTGCGATATAAAAGAAATTAAAGCAGCAATGAGAAAAGCGACGGCTAACACAGTAGAAGAAGTTGCAGAAACAGAAAAATAAATCGTTAGCCATTTATCACTTTTTTACTGAATCGCCTTTCATCAGCGTGAATTACCGATAAAGTATGAGTTGGCGGCTATTAAAAAATTGGCGCTAACTCTTCTTGCTGAATCATTGCGGCTTTAAAACCATCTCGAGCCATTAATCTTTGTAAATAATCACGCGTGTGAGGGCCGAAGTTTTTATCGTTCTGTGTTTTGTGCGCAAGAAAAAGCGCATAACCCACACAAATATCTGCAATGGTAAATTTGCCAGCACAAAGATAATCACTGTTCTCAAGTGCAAGTTCAACGCTATTCAAGCGTGATGATAGCCATTTTTTATAGTCTTCAACGACTTGTGGTTGTAATCGTTCAGGTTTTTCATAACGATCATATCTTAATATTAAAGCTTGCGGAAAAGTAAATGTCGTATCACTACGATGAATCCAGTTAAGGTATTCACCGTACTCTGGATGCGCAATGCTTAAGCCTATTTCACTGGTCCCATATTTATCAACCAAATACTGACAAATTGCGGCTGACTCTGTCATGATTAATTTTCTGTCGATGAAAGTTGGCACTGTGCCTAAAGGATTAATGTCTAAATAACCTGCATGGTTATATCTTGGCGGAAATTCCATATTTATTAGCTCATAGTCAAGCTGTAACTCTTCGAGAGCCCATAAAGGCCTGACAGATCGGGAATCTCGGCAGTGATATAATTTCATTTTTTATAAGCCCATGATAATCAAAGGGTAACACTGTAGCACAATCGTTCTGTTTGCGCTTAACCTACATCGCTTAAAATAAACTCATCTTGTGATAAGTAATGAAAAGCTGATATCAACAAGAGAAGCGCTTTAACTTACAGTTTCTTACGTTTCCCCGACACTTACTAAACAATAAAGCGGATCTAGATGTTTGGTAAAAAAGTATAATAGCGACACGCTTTATCAATCAACATAACTAATAGGTAGGCACATATGCCGATAAAATTGAAAAGTATTCTTGGACTCAGTTTTCTTCTGGTAGGAGGGTGTAGTCAACTTCATCATGTTCATATTGGAGATATCGATCAGTCACAAGGTACATTAACTCCATTTACAATTCAGGTGAATGAATTGGGTTTTGATGCCGCTAAAACGGCAGAGATAGGGGCAGAAGTAGCAAAATCATCCTCAACGAGTGAAGACTTAGAATTGGTCGCTTTTATTTTGGCCGTGAGCAACTTTGGCCCAAAAACAGGTAACCCGGTATATAACGATGCTTATGCCGATAAAGTACTTGCTGAGGTCACAAAAGTATGTCCGAGCAAAAAGTTAACTGGATTGACATCCATTCGCGAAGCAACCAACGTTGGCCCTGTTAGTGGTGAGGTTGTGCGTATCAAGGGTTATTGCATTAATAATAGCCAGAGCAATAAAATTTAGGAATTAATCACATGTTAAAGAACACACTATTATTTTCATTACTTACAATGTCACTTACGGGCTGCGTTGGATTAAATACCGTTTCTATGACACAAGTACCAACCCAAAGAGATAATGTCATTTCGACCTCATCTGCTAGTTGGAACTTTATCGGCATTAACTTTAGCAATGCTTTTGTTGATGAGGCCATTGATAAACTTAAGGACCAATGCCTGACAGGGAAAATCGAAGGAGTTTATACCAAACACCAAACAACAGGTTATGTGCTTATGTTTAAAAGAGAAGTCATTGTTTCTGCCTACTGTAATGAGGTGTAGTGATGAAAAAGCTGTTTTTGTTACTTACGGTGGTAATGCTCAGTGCGTGCACTAGTAGTATTCATATGTCACAAGTGGATGTTGGAGCTAATGACGCCAACAGAGTTGAGATAAATGAGATTATTGAGATTGAAAAGTCTCAAAAAAATATACTCGGTTTTGTTTATGATACTAACTATGTCGACCAAGCATATAAAAGCCTTCTGCTTGCCTGCCCAAACGGTACGTCAATGATTAACGTTGAATATCTAACCAATCATGGTTTTTTCAGCTGGACGGACAAAATTCGAATTAAAGCAGTTTGTTTAGCCTTGACCGAGCGTTAGTTTGCATTCAATGCTGCTTTATAAAAGCCGCTAGCTGAACGTTAGCGGTTTTTATTTAATAATTAAAAGCCTCTTTTATTACTCTTTATTATGCGCAGTAAACTATCGCCAATAACTAATAATACCGCTATGCCAAAGAAGCCATAGCTCCATATTTGTTCAGGACTAATGGTTTCGTTAAGTAAAAATATTGCGACCAGCATCATCAATATGGGTTCGCCATAATTTAACATGCCAAATATTGTAAATTTTAAACGTGTTGAGGCTGATACAAAAAATAGCATGGCAACAGTGCCTAATAAGCCTGAGCCCAATAACAATAAGATTCCCCAATCTAATGAAGGTAAAAAAGGCAATTGTTGTTGGTAGGCAAAATACAATAACAATACAGCGATAGGGGTGACAAAGATGTTTTCTGCGACAAAATTACTCGTTGTGGGTATGCTGCTTTTCCTTCGCAAGATAAAATAGGGTGGATAAGCTAAACAAATAAGCAAGGTAACCCAAGAAAATGAGTGATTTCTATACAATTCAACACTGACCCCAATGACAGCTGCGACCACAGCTAACCACAATAACGGACTCAAGTTTTCTTTAAAATAAAACCGACCGGTTAAACTCATGGTAATTGGTAATAAGAAATAACCCATTGCGATATTTATTGTTTCACCATTAACCGGCCCCCAAAAAAATATCCACCACTGCAAGGCGATTAATGGCGAAGTTAAACATAATATCATTAACTCTTTGGGCTGAGAGAATATAGCTTTAAGCGCGAGTAATTTTTGTGTTATCAGTAAAAATAATAAACCAAACCCTAACTGTGATAGTACGCGAAATGCAAAGAGAGTATTGCCATCAACAGGCGCCAAAAATTGGATGTAGTAGGGTAACAATGAGAAAATTAGGATTGAACCTAACATCAAGACGTAACCTTGAAGTTCTTGCTTGTTGGTTGAAGTAGTTGGCATTTAATCTCACTAAACTAAAGATAAACTGGTAAATCGTGCACAATGGGGCAGGAAGAGGCGAGTGTCAATAGTAATTAGTGTAATTGTACTTTAAAGTTGCTGAATGATGGTTCACTCAATAACTGAGCTAGGTTGTTATCATTGAACCATCATAACTTTCTTTGCTTTTAGATATGATCTAATAAAATTCCCAGTGCTTTTGCAACGCCTGCGCCGTAAGCAGGATCGGCTTTCAAACAGTTAGTAATATGTCTTTTTTGAATGTCAATGCTCGCTCCACCTATCGATCTGGCGGTATTATCAAATAAAGCTTGTTGTTGGCTCTTATCCATTAATCTGAATAAGTTACCCGGTTGAGAAAAGTAATCTTCATCTTCTCGATGGTCCCAATGGGCAGCAGCACCCGATAATGCTAGGGGTGGCTCAGAAAAGTCAGGTTGTTCTTGCCATTCACCCTGGTTATTTGGTTCGTAACCTATAGTACTGCCATGATTGCCATCAACTCGCATTGCACCATCTCGGTGGTAGCTGTGAACCGGGCATCTAGGAGCATTTACCGGTATTTGTTGATGGTTTACGCCTAAGCGATAGCGCTGAGCATCACCATAAGAAAATAGGCGGCCTTGTAACATTTTATCAGGAGAGAAACTGATACCTGGAACTATGCTGGCGGGGTTAAATGCGGATTGTTCTACTTCAGCAAAAAAGTTCTCTGGATTGCGATTTAACTCCATTACGCCCACTTCAATGAGAGGGTAATCTTTATGTGGCCATACTTTTGTTAAGTCAAAAGGGTTGTAAGGTGATTTTTCTGCTTGCTCTTCTGTCATAACTTGAATTTTTAAGGTCCAAGAAGGAAATTCACCTGATTCAAGCGCTTCATATAAGTCTGCCTGATGGCTTTCTCTGTTTTGACCAATAACAAGCTCAGCTTCTTGATCTGTTAAGTTTTTGATGCCTTGGTTTGAGGTAAAATGAAATTTAACCCAAACGCGTTCGTTGTCTGCGTTGATCATGCTAAATGTATGACTGCCAAAACCATGCATGTGACGATACGTGGCAGGTAGACCTCTGTCACTCATCACGATAGTTACCTGGTGTAAGGCTTCTGGTAGAGAGGTCCAGAAATCCCAATTATTCTGTGCACTGCGCATGTTAGTTCGAGGATCACGTTTTACGGCGTGGTTTAGATCAGGGAACTTCAACGGATCTCGTAAAAAGAACACAGGGGTGTTGTTACCCACTAAATCCCAGTTACCTTCTTCAGTATAAAATTTTAAGGCAAAACCTCTAATATCACGTTCAGCATCTGCAGCGCCGCGCTCGCCTGCTACTGTGGTAAATCGAGCGAACATCTCAGTTTTTTTTCCTACTTCAGAGAAAATCTTTGCTCTAGTGAATTGAGTAATATCATGGGTAACGGTGAAAGTGCCATAAGCACCTGAGCCTTTAGCATGCATTCGTCTTTCAGGTATGACTTCACGATCAAAATGCGCCAGTTTTTCTAAAAACCAAACATCTTGTAATAATTGTGGGCCACGAGGGCCTGCGGTCATAATATTCTGATTGTTAGCCACAGGGCAGCCAGCGTTGGTGGTTAGTTTCTTTTTCATCATATCTTCCTAATATCACGGGTTTGAAACTTAATAGTAGACCAAATAAATCAATCGCTAAAGTTGATTAAATTTATGATGGTGATTGATAAAACCTATTAATGACGTGATAACTTAAGTAAGAATAAGTTCAGCATACATGACACGTAGTTTAGCATTGCAGTTCACAGGCAATTACTGTGATATTCATCACTAAATTTAATTTACACATCTTGACTTTAACCGTCAGTAATTATGAATACGTATGTATCCATCTATTCATTTATACCTTTATCATTAATACTAAAAACACATAAAATCAATAGATTATTGGATTGTTATGAGTGTTTATGCAAAAGAAAAATTAACTGAAAAAAACATGCTTGCGCCGCCTAATCAATACCTATCAGCTCTTACCGCGTTACGTGGCATAGCTGCACTTTGGGTAGTATTGTTTCACATGGATGTGATTATTTTTTACCGAGAGCTTGGCGCAATAATTCCCCATACATGGTCAGGATTAATTACTAAAGGTTATCTGTGGGTCGACTTTTTTTTCATCTTGAGTGGCTTCATTATCTGCCATATTTATGGAGAAGAGCTCAGTGGAAAGTTACAATACAGTCACATTAAAACTTACCTAATCTCTCGTTTTTTTCGTATTTATCCACTGCATTTATTTACACTAGCACTGCTCATAGGGTTCGTAGTTATTGTGTCGGCTTTTATGCCAAGCGTTATAGATGAAAGTTGGAATTTATACTTTGACTGGCGAGCGCTGATCAGCAATATCTTCTTAACCAATGCGATGAATCAGCATACCTACTTATCTTGGAATATAGTTTCCTGGTCTATCGGTGCAGAGTGGTGGACTTACATCTTTGGTATTGGACTATTTTATTTCATCAGTGATAAGAATAAAAATTATTTGATAGCGATCACTTTATTGTCAATCATTGGTTTGTTTTTATTAATGTATTTTAATCCGAAAAATAGCCTTGATATAACTTATAATTTAGGTTTTTTAAGGTGCCTGTTTGAATTTTCTTTAGGTGTGATCAGTTATAAGTTGTTTAAAAGTGAGATAGGAAAATCTGTCTTACACAAAGATAGATACTTTTTCATGGTGCTAATTTCAATCATCGCTGTATTTCATTGGCGGTTTAATGATTTATTAACTATCCCGCTTTTTTCAATGTTAGTACTGTGCGCTGCGTCTAATCAAGGGAGTGTCTTACGGTTACTTTCAATAAGCAGTTTACAGAGCTTAGGTCGGGTTTCGTATTCTATTTATTTAATGCATGGTGTTTGGTTTATGATCTTTTGGTTCGCTTTGCCTATTATTAAGCGCACTTGGTTAATTGAGTCATTTAGTCTGATAGAGGTTGCTCTTTATGTCGTCACATTCATAACGCTAACTCTAGTATCAGCAAATTTTTCATATCGATATGTCGAAGTGCCGTTTCGATATTCGTTTAAAAAGAAACACACATTACAAAAAATTTTTAACTAGCTAAAGTTGATGCCTAGTTATATTGCTTAGCTAGGTCAGACATGATTTTTTGATTTATGTTGGTCTCAAAGTTTGGGTCGAGCTTTAGTCCATTTGATGTTCAAACTTTATTTTATGTTGCTCTAACATAGAGTATAAGAACTCTAGCTTGAGGGTCTGAATACTTTCTATTGCCTTGGCATAGTTTTCCTTGGCTTGAGCAATATTTCCTTGCAGAAAGAATACTTCGGCTAAATGTAGGCGTGTGGAATTTAAGCCTATTTGGCTTTGAATTACTTGGTAGGCAGAAAATGCGTTGCTAAAAGATTCTTCGGCCATGTGAAGTTTTTCTTGTTCAAGATACACTAAGCCTTGTTCTTCGGCCACACTCGCATTTAGAAACCAATCTTGGTGTTTATCGGTTATCTTTGTCACTTGTTGATAAAATTGTAGTGCTTCAATAAAGTCTTTGTTTTTAGCAGAAATTCTTCCCTTAAGTAACTTGATATTTGCAATTTCTAGTGGATCTTCTATTAAAATATTAGCGGATTTGTCGAGTAACGTAGCGGCATTTTCTATTTGATTATCCCATAAATACAATTTACTCAAATAGATCATGGCAATAATTGAGTCTGGCTTCAATGCTAGATAACTTTCAAAAAAACTAATCGATGTATGCCAATCTGATTCATAACTGATCATAGCTTCAGCAAATAAAGCATCGTTAAACGTATTGATTGGCTTGTATTCACTTTGTGTTAGTGGTTGTTTAATAACGTTAGCCAATTTTTTAGATAATTTGAACAGTGCCGAATTTATTGAGGTATCAAGAATAACTCCTTGTTTTACATTGTCTTCTGTATGAAACTTATAAACCAATTTGTAATCGGATACGTAACCGATCACCTCGGTTTCAACGATTAATGTTGCACCAGAGACATTAAAAACTTTAGCGACATCATCTGAAGAAAACTTTCGATCTAAACCTATTGTCTGCATTAAATGAGGAATATATGTTCCCTGATAGATAAAAATTGAATCAGGCAAGCCTTTTAATTTTGCTATCAGCTGCTCCATAGCACCTAAATAAATCCAATCATTTTCTCCATAAGGAATACTGTTTTTTATCGGTAGCACCAGAATACTTTGTTCGAAGGTAACATCGGTGCTGTCTTCTTTTGAAAATAAAAAAATGAACAAGGTTAAACAAATAAGGGCAATAGCAGCAATATAATACTTTAATTCAGCAATGGTTGGTAAGTTGTTCGTTGTCGCTTGCCGACTTTGATCAATAGGCTCTAGTCGTGCTGTAAACTGATATCCCTTGCGAGGAAAGTTTAGAATAATTTTTGAGTCACCAAATAATTTACGAATCTCTCTAATTGATTGAAAGATAACTCCATCATCAACATTTACATCGTCCCAAATACAGTCTAAAAGTTCTTGTTTACTGATAACCTCTTCATATCTATTTGCAAGATATAACAGAACTTCTAACGTTTTAGGTCGAATATTCTGGCAATTATCATGGGATGATAACGTACGTGCTTGTACATCAAGAACAAAAGTATCAACTTGGTATTTCATTAAAACAACATGTGAATAAGAGAGTGGTATGATGTTAGCAAATATTGTTCATTAGGATCAGCTAAATTGGTGGTAAAATTTCTCCTGCTTGCAATTAAAGCTGTATAACAAATGGGAGCATAGGCTAACCAAACCTACTACCCCCTGAATACGATATTAACAATGACTAGTTAACTTTGCCCAATAACAAGTAAGTGAATTCACTACTCAGAGAAACTTGCCCATCCATCACAACGACTTCTTGATTAGAATAATAATCAAAAAGTTGGTCTCCATTATTAAATAACTGATAAACAGGTATTTCTTTTAAACCTCTTGATAGGCCATTAGCGACTAATACCTTATCCTGTGTACCCAACTCTCGTTTGAAGATATAAGGGCTCTTGTTTAATAGTGTATGTTTCCCTGAGCCAATCGAAGCATGTGCTTGGCGGAATTTACCTAACTTTTGCCAATGAGCTAAAATTTCAAGTGTTGCTGGTTGAGTTAAATCTTGCCAATTCATCACTGTGCGCATACTGGCATCGCCAATAGTATCTTTTGCCTGCATTGGTCGAGCTAATTCATCACCATAGTAAATTTGTACTGCCCCAGGCGCTAACATCAGTTTAAAAGCTGTTTCAAAGGTTTTTTCACGTTTAATGTCATATGAATCTGGGTCATCATGCGAGCCAATATAATTAAGAATTCCTACATCATTAAGAACACCATTGTTGAGGTGCTGCGAGTATGAAGAAAATATTTGCTCTGGAGCTTGAGCAGCATGAGCAACAAACCCCATATTAATTAAAGCATCAAAGCCGTAGTCAAAAAAGTCTACTTGTTTATCTCCATAATCATAAGAACGTCCATCTTTAGCCGTATTTTTATAGCCATTTAATCCCCAATTAAACACTTCTCCCACCATGTAAAAGGGTAAATCGTCCATTACTTGTTCGGGGTTATTCTTTTTCCAAGTACTTAAAGCGTATTCACTTTCTTTTTTCAATACAGACCAGATTTCTGCTTCAACATGTTTGGCGGTATCGACACGAAATCCGTCGACACCATAATCTTTGACCCAATCAGTTAGCCATTTTACGATGTAATATTTAGGTGCACGTGGGTAGCCTGTACGTGCAAAAAAGTGATCAAGTTCAGACATCTCTTGTTGTAAACGGCCTTCATCTTGCCACTTTTTTAATAACTTAGGCGGCAGTTTTACATCCACATTGCTTTCTGTTTTGATATCGGTCAGTGAGGTAGCTAACGCGCATTGTGTATTTTGATGATAGTTATTCCATTTACACAGTGGTGTTGTTCTTATCCAGTCTTTCGGCCACGCCCAGTCCTGTTTTGTTTTTGGCCCGGTGTGGTTAATAATAACATCCATTAATACTTTAATATTATGTTTATGGGCAAGGGATATCATTTTCTGCAAATCTGCTTCTGTACCGAAGTTAGCATCAACACTTGTCCAATCCTTGGGCCAATAACCATGATATGAATAAGTTAATCCGGATGAGTCATCATAACCATGTACTTGCTCAATTAACGGTGTCATCCAAATTGCATCAACGCCTAGACGAGTAAAATAGCCTTCTTCAATTTTTTCAATAATCCCTTTAATATCTCCGCCTTCAAAGCCTCTTAAAGTGGCAGCTTTTTCTGTACGATTATAGGATTGATCATTGTTGGGGTCGCCATTATTAAAGCGGTCGGTGAGCATGAAATAGATGGTAGCATTCTTCCAATAGTCAGCTGTTGTTGGTTTAGCATAAAGGCTTGGTGAAAAGGAGGTTGCTATTAACAGAAAAATTATATTTTTAAAGCGCATGAAGTCGTTATCCTTAAATAGGTAAAAGTGGATAACTATTTAGCGCGTTAAGACTGAAAAAGAGAACTTAAACTTTCTTAAATAAACTGAAGCTTTTGAAATTGTTATAATTAATTTGTAGATAGCAAAATGCTAAACATGATATCGTTAGCTGTATTATCTGAACTTTATTACGATAATTTGAGAGGATTTGAGAGAATTACTTTCTTTCCTTCATTATTAAATTGCCGCTCAAGGGGCTGGAGAGAAAAATCGATTTATCATTAACACTTTTTTTTGGCTTGACCATTGTGGCTTTTGTTGCAGGTTTTATCAGCTCAATTGCTGGGGCGGGTGGTGCTATCGTTCTGCCCGTATTGCTGTGGGCAGGATTACCCCCCCTTAACGCGTTAGCAACGAATAAATTTCAAAGTGTATTTGGCACATTGTCTTCAACGATTAATTTCTTTAAAAAAGGATACATTGATTTTAAAGCCTTGAGACCAGCGCTGTGTTATGCCTTTGTTGGCTCTATGATAGGTACCTACTTAGTGCAACAGGTATCGACTGATTTGCTGTCAATGATGATGCCATATCTACTTATTGTATTGGCAATTTATATGATGGTTTCCCCAAGCATTGCTGATGAAGATGTGCCAGCTAAAATCTCAGAGAAAACCTTTGCTCCACTTGTTGGTGGCGGTATAGGGCTTTATGGCGGATTTTTTGGTCCAGGCATGGGCTCATTTTTTGCTGTTGCATTTGCCTCATTACGAGGCTTTAACATGCGAAAAGCCACGGCATTCACCAAACCTTTGGTATTGATTGTGAATACCACTTCTATGGTTATATTTTTGCTGGGTGGGCATATTGTCTGGGTTTTGGCTATTGCTATGGCTTTTTCACAGATATTGGGCGCGAAGCTGGGCTCCAATTTAGTGATTCACCGCGGCGTCGCGTTGATCAAACCCCTGATTGTGCTGATGACGTTAGCGATTGCTGTTAAGTTGTTAATTGAGCAGTAGCTGAATCTAAGTGAAAGGTGATTTAGCTTTATTGTCCTGTTTATTACTGAACTCGAATTATATCTCTTTTGACTTGACTAAAAACATACTGACCGCAAAATCACAAATTTCTTCAATCTTACTGTTATCCGTATAGATACCATCAATAAATAGTTTTGCTATACCGTGAACCGTGCCCCATAAAACTTGCGATACTCGTAGGGCATTATCATCGACATTAAATAGTCCTCTCTTTTGCCACTCTTGCGTCATCGATACTTGAAATTGAAAACAGGGGTAGGCTGAGTCTCGAAGTTCCTGGGTACTGCTCTTATCTTTCCAGATAGTCCGGCCGAACATTAATTCATACAGATCTGGGTTGTTGTGAGCAAACTGAATGTAGTCATGAATAAAACGATAAAAATGTTCTCTTATTGATAATTCTTCGTCTTCGTAACCACATTTATTTATTTGATGTAATTGCTCAAAGCCTTTTTCTGCCATACCGCAAAGCAGAGCATTTTTATCTTTAAAGTGATGATAAGGTGCCGTTCTAGACACGCCGACACGTGAGGCAAGTTTACGTAACGATACTTCGTTTATGCCATTTTCTTGCAGCATCTCTGTTGCAACAATGAGCAATGTTTCGCGAAGATCACCATGGTGATACGTTGATTTTTCATTAATATTATTCATAGCAGTAATTTACCAATTTTCCCTAAAACAAGCAATCTTGACACTGTCATATTTACGGTGTATCTTTTGTTTATCTTAACTTGACAGTGTCAACTTTGGTTTGAGGGATGCATAAACCCTTATCTGTTTATCTTAATCAGTGAAAGTCCTGAAATTTCACACTAGCTATATAAAGAGAGTAAGCGATGTCTGAGCAAAAATTTTCAAAACTATTTGAACCACTTGATCTTGGTTTCACCACATTAAAGAACCGTGTCTTAATGGGATCAATGCACACGGGTTTAGAAGAGCACCCACAAGGTACTGAGCGAATGGTTGCCTTTTATGGTGAGCGCGCTAAAGGGGGTTGTGGTCTTATTGTAACGGGTGGTTACGGTCCGACAAAACGAGGCGCAACTCATCACGACACTAAATTGATTGAAACAGCAGAAGACATTGCCAAGCATAAAGTGATAACAGATGAAGTACATAAGTATGATAGTAAGATATGTATGCAAATATTACATACTGGTCGTTATGCCTTTAATAAAAAACCTATTGCCCCATCGGCTATTCAAGCGCCAATTAACCCATTTAAACCTGAAGCAGCCACCGCTGAGATGATAGAAGAAGAGATTCAAGGCTTTATTGATCTCGCCGTTAAAGCGCAACAAGCTAATTACGATGGTGTTGAAGTCATGGGCTCAGAAGGTTATTTCATAAACCAGTTTACCGCCTTAAGAACAAATCAACGTGATGATGAGTGGGGTGGTGCATTTGAAAACCGTATCAAATTTGGTGTAGATGTAGTTCGACGTATTCGTGAAGCAGTAGGTGAGCAGTTTATCATAATATTTCGCTTATCTATGATGGATCTTGTTGAGGGCGGTAGTACTTTTGAAGAAGCAGTACAGTTTGGCCAAGCCATTGAAAAAGCAGGTGCAACTATCATTAATACTGGCATTGGTTGGCACGAGGCGCGCATACCTACTATTCAAACTAAGGTACCACGAGCAGCATTTACTTGGGTAACGGCTAAATATAAAGAGCACTTTAACATCCCTGTAATCACGTCAAATCGCATTAATACCCCAGAAGTTGCAGAAGCTGTGCTGCAAAATGATGATGCAGATATGATTTCAATGGCACGTCCTTTTTTAGCGGATGCGGATTTTGTTAATAAAGCAGCACAAGGTCGAAGCGATGAGATTAATACCTGTATCGGTTGCAATCAAGCGTGTTTAGATCATGTCTTTTCAGGAGAAATGTCGAGTTGTTTAGTGAACCCTCGGGCTTGTTTTGAGACCGAAATTAATATTATCCCTACCAAAAAGGTGAAAAATATTGCGGTCATTGGTGCTGGTCCCGCTGGCTTGTCAGCCTCTACAGCGCTTGCTGATGCTGGACATGAGGTAACCCTGTTTGATGGTGCCAGTGAAGTCGGTGGTCAATTTAATATCGCCAAGCAAGTACCAGGTAAAGAGGAGTTTTTTGAAACCATTCGATACTTTACTCGCAAACTTGAAATAACAGGTGTCAAAGTGAAATTAAACACCAAAGTTACCGCCGCCGAATTAAATGAGAGTGATTTTGATGAAGTTGTTATTGCTACAGGGATAAACCCACGTACGCCGCCAATTGAAGGGATTGAACATGCAAAAGTCCTAAACTATATCGATGTGTTAAGACATAAAAAGCGCGTAGGAAAAAAAGTCGCTGTGATAGGTGCTGGTGGCATCGGTTTTGATGTTTCTGAATATTTAGTTCACTCAGGTGAAGGAAGCAGTCAGAATATTGCCGCCTATATGAAAGAGTGGGGCGTTGATATGACACTTCAGGCACGTGCAGGTATTGAAGGGGTGAAACCCCAAGTTTCAGCACCGGCGCGAGAAGTTTTTTTACTACAGCGTAAAGAGTCTAAAGTTGGCGCGGGTTTAGGTAAAACTACGGGTTGGATCCATCGTACGGGTCTTAAAAACAAACAAGTAAAAATGGTACCATCTTGTCAATATCATAAAATTGATGATGCAGGCTTGCATTTAAGCATTGCTGGCGAACGACAAATCCTCGATGTAGATAATGTTATTATCTGCGCGGGTCAAGATCCTGCCAGAGAATTAGTTGAAGGGCTAAATAAATCTTATCACCTTATCGGTGGTGCTGATGTCGCTGCTGAGCTTGATGCGAAACGCGCTATTAAACAAGGATTGGAATTAGCCACTCAATTATAGGCTAACTTATATATTGGTTGTTTCAATATACATGTTGAGCGATTACACGTTTAAATGTCATGCAAAACGTGGAGTTACTCAACATGTACTAGAGGTTTTCCTAGAAAATAAATGAATATAAAAAACCTGCACCTACCGCCATTGATAATATCACTGCTAAAAATGCCGTGATCATTGGGTTTCTAAATAGTGATTTAAGTAATACAACTTCTGTTAAGCTTGCGCCTGCACTACCAATAATTAAGGCCATTACTGCACCTAGCCCCATACCTTTGGCCGCTAATGCTGCACTTAATGGTATAACTGCTTCTGCTCTAATATAAAGTGGAATACCTATGACTGCTGCAATGGGGATTGCAAACGGGTTACTCTCGCTCGCTACACTGGCTACAAATTCAGTTGGCATAAAGCCGTAAATCATTGAACCTAATGCAATACCGCCAATTAAATAAGGTAGCACTTTTACAAAATCAGACCATGTGCTGCGCCATATCTTAGCCCACTTGCTTTGAGCTTTAGCATTCTCACTACAGCTATTAGCACAGCCCTGACTTTCTGGTGCAATATAAGCTTCAGGTTTAATGAATTTCTCAAAACCTAATTTCTCTAATACATAACCTGCTGCAATTGAAACCCCCATTGCAATGGCAAAATAGAAAGCCGCCACTTTAAAGCCAAAGGTAACGGCAAATAAACCGATAATAATAGGGTTAAGCAATGGGCTAGCAAATAAGAACACCATCATAGTGCCAAAACCGGCCTTAGCTCTGAGTAAACCTTTTAGAAAAGGGATCGTTGAGCAGGAACAAAAAGGAGTAATAGCGCCTAGAAATCCGGCAACGATATAACCTTTGCCATTCTTACTACTTAAGATACTTTGGATTTTACTTGGCGGAATATATTCTTGTAGTACACCGACAAGGTAGCTAATAAGTAAAAATAGTAAGGTTAATTCAACGGCTAAAAAAGCAAACATGTTTAAGGTATCAAATACCATTTGTTGTGTAATAGTCATATACAACACTCTCGTTAATTAATAATTCGTTATTTCTGGATTTGTCGAATTATAAAGAAAAAACTATCCGTGTCAATATATTTCCAGTAATATCGAATTATGGTTAAAACATTAATTTTGTGAGAATGTTATGGAAATAGATATTATTGCCAAAGCCTTAAAGGAATTAGGCCACCCAACTCGTTTAGCAATTTTTAAGCGCTTGGTAAAATCAGGTGAGCAGGGCATTGCTGTAGGACAAGTACAAGAAGAACTTAAGGTTCCTGGTTCGACCTTGTCTCATCATATTTCAAGTTTGGCTTCTGCGGGCTTAATTACCCAACGTCGAGAAGGGCGAGTACTATATTGCGTGGTTGAATATGACAAGTTACTTTCTGTAATTTCATTTCTGCAAGATGAATGTTGTATCGATGAACAGTAATTCACCTACCGGTGTTGATAGAATTGAACAACAACCGGTCTTTAATATCTCTGCTAGTATATTTCATCGGTTCATCGGTACCCCAACCACGATTAAAGTTTGTCGTAGTGGTGTAGTTATTGACGTGGAAAGTCAATTGAACCATATAAAATGGCAAGAACTTACTGTTCCCCCAAGCTTCCACCTCAGTTTTTTTGGTCAAATCATTTCATTTAAAACAGAAAAAAGAAACTATGTTTATACCATGCTTGCCTATCGTGCTAAACGCAAATACAAAAATATGTGTGAGCAACTGTGGGCAAGTGCCAATATTCACCGTGTTGAGTCTTTATTAACAGCTATAGAGAATTTCACGACTAATAGATACTTGCGCCAATCAACATTAGAACGTATTCAATTAGCATCTAAACAAGAATTGGTACGTTGGTTACCGTGGCTCAATTCAAACAGATCAAGTAATGCAGCAAAATCGCTAGCAAATATTATTTTAATCGTACAACGGTTATCTTATTTTCAAAATTGGAACGAACAGGAATTAGCTGATAGTCGTGAGAGTTATATTGCAGAGCAACTACAAAGACATAAAAGTTTTTTTGATCACGTTGAGTCCGATCCGTTAACACTATGTCAGCGAAGGGCTTGTATTATCGATAATGATAATAATTTATTGTTAGCTGGCGCGGGAACCGGAAAAACCAGTGTGATGGTTGGTCGGACAGGTTACTTACTCAAAAGCTTGCAAGGTAAGAGTGAGGAGATCCTATTATTAGCCTATGGTCGACAAGCGGCCAGTGAAATGGATGACAGAATTAGAGAAAGGTTATCAACGGATAGTATTAGTGCGACAACTTTTCATAGTTTAGGTTTAAGTATTATCGCGCAAGTTGAGGGTAAAAAACCTAAAATATCGGCCTTCGCAGAAGATGAAAAAGCAAAATTAGCATGGATACAAGGCTATTTTGATAGTTTAATCAATGACAGTGCCCAGTATCGAGAGCTTGTTCTCGATTATCTAACTCACTATGAATACATTGAACGTAGTGCATCTGATTTTAAAAGTCTTGGTGAAAGTTATCAGTACTTTAATGATAATGATATTCGAAGTTTTAAAGGCGAACAGGTCAGGAACTTTGGTCAGCTTTACATCGCCAACGCGCTATTTTCTCACGGTATAGCATATCAGTATCAAGCAAAATATGGCTATGACGTACAAACAACAACACGTAAACAATACCACCCTGATTTCTATTTGCCTGAGCTCAATGTTTATATTGAATATTATGAAATTGATCATAATGGCAATACCGCTACTTATATTGATGATGATACTTATCTTCAGCAGATTGAGTGGCAACGAGCCACCCATGAAAACTATAAAACTGACTGTATTGAACTGAACTATGCACAGCAGCAAGAAGGTAAGTTAATTAGCACTTTACTGCAGTTATTGATGGAGCGAAAAACACCAGTGCAAGCACCATCTAATGAACTTTTTTCTTTTGAACCCATCGCTTCTGAGTTCATGACCGATACCCTAAGAGAACATGGCAAAATCACTACCCTTGCCACATTATTGTGTCAGCTCGTAGGGCTTTATAAGGCGGCTTGCTTAGATATTTCTGCCGGTAATACTTCAAATAGACATTTTAATAATGCTAAACATGAGGAGGTCATTGCTGCATCGTTGGCGCCAGCACAAACAGCTAAAGCCTTTACATTGCTTATTCCCATTTTAACCGCATACGAACAGCATTTATCCAATTCAGGTGAAATTGACTTTGAAGATATGATTAACAAAGCGTTAAGGTACGTTAAGACCGATAAGTTTATATCGCCATGGCGTTATATCATGGTTGACGAGTTTCAAGATATATCTGAGCCTAGAGCGCGTTTAGTCAAAGCATTACGTGATAATAAAAAAGAATGCTCTATCTTTGCAGTAGGTGATGATTGGCAGGCTATTTATCGGTTCAGTGGTGCAGATGTCAGCTTAACGACTCAGTTTGCACGCTATTTTGGTGCAACAACTCAATCAGCATTAAAGCAAACGTTTCGCTTTAATAATCAAATTGGAAAAGTGGCAACAGATTTTATTAGTAAAAATCCAGCACAAATTACTAAATCAATTAGCTCGTTAAAACAAGTGGATGCGCCTGCTGTGTCATTACTGAAACGAGATAACAGTCAAGTCAGCTCAGATAAAATACGCTCTCAACAATCAGCGATAATTGATGAGTTGGCTAATGGTGCAATCGATGATGTGTTAGCGGCTATTTCAGCGAACGTATGCAAACCTGTTACTGTTTATTTATTAGCGCGTTTTTGGTTTCTTTTACCCACTAACATCGATATTAAAAGGCTAAATAATCAATACCCATTACTGACGATTGAGGGACAGTCTTTCCATGCATCGAAAGGAAAAGAGGCTGACTATGTTATTATAATTGGAATGAAAAAAGGCATTCATGGATTTCCTTCAGCAAAAACAACGCCAGCAATACACGAGGCGTTACTCGCGAAGCAGGAAAGTTTTAAATATGCCGAAGAACGTCGGCTATTTTATGTAGCGCTTACCAGAGCGAAAGACAGAGTATATATCATTGCTGATATGAGTGATTCAAATGACTTTGTTCAAGAACTTGTGAACGATCATCATATTGAATTGCATGAATTTGACAGTACAACAAGTCAAACATCTGTAGCGGATATACCATGCATGGTGTGTGATACAGGTACATTAAAAAAGCGTGCAGGCCGGTATGGAAACTTCTACGCTTGTTCTAATTATCCTCGTTGTGAGCATAAAGAAAAATCCTGTGTTAACTGTCAAAGCCCTATGACGCGTACACGTTATCCTGGTTTTAAGGTTTGTTTGAATGAATCTTGTAAAAGCATAGTGCCTTTGTGTGGTCAATGTGATGCCGAAATGGTGTTGCGCGTAAGTAAAAAGTCGGAGTTTTGGGGGTGTAGAAATTATAACGGAAATGCTCCGATGAGTTGTAAAAATGGTGTAGATAATGCCAAAGTCAATTGGCCTGAATTGATTGCAGAAAAACGATAACATCTAAGAGTTGCTCAGTTGGAAGTTACTTTAGAACATGGATTTTAAGTGACTTTCAACTTAGGTCGACATTTGATATCACAACAGAGACACTACTTCCTCAGCTAAGCCCAGATTATCGTAATTTATTATCTAGAGCTGAAAGTCACATAATAGAAAGTTTTGTTTAAACCAAAACTTTCTATTTACTTCAATTTTATATTTCTAGTCACTCTTTCATAATGATTAACTCTTAATTGCAATCCAATTTTTCGAAAGCGTCGACAACTTGATGTCGTTCAAAAAATCGCCTCTACGGACTCTCTTTCTAAATAACATTGTGGCTTATGTAGAGTTTTAGCATCGAAAAATATACCTAAAAGTAGCAGGTGGCATGAAATCGGGAAATGCTCCCGACAAACATAAGGTATATCTGTGTTAGTGTTGATCTAGATTAAAGCTATTGATAGATAAGTACTTTATCTTTATCGAAATTATACGGTATCAATTATGAAATTTTGTTTGAGTCGTACTTAGTCAGTCGTAATTTGCGAGTTAGGCCATTATGAAGATAAAAAAAATGTCATCCTATTTGCCTATTATATCTCTGGACAAAGGGCATTTTTCGCACCAAATTTACCATAAAATAAAATTATCCCTACTATTTATCATTCCATTATTAATTTCACTTAATGGCGCCTTATTCCAAATAGATAAATTAACTACTCGTGCTTCTCAATTAGCAAACGTAGAGCAATTAACCAATTTAACCGTTGAAATTAGACATTTACTGCATAATCTACAAAAAGAGCGAGGCTATACCGGTGTTTTTGTTTCAACTAAAGGTCGCAAGTTTAAAGCTGAGTTACTTGAACAACGGACATTCACACGAATTAGCACAAATAATATAAATAATTTACTAACGACACAAAGCTTTACAACTAACAAAAAGCTTGAAGAACGATTAAAGAAAGTCAATGTTCATTTGGCTGAAATTGAAAATGTTCGACATCAAGTAGACTCATTATCAATCAGTGAAGTTAAGGCGATTGAGTCGTATAGTGAATTAAATCATATGTTACTGAATGTTGTTACTTCAATAGTCCAATTAACGGTTGATAGTGAGCTAACCCAAGCATTTTCTGCTTATGCATTGTTCCTTAAGGGTAAAGAAAGCGTTGCTATCGAAAGAGCAAAATTTAGTCTTGTCTTTGCCCGAGGGCATTTTTTAGAAAATGAATACAATGCATTAGTTAAATTAGAATTAGAGCAAGCGCTTTTTTTTAATGAGTTTACGGAAATGACCAGCGGAGGACTGCAACAGTCTTTTGGTAAACTGTTTACTGAAAAAGCTTTTCAGTCAGTGCAACAAATAAAGACCAATGCGCTGGTGAATAACAAGGTTAACATCAATGTCATGCACTGGTTCAATACCATCACGAATAAAATTGATAAATTAGCCTTATTAGGAGACAAGATATCATTAGGACTTATTGCTAACGCCAGCCGACTAAAACAAAGTAGTGAGCGAGAGAGGCTTTATTGGTTAATAGGGCTCATCATACTTTATATCATTATTATAGGTTCTGGGATTTTGTTAATCGCCCATATTCATCGAACAGAAATGAATAGAATTGAAGAATATCAAAACCTATTTTCTAAAAATTCAGCTGCAATGATTGTGATAAATGCGCAATCACAAGATGTTCTTTATGGTAATCAGAGTTTTTCTGATCTGCTAGGTTATAACCAAGAGCAATTATCAACACTCAACCTTACTAATTTTCATCGCAAAGAAGACTTTGACCGGCTTTTATCATTATTTAAACGTATGGTAACGGGTGAAATATCATCAACGGAAAAAGTGCTATTTATCCGTAATAACGACGACGTTTTTTTTGCAGATATTTTCGCATTTCCAATTACTATCGATAAGCAAGAATACGTAGCTGCTCACATAGTAGATATTACTAGCAAATTACAAGCAAAACAGTATATAGAGCAATCAGAATTAACCCTACAAATGATATTAGACAGTCTAAGCTCAGCTGTAGTTGTACTTGAAGGTAAAAACCAGATACCTATATATATGAATAAAAAAGCGATTGAAATATATAAAAATAAAGGGGAAAAAGAATCAGTATGGTCTCTTTTTGAACAAAGTTTTTTATCAAATTTTAATGATGATTTAATTTCAAAAAAAGAATATTACAGCAAGTCGAAACAACGATGGTATCAAATTACCAGTAACCTTATTGATTGGGGCGATGGTCGAATTGTTTGCTTAAAAATGTTGAAAGACATTACTGAAAGTTGTGATGCAGAGCGTCGAAATAAAAACCTACTTGCTGAAAATAGGCAATTATTGTGCAGAAACTTTCTGTTGATTGAGCAAGAGCGTAAATATATTGCAAAAGAGTTACATGATGAATTAGGTCAATTGTTAACGGGTATCAAACTTCAGGCTGACTATATATCTCGGCAGACAAATATAGAGCATGAATTGATAAAAACTTCAGCGAAAAGCATTGTTCAAGCGACAAGTGAGCTAATCAAATCCAGTCGGGATATCACCAATAATCTACGACCTATCATCTTAGATCAATTAGGTGTTATCGATGCGATAAAAGAGCTAGTACAAAATTGGCGTGATTTAAATAATCACGTCAAATTTGAACTTAACATCGAGTCTTTACCTCATCAGTTAAATGATGAATTCCAAATAAGCGTTTATCGGATAGTGCAAGAAGGCATTACTAATGCCTGTAAACATGCGGAAGCCCACAATATTAAAATATCACTGAAATTCATATCATCTTCTCATGATGAAAATCGTTTTTTACTGCAACTGAAGATACAAGATGATGGAAAAGGCTTTGCACAAAATAGCGAAAACTCTAAAGGCATGGGAGTCATTAACATGCGAGAAAGAACAGAAACACTTAATGGCGTTTTTTGTTTGATTAATAGACAGAAACAAGGAGCCGAGGTTTTTATTACCATTCCACTTGAGCCAGTAGTTCAGGAAGAACTATGCCAATAAAAATACTCATTGCCGATGATCATGCCATTGTACGTAGCGGCCTGACACTCTTATTAAACTCTCAGCTTAGCTATCAAGTAATGGCAAGTGTTAGTAATGGTGAACAGCTATTACTTGAATGTCAGTGTAACCAACCAGATCTCATTATCACAGACTTATCAATGCCAGGGTTAAGTGGTGTTGAATTAATACGACGTATATTACTTAAATGGCCCAGTATTAATATTATGGTTTTTAGTATTTATCAGAACCCTTATTTGGTAAAGCGTTTAATTGATATGGGGGTAAAAGCTTATATCAGCAAAAATAGTGATACTGAAATTCTTCTAGCTGGCATAAAGGCGATTAACAGGGCTGAAACCTATAGTAGTCCTGATATATGTATGAATACGGAACAAGAAAAACCTTTATCAAAACTGACAGCTAGAGAACTTGACATATTCTGTTGCATAGCAAATGGCTTGAGCGCAAAACAGTCCTCAGAGAAACTGTTTTTATCAGAAAAAACGGTTTCTAATAATGTATCCCTGATCAAGAAAAAGCTAAAGATTGCAAGCTCAATCGAAATTGTTCATTTAGCCATACTTGAAGGTCTTGCTAGTCCTAGCTAGTTATTTTATTGCTGTTAAAACAGTGGGATAGCTTCTGTTATAAAAATTATCCCTAGAGTTTTGTGTCATAAAAAATGCGACAAAGAGGGATTACAATAAGTTAATGGTTTATAAAAAAAAGAAATATACCCAATCTCAAGGAATAGTAATGATTAGAAAAATAAAAATAAGTTCGCGGTTAACAGTGGGTTTTTTAATGTTAGTACTCATACTCGCGATATCATCCATTAGTTCAATATTTCAAATCACTGCTATCACCAATAATGCTAACAAAGTTGTTGAATTAAGAATTCCAACTGCACAGGCAAGCGCTAGTGTTCTAAATGGCGTTAATCATGCCCTTGCAGCTTTAAGAGGTTGGATGTTATTAGGTGAAGATAAATTCAAGGCAGAAAGAAAATTAGCATGGGATTCAGAAATAAATCCCGCGATAGTGGCATTAAATAAAATGTCTGTTAACTGGACAAACCCTGAGAATATAAGACGCTTAAAAGAATTAAAGACGTTACTGGCGAGGTTTGAACAGCAACAAAATAACATCGAAGATATAGCTCAAACGTTACGTAATACACCTGCAATTGAGATGCTCTATCAACAAGCAGTACCACAAGCCAATATTATGTCTAAGGAAGTAACAAGATTAATTGATATTGAACTGGGTTTACATGCAAGTACCGAAAGGAAAGCTTTGTTAGGGATGATGGCTGATGTACGTGGTTCATTGGGCTTAGCGCTTGCTAATATCCGGGGGTATTTGTTATCGGGTGAGCAGCATTATCGATATTCTTATGAACAATTATGGAATAAAAATCAACGTAGATTTTCAGAGTTGAAACAGCAACGAGCATTACTTAATGACGAGCAAAAGAAAGCTCTATTAACTTTTTCAAAAGCCATGGATGTATTTTTACCCCTGCCTGTGAAAATGTTAGATGCCAGATCAAAGGATAACTGGAATATTGCAAACCATTGGTTGGCAACGAAAGCTGCACCTTTAGGCTTTGAAATTAAAACAATATTAAATGATATGGCTATTAATCAAAAAACCTTATTAAAGACGGATGCCAGAATCTTACTCGAAACCAGTGATAATGCCATCTCTGTAGCTTGGGCTTTACTGTTTGTCGGTATCTTCGCTGCGACTAGCTTATCTATTATCATTATTCGAAGTATCATTCCTCCCCTTAATTTTATATCAAAGGGTCTAATTGATATAAAGCGTAATAACGATTTAACCATTAGTCTGAATAATAAAGGGAATGATGAAATTTCGGAAATGGCGAGTGCGTTAAACAATGTATTCTCGACCTTTAAGGCCTCCTTACATGAAGTTTCAAATGCAAGTAATCAAATTTCGGTTACCGCGGAAGAAACTTCGATTATTTCAACTCAAATAGCGAGTTCCATTGAAAATCAAGCAGGGCAAACTGAGCTGATTGCCACTGCGATAAATGAAATGACCGAAACTACCAAAGAAGTAGCACAAAGTATTTCTAATACGTCTAATGCTTCAGATGACGCCCATGTCCATGTTAGTACAGGTACAGAAATTATGGAAAAGACCATTTTTTCAATTAACGGTCTGGCCGAAAAAATAGTGGATACTAGTCACACAGTAAATGAATTGGAACAAAAGAGTCGTGAAATAGCTAACGTGCTCGAAGTGATAAATTCTATTGCGGATCAAACTAACTTATTAGCGCTTAATGCTGCTATTGAAGCCGCTAGAGCGGGTGAGCAGGGCAGAGGTTTTTCAGTCGTTGCCGATGAGGTACGTGCATTAGCAGCAAGAACACAAGAATCAACGGGTGAAATTAGTTCCATAATTAACAAATTACAACAAAGTGCTAAAGTGGCAGTGACCTCTATTGTTGAAAGTCAAGAGCAGGTTGATGATGTGGTTAATCAAGCACAATTGTCGAGCGAGGTACTTGTTACCATTTCCGAGTTTATTACCAACATAAATAATATGAGCAGCCAGATAGCAACAGCATCGGAGCAACAAGGCGTAGTCGCAGAAGAAATAAATTTAAATGTGGTTAATATCCATGATAAAACACAAGAGAATGTTGGTGCTGTTTCAGAATCATCAAAATCAGGCCGTGAATTGGCAGAGCTTTCTATGCAAATGCATACGCTAGTCTCAAGGTTTAAAATAGCTTAATCTTGTTAATAATGAATAAGTAATTGATTTTTGATGTTTTTATTTAACTGTGTCGTTTAAGGCAACTTTTGACTTTGTTTTGAAGGGTCTGAAAAGTACACTCAGCCGATGGCATCATTCGTGCCTGAGTGTACTGTTTATTATAATGCTCGGATGGACTAAATAAATATATGGTTATTTGAAAATTATTTTACGTAACCGATATTCACCAGTTAATTCTCTAACTTCAGGATATTTTGCCGAAGTTTCTTGAGAGATCTTTTGATTTTCTTCTCCCCAAATTTTCATAAATTTATCATACTTAGCTTTATTAGGGTCTAAATCTTGTGAGTTTTCAAAAGTGACGGTTAACACTAGATTAAAGTCTCCACTTTGTGGTAATTCACTGGCCCATATATTCCAATCTTTTATGTGTCCTAAGTCTTTCTGAATTTTTACCGCTTTAATCCAGCTTTTTGTTAAGCCAGCTAAATAAACATCTTCCATGTTGGGATCTACTTTAACTGTCGTGACAGAAAGGACCTCCTTACTTAAGTCATAATCTTTAAACATTTCTAATCGGTCTTGAGCAGTAACGGGTAGACTAACTAGCAGCGTTATCAAAAAAGTGTTAATTATTTTCATTGTGATTTCTCCGAAGGTGAGTTTCTTTAATACACAACTTAAATCGCATTAAACGCAAGGAGTATAGGTTAATAAATGTACTTTGTCCGCCTGATAACATAACTCTTAATCATGATGGCGTTTTAACGTAAAATTGTTTAACGAAGTTAACTTATTTATTGTGAACACCTGTGTTATATCGCCAACGGCTAAAATTTTGGCAACTAACTTTATAGGTAACTTAGGTAACTTAGGTGTCTGGTGAATCGCAACGAGAATTTATTTTGGGGTTATATTAGAAGAGGTGTTACCTAAAGGCTCGTTTGACATAGATAGCTCTTTAGTAAAAAATACCTAACAAGCTAATTGATAAGAATAAATGTTAGTTGACTATGACTCTTCATTATTAATTTAAAAATATTGTATTTTTCCTCAGTAGAGGTGATGTTTCAATTATCCGGAGATATTGTGCAGATTTGTGAAATGACAAAGAGCGATTTTTCGTTATTTTGGCCTGTGTTTAAAAACATTGTACTTGCGCAAGAAACGTACGCATTTGATGCAGAAATCGACTTTGAAACAGCTTACCACTTGTGGTGCACCTGCCCAGAAAAAACATATGTGATAAAAGACCATGGCCTAATACTCGGTTCATATTATATAAAGCCAAATTCGTCGGGACCTAGTTCTCATATATCTAATTGTGGCTATATGGTAAATCCAGAGAGTCGTGGTCAGGGTATTGCTCGTAAGTTATGTTTGCATTCACAAGAAGTTGCATTAGGGTTGGGTTATACCGCGATGCAATTTAATTCGGTAGTTGCCACGAATGAAATTGCAATCCACTTATGGCAAAAACTTGGATATAAAATTATTGGTACAATCCCTGATGCATATAACCATAAACATTTTGGCTTGGTTGACTCGTTTATCATGCATAAACAACTGTAAATATAACGAGCTGTTAAAGCAGTAACAATAGAGTCAGCAGCTTGCTCATGTAAAAGGAGTATTTAATGTCAAAAAAATATAATAATTTTTCAGAGTTTTATCCTTTTTATTTAAGCCAACATGAAAATACGATTTGTCGACGACTCCATTTTGTTGGTTCTTGCTCTATCATATTGCTCATAATCTACGCAGCAGTATTTGGTCATTTATCACTGCTTTGGTTTATACCTGTTATCGGCTATGGGTTTGCTTGGATAGGGCATTTTGTGTTTGAAAAAAATAGACCTGCGACTTTTATTTATCCAATTTATAGTTTGATGGGAGATTGGGTTATGTTTAAAGATATGTTAATCGGAAGAATCAAATTTTAACCGTAATATTTTGATGTTTATGCCACCGTATTAATCGCATTTATTTTACACACTCAGCGTGCCCAAATATGAATTGCGTTGTATTTAATATGTTAGCTAGCATAAACATCAAAAAAGAAGTACAGGGTAGTTGCAATGCTTGCCAGAATAACAAATCGTCTGACGTATTTTTGAGGTAATTGGCGAGATACATTTGCAGCGAGATAACCACCTGCTAAAGTGCCACATAAAACAATAGATCCCTCATACCAGGCAATGACACCATTATAAATAAATAATGCAATGGCAGTCATTGACACTGTGGAGGAAATCAAGAGTTTTAAACCATTCATAGTATTAATATTTGTATGGCCTGCTAAGGCTAAATAGCTGAGAGTAATAATACCTAGCCCAGCGTTAAAGAAACCGCCATAAATTGATACCCCTAATAGTAAAATTAGTAGTAAATACTCTCCTATTGTTGAAGCATGGCGATGTTGAGACGCTAATTTTTTTAATTTTGCGTTAATTTCTCCGCCAAATAAAAACAAGAGCGTCGCGAACATAAGCAACCACGGAATAGCTTCTCTAAATACGGTTTCCGGTGTGACTAATAGTAACCATGCACCAGCAATGCCACCTATTAAACTGACTATGATGATTTGAGTGAGTTGTTCTTTATGATTTGCAATGTCTTTTCTAAAGGCATAGCTCCCACTCATATAACCCGCACATGATGCAAAAGTATTAGTCGCACTGGCTATAATGGGAGGAATGCCAACAAACATTAGCGCAGGGAATGTTATGAAACTTCCGCCCCCTGCAATGGAATTAATAACACCACCTAAAAGGCCTGCAATGAAAAGAAAAACCAGTTCAAATAACATCGTTATAAACAAGCCTTTGAATGTATAATTTGGCTAGACGATAACATATTTACATTGATAACGTTAACTTTTACATGTGAGTGAAACATATTTGTCAACCGTTTTAGTTATCCACATTATAATCATTACTAGTGTTTATAATCTGCTGATTGTATGGGATATTAATTAAAGGTGAGCATCAAAAGCGGATAACATTTATAACAGGTTTAGCTAATGGCAATAGTTGTTTTAAAGGTTATATCATAGTCTCTGATGAACAATTAACTATAGTGAAAGAAGCGCTTATCTTACATAAAGAATTAACACTGCAAGAGTCTGGCTGTATCACTTTTAAAGTTACTCAAGATAACATCGATAGTAATAAGTATACTGTTTACGAAGAGTTTATAGATCAGCAAGCATTCGTTATTCACCAAGTAAGAGTTAAAAATTCATACTGGGGCAAAGTTACAATAAATTTGCAACGAACTTATCGAATGAGTAACGGTGAACAAACAAATTAATTGTTCTTATATTTGATCTTTATAATTTTGGAGGAGACTCAAATGTCAGATAGTAAAAAATCAGAGGCAAAATTAGGTGTTATCGAATGGTGTGATTTGACTGTAGATAATGCCGACAAAGTGAAAGATTTTTATTCTAGTGTCGTGGGCTGGGAATCAAGTTCTGTTTCAATGGGGGAATATGATGATTACAATATTAACCTACCAAAGTCTGGTGATACCATCGCAGGTATATGCCACGCCAGAGGAAGTAATCGCAACTTACCCGCTCAATGGCTTATGTATGTCCGAGTCGAAGATGTCTCTGTAAGCGCGCAAAAATGTAGGGAGTTAGGCGGTGATATTTTGGATGGTCCGCGCAAAATGGGTGCTGAAAATTTTTGTGTTATTAAAGATCCTGAAGGTGCTGTGTTAGCATTAGTATCGAGCTAATGGTAAAAGACTAATTGTCTACATTACCTTTAAAGTACGTTATTTTTAAAGCAGGATTCTATGAAAAAAATCAATATTAGTGACAAATTTAGCCAGTTTGAAGAAGTTTGGACTCCGAAAGTGATAGCTGAATCAAATGGTCAGTTAGTTAAGGTAGCAAAAGGCAGTGGTGAACTTGTATGGCATAAACATGATAATGAAGATGAACTTTTTATTGTGTTTAAAGGACAACTAACGCTGCAGTTAAGAAGTGAAAATATCGTTCTTAATACGGGGGAAATGTACGTTGTCCCCAAAGGAGTCGAGCATTGTCCTAAGGCTAAACCAGATACTCATTTTATGATGATTGAGCCATCTTCTACTGCACATACTGGTGAGCATCATTCTAAAGTAACTGTATCATCACAAGAGCAAGAGTGGATTTAGCCCATTGTTAGTCATGTCAATTTACAAATAATAGTTAACAGTGCTTTATTAAATTTCACAGGCAGTACTATTAACTAGCTTATTTTTTATCTATATACCACAGAGGTGTTAATGAACATTATCGTATCGGCATTATCAATAAATGATAGGAAAGGTTGGGAAAAACTTTACTGTGAGTACGCTGAATTTTATCAAGTTCCCATGAATCAAGAAATACTGGATACAGTTTGGTCGTGGATCTTTGATGAACATAATAAATTTTATGCTCTCATGGCAAAAGATGATGCAGGTAAATGCTTAGGTTTAATGCATTACAGGGCAATGCCATCTCCGCTCAGAGGAAAATTGGTTGGTTTTCTAGATGATTTATATGTTAAACCTGAGGTGAGAGGGGGCGGTGTGGTTGATGCTTTGTATAAAGCTTTGAGTGATGCGGCTTCAGAAAATGGTTGGCCTTTTGTTCGTTGGATAACAGCAGATAATAACTACAGAGGCCGCAGTGTATATGATAAATTGTCTGAAAAAACTCAATGGCTAACTTATCAAATGCCGATAAAATAGCGATGGATTATACAAGCCATTAATAGCGAAATTAAGTAGTATTTTGAGCTGTGCTTTAGCTTGTGTATGCTCTTAAGTACTGGAACAAAAAAAGAATATGGAAAGGTTTTAAACAAGGGAGTGTATATGAAAAAAGTCATGACTATCATTTGTTTAGCATTAATAACTCTGCCTGCCACCAGCTTGGCGAAGACTATTTATGCTGACGTACAAGTTACGAATATGACTCCAAAGAGTCATTTTATTTGGCAGCGTGAAAATCAAAACACGCCCAAATACCCGATAAAACTTGCACGAGCAAGCATAAGAGGCTGTGCAATATTAGCGTTTGATATTTCACCAAAGGGTAAAGCTGAAAATATAGAGGTTATCAATTCAATACCTCAAAGAAGCATTGGTAAATCCGCACGCAAAATGCTGAAAAAATGGCAGTGGGTGCCCGTTTCTACCAAGCAGAAGGTTAGGCTAGAAAAGAGAACGATAAGGCTTGATTTTTGTCTTGGCGGAGAGTCAATTGAACAATCTCAACAATACTGTATACAACAAGCAAAATTAGCATGTAGCTAATTCACACAACAAGTCGACTAAAGGATTTGTTAAAGGCGAATATGAATATTACTGATGTAGAAAGAGATGCGTTATATAAGGTGATTTATTCACGAAGAGATGTGCGAAAAGATTTTATAGCCAAAGCGATCCCTGATGAGGTCTTAGAGCGTATTTTAAAGGCAGGGCATCATGCGCCCAGTGTCGGTTTTATGCAGCCTTGGGACTTTATCTTGGTGACCGAGGAAGAAACAAAAAGGGCTTTAAAAAAAGGTTATGAATCAGCTCGTGTTGAGTCTACCAATCAATTTGACGAAGAAAAAAGAAAAGAATATCAACGTTTTAAATTAGAAGGTATTTTAGAAGCACCATTAGGGATATGTGTAACCTGTGATCGCGAACGTAATGGTCCTGTTGTGATAGGGCGTACAATAAAGCCTGAAATGGATTTGTATAGCACAGTATGTGCAATTCAAAATATTTGGTTGGCCGCTAGAGCAGAAAATATAGGCTTGGGTTGGGTAAGTATCATCCATGATAAGGTGTTAAGAGATACATTAGGTATTCCAGAGAACATAGAAATAATAGGTTATTTATGTTTAGGTTATGTTTCAACTTTTCATGACAAGCCCGAATTAGAACAATTTGGATGGTTACCGAGGGAGAACATTAGCCAACTTATCCATAAGGAAAAATGGAATAAAAAGGCATAATGTTCTTACACCTTAACTTACAACATTTACAGTTTTGTGAAGAAACTTTCTCTCTTGCTTTCTAACTTACCGATGTTGTCATTGTTAAATTTTCTATGCTTCATTAGACATTTTAATGGTAGCTTAAGGACTATTATTTATAGCAAACCGTTAGTTTTTAATATTGACTCGTAAACACCATTATTTTTTATTTTTTCTAAGCCTATATTAAAATCAGCAATGATCTTTTTATTTTTCGAGTTAGATAATCCACTGGTAATATGTAATGTATTACTCGATAGTGGCGTAGATGAAAATGAAATTTTATCTTTGAGTTGAGGTGCTTCATTGTTTATAAAAGCACGCGCTACTATTTCATCTTCTAACGTTAGATCTATACGATTATGCACTAACTTTTTCAGATTATTAATAAATTTTGTCGTTTCAGGTTTTTTAAAGTTCATCGCCTTCTTAAAGTTATCACTGTAACCGTAGTCACGAATTACGCCGACGTTTTTTTTGTTTAAACTTTCTAAACCGTCATACTCAAATGAATCGTCAGCTCGTTTGATAAACTTTATATTGTTAACGAGGTAATCGTCGCTGAAATTTAAAAATGTACTTCTCTTTTTTGTCCACCATGTACCAACGAGAATATCAACTTTGCCTTCTTTGACTGATTTGATGGCTCTTGTCCACGGCACGAATTTCATTTCTACTTCATGCCCTTGCTCTTTAAACGCTGCCTGCACTATTTGTAATGCAATGCCTTTACCTGGCAAATCAGGGGATAGAAATGGTGGCCAAGCATCACCTATGGCGGTTATTTTTTCAGCATAAGTCACACCTGAAAAAGCCAGTGAAAGGGTAAAGACTGTTGATAGTAGACGTTTCATAGTTAAAATCCTTTGTCGTTGTAATGATATTTTTTTTGTTATAATTCATATTATTTTATAAGTGATTTTCAGTATTCTTCGGCCCCAGTACATCTCAGCTGAAACCTTGAATTTGGCTTAACGATTCCATTTACGTTTATTGACAATAAAACCACCGCCAACGGAGTAGTAAATCTGGCTAAGTAATAATTCCTCACCGTTATAAGCTCTTAGTTCCATCGCATTGGCATGGTCAGGTAACGTTTGCGGCCCATGAAAAGTAATAGCGTTTTTTAGTGGAAAGCTACTGTCGTGTACCCCGAGCAAGGATAAGCGTTGCGTGGTTTCAACTTGTAATAAAAATGCATCAACTATTTCAGGATCAATGGTTTCGGGTTCGAAACCGGCTAGCCCTAACAGCACGGCTTTACAGCTACCATGGCTAATGTCAGTTTGCGTAAGAGAGCCAAATAATTCAGTTTTTACGTGGCTTACCCGCTCTAATACTTTTTTTTGTTGCAGCAATTTACTAAAGCGAAATGCTGCGCGCATTGGGCCAACGGTATGTGAACTAGATGGATCAATTCCAATACTAACCATGTCAAAAGCACTAATCATATAACTTCTCTGGCAACATTTATGTAAGTTCTAGTGCTAAGCTAGAACCGTAAGTTTTAATCACGCGGCGCTTGGTTTTATGAGTGCCGCGCTAATACTAAATTGATGATTTATCGATTAAACATATTGATTCCACCCATCATCAATTTGATTAAAACTTATAATCGAAGTTGTACCGCATGCCAACTGTTAGCTGATCGCTATCACTAACTGAAAGATTAACGTCATCATTGTCATAATCGTTATGTTGATACTCAATAAATAAACGGAAATCTTTGGTACCTTGCCATTCAAGCGTTGTATTAAAGCGTGCAACATCTTTTGAATTGACTGCAGCTTGTTCATCATCAAGCTGTGATGCACCAAACAATAGCTTATACTGGCTATTGATTGCATAGGTTGCAACGACATCAATTGTCGTAATATCGCCACCGACAACATCGTGTTCAAGATCTAGATAAGCAGCAGCAAAATGCCAGTCGCCAATACTTTTAGTTGCTGAAAAACCAAGGGTGTTTTTATCTGTGCCATCAAAATCTTGTGTCAGATAAGCAAATGCGAGGCTATAATCACTCCCTGTATAACTCACACCCGCGTTCACCAGATCGCTGCCTTCATTTTCTTTATCTTCACCTGAGAACTGGGCTTCGCCTCGTATTTCAAAGTTACCAAAAGATTTGCGATAAGAGACGAGTTCTTGTTTACGAAAAACACTGACATCGTCATAGCCTAAAGGTGTATTAGTACGGTTAAAGATATCAACTGGTATACCTATAAGCGCATAGTGCGTCGTTTCCTGCTTACCAATAGCAATTCGGCCAAAGTCACCTTTTATGCCGACATACGCTTTGCGGGCGTCCCCAAAGTGAGCATCACCTTGGATTTGAACCTTAAATTCACCTTTGGCAAAGCCGATCATGCCATTACTCAATTTATGCTCAGCAGCGAAGCCAATACGAGAAAGTGCATCGCCAACATCCCAATCATCGCTTTCATCCGTACTAGTTACGCCAAAAGTAGGTCGCAGCGTGCCATAAAAGCTCATATCAGTATTCGACTCTTGCTCTTTTGTGGCTACGTTGCCTTGTTCTAGTTGCGCTAATCGTGTTTTAATTTCATTGAACTGGCGTTGTAATTCAGCTTCAGTTACCTCTTCAGCAGCTTGTACGGCGTAAACAGGTAATGCTAATGCTAAAGGAAGTAATACAGATTTTATTCTTGTGTTTTTCATGTTATTCCCTAGTACTTATTGTTGAGTTGTTATAATTATTCAAGAAGGCGAGGGCTGACTAAATGGAAACTGTGCCGTCAATCTTCCTGTTTTACTTGGTGGTTTATACACCAGCGAACAAAACACTAACGGTACGATGTAAACCCACGATAAATAACATGTGCAAAGTTGTAAACGAGGTATACCAAGGCATTTACAAGCGACTTTTGTCACTTGACGGAGTGAATTTTATCGATAGACTTAAGTAAAATAATAAGAAGCAGAATAATTAGGGGACACTAATAATGCTATCTGACACTAAGATTTTAATAGTTGATGACGATGAATTGACTCGTCAGGTTTTAAGTAGTTATTTTGAAAATGAAGGTTATGACGTTTTATGTGCAAAGACCGCCGAAGAGGCTGAAGAGTTATTAGCACTTGGTACCTTTGATCTTATTTTGCTTGATATCAGAATGCCTGGTAAAGATGGTCTGACTTTAACTAGAGAGTTACGGGTTAACAATGAAGTTGGCATCATTTTAGTAACAGGAAGTCAGGATGAAGTTGATCGTTTGATAGGACTCGAATGCGGTGCAGATGAATATGTAACCAAGCCTTTTAATCCTCGTGAAATATTAGCTAGAGCTAAAAATCTTATTCGTCGTGTCAGATTATGCCAACAAGTAAAATTGGCTGATAATGATGACTATATTCTCAAAGCATTTGATCGTTGGAAATTGAACCCCGTTAGGCGTCAACTCATCGATGAAGAACAAACCACAGTGCAACTAACAGAAGGTGAATTTCAATTATTGAAATGTCTAATGGATCATGTAGGGCAAATCATGACAAGGGACCAAATCCTCGATCAAATCCGTAACCGAGAATGGGTACCAACAGATCGCACCGTTGATGTCTTAATCGGTCGATTGCGACGTAAACTGGGGGACGACTCTACCAATCCTCGTTTAATTTTGACAGTGCATGGTGCGGGTTATTTATTCACGCCTAAACTTGTGGATGTAGTATGAAAGCATCTTGGTTAGCACCTATTTTTTTAATCCTAAGTGGCTTGATGCTGGTACTTCATCCATCTAAGGGCCAAGCAAAGGAGCTGATAGCATGTGGACATCCTTATTATCCACCTGTTTCTTGGGTGCAACAAGAGCAACTAATTGGTGTAGCCCCAGCCGTCGTTAAGCTGATATTTGCTGAACTTGGCTACCAAGTTAGGCTAGATGTTGTAGGTAATTGGAAGCGCTGTTTGTCAGAAGTAAAAACTGGCCATGCCGATATTGTAGTAGCGGCTTATCGAATAGACAGCCGAGAACCTGATTTTGATTTTAGTGAACAACATATTGTTGACGATCCCATTGGGATTTATGTCAATCCGAATAATAATAAAATTTATCATTCACTCAATGAGTTAAAAGGAAAAACGGTCGGCTTGCTATTTGGCGATAGTTTTGGCGATAGTTTAGATAAGTTTATCGATGAGCATAATCAGATAGAGTATGTTTCAGAAGGCCAACAGAATTTAAAAAAATTAGCGCAAGGACGCATTGATTTCATACCATTAGGTATTGTTAGTGGTAAATTACAAACTCAAAAATTTGGCTATAGTAAACAAATTATCGCTGCACCGTTTAAGTTAAAAACTGAGTACTATTATTTAGCGTTAGGCTCCCACAGTGAGCTTAGTCGGCACCTACCTTACATTAACCAACGCTTAAATGAGTTGCATCAAAGTGGTAAAATTGAGCAGTTAGTCACTCAGTACAGCAAGACATACCTTGATTCATCAACCGAAGCTAATAAGCCGTGAACTTTCCTAACATAATCGGCTTACGTCGTTTGATCCGTTACCCTAAAGATCACCCGTTAAGCTATCGTATGATGGTTTATACCACGCTTTATAGTTTTGTCTTTATTATGCTGTCGACTGCCGTTCAAATTACTTTAGATTATCGTCGAGAAATGCGCAATATTGACCAACAAATTCAGTTGATTAGTACAAGCTATATTGCCAGCTTGGCACGTAGTATGTGGGATTTTGATCAAGCTCAACTTGAACTACAGCTTAAGGGCATTAAGGCGCTGCCGGATATCGCAAGTCTTGAATTAACCGATCATACCGGTGAAACACTTATCCGTTTACCTGAGCACGTTATTAATGACAAGGTAATGAAATCAAGCTTTGATCTCAGTATTCCGAACAAACGCCTTAACAATGATATAAACAACAATAAACAAAGCAGTAGACGTCAACTCGGCACGCTTATTATTGCCACAAACTTAACCACCATACATGCAAGGTTATGGCACACCGGCTTTAATATTTTACTCAATCAGACCTTGTTAGTTGTGCTTATCATGCTAGTGATCATGCTTATACTGCAACGACTGATCACTCGGCACCTAGAAAGTATGGCGGGGTATAGTAAAGCGATTGGTGACGGTGAACTTGAATCTCCATTGACATTAAGCAGGCGACAACCAAACTCTCCTGACGAATTGAACCAATTAGCCAATGCACTTAATGATATGCGACTGGCGATTCGTCATGATATTAATCGACGTGAAGAAGAGCAACAGGCATTGCGATATAACCGTGACCAGTTGCAACAAATGGTCGAACGTCGAACCATGAGCTTACGACAAGCTAAAGAGGTCGCGGAAGAAGCGAACAAAGCCAAATCACAGTTTTTAGCAACTATGAGCCATGAAATTCGTACACCAATGAATGGTATGCTTGGCATGATACAGCTACTACAAAACAACGAGCTTACTGATCCCCAGGCTAATCGTGTGAAGATATTGCATGATTCAACCGAAGCTTTGCTTGAAACCTTTGATCACGTATTGCAATTCGCTCAATTGGAAGAGGGTGGTTATGTTAGCTCTGAGTCGTTTTTCTCGTTAGATGAGCTATTACATAATCTTATTAGTTTAATGCAGCCTAAAGCAGATGAGAAACATTTGCATTTAAAACTTGATACACCCGTCGTGGGTGATTTTTATCATGATGCTGCCGGCAGTTTGCGTCAAATACTTACCAACCTATTAGCAAATGCTATTAAGTTTACCGATCAAGGTGAAATATTACTCCGAGTCTCACAACTTGAACAAAGTGAGCATCATCACAGGTTGCGCTTTGCTATACAAGATAGCGGCATTGGTATCGAGCCGGCATTGCAACAACATATATTTGAACGTTTTACTCAGGCTGACGAATCTATTACCCGTCGCTTTGGCGGAACGGGCTTAGGTCTATCTATTTGCCGTCAATTAAGTCAAGAAATGGGAGGACAGATTGGGGTAGAAAGTAAAGTAGGGCAAGGAAGTACCTTTTGGGTTGAAGTAAAACTCAAGGTGGCGAAAGCAAGTGAATTTAAAGCTAAAACGGCATTGCCAGCGTTACCAGCGTTGAAGATTTTATTAGTGGAAGATGTTGAGATCAATCAACAGGTAGTATTAGGCTTATTAGATAAACACCGAGTTATACTTGCTGATAATGGCCATGATGCTATAGAAACAGCCAATCGAGAGACCTTCAATGTCATTTTGATGGATATGCATTTACCCGGAATAAGCGGCTTAGATATCACTGCTGAAATACGAAAAAGCGCTAAATGCTGTAATTATAAAACGCCGATAATAGCCTTAACCGCTAGTGTCCGTCCTGACGATATTCAAGACTATTTCATTGCAGGGTTACAAGATGTTGTCGCTAAACCTGTTAAGCAACAATTACTATTAGAAGCTATAGAGCGTGCGCTTGAACCACAAAAAAGCATGCTACCCAAAGCGATTCAACCGATAGATACAACGAGCGATACGCCGTTACTTGACTTGTCAATGATTGAAACTCATCTACAGATTTTAGGCTCGGCTAAATTAGCAAAACTCATGAAAAGTTTTTGTAAAACACAACAACAACTTTGGCCAGCATTAAAACAGAGTTTGGCGAGTGACGATCATTACGAGGTAGAACATCAAGCCCATGCGCTTGCCGGTGCTTGTGATATGCTCGGTTTTGTCAAAGCAAGTAATCTATTACGTGAACTCGAACAGAACGCTAAGAAGGGGAGTATTAAGCAAGTTGCACAACTGCTTTTACAACTAGACCCCGTTATGGAGCAGAGCTTAGCAAAGGCTGAAACCTTCTGTAACTGAGCCTGTTAATCTTTCGTTTTTGTCCGCTAAAAATTCTGCGTCTACCTGCGCAGTATTTTAGCGGCGCCATCATCTTATCTACTGCGGATTCTTTACGCCACACTTTACTCAAAGCAGTATGTAAGTGTTCGTTCGTAATAAATACAGTATTTTAATACATAAAAAACCTTCAAAATTGATTTGTTGAGCTTAAAAATTTCCTCCAATTAGGCTTTTATCATCTTAAATCAGAAAAATTCAAAAAAGATCTCAGTTATGATTTTTAAGTAAGAGTCTTTCTTACCAGTGCTTTTAGGCAAGTTTAATCAACTATTAGTTGTCCATGTAACACAGTCAAGAATCCTGTTTACATCTTTATACATGTTATTAATTCTGAGTTTACATCTAGCCTTTAGTGTTATCAGGGTGGTGAGAAATAGTTCAAATTTTTGCATTGTTATTCACTACCTGATGACTCAACAGGAGTAAAAAATGACTGAAAATAATAAAATCAAACCCAGTTTCTTTATGGCAATACTGCCGATAATACTGACGCTGGCAATACTAGGCATTCAATTATTCTACTATGGCGATTTTACGCCTCATATTCCTCTCGCTATTGGAATCGCGATTACAGCCACTTTGGGATGGTTTCGTGGTTATCGCTGGGATGATATGGAAAAAGGAGTGATGCACGTTATTCGTGTTGGCCTTCCATCAATTGCTATTCTAATGACCGTGGGTATGATCGTCGGCGTTTGGATTGCTTCTGGTACTGTACCAGCGCTTATATACTACGGATTGAAGATTTTAAATCCAGAAATATTTTTGGCTGCCGCTATGGTGTTATGTGCTGTAGTCTCTGTCTCTTTAGGTACTTCTTGGGGTACCACAGGTACCGTAGGTCTTGCCTTAATGGGCATTGGATCAGGCTTTGATATCCCAATGTATTGGACTGCAGGTGCTGTTGTATCAGGCGCTTTCTTTGGCGATAAAGTATCACCGCTATCAGATACTACCAATTTAGCACCAGCTGTAACAGGTGTGAATTTATTCGATCATATTCGCAACATGCTACCAACGACTGTACCTGCAATGATTATTGCGTTAATCATCTATATATTTGTTGGATTTAATCTCATTGGTTCGAATGAAGTCGACTTTTCTAAAATCGAGGCCATTACTAATGGTCTAGATAGCAATTTCAATCTTTCTTTGTTCGTCCTACTACCACCACTATTAGTCATTGTACTAGCACTTAAAAGAATGCCGGCACTACCTTCATTGTTTGCGGGTGTTGCTGCTGGTGCTCTACTCGCTGTATTTGTTCAGGGCGCTTCAATTCATGAAATATTCAATTTCATGCAATCAGGCTATAAAATTGATACTGGTGTGTCCGAAATCGATGGGCTATTAAATCGCGGTGGTGTTCAATCTATGACCTGGGTTATTACGCTAGTTATCATTGCATTAGGCTTCGGTGGAGCACTAGAGCGTACTAAATGCTTAGAGACGATTATTGCTAAAATTCTTGGCAGTGTTAAATCATTCTTTGGCTTACAAGCATCAGCTACCGGTGCTTCAGTAGCAACAAACCTTGTTGCTGGCGACCCTTATTTATCTATTGCATTACCGGGAAGAATGTTCGCCCCAGCTTATGTTAAGCAAGGTTACTCAAAACTAAACCTATCACGTGCAGTAGAAGAAGGTGGGACATTAATCTCTCCTTTGATTCCATGGAATGCAGGTGGCGCTTTTGTAATCACAGCATTAGGGCTAGGGATCAGTGACGGTAATATCGAAAACCTACTTTATATTCCATTAGCTTTTGCTTGCTGGTTATCCCCCTTAATAGGTTTGACTTATGCTGCACTTGGACGTTTCTCACCCAAAATGTCAGCGGAAGAGTTAGCGCAATATCAGCGTGAAGAAGAGGAAAGTACCTCTGAACAAAAAGTAGAAGTAAAAACAGGGACAGCTGTTACCGCATAATGAATGACGTCATTGTTACATGAAGTAATTCGATGTGCCTTGACGTTAATAGAACAATTACTGGCTTGTGTTCAAGCCAGTATCAATATTAAACCCCAAACAAAAAAACGACGGCATATTGAGCCGCGGAGAAAGCACATGTTTTATAAAAATGATCAAATAGCCGGTTTCGACGACAGTATTTGGCAAGCCATGGGTCAAGAAGATAACCGTCAACAAGATCACGTTGAGTTAATCGCCTCAGAAAACTACACCAGTATGCGTGTCATGCAAGCACAAGGC
>MAAB01040497.1_pt1 | contig 89886 bp, 77 predicted proteins | sample 1115991 | NCBI WGS metagenome assembly MAAB01 (sample SAMN04961124, study PRJNA320927) | seawater metagenome | isolation source: sample BD02T18 sea water enriched with oil for 18 days | place: USA:Gulf of Mexico | collected 2013-07-27
TCATATTGCCGCTGTGTAAATGGTGGCAGATACAGTAACGGTAAAAAGAAAAGTAAAACAAATACAAAAAATGGCAATAAATATTTAGCTTGGGCCTTTATCGAGGCTGCTAATTTTGCGATTCGTTTTAACGACACCGTTAAGAGGTTCTATCAACGTAAACTTGCTAAAAAATCTATCGTTATAGCAAGAAAGACAGTTGCCCATAAATTAGCGAGAGCCTGCTATTACGTAATGAGAGATCAAGTTGAGTTCGATGTTAATAAAGCATTTGGATATTCAAAATGAAGACATAATCTATAGGTTTAAATCAAGAGGTTGAGTTTTTACCCTGTGTTGGTACAACCATAATTCTGATTAAACATCCTCTTGACCCTTTTTAAACTTTTTGTTCGAGGTTGATATGCCTGTGCTTTGAGCCCTTAATGTCTGGATACGCCGAAGGTGTAAACCAGTATTCTGTCAAAGTGATTAGCTGACAAGCTAACCTCATTAACGGCATGGACAAAGTACGGCACTAAATGATTTCTGAGGCAGAAGCTGCCAAGGGCAGTCGTTATCTATTTAATAACTAACGACAACAGCCTTAATTCAGATGGGTGACTGGTGCATGTTAATTGACACTACACTAAGAGATTTTTAGGTGCATAGCAGCAAACAAATTGATAAAGCCTGAAGGCTAAAGTAATTGATTAAAAGATCAAGGAATATTGTTTTGCCCTTGACATGAGTTTTCTAATGGGTGACACAGGGGGCTGTGCTTTTTTCAAAAATTCTCAAACGTATAGCTAACGGCAGGTGCCGTTAGCTATACGTTTGCGCTCATCACTACATCTTGTTCGATATAATCAGCACCCATCGCGTATGCCATGGCCTTTACCTCCATACTGTGTTCAGGTAAATAACCACTGGCGCCTCTATGGGCAATGACTATCTTTTGTTGACCGTTTACTTCTATGGCTACAACGGGTGAAGTAAAAATGGCAAGTAAGCATAAATATAAATAGGGGAGTTTCATGGGATGTGACAAGGTAAAATAGTGAGTGCTTATAGTATCAACTATAACTATTACAGTGATATTAAACAGCAAAAGTTAACAAATAGTTAAGTGATAAGAAAAGCATCACCTAGATTTTAGTTGAGGGTTACCAAGTTAATTCAGTCGTTAATCGACAGGTTAGTAAAACGTTGTTCGTATGTGTTTTTGCTGTGCTATGTATTCTTTTTAGCTATCTAATGTATTTCTGTTGACTATCTAATGTATATACATTATTATCTAATCTCATTCATTAAAGGAGACATATTTATGTCTAAGATTACTAAGAAAGAAGCAACTAAAACAGCAACTAAATTAGCAAAAAAAGCAGTAAAAAAAGCGGGTATCAAATCTTCTAAAGGTAAAGTTGTTAAATTAGCAGCAAAAAAAGCGCTTAAACTAGTTAAAAATGGCGAGAATAAAAAAGCACGTTCAGTAGTAAAAAAGGTAGCTAAGAAAGCCGCTTAAGTTTACTAGTAGAGTGAAGGCTCGTCAGTTATAATGGCGAGCTCCCCTACTATATTAAACATAAAATTTTACAGGTGGTAGCTACAATGGCGAGTAGTACTGAAAAAAAAACAAAAAAGAAAAAAGAAGCTCAACTTGTAATACGCTTAGATAAAAATTCAAGAGATGCATTTGTTGATGCTTGCCAATCTATTGATACTACGGCTTCTCGGGAGTTGCGAGCATTTATCAATAAATTCTTACGAAGTTATAACGATGGTAAGTATGACGACCGTAGACATGATTTATAGCGCCAAAAATAGCGTAAATAGTATAAACAGAGATAGGTAAATTTTCTGAGAAATATCTATTAATACACCAAGCAAAATAGTGATGACTCTGTCTTTTCTGAAAGCTCATTAATGTCATCGATGTCATTAATTTAATGATTTATTCCCCATATACCGAAAAACCTCTTCGAATATTCATCAAAGATAAAATATCGATTAATCGCTAAACCTAACAGTCGTTTGAGTTCATTACCCTCAGGTGAATCTAAGGTTTTGGCGATATCATTTACAGGCCATTAGGTTTTTTATCTTGGTTTTAGCCTAACTTTATTTACTGGATGTTACCTCACTTACTGAATCTACCTCCTTAGGGGTATAGGGCATAGTGAAGTGTTCATAAAGCAAAGCTGACTTGTTTTCCCTACGCGCAATTATTGACTTGGTTATTCTTTATGCTACTATAGGTGACGTAGTGACGTCATGCTGTCTTAATTTCATTGTGTGGCGTTATGTCACAAAAACAATAAGGTTGTTCTATGGCTAATGATAAAGCCCCCAAGGCTTCGAAATCGACTAAAGAAAATAAAGAAAATAAAGAAAATAAAAAAAATAAAAAAAACACTTCACTTAGATTAGATAATAAAACATTAAAAGCACTCAAAATTCATGCAATTGAAATTGACTCAAGCGTACAAAAGATAATTGAACAACTTATCCATAATTATTTAGACGAGGTAAAAAATAAGTAACCATGATGAAATCAAACAGTCAAAACTACTTTTATTCAGGACCTGTCACTAGTAAAAAATTTGGGAAAGCTCTAGGTAAGTTAACGCTAAAGATAGATAAAAAAGCAGAGCAAGTTGAATTTGAGTTACTCGATTGCTTCAACCAATCTATCAGAAAGGCAGGTTGTGTATTATTACGATTGCACAACACTCTGACGTTGTTATTACCGTCAGGACAAATCATTACTCAAATTTGCCCTGAACCGTTAAGTTATATTACTCTGCTTTCTGAGGGACCGATAAAAAAAGCGCTGTCTTATGTATCACCTCTGAGAAGTTTAATGGTGGTTAGCAAGGGGGTATGTAAACAACTTACGGTTTCTTTACTCGATAATGAACAAAAAACACAGTCGCGCGCACATTTACGCACTTTCACGTCATCAGCCATACCTACAACCTTAACGCTTGCTTCGTTAGTATATCTGCGCGGCTACCCCAATGCTCATGAAAGCTTGTCAAAAAAGCTTGATGATATGGGTTTTAACATCATGGAAAACCCCAATGTTATCTATGAAAAATTAATAGCCGATTATAGTGTTTACGAGCCCAAGCCTAAGATAACTATAGGTAATAACGCCACAGCGTACGATACCGCCAATAGCATTATTCGAACTTATTTAAAGGTAGCTCAAGCCAATGAATTTGGCGTAATAGCAGATATAGATTCAGAATTTTTACACGACTATCGTGTTTCGTTAAGAAAAATTCGTTCGGTTATTAGCTTATTTAAAGGAGTGTACTCAGCAGAGCAAAGATCCACGTTGAAAACGTTGTTTTCGGATTTGATGGCACCCACGGGGCGATTAAGAGATTTGGATGTTTATTTACTCGAACGTGAAATGTATTTTACCTTATTGCCAACGTCGTTACACCAAGGGCTTGAGTATATGTTCAAACTGTTTGAAGCCGAACGGAATGATCAACATAAAGCACTAACAAAACATTTTAAAAGTGCCTCTCTCAACAAACAAATGCGCACCGTTGAAAAATTATTCTTCGGCGATAATCCTCCTAAAGCGGGTGCTAGTGCAACCATGAACGCATCTGAATATGCCACAGGTGTGATTTGGAAGTGTTATCGAAAAGTCTGTGCAATTGCTCGCGGCATTGACGAAAACACTCCTGATGATGAGGTTCACGAATTACGCATTCAATGTAAAAAATTACGTTACTTAATTGAATTCTTTAGCACTCTTTTTGATAAAAAAGATATAGGTACTGTTATTAAGTCACTGAAAGTATTGCAAAATACGCTGGGTTTATTTAATGATTATTCAGTTCAACAAGATGCCCTCAAAGAATTTATTGATGCACGAACATTAAGCAACACCAAACAAAATATAGCAATAGCTCAAAGTGTTGGCGCACTCATTGCCATATTACATCAACGGCAATTAGTAGAGCGGTCAAAAGTTGTCGCTAAGTTTGTGAATTTCGATAATGCAGACACCCAAACTAAATTTAAAACATTGTTTAAGCGCTAAGGAATACCGCATGAAAATTTTAGCTTGTTATAGTAATAAAGGCGGTGTTGGTAAAACAGCGACTTCGGTGAATTTAGCCCTCGCGTTTGCACAAGCCGGGTATCGTACACTCTTGTGTGATTTAGATCCGCAAGGAGCATCGGGGTATTATTTCCGGGTTAAGCCGTCTAAAAAACTCACCAATGAAAAGTTTTTTAAAGGGGTTGAAAATTTTGCTTCAGCCATTCGAGGTAGCGATTATGATAATCTTGATATCTTACCCGCGAATATGACCTTTCGTGATTTTGATGTGTTTTTGTCACGCATGAAAAAACCTAAATCACAATTAACTAAAGCGTTAAAAAACGTTAATGACGATTATGACATTATTATTTTAGATTGCCCCCCCAACATTTCTTCGTTGTCGGAAAGTGTTTTTTGCGCGGCAGATCACATCGTTATTCCCGTTATTCCAACGACGCTATCAGAACGTACATTAGAGCAGCTGATCACGTTTTTTGATGAAAAGAATATTGATATCAAAAAAATGGTGCCTTTCTTCTCTATGGTACAACGACAAAAAAACATGCATATCGAAACGATGGCACGTTTAAAAACAGTTTACCCTAAAATATTTCTCAACGAACCGATCCCTTTTTCTACAGACATAGAACTGATGGGGGTTCATCGTGCGCCGGTCGCAACATTTGCAAAATCACGACCCGCATCCAGTGCTTATAATGAGTTGTGGACTGAGTTAGTCACTAGAATATAAAGGTACCCGTGTATGAATACCTCTCAAGAGAGCACTCCACAAGAAATCGAACGTAAATTTCTTGTGGCTCAACTGCCTAATTTAAGTGATGCCAAGCAGTCGGTAATTAAGCAAGGATATTTAACGCATGTTGATGATTCAGTGGAAGTTCGTTTAAGGCAAAAAGAGCATGAGTTTTATTTGACGGTTAAACAGGGCGCTGGATTAATCCGCACTGAAGTTGAAACCAGCATAGTACAAGAGCAGTTCACCACACTTTGGCCGTTAACCGTAGGGGCGCGAATAGAAAAGGTACGTTGGACAGGTAATATTACCAATAACCTTTTTTATGAACTTGATATCTTTTCGGGTCAATTAGAGACACTGCAACTTGTTGAAGTCGAATTTTCCTCAATAGCATCAGCTGAAAAATTTATCATTCCGGCTTGGTTTGGCCAAGAAGTTACTGAAGATAAAAGATTTAAAAATAAATCGTTAGCAATGAGTAACATTGTTATTCATGAGCTTTTGTCTGAATTTTAAAGAGGGTTAACTCAATGACAGAAAAACAATACGGTGTATTACCTTTTATAAGTGACTCGAAAAGCAAAAAAAAAGTGGTATTGATCAGTAGTTGTGAAAACAAAAAGTGGATTGTACCCAAAGGCCATAAAATTAATAAACGCAGCAAACGTGATACGGCCTTGCAAGAAGCATTTGAAGAAGCGGGTATAAAAGGTTATATCAAGCGTAAAAAACCTTTGATTTTTAAAATTAAAAGCCATGGTGAAAAAGTAACACTAGTACTTTATTTTATGAAAGTTAAGGAATTATTATTGTTATGGCCGGAAAAGAACAAGCGAAAACGAAAAATTGTGAAATTGAAAAAAGCAAAAACAATGGTGACGTGGCAAAAATTACGTGATTATTTATAATTTTACTAAAAACTACCAATAACAAATTCTACTCGATAATGGAGAATAAAAAATGAGTCTATCAATTCAAGCTGTGCATGGTATCGGTCCGTCGGCAGCCACTATTCTTGCAGAGAACGGCATTAAAACCGTTGAAAATCTTGCTACTCAAACCCCTTTGCAGCTAGCAACGATCAAAACCTTTAGCGAAAACCGTGCTACGCAGGTCATCAAAGATGCCAAAGCATTGATGACAAGTAATGTCGCAGTTAAGCCGATTGCGGAACCCATTAAACTGTTAGCATCAAAGGACATTGATGAGGTAGTTATTAAGACAATAGATAATATTTCTGACAAAAAAACTGGTGAAAAAGTCGACAAAAAGCCTAAAGCTAAAGTGGCTAAAACAGTGAGTAAGAAAACCGACAAGAAAACTGACAAAAAAGTCGACAAAAAGCCTAAAGCTGAAGTGGCTAAAACAGTGAGTAAGAAAGCGGATAAAAAAACTGACAAAAAAGTCGACAAAAAGCCTAAAGCTGAAGTGGCTAAAACAGTGAGCAAGAAAGCGGATAAAAAAACTGGCAAGAAAGTCGACAAAAAGCCTAAAGCTGAAATGGCTAAAACAGTGAGTAAGAAAGCGGATAAAAAAACTGACAAAAAAGTCGACAAAAAGGCCAAAGCTAAAGTGGCTAAAAAAGTGAGTAAGAAAGCGGATAAAAAAACTGACAAAAAAGTCGACAAAAAGCTCAAAGCTAAAGTAGCTCAAAAAGTGAGTAAGAAAGCTGATAAAAAAGCTGGCAATAAAACCTCTAAAAAGAAATAGTACGCCACTGATTTGAAATGGAAACTTGCCTAGTGTAACGGCCTATCAGTTAACACAACTATTATTGCGTTAACTAATAGGCTTTCTTCTTTATTTGCATAGCAACAATGAGTTGGTTATAGGTGCGCTAAGCTGGCAAAATACGCAGAGCTTAAGTAAAAGATAAATGATAACCGACTGTTTTAAGGTATTCCTGCTCTAATGCTAAATCTGCGGTAATGATGGTATGTTCTAGCAGCCAATGTTCAGGAAACTGTAAGCTGATATAATCATCATCCGCGGTTAGTGTTAGTGCTGGTAGGAAGTTTGGTTGGCGTTTTATATTTAATAAAGCACTTAACCTTAATAGCACTAAACACTGAAAAACTTCTGTTTGAGTAAATTGGCTAAATTTAGGGATTTCTCTTAGCTGGATTTTTTTTCGATAAAATCGTGTCAAAGTGGCCAGTAATTTTTGTTGCTCAGCGTTAAATCCATGCATGTCAGCATGGTTTAATATGTAAGCTGAGTGACGTTGTACTCCCCTAGAGTGAATGTGTAAACCGACTTCGTGTAACAATGCTGCCCATGACAAAAATGGTTTAATTTTTTTGTCATTCAACTGCCAATTTTTTTTTACTTGTTTGTATAACATTAAGCTGGTTGTTAATACCAAGTTAGCTTGGCTAGTATCAACGTCGTATCGAGTCGCTAAACTTTGTGCAGAACGCTCGCGTATGTCTGTATGCTGTAAAGACGCTTCCATTTCATACATTACTCCTTCTCTTAATGCCGCACTTGCGAATGTTAGCTCAGATATTTTTAAAGTACGAAATATCGCGATTAAAATAGCTAATCCTGCGGGATAAACTTGTTTTCTGTCTTCTTTACATTCAGCAAGCATAAGATTATCAACCGACTTAGCAGCAATAGCCTCAGTCATTAATTGCTCTAAGTGCGTTAATGTAATTGGTGTTGCTTCGGTTTGATATTGTGGAATAATTTGACTAATACAACCAATAGTACCTGATGTACCTAAGCAATGTTGCCACCCCAATCTTAGAAATTTGTCTTCAATCAATTCAAGTTCTTGTTGCGCTGCGGTAATCGCTTTGTTGAACAAGTTTTTTTTTATCAAGCCATCTTGAAAGAAACGCTGAGAGTAACTAACACACCCCATATTTAAACTACGTAATAATAACGGTGTAAATTTTTCTCCTATAATTAATTCCGTAGAACCGCCGCCGATATCGATAACCAAATTTTTATTTTCTAAGGTATTGGTGTGAGCAACACCTTGATATATAAGACGAGCTTCTTCTTCGCCAGAAATAATTTCAACCGGATATGAAAATACTTTTTTAGCCTCTTGTACAAACGAATGATAATTTTTGGCTTTACGTAAGGTATAGGTCGCAACAATTCTAACGGAGCTTGGCTCAAAGCCGGTTAAACTTTGTTTTATTAGCGCTAATGACTCTATTCCTCTGGCTATAGCCTCGTCAGATAGATAGTTGTCTTTCGTTAAGCCATCAGCTAACCGTACTTTTTGTTTCATTTTATGCAGAATTTGCACCGTACCAGAGATAACTCTAGCAACGACTAAATGAAAACTATTTGAACCAATATCTAAAACGGCAATTTTAGTTGAATCTCTTAATTCAAGATCATTAAAGGCAGTTTTTATTTTGCTCATGGTTAGCTTTTTCCAGGTGTTTTAAATACAGATAGGTTTCATTTTGCGAGCGTAGGTTTTTCCTATTACCACGTTTAACATAACTATTGACTTGATCTTTGTCGATAATTCTCGCTTTTAACGTATCTTTGAAATGAATTTCTAGCAGATTGGTTATGGTTTCAATCAGTTTTTGGTCGTAAATAGGGCAAGACACTTCAATGCGATCTTCCATATTACGTTTCATCAGGTCGGCGGAAGATATATAGACTTTTTTATCGCCATTATTGTGAAAACACATGACTCTAGAATGCTCAAGAAAACGGTCAACAACACTGATGATGCTGATGTTGTCGCTCAAGCCTTTTATTTTAGGGCGCAGTGAACACATTCCTCTAACTATACCGCGTATTGTCACACCAGCTTGACTTGCTTGATATAACTTATCGATAATAATGTAATCGACTAAATTATTGACCTTAAAGATAATATTAGCGGGTTTTCCCGCTTGGGCATTAGCTATTTCGTTATCGATCATCATCAATATTGATGACTTAGAATTTAGCGGAGACACTAATAAATGTTCAAAGTTTTGCTGACGATAAGGTAGCTGAATTAAGTCGAATATACTAAGAACTTCTTTGGTGATATTTAGATCTTGAGTAAATAAACTGAAGTCGGTGTAAATCTTTGCCGTACTTTCGTTAAAGTTCCCCGTGCCTATATGTGCATAGTTAACCATTTTTGCTCGTTCATCACGGCTAACAACGCAAATTTTAGTGTGTATTTTAAATGAAGGATTACCAAAAACAACGCGAATACCGGCATCTGTCATCGTTTTAGCCCATGCGATATTAGCTTCCTCATCAAACCTAGCTCTTAGCTCCATAACCACGGTAACCATTTTTCCATTATCTACCGCGTCTATGAGTGAGCTAACAATTCTTGAGTCTTTAGCAATGCGATACAAGGTAATACGAATATGTTTTACATGAGGATCGAACGCCGCTTGACGGACAAACTCTGTAAAATGTAAAAATCTATGGTATGGGTAATACAGCAGAATATCTTGTTGTTGAATCGCTTCAAATACTGTGTTGTAGGCAGAAAATTGTTGATTGGTTAATGCCTCTACAGGTTTGTTTTCTAAGTTACTGCGACCAATATTGGGAAATTTAATAAAATCTTTTACGTTTCGTACTTTACCTGCCGCTACTAAATTGTCGAAAGAAGAGTGTTTCAAATGGCGTTTTAAACTTTTCACCATTCCTTCAGGCATATCACCGTCATATATCACTCTGACAGGTTCGGCGATAAGGCGTTGCTTCATGCTGTCAGACATTTTTTCAACATAACTTTCTGCCATATCATCGTTGATTGAGTATTCCGAATCACGGGTCATTTTAAATGAGTAGGCTTCTATGGCGTTAAACTTCACAAAACCAAGAAAAATATCTTCAATAAAAAGTTGGATGATATCTTCAAGTAAAATAATTTTCTTATATTTTCTCTCTTTTGATAAGGTTGGCAAGATGATAAATCGAGACATTTTATCGGTTGGTATTTCTATGGTGGCATATTTAGTAGGTTTATCGTCTCGATGAATTGCTAAGTAGTAATAGGTTGCCGAGTCATGTAAGCGAGAGACTAGGTTGACTTTCTTGTCAATTAAAATGGGGGTGATATGACGCAAGACCTTGTTTTGAAAAAAACTTTTTAACCAATGAATCTGTCCTTCATTTACCTGATGATGATTTATTAATTGGATATTGTTCTGAGCAAGTTGACTGACCAATTTTTTATAAATAATGTCAAACTTATCAGTGAGTATAAGAATTTTTTGTTGCATCTGTGTCATCAGCAACTGTTTTTTTGCCGCTTCTTCTTGCTCATTATTATTCATTTTAATGATTATTTTTCGTCGAACATCTGCCACTCTAACGCGATAAAACTCATCCATATTACTGGAATATATGCCAAGAAAGCGAAACCGTTCAATAATAGGGTTATTTTCATCGGCAGCTTCTTGTAAAACTCGTTCATTGAAGGAGAGCCAACTAAGCTCTTTAGGAAAAAATCGTTCATTGAAGGAGAGCCAACTAAGCTCTTTAGGAAAAAGTCGTTGTTCAATTGTGCTGTTCATGATCGCTTACTATGAATGTTTATATCTGTTTGTTTATCATAGTGTATTTAGGTTACGGTTTTATTACGGTTAAGCCAGGTTGTCCCTGTATTGGCTGATAGAGGTGAGTGTTTAGCATCAGAATCGAGCTTTTGTCGCATATTAAAAGCTGAAAAAATGTTACACCATAGAGGCAAAGCAAAACCTAGAAGTAGTCATACAAAACCGACAAGTTACACCGCTAAAAAAGCCAACGAGGTGTGGAGTTGGGATATCAGTTATATACCGACAACCGTGATAGGCTAACACTGTTACTTGTATATGATAGAAGATATCTACAGTCGTAAAGTGGTTGGTTGGAAAGTTCACCACAATGAAACAGGTGAGTAGGCAGCAGAGCTGCTTCAGCGTAATGTATGGTCAGAGAAAAGCCTGAAGAAAGACTTAGTGCTGCACTCAGATAATGGTGCCCCAATGAAAAGTCTGACAATGCGAGCTAAAATGTACGACTTAGGTGTTACCTCACGTAATCGCCCAAGAGTAAGCAATTTAACAATTTAGACGACAACTGTCTTGAAAAAAAACGGTTCAGTGATATTAAATCTCTGAATCATGCTAAACCTATGAAAAAACAAAAATATAAAAAGTAATTAAACTTTCTCGTCGGTTTGGTGTAAATATGCTCGGCGAGCAAGTGAGAACTGTTGATATTAGTAAAGGCGATACTTGATTTTGCACTACAGCATAGATAGAGCGTGAAGCGGAAAAGTAATTTGAAAAATTAAGCGAGCTAGATAACTTAAAAAGTTTGAGCAAAGACAAGTTTGTAGAGCATTTGTCGGACTTCTTCTGTGAAATGAATATAGTGCACCCTTCTAGAGAAGGAAATGGTCGAGCACTGAGGCTATTTTGTGAAGTATTGGCAATTCAGGCAAGATATGAGCTTAGTTGGCAATGCATAAGCAAAGAGGCTTGGTTAAATGCAAATAGCGTGTTCGTGAAGCCATCATAATAAACTAAAATAGGCTTGGTCATTGTGCTAAACTTGCGTTTTGCTAGTGACCATTATAAATATGGTTGCAGTTTAGTTTTCACAGCAGTTTGGGTTAATAGATGTCAGATAAATTATTTTTCAAGGGCCGTCAGGATGCACGCCAAAATCATATAAAATACGGTTACAAAACCAATACTAATAATAAGCCCGGTAGTAAGAAATATCCATTGTCATTGGTCGTTACAACTGAAGCACGTAAGCTAGAAATTGAAACATTGGTTGCTGACGCTAACTTGTTCGCTGAGGTTAGCATAGATAATAGTGATGGGGCGGTAGAATCTATTGCTGAACTCACCTTACTGCTTAATAAACACGATACCATTACAGTAGATAAGGTACCTGGACGTAACGATCCTTGTATTTGCGGCAGTGGCAATAAATATAAAAAGTGCTGCGGATAGAATCTCAGCAACTGCCAACTAGTCTATTTAGCATTGGCGGTCATTACTTTTTCTTACCGCGCGCTGTTCGCTGAGCTCAAGTTTAACTCACGCTTAGCCCACTATATTTAGCCTCTTAATGAGGCATTATTTTTTAGGTAACTATAAATATATGAATCGTACTTCAGTCCCAACACTTATTGGTGTTTTTACTAGTTTATTAGTTATATGGGCGTTACATACCTTTATAATAATTGATGACTGTTTAGATCATGGTGGCTCTTTTCAATATGACTCTGGTAAGTGTTTACTTGAAAACTCTCAGGTTTATGAATCTAATTTAGCCAATATCGCTATTTTATTGTATTTTATTATCGGTTTTACCGTCTCGTTGTTAGTTTCGTTTTTTATTCGTTTTCTATTAGGAAAGTATTTAAAACCAAACCATAAAACCTAGCAAGCAAAAAGCAGTTGGCTTTTAGTTGGCGGTTACTTTGGGATGTTTTGGGGTTATATCTTTTATCAGGAGTTCAGTTTTGAGTAAAATTTTAATATTTGGCAATTCAGGCTCTGGCAAGTCGACACTAGCTAAAAAAATCAGTACTCAGCATAATGTCGCTCATTTAGATCTGGATAGCATCGCTTGGCAAGCAACAAAACCGCCAACGCGAATGCCTATCGCTGAGTCTGCAATTCAGATAAAGCGCTTTACCGATATTAATGATAGTTGGGTTATTGAAGGATGTTATGCTGACTTGCTAGAGCGGGTAATACATAAAGCTGATGAAGTTGTCTTCTTAAATTTATCGATAGATGACTGTATTTTAAATGCTAAAAACCGTCCTTGGGAGTCACATAAATATGAATCTAAAGCAGCTCAAGACTCAAATTTAGACATGCTTATTGAGTGGATTTCACAGTACCCCAAGAGAACAGACCATTTTTCTCAACAAGCACACCTTATGTTATTTAATGCCTTTACCGGTAAAAAAGCAATACATACCGCCAATACATAAATGAGTATATGTAATCAATAAGTCTTTATTAAAAACAAGCCTATTTACCAGCTTGGCGCTAATCGCCTTTGCGGCTAATTCCGTACTATGCCGCTTAGCATTGGGTACTGGCAGTATTGATGCCTCAAGCTTTACGGTAATTCGTTTATTATCAGGCGCCGTTGCTCTTTTCATTATTTTAAGCATTAAAGGCAATAATAAAGCTGTGTCGTCTAAAGGCAGCTGGGGCGCTAGTTTTTCGCTGTTTCTCTATGCAATAACCTTTTCTTATGCTTACCTTTCAATAGATACAGGTACAGGGGCACTTATTCTCTTTGGCTCCGTTCAAATTACCATGATATTGCTGGCACTTATTTCTGGTACACGGCTGCATATTAGTGAGTGGTTTGGCGTTATCATTGCTTTTATCGGCTTTATTTATCTCATTTTACCGAGTATAACCACGCCTTCAATTAACGGTTTTATACTGATGGCTGTCGCTGGAGTTTCATGGGGCATTTATACTTTACTAGGGCGTAGTTCCAAGAATGCTCTTATGGATACCAGCTATAACTTTTTAAGAACCATGCCCTTGGTAGCGCTATTAGCTGTTTTTACTATAGAAAATACCAGTTACTCCTTAGAAGGGATCGTATTAGCTTTATTATCAGGTGCTATAACATCAGGGGTAGGTTACACAATATGGTATATTGCTCTTCGAGGTCTGTCTTCAACACAATCTGCTGTTATCCAATTGTCTGTTCCCGTGATTGCTGCTGTAGGGGGCGTTATGTTTGTGTCTGAGAATATTACCTTTCGTCTTATTATTTCAGCTGCCATCGTTTTGTCGGGGATATTAATGGTGATTTTAGGTAAATATTACTTTACGCCAAACAGATTGAAAAAACTTAACAGGAAAATGCTATGAATCGTAGACAATTTATTAAAGCTTCAATCGTCGGTGGCGGGGGGATTGTAGGTCTTGGTGGCGGAGCATTGTTGCTAATAGACGGAGCGAATAAGGACGAGCTTAGCATCGACTTTGCTTTAAAAAAGTTGGCTACTTTATCTAACGAAAACCTTATGAATACAGGGGAATGGAATCCACAGCAAATATTTAGCCATTGTGCACAAAGTATTGAATATTCAATGTCTGAATTTCCAGCGCATAAATCTAGCTTCTTTAAGGGAACGCTTGGTAAACTAGCTTTTAGTGTTTTTTCACAGCAAGGCAGAATGACTCACAACCTGAGTGAACCTATCCCTGGGGCACCCAATCTATCTTCAACTCTTGATGTCGAAATAGCGCTAAATCGTTTAAAAAAAGCATTGATAGCATTCGATGAATATCAGGGAGTCATTGCACCGCATTTTGCTTATGGTGAATTAACTAAAAAAGAATATGAATTAGCACATCTGATGCACTTATATAATCATCTTCAAGAAATACAGAGCTAACAAACTACTAAAATGATGAAATTATTGGTGTTGTAAAAACACTATGCATGTACTAAACAGCACAAAACATATAAAGGTTAGCATGTCAGCAGATAAAATATGGACACTTAAAAGTATTGCTAAAGAGCTTGGCGTTTCTAATGCAACGGTTTCTAATGCTTTTAACCGACCTGATCAATTATCCGAAAAACGTCGAAATGAAATTCTGGCTTCTTGTAAAAAGCTGGGTTATTCAGGACCAAATAAAGCTGCGCAGTCGTTAAGAAAAGGCAAATTTAATATTGCGGCGTTAGTACTACCCGACAGTGTCGAGTATATGGTTACTGATCCCGTAGCGAGTAAGTTTGTCAAAGGTGTTTCTTCTGTTCTAGAAAAAAATCACGTTAACTTGTTATTATTCTCAGGTACGTCTGAAAATATAAATGCAGTTTCAGATTTTGTTGATGGCTTCATTTGCTATGGTAGCCCACGTAATACTGAGCTAATTGAGCAATTAAAAACAACCAGTAAGAAAGTTGTCACCGCTGATTTTGATATTGCTCGCAAAGCGTCAGTGAGTATTGATAACGAACAAGCCGCTTTTGACATAGCGAAACTTGCCATTCATTCAGACCATGATCATATTGCTATTTTAGGCTTAAGATTACTTGATTCAAATTTAACTAGCCGAGTTTATGGCGCTCCTGATTTCGATATTCACTGCTCCATTGCTTATCAACGCTTAAATGGCTATAAGCGAGCCATTGCGGAGGCTGGGGCGAAATTAAACACTGACCGAGTGTGGAATATTCCTGAAAGTAGTCACCACTTTGCTTTAATAGCCGCTAAAGAAGCGCTAACGTCGACTCCTCGCCCTAACGTTTTTCTTTGTATGAGTGACTTAATCGCGCTGGCTGTTTTGCAAGAAATAAATACTATGGGTTTGAAAATACCAGAGGATATCAGCGTCGTTGGTTTTGATGGTATTGATGAAGCATTGCGCTCTAACCCGCCATTAACAACAATACACCAAAATAGTGAAGAAAAAGGCATAAAAGCCGCAGAGCTTTTTATCAACAAGGCAACTCATGCCGAGCAGATTTCTTACCGAGTAGAGCGTGGGAAAAGTTGCTAAGCATAACCATCATAAGTTGAAGTATAACCATAAGTAGCACCTTGAAAGTACTGCCTTTAAAGTACCGCCTTTACTTCAGGTTATACCACAATTTTTTGTTTTTCAGTGGTGTCAGTGGCGGTAATAGTGGGTTGCTCAGTGTTATAACTTTTCTCTGATTAAGTCGTCCCATTGCAAACATTTTTTTATGGGGGTGATAAGAGTAAAATAATCGATCAAAAGAGCCATCCTCTATCGACAACGTTAAGCCTTTTTCTAGGCGCTTTGCCAATAATTGCGCGTGATTATTGACAAAAAAATAAATGGGCGAAGGGTAATAGAGCAAAATATTATCCTCAACGATCATATTTGGATTTGCTTGTGTTTCAATCTCTTGCCATGCCTCATTGATACCTCTTGGAAAAAAATCAAAGCGATGAGCTGCAAGCATTTCAAAGAGGCCATCATAAGTAGAGGTAGTAGTAACAGTGAATTGGTTGGCACGTAGTATTTCAGTATCTGGCCAATCGTGACCTTGTCCAGCAGTATATTGCTGTAAATCTTTAATATTATTAACCGCAGCAAATTTATTTTTATCTTCTTTGCGAATGAGCAAAACTCTATGCCCCAACAATCCTTTTAATAGCGGTATACGAACGGGTAGTAGTTGTTTTTCTCGATCGACAGAAGTAACAGTCCATACGACATCAATACTTCTCCCTTGAGCAAGTTCATGTATTGCGCGCCCTTGCTTCATTGTATTAGGTGTTGCTTTAAGGTGGCGAGTATTTAACGGTGTTGCGGTTTTTTCTAGGGCTAATGCTAATAGTTTAACAAAGTATTCACTACGGTTATCCTTAATCCCTTCAGGCTTGACGTAAGTAATGATCTTATCGTTCGCCTGACAAAGGTGTCCTGCAAAGCTAAGGGTGATGATAAAAGCGACGGTATTAAAATACTTCATTAAGGTAGCTGATATATTTTATTTTAAATATTTAACAGAGAGTTAATGACTAGTATAAGGGAAAAGTAGCACAAGGGAAAAGAGCACAGAAATAATAATTATTCTTGTGCTCTTAAGTTATGAAATTTAATGTCCAAGCTCAGGAGAAATGTGTGGTTATAAACTATTTTTGCAAAAGCGCATTCAGATCCGTTAGGGTGTTATCACCCTGATTATCTACGGTTATTAATGCTTTATTTTCAATTAAATTTACGGTTAATGTGGCCGAACAATCCTTATTTTCCCATAACATTGTTAGTTGCTCTTGCTCAAATATAAAGCTGAATTCACCATGAAAGGCATTACAACTATTACGTATGCTAATTAGTGTAGTGAGCGCCTTAGTGATTGGCTTTTGCAATGACTTATTGATATGTTCACGGTTTAGGTAAGGCCGATTTATATCTCTCCCCACCTGAGTTTTTGCAAGTAATGCCATATCATTTGTTTCAGCGAGTAAACCTGCATAGTAAACTTGCGGTATACCGGGGGAAAAAAACTGTATTGCTCGGGCAAGTAGGTAATCAAAATCATTTTTACCCAGTGCGTCATAATAGGTACAGTTGACTTGGTATAAGTCAACATTGCTAGCAGCAGCACCCGTTGCTTGCTTACTTTCTCCTTCACTATTGGTATGAATTTTTTCAACTAAGGTATCAATTTCTTTATTGGTGAGTAGCCCAGCTTTGCCGTCCATAGGTCCGACATCGATGATACCAATGCCATCGTGAGTATCGAGTACTGTGATACAGTTTCTAGGTGAAATTTTCAGCCAATTGGCTAAAGCGTTAAAGTTTTTGTTGAATAGAGTATGTAGAATTAATGGCGGTAAGGCAAAATCGTAAACTTGATCAACACGCTTAGCTATCTCTATTTGTGTTTGATAATACGAGTGAATTTCAACTAAGGTTTCAATACCAACACTATTGGCTTTATCGGTAAGTTCATTGATAAATTCAAAGGTTTCTTCGAGCATAAAACAACTACTCCCCGCTTTTTTAATCGCATAGCCCGCGGCATCTAAACGGATTATTTTAATATTACTCTCAGCAAACGTAGATAGAATGCGGGCTAAATAATCTTGTCCGCTTTTAGAACTGACATCTATATCAATTTGGTTTTCTGTAAAGGTTGTCCAAAACTCTGCTGACTCATTGTCTCTAAGTGCAAACTCAGTAAAGCAACTGCCCGGCCTAGGACGATAGATTTTTTCTTGTTGTTCATCAGTTAAACCGTTAGGAAAAACTTTGTCTTTTGTTAAAAATAAATCCCAGTAGGGCGAGTTTTTTCCGTTGTTGAGTACGTCTTGAAATTCATCAGATTTTGCTGAGATATGATTGACGATAAGATCGGCCATTACATCATAATGTTCAGCTAAAACTTTTATATCTTGCCAAGTGCCTAGCCGGTTATCCACTTTGGTATGGTCTATTGGATCGAAACCAGCATCACTGCCATCAATGGGATAATAAAATGGCAATAAATGCACTCCTGAAAATTGGTTTGCTAACTGCTCATTAAGGATGTTGTGTAGTTCTTTGATATTTGAACCGGTTAACCTATCGACATAGGTAATCAATTGCACATTATTTTTCATAAATTAACCATTACTATTTTAAATTGAATCTTAATCGATTAAGTTATATATTCAACTACTCAGTGATTATTTTCAAGAATAATTTTATATTTTTATTATTTTAAGAAATTATTACCACGGCATTGAATGTAAATAGTGCATAAATTTATAGAGTTAATTATTAACAGTTAAATATATAATATTGTTATGAGGAGAAAACCATGAATCACACAAGCCACTCAAAAGAAGGTGCTTTATCTTTGCAAGATACGTCAATATTACGTATTAAACTATTAACATATATGATGTTTTTTGTTTTTGCTATGACGTCTGATGCCGTTGGTGTCATTATTCCAGAGTTAATTAAAACTTATGATTTGAATTTAACACAAGCCAGTGCCTTTCATTATGTGCCGATGATTTTTATTGCGCTTAGCGGCTTGTTTCTGGGCTATCTTGCCGATAAGTGGGGCAGAAAAAGTACCATTATCCTTGGTTTATCGATTTTTTCTGTTGCTTGCTTTTTATTTTCGGCAGGCAGCTCATTTTTATATTTTTTATCATTGTTAGCTTTGGTTGGTATCGCTGTTGGTTTATTCAAAACGGGCGCCTTAGCGCTTATTGGTGATATTTCAACGTCAAGTAAAGAGCATACGGCCACCATGAATACCGTTGAGGGGTTTTTCGGCGTGGGGGCCATGGTTGGCCCAGCTATTGTCAGCTATTTACTGGTGTCAGGCGTATCTTGGAAATACTTGTATATCTGTGCCGGCGTATTGTGTGTTTTGCTATGTTTAGCGGCAATGAAAACTAATTACCCTAGAAGAAATTATCCCCAAACCAATCCTCCTAAAAGCAATCCTCTTAAAGCGAAAGGCCATGCTGAAGGGCAAATTAATTTAAAGAGCTCTCTGAAAATAATGGCCGATCCTTATGCAATGGGGTTTTCACTCGCTATTGCTTTGTACGTCGCAACGGAGGTGGCGATATATGTTTGGATGCCAACATTACTGGTTGAATATAGCGGCTCACTGGTATGGTTGGCGACTTATGCACTGACCGTCTTTTTTGCCTTACGAGCGGGGGGAAGGTTTTTGGGCGTATGGATGTTAAAGCATTTTAGTTGGCAAAAAGTGATGTTCTGGTTTTCTTTGTCGGTATTTTTTTGCTACTTAGGGACTGCGATTATGGGGGTTGATGCGGCGGTAATTCTCTTGCCGCTATCAGGGTTATTTATGTCGATGATCTATCCAACGCTAAACTCCAAAGGCATTAGTTGTTTTCCCCAAGCTCAGCACGGCGCCGTTGCTGGTGTAATTTTATTCTTCACTGCTGTGTCTGCGGCAATAGCGCCTTTATTGATGGGGATAGTCAGTGATTTATTTGGCCATGTTGCTTATGGCTTTTATTTAGCAACATTTTTTGCGGCCATATTAGCCTTAGTCGCTGCTTATAACCTGTTAAAAAATCCAACCCAAATTAAAATGCAATAGCAAAATAAATAGTGCTTTTTATCAATAGATTAAATGATTAATTAGCACTAACACCTCTCGAATCAAAAATAACACTTGCAATTATTATATTTTCCGGTAACTATTAACTTAATCGATTAAGTTGAAAAATGATTGTAATAATAAGTACTTTTTCGAAACTCTAAAACATAGACTATAAATAAGCATGGGGTGAGTAAATGAAACACATTAAATATAAAAAATTCATATTAAGTACGTTAGCAGTAGCGGTATGCGGCAGTTTAAGTGCGGCAGAAGTCGATGATGAAAAAATTAAAGCTGTCGAAAAAGGCCTAGATTTTGAGCGTATCGTGGTCACCGGTGTTGCTAGAGGCACCACCGTAATGGCGTCAAGTGTCTCAGTGAGTAGCTTTTCTGCCGAACAGTTAGAAACAACAACCCCTAGAACTACTGCCGAAGCATTTAGGGCAATTCCAGGTATACGTTCTGAATCATCAGGTGGCGAAGGTAATGCTAATATCGCCGTACGCGGTTTACCCGTTGCTGCTGGTGGTGCTAAATTCTTACAACTACAAGAAGATGGTTTACCGATAATGCAATTTGGTGATATAGCCTTTGGTAATGCCGATATTTTTCTTCGTTTAGACAGCACCATGCAAACAGTAGAGTCTATTCGTGGTGGCTCAGCCTCAACGGTCGCGAGTAATGCACCAGGTGGTATTATCAACATTATCAGTAAAACAGGGCATCAGGAAACGGGTAGTGTATCAACAACGTTTGGTTTAGATTACGACAGCCTACGCACTGATTTTGAATATGGTGGCGAACTTAATGATTCCATGTTTTTCCATATTGGCGGCTTTATCCGCCAAGGTGATGGCGCAAGAGATGCAGGCTACACGGCCAATAAAGGCGGCCAAATTAAAGCCAATTTAACCAAAGAATTTGACGATGGCTATGTTCGTATTTACTACAAACACTTAGACGACAAAGCGATCAGCTATTTGCCGATGCCAATGAAAGCTGATGGTAGCTCTTTACCGGGTTTTGACTCTCAAACGGATACCCCCCATTCGGTTTATTTATTAGAAACTTTATCTTTAGGGGCTGATGGTGAGAGACGCCGTGGCAGTATGCAAGATGGTATGAACCCGCAAGTCGACTCTATCGGTGTGGAAGCGGTATTTGATCTAGGTAATGACTGGGAAATTGAAAACCGCTTTAGACAATCGAGTGTTAAAGGTAGCTTCAATTCGCCATTTCCTGCGGAAGTCGCTTCGGGTTCAAGTATTGCTGCAAGTATCGCCGGTGACGGTGCAACGCTAACGTATGCCAATGGTTCAATGGCGGGTCAAGCCTTTGATGGTAGTGAGCAAATCATGCGTATTCACACTTTTGATGTTGAAATGAGTGACTTTGGCTCACTGGCTAATGACTTAAAATTAACCAAAACACTGGGTGATACGAGTATCACCGTAGGTTATTACAAAGCGCTACAAAATATTGAAATGTCTTGGCTGTGGAATTCCTATTTAATGGAAATTAAAGGGGATAATGCCGCGCTACTTAATGTTAGCGCAGCTGATGGCACAAGTTTTTCAGATAATGGTTTATACGCTTACGGCGTACCAGCATGGGGTAACTGTTGTCAACGTAATTATGATATTGAATATGACATTAGTGCGCCTTATTTAGCCTTATCATCACAGCTTGGCAATATCACCCTTGACTTAAGTGTACGTCATGACAGTGGTACAGCAACAGGCTCTTATGCCGGTGCTGTTCAGTCTAGCGTTGACATGAATCGTGATGGGGTAATTTCTAAACCAGAAGAAAGTGTTTCTTCTATTGATAATGCCAACGCATCACCTGTTAATTATGACTGGAGCTACACTTCTTATTCATTAGGTGCTAACTATCAGGTTAACGATAACTTAGCTTCTTTTGTGCGCTTAAGTCGTGGTGGTAGAGCGAATGCCGATCGCTTAGCCTTTGGCAAAATTAATGCTGACGGCTCAGTTGCTTCAGCAGATGCGGTCGACTTGGTTGATCAATTGGAGTTAGGAGTAAAATTCCGCCAAGATAGCTTTTCAGTATTTGCCACCGCCTTTGCTGCTGAAACGGAAGAGCAAAATTTTGAAGCCACTAGCCAAACATTCTTTGATAGAGTTTATGAAGCCTATGGCGTTGAAGTAGAATCGAGTTACTTTATTGGTGACTTTGATTTTCGTGGTAATTTAACTTGGACCGATGCTGAAATAACACAAGATGCACTTAACCCAAGCGTTGTTGGCAACACACCTCGAAGACAAGCTGATTTAGTCTATTCATTGATGGCTCGCTATAACTTTGCTCAAGGCTCTGCCGGTTTAAGTTTTATTGGTACTACTGATGCTTACGCGCAAGATAATAATGATTTGAAATTTGATGGTTATACTGCAGTTAATGCTTTTGCAAACTATATGCTGTCTGATAACTTGTCAGTATCTTTAAATATAAATAATATTTTTGATACCGTAGGTATTACCGAATCAGAAGAGGGCTCAGTACCGGCTAACGGTATTATCCGCGCAAGAACGATTAACGGTAGAACGAGCAGTTTAACCCTTAGATACGACTTTTAATTCGAATAGTTTTTGATATTAACCAAGCCCATTTCGGTGGGCTTTTTTATGTTTAGGATGAACGGTATATTGCAATGCTATGGAGGGCAAAGTGCGATAGAAGGAATTCTTATGTTTTCTTTACTCAGTTACGGTGAAGTTTTAGTTGATTTTCTGCCTAGTGAACAAGGTGAAAGTTACTATCCCATGGCGGGTGGTGCTCCTGCTAATGTCGCTGTCGCTTTTGCTAAACTAGGCGGTGAAAGCTATTTTGCCGGTGGTATAAGTCATGATAATTTTGGCGCTATGCTATTGCAAGCCTTAGAAAAAAATAACGTAAAGAGTCAGTATGTCTATCGTGTTGAGCAAGCCAATACTGCCATGGTACTGGTGAGTTTAGATGCTAACGGCGAAAGATCTTTTAACTTTTATCGACATAATACCGCCGACACTTGTTATGGCAAAACGCAAATTGATGCCATAAATTGGCAAGACATTAGTATATTTCATTGTTGTTCAAATACCTTGACCAATACCAGTATGAACAGCAGCAGTTTGTATGCCTTAAAAAAAGCCAAGCTTAATAACACACTGGTTAGTTTTGATGTCAATTTACGTCAGCAGCTTTGGCAGGAGCTTCATTTACTGCCGGAGCGTGTTAATGCCTGTCTTAAGCTCAGTGATTTAGTCAAATTAAGTAAAGATGAAGCCTTGTATTTGGCCGCGCAGACAGAGCAAAGTTATCAAGAGTATCTTAATAGTTTACTTGCCTTAGATATAAAGCTGATTGTTATTACTGACGGGCCAAATGCTGTACAGGTTCTATCTTTAGCCTTCTCAAGCTTTATCAAGGTTCCTGCTATTAGGGCGGTTGATACTACCGCCGCTGGCGACAGCTTTATTGCGAGCTTTATTTTCTCATTAACAGAGCAAAGCCAAGCTAATGCACTCACTCACTCACTTACCGAGCTAGACAAGGTCACTAATGCAGTATTATTTGCGGCTAAATGTGGCGCTTATACCTGTCAACAAAAAGGAGCATTTGCGGCTTTACCATCGTTCAATGATATCTAACTTTCATGCTCCTTTTGAAAGTAAATAAGGTCTCATTGAATACTAGCGGTGTTGAACTTCATTGTCTGGTCACCGCGTAAACCCAGCAGAAATTAATCCGCTGGGTATTTTTTAGGGTATTATTTGGCGTATATGGGATAATCTGTGTATCCCTGATGAGTGCCGCCATACATGCTTGTTGGGTCAACAGCATTCAATGGCCACTGGTGCTTTATTCTATCGGGCAAGTCTGGATTGGCGATAAACGGGCGACCAAAACCAAATATATCACCATTGCCTTTTGTTAATACTTTCAGTGCTTTTTCTGGCGTATATTTTCCTGCGTACATAATTACGCCATCAAAAGTTTTTCTAACATCTTGGTAAAAATCGTCAGGTAAATCAGGAGCATTATCCCAATCAGCTTCAGCGAGAGATAGATAGGCGATGCCGATATTATTTAAAATTTTAATTGCTTCGATATACGTAACGTGTGGATCACTTTCGACTAACCCTAAATAAACCCTTTCTTCATCTGTGCTTGAAAATAATGGTGCGAACCTAACGCCAACTTTGTCTGCTCCCATAACCTGGGCAACAGCTTGAGTTATTTCTTTTAAAAATCGTAAGCGATTCTCTAAACTACCTCCATATTTATCCGTTCTATTGTTGGTATGCTCAGAAATAAACTGATTAACAAGGTAACCATTAGCACAATGTAATTCGACACCGTCAAAACCCGCTTCTTTAGCGTTAATGGCTGCTGCTTTGTACATTTGAACCAGCTCTTCAACCTCAGCGGTGGATAGTGCCCTTGGTTTACTCGGCTCAGCCAGTGCCCCTTGCTCTGGTGCTGTTTCAATAAAAACTTTAACGGCATCCGCTTTAATCTCAGAAGGGCTGACAGGTGCTGCTTTATTTGGCTGTAATGACGTGTGAGAAACTCGGCCAACATGCCATAATTGACAGAAAATTATACTGCCAGCCTCATGTACTGCTTGAGTTACTTGTTTCCAGCCGTTAACTTGTTCAGCGCTATAAATCCCCGGAGTCCATGCATAGCCTTGGCCTCTGGGTTCTATTTGAGTGCCTTCTGTTACCATAAAACCAGCACCAGCACGTTGCGCATAATATTCAGCCATTAATTTATTAGGGATATTACCGGGTTGTGAGCTTCTAGAGCGCGTTAACGGGGGCAAAACAATGCGGTTTTTGAGTGTATAAGGACCAAGCGGTGTTTCTTTAAATAAGTGAGAGAATGTCATGTTGAAATGTTCCGAATAAAATTGATGATATGTATGTTAAACTTCAGCTAATACAAATAAAAACAATATAAACTTGTTGTGGATACAAGAATGAGTGGTATCAATAGGTTAGACATAAAGCAACTACGTGTGTTGCAGTTATTGTTGCAAGAGCGAAATTTGTCAAAAGTAGCCAGTCTTATGGGGCTAACCCAACAAGCCATTAGTGAGCAACTTAAAAAATTAAGAAATACTTTTGATGATAAACTGTTTATTAGAACCAATAATGGCGTGATACCTACTCAAGTTGCCGAAAAAATGCAGCATAAAGTTAATAATATACTTGCAGATATAGATAACTTGATTGCTGGAGAGCAATTTAATCCGTCGAAACTCTCTGGGATTTTGCAAATAAGCTCTTCAGATTATGCCCTTATTACAATCCTGCCAATGTTGCTAAAACAAGTGAATGAATTAGCCCCAAATTTAAAAGTGATCATCCGAGATTTTGAATCAGATAACTTAGATAAGTTAATGGTAACGGGGGAGCTTGATCTTGTTTTTACTTTTCCAGAGTTTATTCCGGATCATTATCCCAACAAGCGATTATTTGAAGAGCAGCATATTTGCGTGACCGGCAAAAAATCAATTTATGGTGATAAAAAATACAGCCTGAAAGAAATTGCCCAGCTACCACAAATTATAATTTCACCTTCAAGACCCAATCTAAAAGGCTCGCACGATTCTTGGTTTGCTAAAAAAGGCCTGAAAAGAAATATATTAATGTCAGTGCCCAGTTTCTCCGCCGCCGCTACCATTATTGAGGCAACCAATACCATCGCTTTTTTACCTGCCAAACTATTACCAGAGTCTAGGTTAGTTCCCATTGAAATAGCAGAAAACCCGCCTAAGTTTGATGTTATTGTCGCTTGGCACCCGCGCTCAACCAACAATCCATTGCACCAATGGTTATTGATATTACTCGATAATATTTTTTATCCTGACGAATAACGTATTAAATAGGCTCAATGATAAGTTTTATTTGACTAACGATGCATTGTTATCTATTTATTAAATAACAATGGACTATGTAGTCAATAAAATAGCTAAAGAAACAATAAAAAACTAAAAATATTGTCATAGCTAATGCCCCTATTTTTACTGATTTTCTTGTTGCAGGGATGTTTGAAATTGAGAAAAAGCAACTTACGGATATGTCATCTAGCCTTATCGAGTAATTTTGTTGCACCTCTTTAAATACTAATGCCTTGTTTACTTAATATATGCCTAAAAAGCGTTATGAATCTTAATTACATTCAATAATGTTGTCGATAATATTTTAAAAGGGTCGTGTACATGTCACATACAAGCTCGTTAGTTCCTCAACCAGCCATCTTGTTGATTGATGATAATGCCAATAACCTCCGTATTCAGAAGGATATTCTGGTTTCTGTTAATACTGAAATCATTACCGCATTATCTGGAGAAGACGCTACTTCAATCGTTAAACAGTATAACTTAGCGGTGATTTTTCTAAATGTATATTCGTCCAGCATAAATGGTTACCATACAGCTGAAATGATACGTTCAAACGAGGGCACCAAACACGTGCCGATAGTGCTTATTCGAGCTATGAATAGTGACATTCCTGAACACTTTATTGAGCATGGCTATGGCAAAGTTGATTATATTTACCAGCCAGTAGAGCGAAGTCTAATGTTGAGTAAGGCCATGCTATTTTTGGGATTATGGCAGAGCAGAAATAAACTCAAACTAGCTAAGAAGGACTTTCAGGATTTTGCTTATGCCGCTGCTCATGATATCAAGGCGCCATTACGTCATATACAATTTTTTTCAGAAGCGGTACTTGAAGATAATATTGACAAGCTTAGTGATGAGTCTTGTCAGCACTTAGAATACGTGAGCAAAGGCGCTGAACGACTAAAAATTCTTATCGATAATTTACAACTTTACGCTGAGGTAGATGCGAGGCCACTGGCTGTTAATGCTGTCGACCTTAATCGTGTTATGGCGTATGTCGCCGATGATTTGGCGGATAGCATTGAAAAATCAGGGGCACAATTAGAGGTAAATGAACTGCCGCTAGTGAAAGGCGACAATAATCAACTTCATCAAGTGCTATTCAATATTATTAGCAATGCTTTAAAATACAATAAAGTCGGTGTTGCCCCTATTATTAAACTCAGTAGTCAGGCAGTCACAAATCAGGTGAATAAAAAACGAGTAATAAAAAATTCAATGTCATCAACCGAAAATATGGTACAAATTGTTATCGAAGACAATGGTATTGGTTTTGATAACTCTCACCATGATAAGATTTTTTTGCCCTTTCAAAGGCTTGTTACTCGGGACGAATATGAAGGTTCGGGAATAGGATTAAGTACGGTAAAGAAAATTTTAGCTCGACATGGTGGTGCTATTACTGCAAAAAGCAATGCCAATATAGGATCAACGTTTATTGTTACATTACCCTCTGCCATATAATAAAGGGCAAATAATAAATGACCAATGAATGTTGTGTTTGGCTAATTTAAGCATATCACTCAAAAGTATAGGGAATAATTAATTTATGGATAACAAAAAATTACTATTATATAAGCCTATCATGGGCGGTTTGTTGGCTTTATTGTTGGCTAGCTACACAAATGCTTTATTTGCTACAGAACTGCCAACTCAGGTAAAAAGTTATTACGGTAGTTATGATGTTGAACATAAACAAGCTGGAAAACCTGCTCCTAGTCTATCCCAACCCGTTATTGAACATTGGCTTTCGCCCCAAAAGGCAAATAAACCTTATAACATAGCTGTTCTTTTTCCTCATCTGAAAGATCCATTTTGGGTGGCGGTAGATCATGGTGTTTTTAAGCAGGCACAACAATATGGTATTGGCGCTGAATTGTTTTTAGCTGGCGGTTATCGAAACCTTGGTCGACAAGTGACTCAGCTTGAAACTATATTACGTGATAAAGACAAATATGACGGTATTATTATCGGCGCAGTACAGTTTAAAAAAAGTAAATTAGAGCATATTTACAAGAGACTATCAGAGGCTAATATTCCTATTATTTCTGTTGTTAATGATAGTTATACGCCAACAATTAATGCAAAGTCACTTGTTTCTTGGGAAGAACTTGGCTTTCAAGCGGGTAAGTATTTGGTTAGCCATGCTCAAGGTAAAAAGGTCAAGGTATTGGTGCTACCGGGCCCTAAAGGAACGGGTTGGGCACCCGATAGTTTTAATGGTTTTAAAGATGCGCTAGCTCAGCAAAAAGATCAACATAACATTGAGCTTTTACCAACTATTTGGGGAGATACCGGAGATAGAACCCAAAGGCATTTATTAAATTTTATTTTAGAAAAGCATCATAATATAGACTACTTGGTCGGCAATGCTATTGCTGTTAATGCCTTGCTTACGAAAGGGCCAAATGGCGAAATCCCCCCCATTGAAAAGTTCAATAATGCACACCCCAACATAAAGGCTATTTCAACTTACATTATTCAAGACGTATATGATCATATTGTTGCCGGTAAGGTGTTGGCCTCTTCAACAGATTTGATGAGACAGCAGGGGCAAATAGCAATAGATATGATGATTAGGTTACTTAATGGAGAAAGAATTGACGATAAAACAGTTAGAGCAGGTGGTGAGATCCCTTTTCGCACCGGGCCAATTGTACCAATAATATCGAATGAAAACATAAATCAATGGTCTTATGAATATTTATTTGGCGAGCGAAACTTTAAAGCTATGCACTATTTAAAAGCTGATTACCTTTTGTTTAATGAACGGAGTAATAGTAATGGTCAGTAAGCTAAAGTGGACGGATTCTCTTGCTGCTAAATTATTAGTTAAGGTTTTTCAGTATTATATTTTCGTCACCATTATAGTGACAATTGCTCACATGATGATGGATTTTTCGTTTACTAAAGATGTTATCGAAGAGGATTTGAAAGTATTTCATACATCCTTTGAACCCGGTTTAAGTGTTGCTTTATGGAACCAAGAAGAGGAAGCATTACAGGCCAGTTTACAGGCTATATATCATGTGCCACAAATTGAAGGCGCTAAAATAGTTGATGAGAATGGTGTCTTTGTTACGGCTATCGGACGTGTGATTACTGAATCAGGAGCAATAGAATCTTATAACCCAACAACGCGATCTTTGGACGGTTTTACACAAAATAGCACCGATAACTCAGTACAAAGTTTATTTTTCTACGCAAATAATATATATCATCTTGAAGACGGAACAAATTACCACGTTGGACAGTTAATTCTTTATTCTTCAGACAGCATTGTTTTTTCACAAGTTCAATACGGGTACCTTTTTATTATTATAAACTCAATAATAAAAACCGCGGCGTTGTGGCTTATTGTACTTTGGCAAAGCAAACCGCTCATTTATGAACCGCTTAAAAAAATTGCTGAGAAATTAAAATCACAAGACCCGGATAGCTTAAAAGTACTGACTTTTGAAATTGAAAAGACTGAAAACTCAGAGCTTTTATTACTTAAAACATCTTTAAATAAAATTTTTAACATGTTATCTCTCTCGTTTGAAGAAAGAGACCGAGCCTTAGCAGTGGTAAATATGAGAAATGAAGAACTCTCTCAGTTTTCTTATCGAACATCTCACGACTTAAAAGCACCATTAGTTACGGTTAGAGGGCTTTCTAACGCTATTATTGAAGATGTTGATGATGGCGATTATGACGAAGTTAAAAAAAATGCCATTAAAATTGGTGAGTTTGTCAAAAAGTTGGAGGATTTGGTCACCGATATTCTTAACCTAGCGCGAGCTGATTTAGAGGTTAGTGAAAAAGAGCACGTTGACTTTAACGAGGTTGTTGTACAAATCAAAGAAAGATTAGCGGGCACTTATATTAATAGCGAGGTTAAAATTGATGTTGATATTGATCCCTCAGTAAGTCTGTATATTTCAAAAACAAGGATTTCTCAAGTCCTTGAAAACCTTGTTTCTAACTCAATAAAATATCGTGATAACAATAAATCGGCTCAGTTTGTAAAAATTAGTATCGCTAGCAGAGATGATTCGATTATAGTAAAAGTCGAAGACAATGGCATTGGTATCCCCTTAAAGTTTCAAGAAAATGTGTTCAGTATGTTTCAGAGGTTTCACCCTCATATTTCTTATGGTAGTGGCTTGGGAATGTACATTGTTAAAAAGCATCTTGATAGTATGTCAGCCGAGATAAATTTGGTGAGTTCAAACAATGGAACGTGCATTGAAATGGCGTTTTTAAATGATTAAGAGGTAAAAATGAGCCGTATTCCTGTAATGATCATCGATGATGAATATACCGATAGATATTTGCTTAAGCGTATCTTGAAAAAATCGAGTAAGGTTGGAGAAATCTTTGAGGCTGAGAATGGTCAAGAAGCATTAGATTTTCTAACCGCTTATGATGATAACTTGAAAAAATTTCCTAATGAATTTCCGCCCTTATTTATATTTCTAGATATAAATATGCATATTATGAATGGTTTCGAATTTCTTGAACAGTTTGCTAAATTGAGAAATGTTGAAGATATTTATAAAATATGTGTTTTTACTATGTTTACTTCTTCAGAACGGCTTGAAGACAAAGAAAAGGCCGATCAATACGATTTTGTTAAAGGTTTTATTTCTAAGGGAACTTTTTCAGTAGCATCACTGGAAAAATTAATTAACGAGCATCTTTCACATATAAGTACAAAACATAAAATTTAGGCGGTCAAGCATTATTGACTGCTCACTAGCCCTAGACATTGACGGAATTGACATTTTAATGAGTTTTACCAAGAAATACCTCCATTTATTAACGCTGCTTTTTCCTATACTGCTTTTAGGATGTGGTGGTGGCAGTTCTACTAGTGGAGCCAGTGAGAGCAGTATTACACCAAGTTTAATAGAGATTGAAGCTGATATAAGCAGCAACTTAGACGCTTATAATACCAATGTAGATTTTACCCTTTATGTTAAGTCTAACCAGCTAAAAGCATTTGTTTATAGTACCGGGGACTCTAATGAATTTGTGTCTTATGCTTCGGGTTCAACGTCAAAATTGGTGGCGTCAGTCATTATTTTATCTCTGGTCAATGAGGGCATATTATCACTTGAGGATAGTCCACAAAACTATATTCCTTCGTGGCCAAGCACAGGCAACCTTGCCGCTATTAAATTAAAACATTTACTGAGTTTTACTTCTGGTTTATCTGAAGCACCTTTATGCGTTTATACCGCCAACGCTAATTTTGAAACATGTGTAGACAATATCGCCAGTGCCAATAGCCTTGCTTCGGTAGCTGGTAACGAGTTTTATTACTCGCCATCTCATTTGCAGGTTGCTGGATTGATGGCTGTTAAGGCGTCGGGGAGTACCTCATGGCAGTCGGTATTTGAACAGTTTCAATCAAAAACAGGTTTGTTTTTAAACTCAATATATGATTTGCCTTCGGTTAGCAATCCTCGGCTTGCTGGCGGTATGCATTGGACTGCCGATGATTATATGTTGTTTTTAGAGGCGTTATATAATAAGAGTATTTTAACACCTGCTCTTATCGAGCAATTAAGTTCGGATCAACTTGGTGATGCAGCCATTGGCAACTCTCCCGCCTTAAATCAACTTAATGAAGACTGGCACTATGGTTACGGCGCTTGGCTTGAATGTCAGGGCAGCCCGTTTGATTGTACTCAAACAGAAAGAATATCATCCCCTGGCACTTATGGAGCTTATCCATTCATTGATTTTGAACATGGCTACTATGGTATTGTCGCTAGAGAAGGAGCGCAAGGAACTTTTCATGAAGGGATAGATTTATTTAGAGCTTTTTCGACAAGCTTGGAAGATTGGGCATCAATGAAGTAAGTAGAGCAGCTTGAATTTAAACTTAAGTTTAATGAGTACCCTGTATTTTTAACAGAGCGTGGCGAAAATCTCGGGGGCTTGCCCCCGTGCTGAATAGTGTGAACTGGGCTAAACCTAGTCAGAGCTATCTAGCATTGGTGTTTTCAAGCTTCTATTAGCTTTATCGCAAGCGATAAAAAACAACAACTAAAAAACTATTGGCATCTATTGATATAATATTTACTGATGTATTTTTGTACAATATTGAAAAATAGTAAAAAAATGCTTGGAGATAAGTAAAATTGTGCTACTTTTAAATTGTAAGGGTAAGTTGTGTACAATAATAAAAAGGGGAACTTTATGGCGACTGAAAATGCCTTATATACAATTTTAATGGAAAAAATAAAACAAGACGCGTTAGTGTTGCCCACTTTGCCAGAAGTAGCTTTAAAAGTAAGGCAAGCGGCAGATGATTCTGACATTAACTTAGGTCAGATGGCAGATATTATCGCACAGGATCCCGCGCTATCGCTTGGCATGATCAAGGTCTCTAATAGTGCATTGTTAGGGCGAAGTGTTAAAGTTGAAACCGTTTCTCAAGCGGTTACTCGTATTGGTTTAAGACAAATTAAAAGTATCGCCACGGCAATGGCACTTGAGCAAGTATTTGTTTCAGAAAATGACGTTGTAGCCATGTATATGAAGAAGTCATGGCGCAAAACCGTTGATATTGCATCTGTGGCGATTAGCCTGATGAGTTTATATCTAAAAGAGCATAAACATACGCCGTTAACGCTAGATACAATTACCTTAGCCGCTTTGATTCATAATATTGGTGTCTTACCTATTTTGACTGAAGCAGAACAGCATCCAGACATTTTTGCTAATCCCACTTTTTTACAACAAGCGATTATTAAACTATCAGGTAAACTTGGTGGCACTATCAGCCGGGCTTGGGAGCTTTCAGACGAGCTAACGTTATTAGTTGAAAGCTGGAGTGATTTAACGGTATTGCCAAAAGAAGTGCACTATTTAGACTTTATTCGTGCCGGCGCTATTTATCATAACATCTTTAAAAATGAGTCAACGCAAGAAGTACTTTTAAATAGTTATGTAAAAAAAGGTGTTTTACCGACAGCAGACTTTATGCAGAGTGATGATTTTCAAGCTTTATGTGACGACGTTAAAGCTATGTTTACCTCGTAACTCACACAACTTATATACCATAAAAATTATGTAATGTTTATCGAGTTATTAATGTTAAAAAACAGCTGGAAAGCTGTTTTTTTTGTTTAAATAGTTAGCATTCTTTTTGCGGTATCTAACATTCTATTGGCAAACCCCCATTCATTATCGCACCACACTAACATTTTAACTAAGCGCTTATGGCTGACGCGGGTTTGGTTGCCATCAACAATACAAGAGTGTGGATCGTGATTAAAATCAGCCGAAACTAAAGGCTCCTCGGTATAGGATAAAATACCCTGTAAACCATTGCTCGCTAGCGTTTTACTTTGCGCTTCTTTAATGACTTGGTTTATATCTGCGATAGTAACATCTTGATTGACGGTAATGCTTAAATCCATCGCCGTAACATTGAGTGTTGGTACACGAACCGCTATTGCTTCAAAGCGACTTTTGAATTTTGGTAAAATTCGTTCAATACCTAGGGCTAATTTAGTGTCAACTGGAATAATTGATTGGCTAGCTGCGCGTGAGCGACGTAGATCTGGGTGATAAGCATCAATAACTTGTTGATCATGCATTGATGAATGGATAGTGGTAATTGTGCCACTTTCAATGCCAAAAGCATCATCGAGTACCTTTATTACCGGTACAATGCAGTTTGTGGTACAAGAGCCATTTGAGACAATACGGTCATTATTGCTAAGTTGTTGATGATTAATGCCATAAATAATGGTGGCATCAACATCATTACTGCCAGGGTGAGAAAATAAAACTTTTTTAGCACCTTGTTTTATATGGGCTAAACCATCTGCTTTACTACCATATATGCCAGTACAATCCAGCACTATGTCTACTTGCTGTTTTTGCCATGGTAGCGCGGTTAAGTTGTCATAATGAGATAAAGCCACCTTATCCTGATTAATAAAAAGACTTTCATCTTTTAACTCAACAGGAAAAGCAAAACGACCGTGAGTGCTGTCGTATTTTAATAGATGGCTAATACCGCTAGCAGGGGCAAGGTCATTAATAGCAACTAAGTTGAATATATCGGTTTTGCTACGTTCATAAAGTGCTCTAGCAATGCTGCGTCCGATGCGACCAAAGCCGTTAATAGCAATATTTATCATAAGTCTTTCATCAAAAAAGTGGGGACGAATCCCCTCCTAAAATGAATAGGGTGGACAATGTTTTATTGTCCACCCGCCCTGTTTTCTACAACGCGTTTACTGTGTTGACTACGTTATCGACAGTGAAACCAAAGTGTTCAAGTAACACATTGCCCGGAGCTGATTCGCCAAAGGTTGTCATGCCTACTACCGCACCATTTAAGCCAACATATTTAGCCCAAAAATCAACATGAGCCGCTTCAATCGCGACACGTTTTATCACACTTGCAGGCAATACTGATTCTTTATAATCGCTTGTTTGAGCATCAAAAACATTCGTCGATGGCATAGACACTACGCGAACTTTTTTACCTTGCGCTGTTAATGCCTTGGCAGATTCTACGGCTAATGCCACTTCTGATCCTGTGGCAATCAATATTATTTCAGCGCTGCCTTCGCAATCTTGTAAAACATAAGCGCCTTTTTCAATATCGCTCACTTGTGTTTGGTTGCGAACCATAGCAGGTAAACCTTGACGTGAAAAAATCAGTGCCGAAGGTGCCTTTTGATTTTGTACCGCTGATTTCCAGGCAACAGCAGACTCAGTAGCGTCACATGGACGCCACGTCGTTAAGTTTGGCGTAGTACGTAAATTAGTTAATTGCTCAATAGGTTGATGGGTTGGACCATCTTCACCTTGACCAATTGAGTCATGGGTATAAACAAAAATATTTTGAATGCCCATCAGTGCCGACATACGCACGGCGTTGCGCGCATATTCCATGAACATCATGAAAGTAGCACCGTAGTTAATGAAACCGCCATGCAGTGAAACACCGTTCATGATACCGCTCATACCAAACTCACGTACGCCGTAAAAAATATAGTTACCTGCGGGATCAGTTTCAATACCTTTTGAACCCGACCATAATGTTAAGTTAGAGCCCGCTAAATCAGCAGAGCCACCTAACATTTCAGGTAATACTTTACCAAAGGCTTCAATGGCATTTTGCGAGGCTTTACGTGAGGCAATATTTTCGCCGCTTTCATGGCATTCTTGAATGAAGGCATTGGCTTTTTCTTCAAAATCTTGCGGTAATTCACTTTTTACTACGCGGCGTTCAAATTCACTGGCAAGCTCAGGGTAGGCATCTTGATAAGCACTGAATTTTTCATTCCAACTCACTTGGCTGGCTTGGCCTTTTTCGTTTTGATCCCATTGACCATAAACGTTTTCTGGTACTTCAAACGGTGCATGCGACCAGTTTAAAAAGTCGCGTGTTGCTTGAACTTCATCGTCACCTAGTGGTGCCCCATGACAATTATGCGTACCCGATTTATTCGGTGAACCAAAACCAATAATAGTTTTACAACAAATCATGCTTGGTTTGTCAGTAATTGACTTTGCTTCAATGATTGCTGCAGCAATAGCGTCACTGTTATGGCCATCAACACTTATGACGTGCCAGCCATAAGATTCAAAACGAGCCGGGGTATTGTCGGTAAACCAACCTTCAACGTGACCGTCAATAGAAATACCATTATCATCCCAAAAAGCAATTAACTTACCTAAACCTAAAGTACCCGCTAATGAACAAACTTCATGAGAGATGCCTTCCATTAAACAGCCATCACCTAAGAAACAATAAGTGAAGTGATCAACTATATCGTGATTTTCGCGGTTAAACTGTGCCGCTAAGGTTTTTTCGGCAATAGCCATACCTACGGCATTAGAAATACCGGCACCAAGTGGGCCTGTGGTGGTTTCAACACCTGGTGTGTAACCATATTCAGGATGACCAGGTGTCTTAGAATGTAATTGACGGAAGTTTTTTAAATCATCAATGGATAAGTCATAACCCGTTAAATGCAATAACGAATAAATGAGCATTGAGCCATGACCGTTCGAAAGAATAAATCGATCACGATCAGCCCAGTTTGGATCACTCGGGTTATGTTTTAGAAAATCACGCCATAACACTTCGGCGATATCAGCCATGCCCATTGGGGCTCCAGGGTGTCCTGATTTTGCTTTTTGCACGGCATCCATGCTTAAAACGCGGATGGCATTGGCTAATTCTTGACGCGACGACATATTGGCTCCAGATCTACTTATTTTTGAAAAGGTATTAATACCTAAATTAATTGCGCGTATTTTCCCTTACCCAAGGGGTGATCGCAAATTAAATTGTGTTATTTGTTATATTTTTTTCACTACTATTGATTATTGAGTAACACATTCTTCATAAAGTCTGCTGGAGACATTTGGGTTAGCATAAAAAATAGTGCTAGTATTCTGGTAGAGATTATCCTTAATTCATTGATTAACTATAAAAATAATGTCAACAAAACTACGATGCTTCAGCCTTGCTTTCGTCATATACCTTATTGTCTGTGTAAGTACGGCACTTTTTATTATGCCTTTCTCTTTCATCAGCTTTATTGGCCCAATAGCAGGAATGACCACTGCTTTGGTTATTTTTTTGGGCACCAGTATATTATTGGTAACGACTGCTGTTGTTATTATCCTTTCAAGTTTTCTCTCTTGGCATTTTAATTTAGATATTAATTTAGCGATGGTTATCATTACTGTGTTGGCTATTATGCTGCAAAGTTATTGGGCAAAGCAGCTCACATTAGCAGAGGTTTATCAACAAAACTGGCTACAATCACGACTAGCTTTACTTACCTTTCTTTTTAAAATTGGCCCTTTAACGGCAATAGTATGCGCTAGTGCCATTCTTGTTATTACCATGTTAGATAACAAAATGTTGGCGGGAAATTTATTTTATACTTTTATTAGCAGTTGGTCGGCGAGTGTTTTATTCGCAATATTTTTTACGCCTTTATTATTGTTAATTAAAAAACCACAACAGTTAACGCCTTCAAAACGATTTTTTATTATTTTTGCCTCATGCTTAGCTTTTATCGCTATTGGTTTGTTGTTTAAAATATCTCAAACGGTGCAATTACATGAGCGCCAAAACATGTTTATGCAAATGAAAGGTGATATAAAGCAAGCTATCGAACAAGAAGTAGCCCTAGCGGTTAGTAAATTAAACAGTTTGTCGGCTTTTATAAAGGCCAGTCAAGAGGTGTCTTCGTCTGAGTTTAACTTATTTGCCGAGCAAGTTTTTAAGGAGGACTCAGCGATAAGAGCACTTGAGTGGGCTCCCATTGTTGAACAGACACAAAGAGCCAATTATGAGCGGCAAGCAACAAGTATAATGGAGCAAAGTAATAGCGAAAAAATGAAAATAGCTCAGGAGCGAGAGGTTTATGCGCCAGTACATTATGTTTATCCGAGTTTAGGCAATAGCATAATCCTTGGTTTTGATGTGCTAACCAATTCAACTGATGTACTGACTATGACAGATATTATGGCTAGAGATAACGTTGTCGCCAGTGCGCCAATTAACTTGATACAAGATGACCATAGTAATCCCGGTGTTTTATTTTATTTACCCGTTCATGATGTTGGTAAACACACTGAAACTCCTTTTCTAAATAACAGTCATTACAAGCGAAGTTTGTTGGGGGTTGCAGTTGCGGTAGTGCAATTTGAAGGTTTTTTTAATCAAATGTCCGAACTTGCAAAATATGATATTGATTTGTTTATTGAAGATGTCAGCTCAACTGAGTCTTATATTTTATTTGGTATGCAACTAAATAACAGTAACCGCCATGTAGAGCAACTTGATTTAGTTATTTATTCACGCCATTGGCGCATTAATCTTGTTGATCAGCAACCTTGGCAAATGCAACAAAAAGGTTGGCAAACATGGGGGATGCTCTTTGGGGCAACCTTTGGTGGCATTTTATTTCAACTGCTCATTTTAATGATGGCTGCGTACTCAAGTGAATTAAGTGCCCAAGTTATGAGAAAAACTCAAGAATTGATTATATCAAAAGACCAGTCTGAACAAGAAAGTATTGCAAAAACGAATTTTTTAAATACCTTAAACAAAGAATTACAAACCCCTTTGCAAGCTATTAGCCTCTTTATCGAGCAGTTGAAAAAAACACAGCAACAACAGCAGCAAGTCACTATTAATAATATTGATTTAGCACAAAAAAATATGAGTCAATTACTTGATATGGTCATTGATTTGTCGAAAATTGAATCAGGCGAATTAATTGTTAAGTCTGTTCCATTTGATCTGCATGGTTTTTTGATGCGTATAGATGATATTTTAAAAGCTCAAAATATGTCTAAAAACAGAACCATCACCTTATTAATAGACCCGTCGGTACCACACTTTATTAACAGTGATGAATTGCGTATTCAGCAATTTCTAATGGCGTTGTGTGAGTGTATACATGAGCTTTATGCCATGAAGAATATACGACTTACCGTCAAAGCTCATAGTCATCAACTTAACACGGCCACTTTGTTGTTTATTTTTACCGGACATATTGATGAACAGGCCAAAGCTGAAGCACCATTTGTTGATTATATCTCAAAAGATATATCGCAATACAGTACACAAATGGCAATGGTAAAAGAGGTTTGTCAGTTAATGAAAGGGGATGTGAGCCTTGGGGTGACTAACTCGGGTGAAAAGATTTTAACAGCAGCAATTAAAATTATTAAAACGACCAATGAACAACAGCTAACTTATCAAGCTGATGTTTTTGATAGTTAAATTAATTATTTAATTTACTTGAATTTTTTACTTGTATTAGCTATTGAAATGGTTTAATTTTTAGTCAGGTTGTATGTTTTCCCAACTAAAAGTAAAAGGGCGAAAATATTTACGCAACCCATTAATATAATTTAAAGAGCATCTATAAACTAAAGAACATAGATAAGGTCAATAATGAACAAGTCATCCTCTCGAGGATTAAAGCTGACTACGGTTATTTTTGCAGTATTGGTTATGGCCGTTTCTGCAATATTAAGTAATACCTCAGTAGCTGATGACATGGATGTAAAAACAGCAAAAATAGCACAATCAGAACAATAAATGATAGATTCGCAGAGACTTTGAGCACCGTGCGCTATATAAAATACACTGCCTTACCTTAGGGTATTACGCTATCGTATAATGGAAATTTAAGCCTTGACTACCCAGTGATGAGTGGTTAAGGCTTTTTTCTTGGTGATTTTTCTAGGGAGTTTTACTGGCTAATATTATAGTCATAAAGTATTTGGCGTCCTCGGCGGGAGTCGAACCCACGACATCACCCTTAGGAGGGGGTGGTTTTTGCTTTTAAGTTATTGTAATTATAGGTGGAATTATGTTGTAGTGCAAAATAATAGTTCTTTACGCGCGATTTTATATTTATAGTTTTTAATAAAGTGTGGTTATTGTGTATTTAAAAGTTCAATTAATGATAATTTGGGTGAAAAATTGAATAGCACTTGGAATAATTATTATTGTTTTAATAGAAAGGTGGCGTCTCTGGCGCGATTCGAACGCACGGCATCAAACTTAGGAGGTTTGCACTCTATCCAACTGAGTTACAGAGACATTTCCCTACTTTATCTCTAATTTATCTTGATGTCATTATTAAAATAGGAGGATGGTAATAAATACTTCATATCACTCTGATTTCCTACATATTAATAACATTGGCTTATTAGACCATGCTTATTTGCGCTAATCTTCCATAATTGATTTTATATGCTTATTTTGTTGCCAATTTTCTATAGCTCTTTCTTGTGTTGATGTACCAATAACTGAACCTTTGGGGATCTTTGCTCGACTTTTAAAGTAATCATCAGAAAAACTATCTCTAATTCCTTTTTCAATATGAGATTTAGGCTTGTAAGCATGTTTATCAGCAATTTTATTGATAATATTACTTAATGTGAATTTTGTATTGTTAACGAGCCATACTGCATCATCAATCGCATCTTTTAAAACCGTTTTTTTTCCTATGGCTTTTTCAAATTCACCCTTAGGTAGTTTTGCTATTACTGCTTCTTGGATTTCATCTTTATTAGGGTATTCGTACTTCCTAGAGACAATTTGAATTGTAGATTTCAAGGATTTATTTTGATCTTTAATTAACCAACATGCCAAGCTTACTGCTTTGCCAAATGGAGTATTATTATCAATTTTAATTTTATTATTCTGTTTTAGGCTTTTAGTTATTTTTATTTTATCTTTCGTCTTTTTATTTTTTCCAGCCGAAATAAACCTAGAGATTTGTTGTGCTGTGAATTCATTATTAATTATTCTCTTTTTCCAGCCTGTTTTTAATGGGTATTTTTCTCCAAGAGCTAAAGCTTGCTTCTTCTTAAAGCCTGACCTTCCTGTTAAGTTTTCTTCAAGAAGCTCTTTAGTTAATATTATTTTTTTAGTCATTCTATGATTATAATTTTTTAATTATTATCGCTAAATTAACACATACATTAACCGTTTTTCTATTTATAAATATGTCTGAAACCGAACTATTAATTATTTTAAAGTAACCAAGCACCCCAAAGTTCACTAGTATCACAAATCAAAGGATATAAAGTATAACTTTTCATATTTTTAGATGGGGGAATTTATTGTTTTTCTTCACTTAAAGAAAGATCTCAGCACACTAGCAAGCTTATTGTTTTAGGGGTGTTAAAAATGGGATTGGTCAAACAAAGGTTAGCAAATATTAATGAAGATAATTTAATTGGCGAAAATACTTTTAATTGTAGGGAAGTGGTATCTTAAAATAAGTGATATTTTATATTACAGTTCAGTTATTAGTTTTTGTAAGTATTAAGTTATTGAAAATAAAGTGAAATATTAGTTGTGGCTAATTGCCTTTTGATAACGTGAAAATATATAATTTCACTTGTTACTTAAATGAGTAACCTTGAAATTTAAAAGGTAATGTTATGAAAAAAATTAAAAACAGCACATTAATCTCGAATCTTTTAGCAAAGAACCTCGCTAAGAAAAAATTACGAATGAAGCCATCTGCTTATGAAAGTTGTGAGTCAAATTCTACACATTTGAAAGAGTGGCTCGCGGATAAGCATATTGACGAAATATCTATAGAATTTTGGGAAGATTTTTTTAGTCACTTAAGGAACCGATATTCAGGGAGCAAAACATCGCAATATAAAACAGTACTTAATGCTGTTTATAAAGAAGCAATGCTTGAAAGTTTAGTACCTGAAAATTTAGTTGAAAATATCTATGTTGGGGAAAGGCCAGTAGGAGATAAAAAAGTGTATTCTGAACAAGAAATAGAACAGCTATTGAGTTCTGTTGTAGGTTTTCAATTTGAAAAAGCTCTAATTCAATTAGCAATTTCAACAGGGTTAAATCTTTGTGAATTAATGGCTATCACAGAGTGCGATTACGATTTTGCCAATAAAAAATTGTTAATTAGCAAAAGACTTGTTTCTGGGAAGTTAGTTAATATTAACAAAGATGGTTCTACGATGGAGGTTCCTCTTAACTTAGTATCTATAAATGCAATAGAGAAGCTGATTGAATTAGCAAAAGATCACTGTTTGGATGAATGTATGTTCATTGATAATAATAAAGCTGAAACAGTAAAACTTAAATTCTTGGCAATCAATTCAAAAACCAATAAACGCTATGAGTCAGTAGACTTGTTTAGAAGCTCATTTTTCATAGATTATTGTAAGTTAGCAGATGTTAAATATTTAGCTCCAGATAATTTACGCCATACAGCAATTGTTCAAATGATAATTTCTGGGGCAACACTTGAATGGATTGTTGAGCAAGTAGGACATACAGATGTTAAGGGATTAAAACGTCACTATGGTAAGTGGATTGATTTAGCAGAGCAAAAAAACTGTCTAAATGATGGAGATAAAAATTATACTGTTCAAAACGCTGCTAATGATCCTCTATTTGATGCTAATCCTGTCAATAAAACGATGAAAAATCATATTAAATTCTCACTTATCTCTTTTCTTAAATCATTATTTAACTGGGGAGATAAGGCCGCTTAAGGTAGCAAATAAATATTTGGGGGAATATTTATGAATCAAACAAAGAATCTAAAGATTAGTACGTACAACTGTAGGGAAAATTATTATTCCCTATAGTTGTACGTAATTGGTTACAGACAAATTTCTGGTAAAGTAACCCCATCAATATTGATTTTTATGATGGGAGTATCATTACAAGTATCATTTAAGCAAATCTGTACACCATAATCATAATTTTCAAGATCAATGTTATCTAACAACACTGTTTTTTCATCACTTGATAATAAAAATTCAGTATTTTCTTCTATCATAACTTCATCTTTTATAACTCTGACTATTTTATAATTATTTTCATTTATGCCTTCTCCATCTGCTATAACAAACTCATGCATTTGGCATAAAGGCAGGGAATTCCCGAACTGAGATAAAAATAGATCTTGGCTACAAGTGCTTTCAGGGGAAAGAGCATGGCGTAATTTATAAACACCACCATTTGTTGAAGCAACCACATAATCCATAAATTTATTTGCATCAATAAGTCCTGCACCACATCGATCACCTGAGCAATCTTGATCGGCACTAGGAACATCTTCCCGTATTGGGCTTGCTGTTGTTTTTAAATAGGTGAATATTTCATCACGGGTTAATTCTGGATTATGTTGAAGACCTAAAGCAGCAACACCTAATGTAAGTGGAGATGCTTGACTTGTTCCTTCCCACCAACCAGTATGTGTTGAGATTTCACCTTCAGAATAACTCGCACTATAACCGACAATATCAACTCCTGGAGACATAGAGTTAACAGAACCATGATTTGAAAATTCAGCTTTATAGCCTTGCTTATCCGTTGCGCCAGAAACATAAACTCCTTCACATATTGCGGGTACGTATGTGGTCATATCTTCATTGTTATTACCAGCAGAAACAAAGATCATTACCCCTTGTTGATTGGCAAAATCAATTGCTTCTTGCATGTAACTTGGGCAGGAACCTGTTGAACCAGCAATGCTTATATTTATTATATCGGCTTTTTCAATGACAGCAATATCGTCTACTTCTCCACCAGCGGCATGAATAACAGCATCCGCTAAGTCGCTTAAAGGACCTATACCACAAGATAAAACCCTAAGTGCAATAATGTCGGCATCAATAATACCTGATATACCAATACCATTATTCGATTTTGCACCTATAATAGAAGCGACACCTAAACCATGCCCCGTAATGCATCCTGTTGCCTCACTGACTGCATCATTAAAGTCTCGAAATTCAGGTTGACGCATTTCCCCAAATTCATCAAAGAAGTTATACCCGTAACTCCACTCCATATCTGGGTGGTCATGAAAACCTCCATCAATAACAGCAATGCGTAATTTTTTATTTTGTACAGACTTATTTTCTGCTGATAGAATTTCACTAGAACCAGCATAAAGATCTTTACTGTGCCAGTAATACTGATTTGAAAATTCAGGATCATTAGGTTCATTATTAATACTACTTTCTTTTACTTGTTTATTTGATGAGCGTTTTATGCTTTTAATACTTAATGGTAACTGTTTTATTGTTGGTTTTGGAGCTTTTAGCCAAACGTCTTCTTCAACCGTTAAATATTTACTATTATTCTTAATTGATTCTACTTCGCTTTCATCAACTGTTATTGATTTATAATGTTCGCTACCAACTTCTTTAACAATTAATTTAATATCTTTTGCGTATGTCGTGTTAAGCGAAAGCAGAGTAAGCATTGTTATTAGTACTGTTTTATTCATTTTCTTTATCCTTTTGCTTAATTGGCTTCACAAGTTGTTGTATTTCCCAAGGAGGGAATCAAATTATTGAGGAATTGATATTGTTGGTTAAACTTCCATGATTCCCCATCAAACGATCCCATTTGTGTATTACCAATAATTCCTGAAAATGCTTGGTACTTATCACTGTACTGATAATTTAACGAAGGTAAGGGAGGGAGATTGTCATTTGTTAATGAGGCTAGTAAATTAATGTTTCCTGCCAGTTTATTATATTCAGCCCCAGCCATTGTTTTAACGTTCATTAAAAAGGTTTTTAGTTCAGTCTCAGTGATTGAGTTATTTTGATAATTAGCTAAAGCCTCAGCTAATTGAGTGACTTCAGGGGAAGACTTTTTTTCCATAGAGCTTTGTTTTATAGCCGTAAATTCTGTTAATTTCTCTGCTATTGCGCTGTTGTCTAACCCTCCATAGAAATAAGCTGATTTAGTATAAAAAGTGACAGCATCATCAAAATCATCAAACTTGAAAACTTGCTCACTATTTTTCCATAATTCAACTTCAGCCAAAACAACTTCAACAGATGTATTAATTAAGGACAATTCAAGTGTTTTTTCAATAGCAGTTACATCACTATTACTAGAGGACACAGTTATTGATAGCGTTGAAGTAAGTGCATTTTCTAGCTCGTTAATTGTAATAATTAGATCATTATTAATAACTTGTGCTGAAGCTTTATTAGTTGAGGGTAAAAACTCTATAGCGTATGAAAGATCTCCAGTGCCAGTGTAATCTAACGTTAATGTTATCTTTGCTTTTTCTTGTTCATTAATTGCTAGCGATGTTTCCGCTAGTGAAAATGATAGGGTTGCTGGTGGTGTTACTACTTTTGATGGAGCTGTTTGCGACTCACCTGAGCCACCACCGCATGCGGTTAAAGTGATACAGCATAGTGTTATCATTATTTTCTTTATTATTAAATTCGACATAACTTCTCCTAAGTCGATTAGTTTTATTTTGGGATTAATAAGATGTTAATTGGCGTAAGTAGTCATCAATGAATGGTAATTGTCACGATATTCACTTACCTTGAGGGAGTTGCCATTTTGCTGTTTTATTTGAGCATTAAATATTTCAACGTAGTTATGGTTTTCTTTAAGCTCTGAATTTAGTTGTATTGAATAATCATGGCTTAGTGCTCCCATATTTTTCATCATAGTGACAATAGAAGGTTGACCATTTGAATCTTTAATATATTGATAAGCTAAGCCATAGTGCTCATAAGCTAAAGAAGAGTTTCCATACTCATCAGAAAAATAAACGACCAAAGTTGGGTCATATTCATTATGGTTAGTCTTTTTAGCGACACTCATACCGCTTAAATAAACAGCTTGCCCCTCACTAAACCAACGAGGGAGTTTAAAACCGTCAAAATCTGCGGAAAGAGCATGTTGAATGGTGTGAATTAACTCATGCTGAATAAGTTTATTGATATCATCAGGTACAACGATTGATTCAGCACCGATGGTAATACCAATTGCAGTACCTTCCCCCCAACCATAAGGCTGAGTATTCTCATGAAGACAGACATAAATTTTATCTTCAAGTTTATAGTCACTCTCTGTTTTATATTGGGTATAGGGATCATTTTCCGTTAAATTAACGACTTCATCTGTTGTTAAGTTTTTAGTGGTTTTTGTTGCCCAGTCATTTTGTTGTTGGCTAGTCCAGTTATCAAACTCTGCTGGATAAGAGAAACTTGGATAGCCCTTTTGGTATAACCAGTTTCTAATTTCCTTCAACCTCCCAAGTCGAATACTGGTTTTAGCATCAAAAAATTCTTGCTCAGAGATTCCCATCGAAGTTAGTGCACTAGTTAAATTATTTTCTACCCATGTTGCGGCTTGTTTAAAGTCACTTTCAGGGAGATCAGGGTTACCAAAGACCATGGTTTTCTCAGATTCAAAGTAATAGTCGTTATAACTTTGGTAACAGTGACGAGAATTTTGTCCGTATTGCTCATAAGAAGGAAAATCTTCTGTTGAAAAGTACTTTCCTGTATTAATTGAATTGTAAAACTGGCCTGATACTGTTGAAGTGTTTGGTGGTACGTAATTACTATTGTTGTTTGAGTTTTCTTCACCGTCATCACCTCCACCACAAGCTGATAAGGTAAGTATTAGTGAACTAATGACAAGAAGTTTATTTAATGGCTGCTTCATTTGATATCCTATTAAATTATTATTTTCAATAATCTAAAGTTATCAAATAATTGGCTAGTCTATTAGTTACGTAAACTTTAAAAAAAACCACAAATAAAACTTTATAAAAGACACAAAAATATTGTGGAGGTACTATAAAATTATGCTGCTATCTTCTTTTTCAGCCATGCTTTAGCGAAACGTAAATCGTTTTCAATAGTTCTTACTGATACATCAAGTAATCTCGCTATTTCTTTATTACTACGTTGAGCGAAATAACGTAGTTCTAACGTTTCAGCTTGGCGAGGGAATTGTTTTGATAATTCTTCTATCTCGCTGCTCATAGTGATAATAGCGGTATTTTCATGATTACTTTCATCTACTGTATTTAAAGCACTTGGCGAACTGAGTTGTGTTTTTTCGGGGTTTCGCGATTTAGTTTTTACTTGTTTGCGGTAATGATCAATGAATACATTTCTCACCGCTGAATTTAAATAACTATAAAATTGACGTTGAGTTTCAATCGATATCAATGACTCAGCTTTTGAAAGTTTTATAAAAGCATCATGGGCTATATCCGTAGCCGACATACTAATGATAGCGGTATTGGCATCTTCAGGTAACTTTTCATGATTTACTTTGGCATATTCTTTTATTTTTAAATAGGCGAAGTTCATTAATAACTGCGTAGCTTTAGCCTCACCTTTTTGCCAGCCATTAATTAACTCAATAACGTCTTTTTCTTCCATTTAATATTTACCTTTAGTTAATTCAAAAACTTCAGAGTCTTTTAAAATAGTTAATGAACCTGTTTTTTGTAGGGTATCTATCCATAGTTGATTATTAATAATAACTGGGCTTTCAAGTGAATTATGACCGTGAACCACCGCATCAATATTGTAAATAACTGTTCCTGACGGCTCTATTAAGTTTCTTCTTTGCCAAATAAGGGGAATAATACTTTTCTCGTTTACCTTTAAACTTTCTAGTTCGTGCCAATCAGCAGGGGCTTCAGCATGAGTAATGCCTATTATGCCAAACTCTGTTTTTACTGACATGGAAAGAGGCATCTTTATTCTCACTAAGTGTGCCCATGCAAGTAGCTTACTAGGGGTATCAAACCACCTTTTTATCCATTGACCGCCATTTTTCTGCAATATTTCCCAGCAGTCATGATTGTCAAAACCTTGTAAAAAGAGATATTCATGGTTACCTAGTACCGAGTGAAACCATGGTTCTATCAGCAATTCAAGACATTTTTCAGATTGCTCGCCTCGATCTATGATGTCACCTACGGCAAATAATCGGTCAACATTAAAATTAAACTGGACTCTTTTTAATTGCTCAATTAATAAAGCGTAATTACCGTGAATATCGCCAACAAAATAATCTTGACCCAAGTTGTTTATATCAAAACTTTTAGTTATACCTATGTTTAGTAAGTACAAAATCCATATCCTTAAGCCATTATTCCCTTATATAGAGTAAGTAGGATAAGGTGATTTTATAAGGCACGGATTAAATACTAAAAACCACATACGATTTAATACAGTAATATTAGAAGGTGAGTTCATAACCAAATGAAAACTGCCTACCAATAACAACTGAGTTAATTGGATATACGCTGGTATTAAAATAAGGATACCATTGCTCAGAAGCATCTGATGGAGCGCGAGTATCAAATATATTAATAATACCGACACGGAATTTATGGTGCTGTTCAAGCTGAAAGCCCATAGTCATATTGTATAAGCTAAGTGGGGAGTAACGCTTCTCTTCAATTTGTGTCCAGTCGCCAGGATCTACATTATTTGGTATAGAGCCATAATAAATATGAGTTAACGCCACATGCCACTGTTTAGCTTGTAACTCTAGTACAGAGTTCACTTTTGACCTTAAGTCCGTATTATAATAATTATCACGGTAATCTTTATCTACAGTCTCGTCAGCGTATGTTTGCACTTTCATTTCTAAAACATGGCTATAAGCGGAGTCAAATTTTAGAAAATAATGATTACTAAGCTCGTATGATAAGGTGATTTCTAAGTCAAAACCTGTTGTTTCTCTCATGGCAGAGTTGATAAAACTTGTTCTAACAGTATTTATTTTAAATGAATCATAACCACTTTCACCGTTTCTATCTATCTGGTTTAATGTTGATATACAGGTGCTATCAGATAAGTTTCGTTGGCCAGATAAACACTGGTATTCGTTAATATTAATGTTGTATAAGCTATCAGGTACAACAATATTGTTTAAATGAATATTATACAAATCGAAAGTTAAGGCTGCGTTGTTATGTGGTGACCAGACAAAACCTAGTGTCGTTGTACGACCTGTTTCAGCTTTTAGTTTTTTGTTGCCAGAAGATTCATTAAAAGCACTATAAAATCCAGTAAAGTCAAAGTATTCATCACAAGTTTTTGATAAAGAATCTAAACTATCTCCCCCAAGTAAAATATCGTCATAATTGCCTTGATGAAAAGCATTACAAGAGTCAATTAATGCATAATCACCTACAAAGCCATAAGAGCCAGATACCTCTTTAAATACGTTATGTAAATCAGGCGCACGAAAAGTAGTGCCATGTGTTGTTCGTATTAAAAGCTGTTCAATGGGGTGCCACTCAATACCTACTTTATACGTTGGTGCAACTCTGGCTAAGGTGTCATCTATGTAACGATCATAACGAGCTGCAAAGTCTATGGTTAAATTATCTAAGATAGAGGCTTTTATTTCCCCCCCTATTGCATATCGGTTTCGTTTACCACTTCCTTCTGTACCTACTTTTCCTACCCATCCTTGACCTATTTGCTTAAGTGTTCTTGGATGCTCGTTTAAGTCATATTGTGAAGACTCAAACTCGACAAAAGTTGCAAACTCGATTGGCTTTATTAATATATCTTCTATTTCACCCGTAATGCTTAAGCCAATAGTCGTTACACTTGAATCAGATCGTGATTGATCTAAACCAAAAATTTGATGGAAACCTTCTTCATCTAATGGCTGCCACCAGTTATCAAAATCAACATTAATTGTGCCAGTATTATCGTTATAATTTACATAATAATCAGAGGCTATTTCTTTTTTTAACTGGTAACTTGTTTGTTTGTTTTTTACCAAGCTATGACTTAAATAGGCATCATAATTATAGTTTTCAAAAATAAGTCCTTTTACAGCAACAGAAATATTTAACATACTTTCATCAAATTGCTCTTCTTGCCCTATACCATTGAGTAACTCTTCACGCTGAAAATCACGCATTATCATATAAGAGTTGCCATCCTCGGTGGTGAATTGACCATCACCTGACCAAGCATTACTTGTTTTTATTTCATCTTTTAAGTAATCAGAACTCCAACCCTGAGAGTTTAGGCTAGTGGCTTGACTCTGCCAATAAAGTGTATCGAAGGTTAGCGTATGTTCATGAGAAAGTTCATACTCCCCTGAAAAATATACTGATAAATTTTCTCTCTCATTTATGAATGAGTTGTCACCAGTGTTATCACGACCACAGTAATTGCCCATAAAAGAAATGCTTGTGTAGGTAAGTTGATCATACTGCTGACAAGTATTTTGCCCAGGATCTAAAAGTGTCCAATCATCTTGCAATGTAAAAGCAGCTAAAGCGCGAGGTAACTGTGTTCTGAACTCTGATTGACTCTCAATATCTGCTGGCGTATCAAATCGGTCGTCAAGCCAATCTCGTTGTTTACCTGTGAGCATATCTTGAGCTTCGAATTCTACTGCTAATGTCCAATTGCTATTATTTGTACTGCTTCCTGTAACGAGGGATAAGCGCTTATTGTGTGCATCACCTTTATCTGACGTTGAGCCATGAAGGTTTAGTGTAGTCGAGTTAACATTCTTTTTAGTAATAATATTGACCACACCACCGACAGCGTCAGAGCCATAGATAGATGAGCTTGCACTTGTGATAATTTCTATCTGTTCAACAACAGTTAGGGGAATACTGGCGACATTAAAAACATTGTAATCACCATTATAAACGCGAGGGTAGTTTGCAACTCGTTTGCCATTGATTAAAAAAAGCGTTCTGTTTTGCCCAAAGCCTCTGAGGTTAATTGTTTCAATATTTCGTGCGGAGTCACCACTTTGATTGGAGCCAAATGCTGCGGTATTTGCCTGCAATGCTTCATAAACAGTATTAAAGCCTTTCGCTTTTAAATCTTCAGCGGTGATAATTTGAATTGGACTGGCACTTTCGTATTCAGAACGTTTAATTCTTGAGCCAGTAACTAATATTTTTTCGATTGGCTTATCACTATTTAGTAGCGACTTTTGTGAAAACGCATTGGCTGAATTGCTGAAAAAACTAGTGCCTGTAATAGCAATACACAACAGCGAGAAATGAAAAGTACAAGGTTTTTTCATCGTAATACCTATAATTAAAACAACAAATATAACCAGAAAATAATCTTTAAATAGTTACATTTTTTAACATGTTGCGCATACTAGCATGCAAATAAATCAGTGTTCTAGAATTTCAGAGGAATAAGCTTATTTTATATCAAAGGACTTATATGTTGTTCAAAAAACACACTGACGACAGGGGGGGGATAGTGATTAACATTTTTTTGTTTTTTAGTTGGAATATAAACAGGTCATAGTTAAGGTGCTGATTGCAAGAGTTCTTGCCAATAGCTAATGATATATTCAGCTAGCTCTTTATTTTTGATTAATATAGAAGGCAGCATAGAAACTCCATCTTTAACTATAATAATGTTGCTATCACTTGCTACTTTAATTAATTGAATTTGGGGGTGAGAATCATCAAGTGGCTTCAAGGTTAATTGCTCTCTATTTATGCTCCAATTGATACCATTGATTTTATTTTCTTTAACCAAGTTAGCCGTCAAATCTTTAAATTTAATTTCAATTATTGAAGGGATAATAGTCTTGTTTGGGCTTAATGAACTGTCATAAACATGGTACCAGTCATTTCCTATAAGCTCATCAGGAAGCCATTGCTGATGAGAGTTATCACTTATAAAGTCTTTATGTGCAAGTACGGTAAGATCTCCACCGCTTAAGGGGACAGATAAAGCTAGTTTTGATGTGGCATAAATAAACTTATCTGATCCTGCTCCCTCGCCAAAGTCCATAGTTAATGTATTGTTGTTGATTTTATATACACCACTATATTCTTTAAATTTAATAGTACCGTCATAGAACACAGATTGGTTAATTTTTTCATAATTAAAATATTGTTCATGTGTGCTAGCCCAAAAAATGGGGGCAGACTCTAAAAAAGTACTAATGTGTTGTTGCTGTGGCAAATATTTTGAAAGTTTCTTGGTAAAAAAAAGTTTACTAATAAATTGATAAATTGAGTTTTTTAAATTACTCAATTGATTAACAGCAGAATCAAACAGAGAGTTCTTGTCAGAAAGTTGCTGAGGCTCAGGATAGTATGATGTGCTTGGGTTTGTTGCTAACTTTTGAAAAATACCTGCTTTGTTTAGAGAAAATAGTAAATCTACTTTTTGTTGATTCGATAATTTATGCCAATAGTGCTCTTTAATGGCTCGCATTAATTTTGAATGATCTTTAAATGCCTTGGAATTGTTTTTTTCTTCCCAGTAATATACCGAACCAATAAAAAAGTGATGGAACATTGCTTGGGATACGGTCGTTGGTAAATTTGAATCGGGGAAGAATTTGAGTTTGTTATTTAATGAGCCAAGCATGCTTTCAATTAATTCTGAATCTTGCATTTTAATAAGCAACTTTATTAGTTTGCTGCCAGCATCAAAGGCAATATCTGTGTCGTTTAATTTGTCAAATGTTGATATGGTTTTTTTATAAAGTTTTAATGCTTTTTCATCCTCATTTCGACTTTCATAATTATTTGCTAATGTCATTTCTACGTCTGATCTGGCGTCATAATCTAAATCTAAAACTAGTGAGAACTTTTCTAACATTAGATCAGTTTGATACTTTTCATTTTTTAGCTCATGATATTGAATAACCAAATTAGTGACTAAAGTACTAAAAATGACTATAAAAATGAGGCCAGCGGAAACTGATATTGGGTGTCGATTAAAAACAAATTTATTAACCCTATAAAGCTTGCTAGCTTGATATGCAGTGACAACATAACCTGAAAGAAATTGGGTAATATCATTTTTTAGCTCAAGCACTGAACTATAGCGCTCGGTAGGGATCCTTGATGTAGCTTTTTTTACAAAGGCTTCAAGCTCACATTGGAAACCTGATTTCTTTTCATTCTGCTGGATGAATAACACTGAAAAGACCTTACCCAAAGCATATATATCGCTATACATGTTCGGTCTCTCACCAGCGAGTAACTCAGGGCTGGCATAGCTTGCAGTCATGGCATTTAAATAAGAAGTATAAGCCGAGGCGGTATCAGACTTTCGGCTATTAAACATTCGGGCAATGCCAAAATCCAATATTTTTACTTGGTTATCTTGAGTGATCAGAATATTGGCAGGTTTTAAATCGGCATGAATAACTTGCATTTGATGTGCGTGATTGACTGCGTCACATAAGTCACAAAATATTTTCAGTTTTTCATTTATCGTTAATGTTGGCTCCGTGAATTTTTGAGTAATTGTGTAGCCATCGATATACTCCATAACAATAAAGTGATGGCCTTCATCACTTATACCTGCATCAAAAACTTTACCTATATTAGGATGCGTGAGCTTAGCCATAAAGCCAGCTTCACGAATTAATGCATGCTCACCAATAACTTGTTCAAGTTCACTGTGAATTATTTTAATAGCAACAGTTTGCTCAAACTGTCCATCACAACGCTGTGCTTTATAAACACTGCCCATACCGCCTTTATCAATATGCTCGGTAAGTTTGAATGAACTAATGATTGAGCCAGTTAGGTCTTGAGATGAATTGATGATACCAGCGCTTTCATTCTCTATAAGCGAAGACCAGTAATGGGTATCCATTTCTTTACTTGCTTCATCATCGTTGAGCATATCTAACAGCTCATTGAATATATCTGGGTGGTTTTGTTGTACTTCATCAAGGTATTTCTTTTGTTTGTCTTTAGAAAGCGATATGGCTTCGACAAAGATTTCATACAACATGCTAACTTTTAGCCTTATAAATCATTAACAATGAAAGGGGTAAAGTAGCACTAATGAATTGAAAATTTAATAAATATTTATTTTTATTGTGGTTATTCATTATTTTTTCGTGACTAGCTAGTTTTTTAGAAGAAGGGAATTATGTGTATTGAAAATATTAATAAACAATAAAAATGTGGTTACATTTAATTAGGAAAAATAAATGAATAAATTATTATTGGTATTGATGTTAGTCCTTTCTTCTTTCAAAACTTATTCGACTGATATTGACCCTCAAATGCAACAAGCAATGAAATCCTTTCAGTCTACAATTAGGTACAAGATAAAAGGGATTTCTAGAACACCAACCCCAGGTTTTTTCATTGCCTTAACCAATAAAGGCATTATGCCATTTAACTATGATGGCAAGTTACTGCTCACTAAAGACAAGGCTTTTCATGCGGATGTAAAAGGTGTAATTACAGGTAATGATTTAAAAGAAATCCGCAGGGAAGCATTATCAGAAATAGACCCTGAAAGCATCATAGTACTAAAACATGGCACAGGGGCTGAAAAAATAATACAGTACAGCGCTATTGACTGTCCATACTGTATGCATCAAGAAAATATCTTATCCGAAATGAAGCTTAATGCTACATTATATTTAGTCCCTACTGTACTTGATAAAGCTAACTGGCCAACCTTAACAAAAATCATGTGTAGTGATGACCGAGCGACAGCTTGGTCTAACTATATGTTAAAAAAAGAAACCCCAACGAATAATGGCAAGTGCTATTGGTCTGATAATTATTCCTCTGTAGGCATTGATGCCTATAGAAGCATTGTCCTTCAAACATTTGCTACACCACAAATGATTTATGGGGATGGCGTTGTTACATCATTTACCCAAGAGAAACCTCTGGGAAGAAAACCCGCCACAGTTAATGAGAGCGTTAATATATTTACCCCATCAACAATTAAAACGTCTTACTTTTCTAGTGATGTATACAAGCCCAAGAAGAAAAAAATGTTTGGTTTATTCTGATTTTTCGAATATCTGTTAAATAACGTTTTATCTTGATGATATAGAAATTTACATATTTAAAAATATAGATATTTTATAAGGAATACCATGAACACAATAAGAAATTTGATAACAATTTTAATATTTACTCTTTTGGCTTTTAATGAAGCATTAGCAAATCAAATAATAAATAAAAAAGATCAATCAGTACCGATGAATATTGTTGGTTTGCCAGATGATCTCATAGGCGTAAACGATATTTCACTTTTCCACAAAGGTGAAGATTCTCAAAAACTATTGAAGGCATTTATTGCTGAGCAATATAACAAACGAGTGCCTAAAGCCCCATTTATTGAAGTTAATAATAATGGTAGTAAGTATGCGAATTACCATGCTTTTATTCGTTATATTAAAGAGTATGATTTATTAGCAAAAGACTATGATAATAAAAGTCGATTTAAGCAAAAGAAAGCTATTACAGCAGGAAATAACTTATTAAAAACCTACTCTGAAGATATCACTTGGCTAAAAGGTAAACGATATCTAGTAAAAGTTAATGTTGAAGGTTTTTACCCGTTTGATTTTGATAAAATGTCTATGGGAGTGATTTTTGGGCACCCACTTGATTGTTATAATGAACCAAAGTTGCTTTCAAAAAATTCACATGGCACATATAAGGCTCCATTAATTGCGGGAATATCAAAAGATAAAAGTAACTTTATAAAGAAAGTCACCTCCAGTGCTAACCGTGGAAAGTGCCGAATTGACTTCTCATTTAATGATGAGAATAAGGCTGAAGAGTTTGATGATGCTATGGCTAATCATCCCATCCAGCTATACGCAGTGATAGAAATGACTGAAAATAAGCTAGATCATGCCCATATTGCCACAATAAAAGATGTTTTTGTTACTCGTATCAACAAAGATAAAACAGAGCAATTTATTGCTAGAAAATTTAGCGATATAAATAAAGACAACTTTATTGTAACTAAGGAGCATGCTCTTAAACTTTCTACTGAGTCGTATAATGATAATTTAGGTAAACAAATAGCAACATTAGCCTCTATTGATTTACATAAAGAGCTAGCAAAGACTAGTCATTCTATGTTCGCGATAGACAGTGAGCAAAATATGTTCTTTAGATACCAATCAGACCAAAAGAAACTACATTTTATTGAGCGCTATCAAGGTAAGGACGGCAAACAAACCCAGTCAATGGCTGAGTATTCTCTTTCAAAAGTTGGAAATACATGGGTTGCTAAACATGAAAAAAGCACTGCGGGGGCAAGTAACTTTCATGATTTCCTTTATGCAAAAGCACAATATAAAGGCGAAATAACGTTTGTTGCGCCTATTTGTGGTGATATAAAACAAAATACAACTGCCCGCTTTATTTCTCTTTCATGTGAATACAAAGTTAATATTAAAGACGCATTTAACGCTGAACCATGGAATCAATGGGTTAGTAATGCCGTTGCTAATGAACTTTAAGCTTGTTTAAAGCTAATAGACTTAAAGGCAACCTTGAGTGTTTAATACAGGTTAAGTTAAGGTTGCCTCTAAATAATTATCAATGATGTATCAAATTATCTTTTTATATCCGTATCACAAATAAGACTGTTTTCTACTCACATTAGATTAATCAAAATTAAAAGATAACCCATAATATTTATTAACTTGTTTGGCACGCTCAGGGCAAAATTTATATGAATATTGCCCATTTACTTTCGATTTCCTGCGAGCAATTTGAATGTGCTTTAAGCCAAAATATTTTAAAAAAGCGGTTGAAAAAGCGCCTTTATTGTCATAACCATCTTTTTTAAAGTTAAATAAAGACGGGGTAATATCAGCCATTTTTATCACCTGATCGTGTAAAACGATTTCACCTTTATACGCAAAGTCTTCAGCAATGATTAATTCTTCATAATCATACGTACCTGTCAGTGAGTTTATATTTACCCCCAAAATATTGAATATTTTGGAAAAGACTATTTGTTTTATTCTTTCGGCAGAGTTTAAGTTGGCATCAGCATCAACGTGTCTGCAAAAATGCAGGTTCTTTAATTGCTTTTGACCTTTTGCTGAGTTATCAAAAGTTAATATATCGGTGTGTAGTTCAGGCTTATTAAGCACGTTATAAAAACGTAAGGCTTCATATTTCTGTAATTCCTCTAACTCATTTATTGATAAGCATTCACGCTGATAGTTTTGATGTTCGTATTCTTTTGGTGATAATGTTTTTAACTTTGAAAATTTTTCAGGTGTTGGTTTAGTTAAATTTTGCATTGTGCTAGTTGTATATTCCGTATCATACTTAATGACTGTACCTGTCATTTCAAAGAGCATTAGTGTGGTATTAGCGTAGTTTTGTCTCATTTCATTATTATGTAATATTCGAGTAATGACACGTTCGGCTTCTGGGCAATTTTCGACTAATGCCAATTCATCTTCAAAGTTTTGCTCATTAGCTGTCTCTATTAATTCCTGCATTTTTATGGCGACTCTTGTAGGGAAGTAGTTTTTATTTCCCTCCACAAAAGACATTTGCAACAGGTTAGCGCATCGAAATCGACCTGAAGATTGTAGGAGTTGCGTTGGTAAAATTGTTTTACTAGCAAAGAAGTTAACTCGTTTAATTTTCTCTAGGGGAAAGTGTAAGCCGCTAGTCAAAACAGGAGAAATTTGAATATAATTATACTTGAGTAAAAAACTTTCAATATTTTTAATAAAGTCACTTCCTTCATCTTTCTTCAAGAATGCTGCATTGATAATTTTAGTGCTCTTTTTAGTTTTACTTTTAATTATGTCGTGGAGTTTAAAAAAATTGTTTGAATGAGTTTGTCCAGCATCTGAGAAGCTAACTTCATTCGAATTCTCACTTACTTGTTGAATAACTTTTTCAATATGACCATCTTGATTTAGCAACAATAACTCGCGCTGTGACATGATCACTGGATCAGTGTTTTCGATCAAATAAATAGTTTTACCTGTTTCTTTAATCACTTCTTTTGCGCTTAGATCGCTGAAAAGCGCGTCAGCAATGACTAGTTGCTGCTTGTGCATCAAATTAAAGAAACGTTTCATCGCTTGTGCTCTATCTGAAAGCAGACCCGATTTTTTTATTAACTGTTGTGTTAATGCGAGCATACATTCTTCAAACTCCTCTATTAGTATTACTTTTGAGTTTGCTGCATACTCATAAAATTTATTATTGGTTGTTGCTGAATTTACACAGCAAACAAGCCCTTTTAAATGAGAGATACTTTTGCCATTTTTCTTATTAAGGTAATGGCGAGGATCACTCTCGGCTATAATTTGTTTCGAAAGAGCAATGTCAGGGGTTATTAATGTTGGTTTGTAACCTTCGTTTAGACACAAGTAATTAAAGTATGGAGTAATACCGTGTAGACTTTTACCGCTACCCATTCCCCCCACCAAAACAGAAATTCCCTGCGTCTTTTTTATAAAGTCTAAAAGTTCATTTTTGTAACTGAGCTTAACTTCCACAATTTTTTCATTGGGTGCTGGTTTAATATATTTTTTGACTTTATTTTGATGCTCTTTATAAAGTGCTTTAAATTTATTGAGTGAACTAGTGATATTAAGTTCAGGGCTAATATGTCGCTCAACTAATTGAAGAGCTGATTTTAGCGGCATTTTTGATGGTATTTGATGTTTGAGGTTATCAAACAATATTTCAATAGCATTGCTTAGTAAAATTGGCTCATGTGCAATGCTGAGTATTTTTAACAAATTATTTAGATTAGTCTCCTCCTTATCTTTTAGTTCAGAAAAGTCATAGTGCAAAGTGTTATTAAGGTAAACAATAGCACCGTGTTTAAAAGCTAATTTAATCACTGTTTTAATATTTATGCCCGTAGCGATAAATATTTTGTTGCTAGTACTGTTCTTTAACGCATGTTTAAGATCTTTTGTTTCATAACAAAACAACTCATCATTTGCCGCAGTTTGAATGCCATAATCGTTATTAAAGTATTTAATTGTAAGTGTGTTTTCTTTCATTTTTTTACTCCAGAGTTAATGTCTGAAGATATGCTAACTTAAAAATAATCATAATAAAATTAGTAGATTACAATATAATTCCTTGCTGTTTACAGTGCTTTTATTAGTTTTTATAAGTAGTTTTATATTTTTCAAAAGCATATTAATAGCTATTAATAAGATAAATTTAATTTGATTGTTTTTTTAGAAAAAATTATTTTTTTATTAAGTTGTATTGTCCCAAAATCACCATATTTATATATATAAGATATAGCGATTTTGGGACGTGTTATCATATGAAGTTAAAAGATAGATATTTCCTGCGAAGCAGGGGGAGTTAAATTGTTTGCTTTTTTTGTTGAAGATTGTAATTTATCTTTTGAGACTAATAGACAGCCGTGCTCACTCAATATTTTATGGTTTTTCGGATGCTTTACTAGCGCATTAACCTTGCTATGACTACCGTTCACATAAGAGCATTCAGAGATACCCGCATTTAATTTTCCAAGCTCAAAGTGTTCTTTTTCTTTTTTGTCAGGATTCCTACGATTTAGCCAAGAAAAGTAAGCTTCGAGCAATATTCTTAATGTACGCATCTGCATTATATCGCTCTCTATTTGTTGTTTTGTCCTGCCTTGAGTTTGAACTGGAAACCAAAAATTAAGCATTTTATAGCGATGAAGCCTTTTATTCATTGGGTATTTACTAACGGCATTATTAGGAATGAGTAAATAATGCTGGTTTGGCATTTCATCAGTTAATTTGTTACTTTGAAAACCATTATTTATCAGTGCTGTTAATTTTTTTTCTTGGCTGTTTAATTGTTCAATATCCTGCCAGTGTAATGATTTATCGTAAAAAACTTTTCTCGATTGTAAGTTACCCCACTTGTAACCTTTTCCGAGCTTGCTAGCACGATAACTTTCACCACCAAGGCTAAAGCTTAAACCAACGGCTTCACCCTGTTTAAGCTGCACATAGCAGCCTATACCTTGTTTGTTTAATTTATCGATAAATATTGGTAGAGGCATTTCAAAATTTTTATTGTTGCTAGTTGGAATTACATGATCAATAGCATTTCTAATAAGTTGTAACTTTGTTTTATAAGTTGCATTGTTAATTTTATTACAAACGTCACCGATAAATGGGTTATTGTCAGCTTGTAATGAGTATTTTTGTTCTAACTCATGGCGTATGAGTGCAGACTTTTCAAAATTTTGACTGTCCGTTTGTTTTTTATATGGTGGAGTATTTCCAATGCATGATAATAGCAAATGTGCGTGATTTTGAGCTGTATTAGAATGATTTGAAGCTACCCAATGATGGTGAGTATAACCCATCATTTTAACATAATCGGTTATCAGTGAGTGCCATTGAGAGTTTGTTAATTTTTCTCCCGCTCTTAGTGATAATACTATGTGCATAAATGGCTTTTTCACGCGTCTATTCTTTTGCTCTATTGCATCAAATTTTTCTATCAAATAAGTTAGATCAGGCTGTATATGTTTTCCTGATTTATCTAAAAATGAATGAAAGGGATCTGGTGCACATAAAGAATCGCTAGCGCCAATAAATTTAACATTGTCACTATTTTTATTATCATCAGATTTTGATGTGTCGAAAATATATTCGATTACAGCGGCAACACGACCACGTGCATCACTCTTGAAAGTGGGAAGGAATTCAATAATCATTAGTGAGACCCCTCTTCGTTGATCATAAAAGCAGCCATTTCAATAAGGTCGTCACTTGTTAAGGTGGCGTACACTATGTTTTTAATCACTTGTTTGTTATTTAGATCAGCGCGAAAAAAATGGGATAATGTCCAAAGCGACTCATCAACCTCTTTCACATCTTTAATGATATTTGTTAAAGAATTTAACTTGTCAGTTTCAGATTGTTCTTGATAGTGAAGCGCATCAGACTCCATTTGAGCGATTAGGCGATTTAACGAGTAAACACCTGTCGTTAATGTTTTTGCTAGTTCTTTATTGATTTCAGGTACAACTATAGCTATTTTTGCTTCCTCGGATAAAGAAAGTAGTAGCTGATGGCGTAGAAATTGACTGAAGTTGTCAATAGTTGATTTTTCAAACTCTTCTCTTACAAAGTGATATTCAGTGCAAGATAAATATGATGAGAAGCGGTTTGTTCTGCGTTCGTCTTTTATTTCGTGATTTTTGATCATAACAGTACCTAGTTTGTTATGACGATAGCTATTGTATTCTTACTTTGCCTATTTCCGTAATTCGTCGATTAATATTTAATTAAAGTGTCTGCGGGAGCAGACCTATTTTTGTCAAATAAGGCTAAGACATTAGCCTTATTTGACATACCCTGCTTACTATGAACTTTCACTTTAAGCAGTGCTTATATAAATAAGAACACAAAAAAAAACAGAGTGCAATCTTTTAATCTGTTGTTTTTTATGGTTTTTTGTTTCTGTATATATTAAAACAAGACAATGTATTTAAGTGTGAAGTATAAAGAACTGGTTAATTGAAAAATAAATATAACCTTGCTAAATAAAGTAGATAGCAAGGGAGGGGGATTGAACTAAAAAATAATTTTTAATTAAATTAAATAGATTGAATTTTTAACCAAGTCGTTGTCTTTTTATCGTTAATATTATTTTCTTTGATGTGTTCTTTGGCAAATTTAACAAAAGCCATCCAGTCATTTTTAAGCATTTGATTTTGGCTTGGTAATGTTTTGCCGTTTATAAAAATATCAAACTCTTCTAAAATTGATTTTGGGATTTTATCTCTATCTGCTTGGACGATGTTTAGCTCGTGGATCTCGGAAGTATTATTTATTAGAGGGGAAGTTGCTTCACCTTGAGTTACTGTTTTATTGTTATTAAAAACATCCTTTGAACCTTGCTTTAAAGCATCATCATCAATATGAGTATAGTATTTTGCTGTGGTTTCAACGGTATCACCAAGCGCTTTTGCTGTAACTTCAATACCATTATTTTTTGCCATTCTTGTCGCAAAGGATGCCCTAAATGTATAAAGCCTAGCCATACGTTTTAATCCATATTTCACTTTTATGGCTTGCCAAACAGGCTTATAGATTGAATCAGACACGTGGCCTGACTTGGATATAACAGGAGAGGGGAACATATGTTCAAAAGCATTAGGCGTATAAATCAAGTCAATATACTGACGAATTTTTTGCCAATATTTTTTTGAGTGAGGGAAAACATCTCTATCAATCTCATTTTTACTGATATTGGCAGGGATAAATATTTTTTCTTCATCTAAAAACCAGTTACTCCGAAAGTTTTTAAATATCTCTGCATTTCTAGCTCCTGTTAAAATCATTGTTGCTACAATAATTTTTCCCATTATATTACCAGGAGTATCTCCACGAAAAATAAATTTGATTAGATCGTCATAATCCATCGAGTAAGTATCTATCTTAGTGTTTTTGTTTCGAGGGAATAAATTTGTATTACCATCCATTCTATTTGAAGCTATATAACCTTTTCTTTCACATACGTTAAACATGGCATTTAACATAGTGTAATTTTTTCTCATTGTGTCGGTACTAATTAATTTCTCAGTATTATTTTGAGCATTGATACTAGGTGTTGTTCCCCAATGCTCTTTAAATTTTTCAGGCCAGTTTTTATTCACGTCTCTTAATTTAAAATGGATCCATGGATCAAATGCACTGAGAATACTTCTAATTGTTTGTTCTCTAACTGGCTTGCTTTGCTTGTTTTTTAGTCCAGTTGTTTGTCTGTCCTTCTTATAAAGCGTTTTGACATATTCCTTAATTGTCATATCGCCAACTGTTTTATTTTTTTGATCAAGTATGGCGTTATCTTTAACATATTGATGAAAGCGTTCTTTGGCAATGCGAACAATTGCTTCATTTTCTAAGTAATGATTGCTGTCTTTTCGTTTTACCCATGTACCTAATTTTCGCCCCATTTTACGATTTATGTAGGGATAAAAAGTTTTCGTCGTTTTCCCTACTCTTAAAACTAACTTCCCCCCATGATCTTGTTCGTTAATATCAGAATCATAAAGATCTCGTGGATAGCCACTAGTAATGTAGGGAAGTTTTTCAATTAATCCATCTTTAAAGAGAAATGTAGATCTTGATGATACACGCTTATTGTCAGACTGAGTTGTGAACATTTTTGTTAGATCATATTTATCGCTAGGGAATTTACCTTTCTCGTCTTTTTTGCTCATTTATTAGCCATAACACCTTTTTAATATTATTGATTATTGTAGTGCAATAATAGTGATAAATATACCTTGGTAGTTCATAGAATAGTTCAGGTTGAATTTTGAACGTATATTTAAGTGAATTAATAATAAAATGTTTTATCGTGTTTTTATATTTAAGTTTATGTATATATTGGTAAAATATTAAATTTGTTTCGGTTTTATATTTACATAAAATAATAGTATTTCATTAGTTGCCCCTTAGGAGGGGTGCACTCTATCCAGCTGAGTTACGAGGACTTTAGATTTATAACAGCGCTATGGTACAAAATATTTTACCTAAAGTTAAATAAAATAATCTAGTTATAAACTTTTTTTTAAAAAACTCAGAGGCAAGGGCTGTTAGAAAACTCTTTAATGACGATAAATTTTGCACTACAGAGTTTAAAGTCTAAAAATATCATTTATGATTTCATGGCTAAGACAACCCCAAAAGATAATAAACCGACACCACAGGCTTGATTTAATCTTTTTTTCATTGTTATTAAGTACCCTTGAAAGTGCTTAGAAGTAAAAACTACTGAAACTAAGCTAAACCATATTCCATGAAGTAGGGCAATATACAGCCCATACCATAGTACATAGCTATTGGTGCTTGGCTCCGATGAAATGAGTTGGCTGAAAAGGCTAATGAAAAATAACATTGTTTTGGGGTTCAGCATATTACAGAAAAATCCCTGCATTAAGTATTGTGAGGGTTTTGTAGTGGTTGAACTTTTTCCTATCTTCTCCAACGTATCATTTGCGGTCAAAATGCTTTTCACACCTAAATAAATTAAATAAGCCGCTCCAGCGTATTTAATTAAAGTAAAGAGTAGTTCATTTTGTGAGATTAAGTAACTTATTCCTAACAGTGAATAACTGATGTGAACGCCAATAGCTAGACTTATCCCACAGGCTGTTAAAATGCCAGAGCTTCTTCCTGCATTAATGCTATTTTTAAGCACCAAAACAAAATCAGCTCCAGGGCTGATAACAATTAATAATCCAATGATGGCAAGGCTGATGATTTCCATAGATGTTCCAAATGATAGTTTAAAGTTGAGTTGGAGATTGTATCTATAGTTTCTTCACACTATAATCGAAATAATATCAATAAACCTGTGAGAAAAAGTAACAAGTGAGACATTTAAAGGCGTTTCATGTTTTCGATATAGCCGCGGGTTCTGCTAGTTTTAGTGAGGCGGCAACAAAGCTTTGTATAACGCATGGTGCCGTCAGTAAACAAATAAAAATACTAGAGAATTACCTTGCTATCGACTTATTTCATCGGCAAGGAAGAAACGTGCGCTTAACACCTGAAGGAGAGTTACTTAAAGGTTACACAGTGCAATCATTTCAGGCACTTAATGCTGGAGTTCATCAATTGTCCCAAGTTAACAGTCGTTGTCTCGATGTTTCTTGTGAACCCACATTGACGATGCGTTGGTTAATGCCTCGTATCGCTAATTTTTATGAAAACAACCCAAATACAGATGTAAGGTTATCTACCGCTGGTGGGCCTGTAATTTTAGGCTCGAGTGGTTTATCGTTGGCAATTAGACGTGACGATTTTGAATTAACTCAAGATTATAATAAAGAACCACTCGTTGAGGAGTGGGTAGGGCCTGTTTTCTCTCCTGAATATTGGCAACGAGTAAAAGGTGATTTGAGTATGGCTAAACTAATTCATAGCGATACCAGATTAAAGGCTTGGGAAAACTGGTTTGATAAATCAAAGAACCCGTCATTAGTCAATAACGCCACTCAAACCTTTGCACATTTTTATTTTTGTTTTCAAGCAGCCGTTGATGGCTTAGGGGCTGCTATGGGTTCTTATCCCTTGGTGGTTGATGATCTAAAAAGAGGGAATTTAATCGCACCTTTTGGCTTTGTCTTGTCAGGAAGTAACTATATATTGCTTAGCCAAGCAGCAGCACCTAATGATGACTTAGAGAAAAGCTTTATTAGTTGGATAAAAAATCAATTTTTGCACTGTGTTCCCAGTAAGGAAGAGCTACTTCAATTGGTATGAGTAGCTCATTTTTAATAAGAATTTAATAAGAACTTAATAAACTCACTTAAAATGTACTTCTTCAGCTGAGAAATATTTACCACAGAGAGCACCGAGGCAGGTTATATGCTCCATGCATGACCTAAGTGACCTACATCCATGTAGGCCTTGCTTCGCACTGCGCGAGAATAACAACGTCTTTGTGTAGGCTCAAAGAGCCCTCTGTGAAGCATTGTGACTCGGTGTGAGCCGCTACCTTGAAATAAGGTGTTACTTGGTCTTAAAACCTTACCGCCAAATCATTTCGTTGAATATTACCTAATAAACCATTATCAAGGGTAACGGCAGTGGCGCTTTGCTTGGTTAGTTTGATCACTTTTACCTTGTATGGGCTGACATTATAACTGGCGTAGTGCTTACCACTATCACTGGTAAAGTTATTAAGGTGCAAAAGTGAAAACTCATCGCCAATTTTTACACCATGATGACGGCCTAAGTTGATAACAATCTGATTTCCAGCTACTTGAAGTATTTTTCCTTCACTTGGCTCACACATAATGTTTTCATCAATATCCGCTACTGTTTTATCAATAAGAGCATTAATCATATTGCCATACTCGCTTTGCCAAAAATCGCTGTTATTAACATCGACGGCTTTGCGTTTATTAAAGTCCCATACTGCAGAGTCTTGGTAACGTTGTTGCCATACTAATTCACCGTTTAAGCCGTTGTATAAATATAGGGTAAAATGAAAGTTTCTAGGATAGATGCTTTGTTGCCATACTTGCCATGTATTAGTTCTTTGTTGTGTTAACGACAGATTAGTAATTTCACTAAACAGCACATATTGACTGTCGCTATTGTCAGCTAACGAGATCGCAAGCTGCTTTATTTCCTCTTCCTGAAAGCTTTGGTTTAAGCGTGAAAAGGAGGTAGCATTTTTCAATAGCAGCTTGGTGCTTGAATAGCTACTTTGTGAAAGTATTCGTTGATTTAGTTTCTGGATAAGAGCCGCATCAATCGGGTATATTTTACCAACATTAGCTTGCTCTCTATGGGTAAGGTGGCTTTTAGTGAGTAAGATTGATTTTTTAAAGTCTAAGGCAAAACATTTTTTTTCTTGAGAAAAAATATCAGCACGAATAGTAACACTAATAGTATTCTCGCTATGCAACTCATCAATAAGCTCGATAGAATTGACACTACCACTCGCACGAATATTTATTTGATCTTGTGTTAATAGTCCATTAACGACCTGCTGCACACTAGAGACACTTGCGCCTGCAATTAGTAGTGCTTTTTTTAAGGCATTCTCTGTCGCTTTAGTACGAGCAATATCCAATGAGTTTTTTTCTAAACTGGCGTGTCCTTGCGCTTCATACCACTGGGCTAGGGTATTAAAACTGATTAAATTTGAACTGGTTAATAAAGCCAGAGATAATAGTAGATTGCGCATAAAATTTTCCATGGGAGCAAGTTATATTTATCAACATCATTGCGTGATAGTTATTGCGTGATAGTTGCGTACATATTAAAGCTAATGCATAAGGTTTATGAATTAGATTTATGCATGATTCATACCTAATTTATGCTTGTTTCTTTATTGCATTATTAACACTGGTATGACGCCATCTTTAATTGGCTTGATATGTGCGTTGGTTTGATATGTGCATTGGCTTGATATGTGCATTGGTTTTGACATAGTGGCAGAAAAATAAAGTTGCCAGTTAATGCGCTTGAATCAATAATCTTTTATAGCGCTGACTTTTTAAAGGGGAACACCATGAAAAAGTGGCTTATACCATTACTTTTACCAACATTGCTCTCTTGTGGGATCACACAAGAGCATGATTTTTATAAGTCATCACAAGTCGATAAAGCTGAGATTGACAGTTACAACCTACCAAAACATGCCATTAATGATGTTGTTAAAGGCTTAGCTTATCAAATGTTAGAAAGTAGCGCCTTTGTTAATGCGAAAACTCCTGTTGCCGTTGCTTCTTTTGTGAATCTAAAAGATCTAGAGTCAACAAATTGGTTAGGTAACCAATTGGCTGAAAGTTTTGTTCATGAACTGCAACGCCATGGCTTAGTGGTGATTGATTTTAAAACTACAGGTCATATACGTGTTACTAAAGCAGGGGATTATATTTTCAGTCGAGACTGGAAAGAATTACCTGAACGTCAGATTATTGACTACGTAGTGGCTGGTACTATGATGGAGCAGGAAAATGGTATTTTAATTAATGCTCGTATGATAGGTATTCAATCGCGTGTAGTCGTGGCTACGGCTCAGTCTTTTATTCCGTCTTGGGTGTTAGGCGAGGAAAAAAGTCACAGTGAAAACGTTAAAATGAAAGATGGTATGATTATTCGCAGTAACGCTATGCTACTTGAAAATCAACGAGCGGTTGAGATACAAAACTAAATGTTAGGTATATAGATGATGTTAATTACCCAAAAGAAAAGCGCAATCGCTAAAGTATTATTTATCGCTATTAGTTTATCGGCTATTACTGCTTGTTCAAGCGTATATGACAAGCATATACAGTGGCAGGCGGTTAAGCCTGACGTTTTTCCTATTATTCGTGGTATTGGTTATGCACCTATTAGCTTGCAAAAATCTGCACATGAAACTCAGCGGATGCTGATGGCCATTAAAGCGTCAAAAATTGCCGCTTATGCAGAATTAGCTGAGCAGGTTTATGGTCAGCAAGTGAGTAGTAAAACGACGATGGCAGATATGATTATTGATAATCAACAATTGGCCGCTTCAGTTCAAGGTTTGATTCGAGGTGCTAAAGTAGTGAAGAGTTATCCCGTTGGTGATACTTATACTACTGAGCTGCAGCTAGACTTTAAAGATGTTTATGAAATTTATCAAGCCAGCTCTAACCGTAAAGAAATTAAAGATGTGCAGTACTTTTGAGCTACTTTACTATTCTCGCAACTAGCAACTAGCAACTTGAATCTGATCTAAGCCTTCAAGCCAATACTCGATAAACCGCCACTTTTCTTACCTTTGTTATCGTAAGTAATGGCGTTTTTATTATGACTCTCTAATAACGTGGTTTTCATGCGCTCAACGGCAAGTTGTGATTGGGTAATTATTTGTCCATTCACCTGGTTCTTCTGCTGGCAGTGCTTTAATAACGATTCAATATCAGCCAACTCTTGGCTTAACAGGTTAGCGGCTTTATCTTGAGCAAACTGTTGATTAACGCTAATTTCTCTATCTAAATTTTGAATAGCGATGAGTAATTGATTTTTTTGCTCGCTAATTTGAACTAATTCATTCGGTTGGTGTTGTTGCAAAATATGCTTTTCGTCAGCAATGATTTTTTCAAGTGCTTGAAGCTGTGCATATTGTTTAGCAACTAAGGCTAGTGATTGTGGTGAAGCTGACATGTAAGGCACCTTTAGGAAAACATCATATTAACAATGATTATCACCTAGTGTTTCACCGATATCAAATTAAAGCCGCCAAATTTGTATTTATTCAGCTTGAAAAGTATTACCACAGAGAACACAGAAACTACACCGAGCAGTATAGAACCTCTGTGTAGGCTCGAAGTGCTCTCTATGAATCATAGCGGCTCGGTGGTGAGTTACTCAAATTTAAGCTAAATAAGGTCAAATTCAAAGTTAGCAATACTTGCAGCAAGCTTTTCAGGGTCTATCTTGTAATCACCCGAGGCAATTGCTTTTTTAAGCTCGGCAATTTTTTTCTGATCAACCACAGGTGCTTCGTTAGCTTTTTTCTGCAGTTCACTTAATTGCTTCGCTTGTGGTGTGATAGACACAGAATCAGCGTTAGGTTGCTTTACTGGCGCATTAGCATTCGCCGTTTGCGCAGCCTGTTGCTTTACTTGTGCTTGTTGATTTTGATTAACTGGAACTTGATTGTTCAAGTTGTTGATATTTATGGCCATAATATTAACCTGCGGCAGAAGATTTTATTTTAAATTTATTCACTAACTTTATATCGGCAGATAGAGTCGAAACTTAAATTAAAATATTAATAAAATACAAATATAATTATAAGAGAATAGTCACTTGATTAACAGCGCTAACTTTCGGCCTAATAATTTTGCCTGAGCGGGAGTTTTTTACTTTGATTTGTTGATTGATATTACCATCACTCAAGGCTGTTCCTCGAGTTTTAATCATAAAAATATCAGACTTTGCAATAATCGTGACCGTATCGCCCTTGCAAATTAAACAAACATTTTTCCTCGTTATTGCTCGACCTTTACCTATTCTTTTTTTTGCTTTGCTTCCCATGACCGTCACTTTGTCAGAAAGTTTTTTACCGCGTATTTTATTGCTAGCTAAATATTGAATATCAATATTGCTATCAGATAAAATCACGCCTTTTTCAATTGTTGTAGTCGCCACCAATACCGCGAAGGTATTTTCAATTTTTGCAGGGATATACATTTTCCATGATGCTGAATCATCACAAGTTATTTTAACATTTACGTTTCTACCGCTATGTTTTTCAGGTATATTTGCTTTAAGTGCTTGCTGACAGGGTTTGATTATTATTCTTGGATCTATGTTGGCAACGGTAATGACTGTTTTTCCACCTTTGGGTGCTGTTACTTTGTGTTCAAGAAAATTTTTAGCAAAAGCCTCAATATAGGCGCTATCAAAAGTGGTAGCGAGGCTGGTAATAGGCATGATTACTATAAAGTAGATAGTAAATAAAAAAACTTTTATGTAAGGCATAGTTTTTGTTGTTTATCTTTAGGTAAATTTAAATACTCGACTATGCTTAAACTAGGTCAGCACAGTTGTTAATTTGTCAATTTTGTGACAATAGGTTATTTATTCTAGTCTTGTTAACTACTTATGTGGTAATTATTTGACTTTTTGATAAGCTATTAGTGACAAATGACAAGTCTTTCGACTTATAATTGACTCATTAATAGAGCAATCAAGAATTGTGCCTTTTTGCTTTTTAGGATGAATTGCAAACAAGTTATCATTATTGATTATAAACGAGGTTTTTTATGGCAGGTATATTAGATTCAGTTAACCAACGAACACAGCTCGTTGGTCAAAACAGACTGGAGTTACTACTTTTTAAATTGGTGGGCAGACAGCGCTTCGGTATTAATGTTTTTAAAGTCAGGGAAGTTTTACAATGCCCGCGGTTAACTTCGCTACCAAAACAAGACACTTTCATTAAAGGGGTTGCTCATATTCGAGGTCAAACTATCTCTGTTATTGACTTGAGCAAAGCCATTGGCGCACCTCCTATTACCCAAACTAAAGATTCATTTATCATCATTGCCGAATATAACCGTAGCGTACAGGGTTTTCTTGTTGCTGGGGTTGAGCGCATTGTGACCCTTAGTTGGAAGGATATGATGCCGCCACCTGAGGGAGCAGGTAAGTCTAGTTACCTCACTGCCGTGACAGAAATAGATAAAGAGATGGTTTCTATTTTAGATGTAGAAAAAATTCTTAATGAAATTAATCCTGTCTCTACTGATTTAAGTGATGATGTTGCTGACGAAACCGTCGGCGAAGAGTTAGGTGATCGTATTGTTATGATCGCTGACGATTCAACAGTCGCTCGAAACCAAGTAAGAAGGGCATTAGAGCCATTAGGTATCAAAATGGCATTAGCTAAAAATGGCCAAGATGCTTTAGACCAACTTACCGCTATTGCCGAAACCTGTGAACACAGTATTACTGAAAAAGTCGCCTTAATGGTATCAGATATTGAAATGCCAGAAATGGATGGTTACACGTTAACCGCAGAAGTTAAAGGCAACGAACGTATGGCAAAAATGCCGGTGATATTACATACGTCATTAAGTGGTGTCTTTAATAATGCTATGGTAGCCAAAGTTGGCGCTGAAGATTTTATCCCTAAATTTCATCCTGATGAGCTAGCTACGGCAGTAAAAAAATGGCTTAACCATAAGGTTTAAATTTCCCCTTAATTATATAATTTCAGGAAGTAGTAATAGTGTCAGCAAGACAACTTGACGATAAAAGCTATCATCAATTTAGAACTTTTTTAGAGCAACAATGTGGCATTGTTCTAGGTGAAAATAAGCAGTACCTAGTAAAAAGCCGTTTAGCACCGCTAATGAGTAAGTTCGACTTAGGCTCTTTAAGTGAGCTTGTTACTCGTACGTTATCCCCAGTTGAACGGCAATTACGTGCAGCCGTTATTGATGCCATGACCACTAACGAAACTTTGTGGTTTCGTGATGATTACCCATATAAGCTATTAAAAAGTAAGTTATTACCTGACTTTGCAGATAGAAGAACACCGGTAAAAATATGGTCAGCAGCGAGTTCTTCAGGACAAGAACCTTATTCTATTGCCATGTCAATATTAGAGTACCAACAGGCTAACCCTGGTGCTTTTCCTCGCGGTGTACAGGTTGTTGGTACTGATATTTCCACCACTATGTTAGATCACTGCAAGTACGGTCATTATGACTCTTTAGCGCTGGCTCGTGGTTTATCACAAGAGCGTAAAAATAAGTTTTTTGAAGTGGGTGATAATGACATGCTGAAAATAAAAGATCAGGTGAAAAAAATGGTCAGCTTCAGGCCGCTTAACTTGCTCAACAGTTACAGTTTAATGGGGAAATTTGATATCGTTTTTTGCCGTAATGTGCTGATATATTTTTCTCCTGAAATAAAAGCGCAAATTATTGGTCAAATTCATGGCACTTTAAATAATGCCGGCTATTTATTTTTAGGCGCTTCGGAGTCATTATCGGGCTTGAATGATGACTTCAATATGCTCAGATGCAACCCCGGCATTGTTTATCAGAAAAAATAGTTATCAGAAAAAATAGTTATCATTAAAATAACCAGTTGATAGTCACTAGCTGATGGCTATGGGTTTCGAAGACAATATGCTGCGCACAAAGTGTTTTCGAAACTCGCTACTTATTATTAAATGCGCTTCGCTACTCGAAACCTCTCTTACTCGTAACTCTTTTATTTCTTATTCCTAACTCCTTTATTTGTTACTCCATTTTTTCGCCACTCAAAACATTTCTTGCTTATCATTGCTATTTATTGGCATAAATATTGAATGTTTCACTGTTAAGATTTAATTGACGGTGGCGCCTTATGGCTATAAGTTTCGATAAAGGGTTTGAGATGCATGCACAAGGCATGCTACTTCGTGCTGAACGGGCAGAAGTGATTGCCAGTAATATCGCTAATGCAGATACGCCGGGTTACAAAGCCAAAGGCATGGATTTTCAAAAAGCCATGCAACAAGCCGCTCAACAACAGCAAATGGGTATGAATCGTACTAATAGCAAACATTTTGATGTTCGCAGTGAATTAAATAATAACGTAGATTTTCGCATACCAGATCAACCCGATACAGGTGACGGTAACACTGTTGATGTACAAGTGGAACGAAACTTGTATTTAGAAAACTCATTACAGTATCAAGCGGGTGTGCAATTTCTTAGCGGCAAAATAAAAGCGCTGCAAAAAGTCATTAGCGGAGGTAGATAATTATGAGCTTATTTAACGTATTTAATATCACGGCTAGCGGTATGAGCGCACAATCAATGCGCTTGAACACTACCGCCAGTAATATTGCTAATGCCGACAGTGTTAGCTCAAGCATTGATGAAACTTACCGCGCTCGCCACCCCGTTTTTGCCGCGGCTATGCAAAAGGCTGCCGCAGGCCAAGAGGGTAATGCTGGCGTACAGGTATTAGGGGTTGTTGAAAGCAATAAACCCCTTAATATTGAGTATGCACCCGATCACCCGATGGCTGATAATGAAGGTTATATTTATAAACCTAATGTTAATGTTATTGAAGAAATGACCAATATGATTTCTGCCTCTCGCTCGTATCAAACTAACGTACAGTTGGCAGAGTCGGCAAAAAATATGCTCAATAAAACGCTAGTACTAGGTCAAAAATAGACTAGACCAAAGGTAATAGGAGTAGAAAATGGAAACAGTTACAGGTGGTAGTTTATTAGACGGTATTCGTTGGCAGCAAGAAGAGACCAGCGTTGCGGAGCAAGATAACGGTATTCTTACCCAAGCCGATTTTTTTGCACTATTAACCGCCGAGTTAGCAAATCAAGATCCGACTAAGCCAGTGGATAATAATGAAATGATTTCGCAAATGACCGCTTTCTCTACCACTGATGGTGTGCAAGAGCTCAATGAGCAATTTACTTCATTTGCTAGCTCGATGACGTCAAGCCAAGCACTACAAGCCTCCTCTTTAGTCGGCCGTAGTGTCTTAGTTGAAGATAATGTTTTTGGTATGAATGAAGGTGAAGCCGTTAAAGGTAAAATAGTGACAGATACGTCGGCTAGCAATGTCAATATTTATGTTGAAAACATCGCCGGTGAAATTATTCAAACCGTACCGGTTGGTAATATTGCTGAAGGTGGTTCTACGTTTATATGGGATGGTCAAACCTCTAGTGGCGAAGCCGCCCCAGCAGGTGCCTATCGTTTTAGAGTTGCAGGTTTAGTTGACGGTCAAGCGTCGGAATTACAAGCAATGACTTATCGTAAAGTTGACAGCGTTACACTCGCGGGTAACAACGGTAGTATTTTATTAAACCTTAATGGTGGCACCTCAATGGCATTAGCCGATGTTGTTGAAGTGTCAGAAGGTTAGTGTCGTGCAGGCTTTAGCCTGACAATATATACAAATTTGAAAAATGTCGCACTAATGTCGAACTGAAGTACGGCCTAAAAAATAATTTCTAAGAGGGTTAAATTATGTCATTTAATATTGCACTGAGTGGTTTAAACGCCGCCCAAAAAGATCTTGATGTAACATCAAACAACATTGCCAACGTCAATACCGTTGGTTTTAAAGAGTCGCGTGCAGAGTTTGTTGATGTTTATGCCTCATCATTACTGGCGGCAGGTAAAACCAAAGTAGGTGATGGCGTGCTAACCGCTGATGTTGCTCAGCAGTTTTCTCAAGGTAGCATTCAATTTACCAACAACGCCCTTGATTTAGCCATAACTGGTAATGGCTTTTTTGCCACCGTACCAGAGCTTGACTCTCTTGAGCGCTCTTATACTCGTGCGGGGCAATTCAAATTAAATGCTGATAATTTTGTCGTTAACTCTGCAGGTGGCCATTTATTAGGTTTTCCAGTAAATTCTGATGGCTCATCGTCATCGGTAAGCTTAAGTACTGCTGAGCCTATTCGTATTCCAACTGAATCGGGCGCCCCTACTAAAACCAGTGAAGTAGATATTCGCATGAATTTACCGGCAGGTGATTCTTATATCGCTGCGGCACCGGGTAATTTTGACCCCGATGATCCACTAAGCTTTAATCATTCTACCTCAGTGACTATTTTTGATTCTTTGGGTGAGAGTCATATTATGACCTATTATTTTGTCAAAGATGATCCAACGCCACCACCTGGAGCTGATAATGCCAACGAATGGATGTTATTTGCTGCGGTAGATGGTTCCCCAATTGATTTAGTTGATTCTAGTGTTTCTCCTACTGCACCAACTGGTATTGTTGGTGGTGATGTGTCTGGCCCTCTTGCCCCTACAGGTATTCAAGGTGCGCGTTTAGTTTTTGATTCATCAGGGGATTTTATAAGTCAAATACCAACACTAGCCGATGGCGGTATTGTTACACGTGATTTTGCTAACCATTTACCTAATGGTGCAGACACCACGCAAACAGTACAAATTGATTTTAATTTAGATGCTACAGGGCCAAACCCCAATGAACCGACACAATTTGCCTCTAATTTTGAAGTAACGGCATTGAATCAAGACGGTTTAGCGGTAGGGCGATTGACCGGCATTGATATTGGCAATGACGGCCTAGTGCGGGCCACTTATTCTAATGGCACGTCACAACCTTTAGCGCGTATTGCTATGGTTAACTTTGCTAACGAGCAAGGCTTAACACAAGTGGGTAATAGTAGCTGGAAAGAAAGTTTGGTGTCTGGTGGAGCGTTAGCGGGTGAGGGCGGTTCAGGTACTTTTGGTACTATTAACTCGTCAGCGTTAGAGCAATCCAACGTTAATTTAACTACTGAGCTTATTGATTTGATTTCAGCACAGCGTAACTTCCAAGCGAACTCACGAGCGCTAGAAGTCGATAATCAGCTGAACCAAACGATATTACAAATTAGATAAACTGTAGGCGGCGTATATTGAATAAAGAGCAATCGCACTTTATTCAAGCGCGAATAAATTTCTGTCTACTAATAAAGCCACAAGTACTATAAGTATTTGTGGCTTTTTTCGTCATTTACACCTCGCCACTCGCCACTAGTACCTCGAAACTGTCTTTCTGGCATTCTCTTTGCATTTATCTAGTTAATAGACTCACCATGTTGGAATTCATTATGGATAAGCTGCTTTACGTCGCCATGAGCGGTGCCAAACAGAATATGCAAGCATTAGCAATCAATGCTAACAACCTTGCTAATGCTAAAACGACAGGCTTTAAAGCTGATTTAGCACAGGCCAGAAGTATGCAAGCGTTTGGTGAAGGGCAACCGACACGTGTATTTGCCATGACAGAGCGCGCTAGCCAAAATTTTGACTCAGGCGGATTATTAACCACAGGCAGACCACTTGATATCGCTATTTCAGGTGACGGCTGGTTTGCGGTACAAGCCCCTGAAGCAGGCGCTGCCGGTGTACAAGTAGGTGATAGAGGCAATGGTGAAGCTTATTCTCGTCAAGGACATTTACGACTGACCGAAGATGGTTTATTAGAAACATCTAACGGAGAAGTCGTTTTAGGTGATAACGGCCCAATTACCATCCCTTTGCCGGTTAATAACATTCAAATATCGTCTGACGGAACCATTATGGTTCAGCCAGAAGGTGCGCCGAGTACCGTGCAAGAAGAGGTTGGTCGTATTAAGTTAGTTAACCCTGATGCGCGTATGTTAGAAAAAGGCACTGACGGCTTATTCAGACGTAAAGACGGTCAGGCAGAGCTTGCTAACGCCAATGTAAAAGTACAAGGCGGTACATTAGAGTCAAGCAATGTCAATCCGATCAGTGAAATGACCGCGATGATTGCCTTGCAACGACAATTTGAAATGCAATTAAAAATGATGAAAACCGCAGAAGAGATTGATACCAGCTCCGCCGCGTTATTACGGGCATTCTAATGTTGGCTAACTAGTTAAAGCAAAGAATTAAAGTAAAGAGTTAATGTACAGAATTTAAGTAAAGAATTGAATAAAAAACAATGAAAATTTAGAGGTGATGTATGAACGCAGCATTATGGATCAGTAAAACCGGCTTAGATGCGCAAACTAAAGATATTGCGGTTATTTCTAATAACTTGGCCAATGCTAGTACCATAGGCTTTAAGAAAAGCCGTGCGGTTTTTGAAGATTTACTCTATCAAAATATAAATCAACCCGGCGGCCGTACCGCGGATGATAGTGAAGCTCCTTCTGGCTTAATGCTAGGTGCCGGTACTAAAGTCGTTGCGACACAAAAAATTCATACCCAAGGGGATATGCTAACCACAGACAACGCCTTGGATTTAATGGTACAGGGTGAAGGCTTCTTTGAAATTTTAATGCCTGATGGTACCTCTGCTTATAGTCGTAATGGCCAATTTACCATGGACGATGAAGGCAATATGGTTACCCCCGGTGCGGGTTATTTATTACAACCGCAAGTGACTATTCCTGATGATGCGTTAAGTATTATTGTCTCTCAAGACGGTGAAGTGTCGGTAACATTGCAAGGGCAAGCAGAACCCGCAATTGTTGGTCAAATTAATACCATTAATTTTGTTAACCCAACAGGTCTTCAACCCATCGGGCAAAACTTATATACCGAAACACAGGTAAGTGGTGCGCCGCAAGAAGGTGTGCCAGGACTTGAAGGTTTTGGCATGATAGTACAAGGGGCGTTAGAAACCTCTAATGTTAATACCACCGAAGAATTAGTTAACTTAATTGAATCACAACGTGTTTATGAAATGAACTCAAAAGTAATTTCAGCGGTTGATCAAATGTTAAGTTTTATCAATCAGCAACTATAAGTCTTATGTTAGCTTGGCTTTTATGAAGGTAATTATTATAAAGGTAATTATGGAGGCGATTATGAAAAACAAATTATGTTATTTTTTTGCGGTACTGCTTATTAGCCAAGTAAGCGCTTGTAGTAATACGGTCGAATTGAGCAAGGCTTTGCCTAATGACCCCGACTTTGCGCCAATTTTACCCGAAGAAGAAGAGTTTGCCATTATACCTACCGGCTCTCTTTTTAAGAAAAACTACGTTAACAACATTTATTCTGATTCAAAGGCGCATCGTATTGGCGATATCATTTCGGTTATTTTAGAAGAAAGTACTCAAGCGAATAAAAATGCCAAAACTGAATTAACCAAAGAAAGTAGCGCCGCATTAGATCCTGTTATCGGTTTAGGCGGTACAGCCGTTACAGTTAACGGTCAAGCACTGCAATTTGGTATTAATCAAAATAGTAGCTTTAAGGGCGACTCTAAAGCGGATCAAGGTAATAGCCTGAGCGGTAATATTTCAGTGCACGTACTTAAGGTGTTGCCGAACGGTAATTTAATGATCCGTGGTGAAAAATGGCTCACCCTTAATAATGGTGACGAATATATCCGCTTAACGGGGGTTATTCGCTCAAAAGATATCAATTCAAACAACACTATTTTATCAACTAAGATTGCCAATGCTCGTATTCAATATGCTGGCACAGGTAGTTTTGCCGATGTCAATGAGCAAGGTTGGTTAACTAAATTTTTCAATAGCTCTTGGTGGCCATTGTAGGCGATAAAAAATCTCGCCTAGCAAGTGAAAGCGCGAATGAATTCCCGTCTACGACATAAAGGCGTGATGAATTTTCGCCTAGAAAGGTAATATTATGAAAGCAGTATTTACAATTATCATTATTTTTTTGGCTTTTTCCAGCCATGCTCAGCGAATAAAAGATTTAGCTGATGTTGCCGGTGTCCGCTCAAACCAACTGATAGGTTATGGACTGGTGGTCGGTTTACCGGGCACAGGTGAACAAAGCCCTTTTACCGAGCAAAGTTTTAAAACCATGTTAAGTAATTTTGGTATTACCATGCCAGAAAACTTAAAACCAAAAATTAAAAATGTTGCTGCCGTTGCCGTACATGCTGAATTACAAGCGTTTAAAAAACCGGGGCAGACCATTGATATCACTGTTTCTAGTATGGGTAGTGCGCAAAGTTTGCGTGGTGGCACTTTATTACAAACCATATTAATGGGTATTGATGGCAATGCTTATGCCGTGGCACAAGGTTCATTAGTGGTTAGTGGTTTAGGCGCAGATGGTTTAGATGGCTCAAAAGTTATTGTAAATACACCAACCGTTGGCCGCATTTCTAATGGTGCCACTGTTGAGCGAGAAGTTAAGTCACCTTTTGCGACAGGTGATTATATAACGTTTAACTTACAGCATTCAGATTTTACTACGGCTCAGCGTTTATCCGATACCATTAACGATCTTATTGCCGGCTCTGCTCGGGCTATTGATGCCACTTCTGTACAGGTCACAGCGCCTCGTGATATTGCCGATAGAGTGAGTTTTTTATCGGTATTAGAAAATTTAGAATTTGAACCGGACTCAAGCTCAGCAAAAATTATTGTCAACTCACGTACCGGCACTATTGTTATAGGCTCTGAAGTACGCTTAATGCCAGCCGCTATTACTCATGGCGGTATTACGGTGTCAATTAACGAAGTGCAAGATGTTTCACAGCCCAATGCTTTTGCTGAAGGAGAAACGGTTGTTACCGAACAATCCGCTGTTAATGTGACGCAATCAGATGCACGTATGTTTGTTTTTAAGCCAGGTGTTACTTTAAACACGTTAGTTAGAGCTATTAATGAAGTAGGCGCAGGGCCTGGTGATGTTATGGCTATTTTAGAAGCACTTGATCAAGCGGGAGCCATTCGTGGCGAACTTATTATTATTTAGTTCTGCACGAGGATAATATTATGGCTAACAATTTAATGAACACGGCTAACTTTGACCAAGCGCGTAACGCTTTAGAATTAAATGGCTTAAATGCCATTCGTCAGCAATCCAAAGCGACGGATGGCGAGTCTAAAAAGGCCGCTTTGGAAGAAGCTGCTCAGCAGTTTGAAGCAATATTTACGCAAATGTTGCTAAAAAGCATGCGAAAGGCGCAAGAAGTACTGGAATCTGATAGCCCCTTTAATTCTGAGTCAACTAAATTTTACCGTGATATGCACGACCAACAAATGGCGTTAGAAATGTCATCTAATGGCTCGTTAGGGTTGACGGATCTTATTGTTAGGCAGCTAGGCGGTGACAATGACAACTTTACCCCGAGAACTGTGTTACGCAATGATGGCAACCTTGAACAAATTAAAAGGCTAGCTAAAGAAGATAAGCTTAACGCGGCACAAGTGCAGTCAACGGATGATTACCTGAAACAACACTTAGCTGGTGTCAATTCAGTGACTAGCGATGAAACCCAGATCCCTTTCATGGCGCAAAGTAAATCAGCAAGCCATGACGAAAGCAATATTGCTGGCACTAACATTGACGGTAATAATATTGACGGTATTAATATTGACGGTATTAATATTGACGGTAATAACCTTAATGGTAGCAAACCATTAAGCGTCAATTTTTCAACGCCAAGTTTTACCGAACCTAAAGATTTTGTTACCGCTCTTATTGAACCAGCAAAAGCAGTGCAAGAAAAACTAGGTGTCCCTTTTCAGGTTGTTATTGCCCAAGCCGCACTTGAAACGGGCTGGGGTCAAAAAATTATCAAAGATGAGCATGGCACTAGCTCAAATAATTTATTTAATATTAAAGCGGATAAACGCTGGGCTGGCGATAAAATTCAAAAAGAAACCTTGGAGTTTGAACAAGGTGCTATGGTGAAAAAATCTGCGCCCTTTAGAGCCTATCAGTCCTTATCTGAAGGCTTTAATGATTATGTTAATTTCCTTTCTAATAACGATAGATACCAAGGTGCATTACAAAAGCCAGGTAATGTGGAACACTTCCTGCATAGCTTACAGAAAGCGGGCTATGCGACAGATCCTCAATATGCCAATAAAATTATGGCAACACTGCGCACAGTCTCTAATTTAATCACTAAATAAATGTAGGAGCGACTTAAAGTCGCGAACACTGCACGGTTAAAACCGCTCCTACAAAAAATAGTAATATATTTACGAGGCAATGATTATGACGGTAAGTTTATACCAAACTGGTGTGAGTGGTTTGTTAGCTGCCCAACAGCAGTTGGCAACGACGGGTCATAATATTTCCAATGTTAACACTGACGGTTATACCCGCCAACGCGCTGAACAAAATGCATCACCAGGTTTGTCTACTGGCTCTAATTATCTTGGCTCAGGCACTTATGTTCAAGATATAACTCGTCTTTACGATCAATTTTCCTATAAAGAGCAATTACTTAATCAATCTAACTTAGGTGAAGCTAATGCGTTAAATGGTAGCTTGAATCAGCTTAATGACATTATGAGTTTTTCTGGTCAAGCGATTATGAATTCGGTTGGTCAATTTTATCAAACCGTTAATGGTGTTGCTGATAACCCAAGTGATGCAGGTTTACGCAGTATTGTTTTGAATCAAGCTGAAGCGTTAGCCAGTGACTTTCGCTCCCTTAACCAAAATTTTGACGAAATTGAAAAATCTATTAATGGTGAAATAGAGCAAGTTGCCAGAAAAATTTCAGAAATATCTATTGAACTTGCCAAAATTAATGAAACAATTTTACAAGCGAAAGACTTAACCCAAGCAGGGCAGCCCAATGACTTGCTAGACAAGCGCGATCAACTGGTTACCGAACTCGGTCAATATACTAAAGTGAATACCATCGAAGATACCAATGGTGTCATGACTGTGATGATAGGGAATGGTACAACCTTGGTTGCTGGCATAACGCCATTAACGGTAAGTGTTGAGGCTGGCGATCCTGATCCTTTAAAAACACAATTACGTTTAGTGGGTCCCAATTCTACAGTAGCTATTAATGGCGCTACTTTAGGCGGCTCTCTGGGCGGGGGCTTTGAATTTCGCGATGAACACTTAACCGAGCTGCGTAGTGAAATCAACCGTTTAGCGATGGCTATTTCTGCTACTTTAAATGGCAGTCAAGCTGATGGTTTGGACTTAAATGGCCAGCAAGGGGCTAATATCTTCACGGATATTAATACCACGCAATTACAGCAAGGGCGAGTATTAACGCCATCAAGTAACGCTGGTGACTTAGAAGCTCAGGTTAATATTACCGATGTATCTGTATTGCCAACGGATGAGTTTACAGTGCGTTACGACGGCACTGATTATATCATGACGAATATGACCACTAATGCGAGCACAAACTTAGGCGCTCCAGGCAGTGGTACTTATGCAACCGCTTTTGGTTTTGAATTTATTGAAACCAGTGGCGCACCAAGTAATGATGATTCTTTTGTCATAAGACCCACTGAAAATAGTGCTGCGCTTATGGAAGTAACGTTAACCGATGGCGCCGCAATAGCAGCCAGCTCGGCAGTAGAAATTACGCCATCAGATAATAATATTAGTGCTGGGCAAATAGCTATTGTTGATATGTTTGACCCTGTCAATGCTCAAGCGGCAATGCCGATACGTATTGATGTATTAGAAGACCCAATTGGCACTTTTAATTATACCATTACTGATAATTTAGGCGCCACTTCAGCGCCTATTGCTTATACACCGCCCAGTCAAAAAATTGACTTGCTGCCACTACCTTCAACAGCCAGTTTTCAAATAGAAATCTCGGGAACGCCCTCAGGCTCTGCGCCCAATGCACCAGAGCAATTTTTTATTGGTGATGCCTTTGGTCTTGGTAATAATAGCAATATAGTTGCCATGGCGAAAACTCAAGAGCAAGGCGTGACCAATGGTGGTAAAGAAACCTTTAGTCAAAGTTTGGCTATATCAACATCTGTTGTTGGTTCAAAATCAAGCTCGGCTAAGCTAGTCTCAGAAACAGCCGAAGCACTTTTTACGCAAGCATTTAATCGTAATCAAGAAGCTTCAGGCGTTAATTTAGATGAAGAAGCGGCGAATTTATTGAGGTTTCAGCAAGCCTATCAAGCGGCTTCACAAATTATCTCTGTAGCTAATACTCTTTTTGATACCATTTTATCGGCCGTAAGGTAAGGGGATTTTTATGCGTGTATCTACTCAACAGTTTTATTTTCAAAATTCCCAGCAACTTAGTAATAAACAAAGTGATGTTAACGATCAAATTAAGTACTTAGCTAGTGGTAAGCGAGTACTAACAGCAAAAGATGATGCTGTTTCTTACGGTACATTGGCGGGTTATAAAGATGGCTTAGCGAATATTGAAAAGTACCAGCGTAACCTTACTCAAGCAGAAAATCGCAATAGCCTACAAGATGTATCTTTTACTAGTGCCGAAGATGTTATGCAGCAGCTTAAGCAATTATTCATTCAAGCGAATAACGGCGTTTATTCAGATAATGACCTTTATTCACTAGCTGAATTAGCTAAAAATTCTCAGCAACAATTGCTAAACATTGCCAATGAAAAAGATGAGACAGGCGGCTATATTTTTGCTGGTTATCAAATCGATGTTCAGCCTTTTTCATTACAGCCAGATGATTCTGTTGTTTATCAAGGCGATGGTGGTGTTAGAGAACTTCAAATAGCTAAAAATGTTACGGTTGACATTAATCAGGCGGGTGATGATGCATTTGAAAACGTGGCTAATAATATCGGTGACTTTTCTGCAAATTATAATACTAATACTTCGGGTATTTCAGTCAATAAAGCGGTGATAGCTAACCCCGGCGCGTATGACAGCGTCACAAACCCACCAGACTATAATTTTAACTTTACTTCAGCAACAGATTTAACTGTTACCGATAGTGGTGGTACGGTCGTTTTTAATACCAGTACCTATACGCCAGGGCAAACAATTACCTTTAATGGTATTGAAGTGCAATTAAACGGCAATCCATTGCCGGGCGATGACTTTGATTTAACCCCGCAAGAGAACATCAGTATTTTTGACACTATAAAAAATGCTATAGATTGGATGAATGTAGGTGCGAGTCCTACCGACGTAACTCAGCATGCTGTTGATTATGAAGTGATTTTAGGTCAGCTTGATGAGGCGTTAAACCACATGACAGGCAGGAGAGCAGAAACAGGTGTTCGATTAAAGCTTATCGAAAATCAAGTTGCTAATCACCTAGATGCTGAGCTTTATCTATCGTCAGGGCGATCAAATATTGAAGACCTTGATTTTGCTAAGGCGGTGGCCACTTTTGAACAATCACAGGTGTCACTTCAGGCTGCGCAACAAAGCTTTGTACAGATTAAAAATTTAAGTTTATTTAATTACCTATAAAAGTACTTATTTGGCTTGAAAATTGCTTTAAATACTTGAGCGAACATTATTAGTGGGCAATTGGCCCTAAGGATATAAAAATGGCTTTAATTGTCAATAGCAATATTTCATCATTAAATTCACAGCGTCAATTAGCACGTTCTACTAGTGAGTTATCAACCAGTTACGAGCGCTTGTCTTCAGGGAAGCGTATTAATAGTGCCAAAGATGATGCTGCGGGGTTGCAAATTGCAAGCCGTCTGACGTCTCAAATTAATGGCTTAAATCAAGCATCACGAAATGCAAACGACGGCATTTCCTTGGCGCAAACAGCAGAAGGTGCGTTAGACGAATACACTAATGCGGTTCAACGTATGCGTACTTTATCTGTGCAGTCGGCTAACGGTTCAAACTCGGCTGCTGATAGAACAGCACTTGATACTGAGTACACACAGCTGGAGAATGAACTTACTCGAATATCCGCGCAAACGTCTTTTGGTGGCGTTAAATTACTTGACGGTACTTATAACGAGGACTTTCAAATTGGCGCCGATGCTAACCAAACTATTTCTATTACCATTACTCAAGATTTCTCAAGTACTAATATAGGGGCAGATGGTGATATTTCTACAGCTTCAGGGGCACAAACTGCCATTGCAGCGCTTGATAGTGTATTAGGTTCAGTAAACAGCGTCCGAGCTGACTTGGGTGCTCGACAAAACCGTTTTAGCTCAGTAATTCGAAGTAATGATAATACCGCACAAAATGTAGGGGCTTCTCGTTCACGCATTGAAGATACTGATTATGCTATGGAGTCAGCGGCACTGGCCAGAAATAGTGTTCTGCAGCAAGCAGCAAGCAGTATGTTAGCGCAGGCGAACCAGCAGCCTCAAATTGCTTTGTCATTATTACAATAGGAATATGACTGAAAAACATTAAAACAAAGTAATAATGCATTTAAAAAAGAACACTTTTTTATAAAACATAAAAACCTCGAAAGAGGTTTTTTGTGTTTTAACAGTAAGTTAAAAGGATTTTGTAATATTATTTAGTTTTATTTGAAAAAAGATTAAAGAAAAAAAAGCACTTGTCGATAACATTTGTATGAGGCAAAACTTGATGAATTTAATCAGCCTCTAACTTTAACCAAAAGGGTTTACCCAGGGGCTTATCATGGCATTAGTAGTAAATAGTAATATCGCATCTCTTAACTCTCAACGTCAGTTGAGCCGTTCTACCAACGATTTAGAAACAAGCTACCAACGTTTATCTTCTGGTAAACGTATCAATAGTGCGGCGGATGATGCTGCTGGCTTACAAATATCTAGTCGCTTAACATCTCAAGTTAACGGTTTGAACCAAGCAAGTCGAAATGCTAATGATGCAATTTCTTTAGCGCAAACAGCTGAAGGTGCATTGGATGAATACACTAACGCGGTTCAACGTATGCGTACTCTATCAGTACAATCAGCTAACGGCTCAAACTCAGCTGCTGATAGAACCGCACTTGATACTGAATACACACAGCTAGAAGCAGAGCTTACTCGTATTTCAGCTCAAACATCATTTGGTGGTGTTAAATTACTTGATGGTACCTATGATGAAAACTTCCAAATTGGTGCTGATGCTAACCAAACTATTTCTATAAGCATTTCACAAAGCTTTACTAGTACCGATATTGGAGCTGACGGTGATATTTCTACAGCTTCAGGGGCACAAACTGCCATTGCTGCTTTAGACGTGGCATTAGTAGCTGTAAACACTGTTCGTGCTGATTTAGGTGCGAGACAAAACCGTTTTAGCTCAGTCGTTCGTAGTAATGATAATACGGCGCAAAACGTAAGTGCTTCACGTTCTCGAATTGAAGATACTGATTATGCTATGGAGTCAGCGGCACTGGCCAGAAATAGTGTCTTGCAGCAAGCAGCAAGTAGTATGTTAGCACAGGCTAACCAACAGCCTCAAATTGCTTTATCGCTACTTTAAGCAAGGTAATACTTAATAGTAATAAAGGGGCTCACTATATGAGCCCCTTTTTTGTTTTAATTTGAGTTTAGGTAGGATAAAGAGGTTAATATGAACAGTTTATCGATAACTGGTGTCAATGAAGTGGTAGACAATAGTGCTAAATTATCATTAGGTAAAGTAGCACTAGATACCATAGTAAAGCCTGAAAATGTGAAAAAAGAAGATCAGGACTTGATAGAAAAAAATAAGATAGAGGAAACCTCGAAAGCTGCTGACGTTGAAGAACCTGATAAGGAAGCGCTAAAAAGTGCTATTGATGTCATTGCATCATTTATGAACCATAAAAGTAAGCATGTTAACTTTTTGATTGACGAAGGCACTGACAAATTAGTCATACGCGTGGTAGATGCTAAAAATAATGAATTGATTAAACAATTTCCATCAGAGGAAATTTTAGACATGGCCAATAAAGTAAAAGGTTTGCGACAAGAAATTGGTGAAAATACTGGTATACTTATTGATAGTAAAGTGTAACCGCACTGGAATAGCATTTTGTTGTTAACTTTAACTAAAGGTAAGTAGCTTTACATCAAGTGAAGAGTGACTATAGGAGATTAACATGGCTAACATAACTAGCTTAGGTATTGGCTCAGGATTACAACTTGAAAGCCTTGTCACGGCATTTATTGATGCTGAAGCAATTCCTAATGAAATTAGGCTACAAGAAAAACAAGATTCTCTAGAACTTGAATTATCAGGTGTAGGTAGCTTTAAATCAGCTTTGTCTTCTTTTGATACCATTCTTGACAAATTAACAGCAAGTGATGCTTTTAATAAACAAAAAGTTTCGGTAAGTAGTAGCGCAATCGAAGTTACAACCAATGGTTTTGCAAGTAATGGTAGCTTTAGTGTTGATGTGCAACAGCTAGCCAAAGGCAGTCAGTTAAAATCTGTAGCGTATGGCGCATCAACCGATTTGGTTGGTAATGGCACGTTAACATTGACAGCTGGTACTAATACCTTCGATGTAGCTATTGATGCGGCAGATGATCTCAGTGCTGTTCGAGATAAAATTAATCAACAAGCTGAAAGTTTTGGTGTTACAGCTAACATTATCAATGGTGATTCAGGTAGCTACCTTATTTTTAATTCAACGATTACTGGCGCTGCCAATAATTTGACTGTCACTACTTCAGATGCTTCTTTAAATAATATATCTGTCAATAATACTCAAACGGCTGAACAAATATCAACTGATGCAATTATTACCGTTGATGGTGAAACAATCACTCAAGATAACAATATTTTTAAGAATATTATTGAAGATGTCACCATAACGGCCAAAGAACTCTCCTCTGGAACGCCCGCAGTACTGACCTTAGAGCAAGATGAAGAAAATGGTGCTGATTTACTCAATGAATTTGTTGCAGGATTTAATGAACTTGTCGATCAATTAACGGGTTTGGGAGCATCGAAACAAGGTCGGTTAGCATTTGATGCTAGCGTTAGACAAGTTAAACAGCAAATTACTAATGTTGCCATTCAAACCGTATCAGGGCTATCAGGTCCTTTAAGTGCTCTAACAGACCTAGGTTTAGAGTTAGATAAAGACGGTAAACTACAAATATCAACTTTTACCTCAGAAAATATAGCTACTGGCGCAGATCGAATGAGTAATGCCTTACAAAATAATTCTGAGAGTATTGGCGAGCTTTTTGCATCATCTAATGGTATTGCAACACAAATGTCATCAATTATTGATAGCTATATTGATTTTGATGGGGTTTTAGAGCAAAGAGAAACTTCTTTAGAGGAACGCCTGAGTGGCGTTGCTGATGAATGGGAAGCTTTAGAAAGTCGTTTACGCAGTTATGAAGACACCTTAAGAAAACAATTTACTGCGTTAGACACAACCATTGCTCAATATAATGCAACGGGTGATTTTTTAACTTCCTCTCTAGCTAATTTGTTTCCTAAAAATGAATAGTGGGTTTAAGTCAAAATTATAAGTAAAAATTAATTGTAGAGGATTTGTTATGCGTAATAATCTAAAAATGTATCAAAAAGTTAATCTTGAAAGCTCAATGAAAGCAGCAGATCCCCATACTGTGATATTGATGTTGTTCAACGGAGTATTAGAAAGTATCTCTGTGGCTATTGGTGCCATTGAGCGAAAAGACTTTGAAATTAAGTCTAAAAGTTTATCAAAGGCAATTAATATACTGCGTTCTCTACAGCACTCTCTAGATAAAGACTCGGAACCAGAAGTGTCAAAAAACTTTGACGTGCTTTATAGCTACTGTATAAATAAATTAACTAAGGCTGGTGTGTCGCTAGAGTTGAGTGATTTTGATGAAGTTATAACAATGATTAAACCACTAAGAGATGCATGGAAAAATATGCCTGAACAAGGCAAGCAAGATGGCATCGTTGCTTTAACTGAAAAAGCTCAAAGTAGTAAAGTAGCTCAAACAGCAGAATTATAGCGTGAATACTAATATAGCAATCACCGCTATTATCAGTGAAATTAAAGCATTAACTGATAAGGCGGCATGCCATATTAAACAAGAACAAATAGAATTATGTCAAAATGTATTAAAGCAAAGGCAAAATTTGCTAGAGCAACTTTTTGATAGCGTTACTCAAGACTCAGCATTATCTGATAAACAACTCTGTGCCGATTTGGGGGCTTTTATTGAAAGACAAGATAAACAAGTCGTGTTGCAATGTCAAAATTTGCATAATGCTCAAAAAGAAAAAATAATGAAACAAAGAAAAGTGGCTAAGGGAATATCTCATTACGGGAAATTGGCTAAGTGAGTGCCTAAAGGAAATGAACAAGTGTTTTTCTTCTAAAACTTTTATGCACGTTCTTAATAATAAAGGGGTTGTGAATCCCTTAAATAACCTATCGTTTATCTCTCGCTATACCTTATCATTACCTGTTCATTTTATTCAATAAACTAAGGTGAGTACCTTGAATTCAAACGAAATTGAAAATAACATAACTAACGACTTGCCAGATAAAATAGCCAAGCTAGAAGAAAAAGCACGAATAGTAGGGGAGCGTCTTTCGAAGCAAGAACATCTAGAAGCAGAGCTACAGTCGTTGGCGGATAACATGTCATTACTTGGCGATACAGAACAAGGCTTAGCTGATATGTTTTTGCGTAATATGAACGCTTTTAAAATATACTTGCCTGATATCTATCATCAATTCGTTGATTACCATGCTAATAATTATCTAATTAATATTGTCGATGGCTTTGTTAATATCTTTGATAAAAACAGTAATAGCAACCTGTACACATATCCCCCTTATTTGGAAGAAATTCATCGCGTTAAGTATTATCAGTGTAATCCTATATCAACTCAATTAAAGCTTTACTCTGACCTTGTCAATCAAGGGGGATTTATGCATGTAAGTAACTTAAATCCTATTATTCAACGATTAGAAAAACGTGAAGCTGAATATAAAAATAAACCACGTAATGCGCCAAAAGTAATGAATAGTTTATTAATTTTTGGGGTAGGCCTTGGTTATCATATTGATTTGCTTTTAGGTCAGCATCAGGTAAATAATCTGTATATTGTAGAGCCTGAATTAGATTTATTTTACAGTTCATTATTTGTCACTAATTGGGCTGGCTTATTGAATAAGCTTGATAAAAGTAACTGTGATTTATATCTTTCTTTAGGTGAGCAAAAAGAAAGTTTTTTTGATGATTTGCATTTGAAGACTTATGCCACAGGTCAATATGCACTAGCTAAAGCGTTTGCATATATCCATAATGACTCACCTGAAATATTAACGTTAGTGAATGACTTTAAAAATCGTTTTCGTGAAGTGAATACCTCTTGGGGCTTTTTTGATGATGGTGTTATTTCTATTTCTCACTTATTAGAAAACCTAACTAATAAGACACCTCTATTTAAAAAGCAAGCAATGATTAACAATGTACTTGCTGATATACCCGTTTTTATCGTGGGTAATGGCCCATCTTTGGATGAATTAATTGATACAATTAAAGCATATCAAGATCAGGCAATAATAATTAGTTGTGGTTCAACCTTAAGTGCACTTTACAAATATGGCATTATCCCGGACATTCACTGTGAGCAAGAGCGTACTAGTCCAATAGCAAAACAAGTAGAGTGTTACTGCCCTAGTGATATATTACGAACAATTAACTTTGTTGCACCAGCAACGGTACATCCTGATGTTTTTGCTAAATTTAATAATAAACTCATGATGTTAAAAGATTATGAACCGGCGAGTATTCTAGCTCAAGGACTTAGTGGTATTCAAGGTCAAACTGATAACCATAAATATATTAATCCAACGGTAGCAAATACAGCTTTAACCGCTGCTATATCAATGGGCTTTAAGAACATATATTTTTGCGGTGTTGATTTAGGGCATAAAGTTGGTGGAAGCCACCATAGTAAAAAAAGTTTCTATTATAATGAAGCGGAAATTGACTTGAATTTTTATCATAACACGAAGAAAGCGGTTAAACTATTTGAAGGTAATTTATCCGGTCAGTTTGTTACTGATAATTTTTTCGAGCTATCTCGACGGATGATAGAGCAATTAATACAGACAACTGATGATAGTTGTTTTTTTAATCTTTCTGACGGCATAAAAATAGCGGGAGCTATGCCCTTAGCGAAAAAAGAGTTGGCGAGTCACTTTGATAATAAAAACAAAATAGATAAAAACGGAGAAATTAATCAACTCTTTTCGCAAGCAAAGCTTATGTTAAATAATACTAAAGTGCGAGAGGAGCTTAACTCTTCTTTAGACTTGCCTGGTTTTGAGTTTTTGTGTGACAAGTTACTACTATCGGCATCAGTACAAGTAAATCACTGTTCAGATGCTTTGACATTATTGGCAACTCAAATGCAATTATTACAAGGATCGTACTCTAATCAAAATTTTTATCTTTTACTAAATGGCTCAATGTTACAGATGTTTTCGATGCTTTTGCGCCTTCTATATGAGTCTAACGACGAAAAAGAAGCGCTTAACGACTTTAAATACGGTCTTGGGCATTATCAAGGGTTTTTAGTTGCCGCACCAAAATACTATCGTGATAATGTTCTGGTTGCTCATGAAATGACTAGTGGCTTTCATGAAAGTTTAAAATCAATAAGCCAGTACAATAAATAATTATTTCGTTTTAGGTATTAATAAGGGAAAAGTAATGTCTATAGATAGCCGATTCGTGAAAAATCACATAAACATAGACGGTACAGTTTATTCAGTGCTACCTAATAACTTCAAAGATCTAGAGCATTCTTTTGAAATTAAAAAGCAATACGAGAAATTAAATCAACAAGCAATGTCTGGTTTTAAACGTGTAGGACAATGCATTGATACACCACTCCGCTCTGAGCATATGCATGTACTTAAGGCTCATTTAGACCCTAAATTATGTCAAATGCTCATTGAGGAATATGATAAAAACTCTCAAACAGTACATGACAACAGTGTGTTGCAAGTGTTATTACCACAAGTCTTTAATCAAGCATTAGATGAGCAATTGATTTCTTACTTTAATAGTGAATACTGTGTTTTTTGGTGGTCTATTTATAAAGTATCAGAACATGTGACTGACGATGTTTATTTCACTAAGTGGCATTGTGATGCTGGACCTAGAAAACATTTAAAAGTTATTGTTTACCTAAACGGTCATGAAGAACATGGCAGTGATACTGGTTACTTGAAAAAAACCGAAACAGACCAGTTAAAAGAAGTGGGTTATATTTTCAATGATATTAATGATCGAGTAGTCGATATATCTGAGTTATGCCAACACTTTAATATTTCATTTGAACCCCAATAGGGGGCGTTCAAAATTCTGTGTCAGCTTAAATTGTTAAATATCGAGTACGCTGTCTAAACGTCCTTCAAAATAAATCGCTAACTGAGATAAACAAAGACTCCAATTGTGAATGGGCAT